>Ga0187890_10000913_pt1 | contig 21578 bp, 18 predicted proteins | sample June2016WEW_21_1_FD_133005 | JGI IMG/M metagenome (GOLD analysis project Ga0187890, IMG submission 133005) | Peatland microbial communities from SPRUCE experiment site at the Marcell Experimental Forest, Minnesota, USA - June2016WEW_21_10 | ecosystem: Environmental > Terrestrial > Soil >... | reverse complement strand
TGCTCATGTTCGAGTTATCTCCCGCCCGCATGTGCCATCAAAATGAATTCACTCCGCCCAGACTTTCCATGGCGATTGCTCGCTCGCCCAGAGCTCATTCAGGTGCTGGTATTCGCGGAACGTATCCATGGCGTAGAAGAACCCGTCATGGCGGTAGGCCATGAGTTGACCTTCGCGCGCCAGTCGCTCCATTGGTTCCCGTTCGAGGACGCACTCCGGGCCGCCGACGTAATCAAGCACACGGCGGTTGAAGACGAAGAAGCCGGCGCTGATCAGGCCATTCGCCCTCGGTTTTTCCATGAAGCGCTGAACTTGGCCCTGGGCGTCGGCTTCGAGTACTCCGAAGCGCGAAATAGGCGGGACTGCGGTGACGGTTGCCAGGCGGCCATGCTGGCGATGAAAGTCGAGCAGGCTGCTGATGTTGACGTCACTGAGGCCGTCGCCGTAGGTAAGCAGAAACGTGTCGTCGTTCTCGAGATAGCGGGCCACGCGCCGCAAACGGCCCCCCGTCATGGTTTCGAGGCCGGTATCGGCGAGGGTGACGGCGAAATCCTGCTCGTGATGAGCGCCCATGAATTCTATGTTCGATTGGCGGCCGAGGCAGATTTTGAAGTCACTATTCATGGCTTCGTAGTTCAGGAAGTAATCCTTGATCATGTTGCCGCGATATCCGAGGCAGAAAATGAACTCCCGCATTCCGTAGTGGGCGTACATCTTCATGATGTGCCACAGGATGGGACGGCCCCCGATCTCCACCATCGGTTTGGGGCGGAATTCAGTTTCTTCCCGGAGACGGGTGCCTAATCCACCGCAGAGAACGACGACCTTCATGTCTGGGTTCCTTGCCATGCCGCCGGCGCGCGCGGCGGCGGTGTATCTTTTTGCAGGACTTGTGCGGTCCGCAACTCAGTTATCCCACAAGCGAGCGAGGATGGCAGGTTACGGCAGTCACCCGCGAGGAGCAGTTTTAACTCCAGCAGCAGACACAGCCAGCAAGGATAGGTGAGATTTGGGCGGGCGATTGGGAGTCAACATCAGCGAGCAAGGTAGCCGCATTACGGGAGGTCCGAAGGTTACTATCGTTACCTGTCTTGCGCGGGGTTCACTTCGACGGTAGTTAGTTTCCGAGAAGGTGCCTGAGCATCACGATTGAGCGGGGGCTGCGGCTCGTTTGGGGAAGATGTTACCTACGCGGCGGATTTCGGCGCCCACGGCTTTTAGTTTTTCTTCAATGTGCTCGTAGCCACGGTCGAGGTGATAGACGCGGTCAATGATGGTCTCGCCGTCGGCGACCAGGGCGGCGAGCACGAGCGAGGCAGAGGCGCGCAGGTCCGAGGCGAGCACGGCGGCGGCGCTGAGCGGAGTTCCGCCGCGTACAATCGCTCGGCGGCCTTCGATCTTGATGTTGGCGCCCATGCGCACCAGTTCCTGCGCGTGCATGAAGCGGTTCTCGAAAATATTTTCCGTGATGATCGAAGTTCCTTCGGCTTGCGTGGCGAGCGCCATGTATTGCGCCTGCATGTCGGTGGGGAAGCCGGGATATTCTTCGGTGTTCATGTCGGCGGCTTGGTGCGGCTGATCGCCCATGACGCGAACGGAGTCGGCCTTCACCGCAGTTTTCACGCCGGTTTCCGCGAGCTTCTGCAGGATGGCGGTAAGGTGCGCGGGATCGCATCCGGCGACGTTAAGGTCCCCGCCGGTAAGCGCTCCGGCGACGATGAAGGTTCCAGCCTCAATGCGGTCGGGGATGATGCGGTGCCTGGCGCCATGCAACTTGGAGACGCCCTTGACGCGAATCGTAGACGTGCCCGCGCCTTGGATTTTGGCGCCCATCGCGTTGAGCAGCGCGGCGAGGTCGTTGACTTCCGGTTCACGGGCGCAGTTCTGCATGATGGTCTCGCCATCTGCAAGCGTGGCGGCCATAAGCAGGTCTTCAGTGCCGGTGACGGTGATTCTGTCGAAGACAACTTCGGCGCCGCGCAGGCGGGCGCCTTTTAGCGGATCAACGACAGCCTCGACGTAGCCGTGCTCCTGCGTAATTTTGGCGCCCAGACGTTCCAGACCTTTGATGTGGAGATCGATGGGGCGGGCACCGATGGCGCATCCTCCGGGCAACGAGACGCGAGCGTGGCCACAGCGCGCTACGAGCGGCCCCAGGACGAGCGTGGAGGCGCGCATGGTCTTGACCAGTTCATAGGACGCTTCGGGCGCGGCGAGCGTGCGCGCGCAAATCGTGGTGCGGTGATGGGCGCGTCCGTAGCCGAGTTCGACTTCGGCGCCCATGGCGGCGAGGAGCTTGCGCGTGGTCTCGATGTCGTGCACCTGCGGAATGTTTTCGAGAATCACCGGTTCCTCGGTGAGCAGGGCTGCCGCCATGCAAGGCAGTGCGGCGTTCTTCGCGCCACTGATTCGGACCGTCCCCAGCAGGGGATTGCCGCCGCGGATTACGAGCTTATCCATGTCGAGATTCGTTCCTGAGATCCCCGCGATGAAAATCTTGCAGACGGGGCGCTGCGAATATTCTAGCGGGGAACACGAAGACGTGGGACGTGGAATTGTGAGCAGGAGTTCCGTTTGTAACTCCAGCGAATCCGAGCTCGACGAACGCATCCGCCTCTCACTTGGCCTTCGCGGTTCGGATGGCCTCGCGGACACGGCCAACGGACTTCTTCAAGCGAGCGGCGGCCTGAGCGCGGTCGACTCCTGCCTTGGCCATCACCAGGGCTACGGGGACGCGACCTCCGGCGGCGGCGAGGAATTTGCGCGCGGCTAGGTGGTCGAGTCCTGCGGCTTTTTCCAGGATGCTTACTCCACGTTCGACCAACTTCTTGTTCTTCGGGCTGACGTTGACCATCAAATTGCCGTAGACGTAGCCGAGACGGGTCATCGCCCCGGTGGTGAGCATGTTCAGGATCATCTTCTGCGCGGTGCCGGCTTTCATGCGCGTGGAGCCAGCGACAACCTCCGCACCGACCTCCGCGACTATGGCCACGTGCGCGGCTTTGCCGAGCGGGGATTTGGGGTTGCAGACGACGGCAACGGTTTTTGCGCCGTGAGCGCGCGCATATTTTATAGCGGCGATGGTGAACGGAGTGCGTCCGCTGGCGGCGATGCCGACGACGACATCTTTTTTTGTGGGCTTCTTCTGCGCGATGGCTTTGCGGCCTAACGCGTGGGAGTCTTCGTCGGCTTCTACGGCCGCGCCCAGCGCTTTTGGGCCGCCGGCGATTATGAATTGGACCATGCGCGGGTCAACATCAAAAGTGGGCGGACATTCGACGGCGTCGAGCGCGGCGATGCGTCCGCTGGTGCCGGTGCCGATGTAGATGAGGCGGCCGCCTTGCGAAAGTGCCGCGGCGATCAAATCGATGGCTTGCGCGATTTGCCGGAGCGCGCGCTTTACGGCGGCGGCGACCTTGGCATCTTCACGGTTGATGATGCGTGCGATTTCGAACGCCGATTTACGATCGAGATCGGCGGAGGCGGAGTTTGTTTTCTCAGTGCCGAGGCGACGGAGTTCTACGCCAGTTGTCTTGCGATTAGAGGTCTTGCGGTTCGAAGCTTTGCGTTTCAAGCTTGCTTCCCCAAGGCTTCCATCACCGCGTCATGAAACGCTGGGCGCACCTGTTTGATGGCCTGGTTCTGGCAGTCCGGCCAGGTGCGATTAGTTAGCAAAGCTATCGAAAGTTGTCGCTCGGGATCGATCCACAGGGATGTGCCCGTGTAGCCGAGATGTCCAAAGGAACGGGGCGAGAAGTATTTTCCGGATTGCGATTGAGCCGACGGCGTGTCCCAGCCCAGCGCCCGCGAAGTGCCTTCAGGAGCGGATTCCCGGCGCGAAAAAAGTTCGACGGTCGAGGACCGAAGTATGGGGTGTCCGCCGTTGAGCATAGCGTGGGCGAAGATGGCTAGATCTTCGGCGGTCGAGAACAGGCCGGCGTGTGGGGCAACGCCACCGAGGATGCTGGCGTTTTCGTCCTGCACCTCGCCCTGAATGATACGGTGGCGGAAGGTGCGATCGTCGGCGGTCGGAGGGATTGAGTCCTTCAATGCGCGCGTGGGATTAAAGGTTGTGTGCGTCATGCCAAGCGGACCAAAGATTTCGCGCTGGCAGAACGCGTCGAGCGATTCGTCGGCGAGGCGTTCGAGCACGACGCCGAGGGTGATGAAGCCGACGTCGCTATATTCGGCGCGCGCACCGGGGGCAGCGGCAAGCGGGGTGCTGAGTGCGGCTTCGAGAAGGTCTGCGCGAGTCTGGGCGCGCAGGAAAAGCTTTTCATAGGCAGGCAGGCCGGAGCTGTGCGCGAGCAGCATGCGCAGCGTTATTTCTCGGCGATGATCGTCATCGCCCGCGAATTCCGGAACGATGGCCGTGACCGGGGCTTCGAGATCGAGCAGGCCGCGCTCGTAGAGGATCATGGCCATCGCAGTCGTAGCTACGACCTTGGTGAGCGAAGCAAGATCGAAGATGCTAGCGGTGCTGACCTCGGGCGAAGCCGGATCGTAGGTGAAGCGGCCGAGGGCTTTGTGGACGACCAGCTCCCCGCGAAAAGTGACGGCGAGCGAGCAGGCGGGGAAGGCGCGGGCGGCGAGGGCCTTTTCCAGGATGCCGAAAGCGTCGCGAAAGCGCTCATCCTGCGCGACGAAATTGCGCACGAGGAAGGAAAAACCGGCGTCTCGATTGGGCAGCGTCAGGTTCAAGGGAATTTTGTGAACTGATGGGGTTATAGCAAAGGCGGCGGGCGGAGGCAAACCGGGAGTTACTTTGAGAGCATCGTCCGTAACGTTCCGCCTTGAGCCGCGTCTCGGAGGTCATGTAGAGTCACAACAGACGTGAAACGCTTACCGAAAAAACTGGTGCTCTTCGCTCTGTTGATTTCTGCCTCCGCGTTCGGTCAGACTTCGCTTGATTCGCGCCTCGCCGTTCTCGATTCCATCATCAATGAGGCTATCGCCGCGCAAGAGATTCCAGGCGCGGTGCTCATCGTCGGCCACGACGGGCGTGTGGTTTATCGCAAGGCCTATGGCAGCCGCGCGATTGAGCCTCAGCGGGAGGCGATGACGCTCGATACGGTGTTTGATTGCGCGTCGCTGACCAAGGTGGTCGCAACCACGACGGCAATCATGCAGCTTTGGGAGCAGGGAAAGTTTCGCATGAACGATCCGGTCGCGAAATACCTTCCCGAGTTCGGACAGAACGGCAAGCAGGATATTACGATCCGGCAGTTGCTGGTGCACTACTCGGGCCTCGGTCCGGATCTGGATTTGACGAAGGAGTGGGAAGGGAAGGAGACGGCGTATCGAATGGCGTTTGAGGCGCCTCCAGAGCGGGCTCCGGGAGCGGCATTTGTTTATAGTGACATAAACTTCGTGGTGCTGGGAGCGCTGGTGGAGCGGCTCTCGGGCGAGCCGCTCGACGAGTATTCCGCGAAGCATATTTTTGGCCCGCTGAGCATGAAGGAGACCCGGTTCGGTCCGCCTTCGTCGGGGGAGCCGCGAATTGCTCCAACCCGCGTTGCTCCAACCCGCATTGCTCCAACCGAAGAGGATGAGAACCATCGCCTGCTGCGCGGAGTCGTGCACGATCCTACGGCGCGCCGGATGGGCGGCGTGGCGGGAGATGCAGGAATGTTTTCTACCGCCGACGATCTGGCGATTTTTGCGCAGGCTCTGCTCGATGGTGGGCGCGGCGTGCTGACTCCGGCGACGATCGCGAAGATGACCGCACCACAGCAGCCCGTGAATGGAACGGCGCTGCGCGGATTTGGGTGGGACATTGATTCTCCCTTGTCCAGCAATCGCGGGGAACTGTTCCCGGTGGGCGGCTATGGACACACAGGGTTCACCGGGACTTCGCTCTGGATTGATCCCGCGACCAAGACCTACATCGTGCTGCTGACGAACGCGGTGCATATGAATGTGGTGCCGCCGCAGAAGAAGGAGAAGGGAAGCGCGGCGTCGCTTCGAACCAGGATCGCGACCGCGGTAGCGGCGGCGCTGGCGCTCGATCCGGCGGAAGCGGAGAAGATGCGGATCGCAACCATCACCGGCTACAACGAAATGCAGAGCGCGGCGCGCAAGCTGGCGGTGCGGAATGGAACGGTGAAGACGGGAATCGACGTGCTTGAGGAGACGAAGTTTGCGGCGCTGCATCCCTCGAGAGGCGGGGCTCCGCGGAGCATTGGACTACTGACGAATCAGACTGGCATCGACTCTGAAGGGCGCCGGACGATTGACGTGCTGGCCAACGTGCCGGGGATTTCGCTGGATGCGATCTTCAGTCCGGAACATGGGGTGACGGGGACGCTCGACACGACGGACATCAAGACTGCGAAGGATGCGGCGACCGGAGTCGCAGTGTATAGCGTGTACGGGGCGAGCGACGCGGCGCGGCGTCCGCCAATGGACGTGCTGAAGCGGCTGAATGCAGTGGTGATCGATCTGGCGGATGCGGGCGCGCGGTTTTACACCTTCGAGACAACGACGGGATATTTTCTGGAAGCGGCGGCGAAGGCGGGTATTGAAGTCGTCATTCTGGATCGGCCAAATCCGATTACAGGCTCGTTTGTGCAGGGGCCGGTCTCGGATGACGGGCGGGAAAGTTTTACGAATTACTTTCCCGAGCCGGTGCGGCACGGAATGACCTTGGGTGAGCTGGCAAAGATGTTTAATGCCGAGCGGCACATTGGGGCGCGGCTCGAAGTGGTTGCCATCGAAGGCTGGCAGCCGGGCGACTGGTTCGATTCGACTGGTTTGAGCTGGATGAATCCTTCGCCCAATTTGCGGAATTTGACCGAGGCGACTCTTTATCCGGGTGTGGCGCTGATTGAAGGGACGAATGTCTCGGTGGGGCGCGGGACGGATACGCCCTTCGAAGTGGTGGGCGCGCCTTGGATCAAGAGCAGGGAACTAACCGCATACTTAAACGCCCGCGGTATTCAGAGTGTGCGATTCGTACCGGTGGTTTTCACTCCTTCATCGAGCAACTTCGCCGGAGAACGGTGTGAAGGCGTGAACCTGATGATTCTGGATCGGAATACTCTGGATTCGCCAGAATTGGGCATTGAGCTGGCGGCAGCGCTGCATAAGCTGTATCCGAACGAGTTCAAGCTGGAGCGGATGGCGGATCTGCTGGTCAATCAGGCGGTGTTCGAGGCAATCGGCGCGGGAGAAGATCCGAGACGGATTGCCGAGGACTGGCAGGAGCGGCTGGAGGGATTTGTGCGCCTGCGGGAGAAATATTTGTTGTACAAGTAGCGGGCTATAACTCATGGTCCCGAGCGGACTCCTCAGCTACAATGGCCCGTGGTGCCCAGGTTGGGTGCCCAGGTTGGCCATGACCGAAAATCTGCTTCTCCTCCCGAGTCCGTTTTACCGTTGCGCCGGCCCCAATTGTGGGGTGCTAAAAGGCGGCAGTGACCGCTGGTGGATCATGTGGAGCTCGTTTGGCGACTACGGATTGCCGGTGATGCATCTGGCGCCATGGGATGAGAAACTGGCTCTGCAGGAAGGCGCGATGCATGTTTGTGGCGAGGGCTGCGCGCAGAAACTGCAGTCGCAGTTCATGGGCAATGTGATCGAGAACCGGACGCGCCGAAGTAGTGGTTAGGGCTTGCTGACGGAAGGTTCGCAGCTAACCGGGCGCTCTGGTGGGCGCATCTGAGTTTGCAAGCGGGTTGCTGAATTATCCTGCAGAGGTAGGTCTTCGATGAGGATTCGTACAGCTTCCATTTGGGTTTTGCTGCTGGCGGGGATCGCCGCAGCACAGACGTCTGTGCCCCAGAACCCGGCTTCGTCATCGGTGGAATCCGCGAAGCCCACGCTGACCATTCCGGCCGGAACGATGGTTCCACTATCGCTGAAGCAGGCAATCTCGACCAAGACGGCTAAAGATGGAGACCCGGTATACGCGGAGACTGCCTTTCCGTTTGTGGTCAACGAGCAGGTCGTGATTCCGGCGGGGACTTACATCCAGGGAAGGATCGAGCGCGCACAGCGCGGTGGGCATGTAAAGGGGCGTGCCGAGGTGCTGATCCACTTCACTTCGATGATTTATCCCAACGGCTATACCGTGATGCTGGGGGGGTCGGTGGAGAACACGCCTGGAGCGGAGAAGACGTCAATGAAAGATTCGGAAGGGACGATTCGCCAGGATAGCGACGCCGGGAAAAAAGCTGAAACCGCCGCGGGTACGGCAACCACGGGAGCGGTGATCGGTGCGATAACCAACGGAGCGAAGGGAGCCGGCATCGGAGCGGGAATTGGCGGAGTCGCTGGGCTGGCAGTCGGAATGCTCTCGCGCGGCGCCGATGTGCGGCTGGAGCCGGGAGCTTCGATCGAGATGGAAATCCAGCGCGAAGTGACCGTGGATGCCAGCCGGATTTCCTCGCGACGTGAGGTCATTGTTCGCAACGACTAGTGTGGTGTCCCGGAGCTACATCGGTTATTTCAATACAAACATAGCGTTCACGTGCGCGGTGACGGTCACGTTCTGGGGCGAGAACTCCTCGGTCGGGGCGGGGCTTTGTGCTGCCATCGCCATGGGCATGGCGCGGTGCATGGGCGCGGCCATGCGAATGTTCTCGAAGGTATCGACGGAAGCGAAGGAGAGTTCGCCGAGGGTGCGTCCGCTGGCATTGGCGAGGGACTGCGCGGAGGCGTGGGCACGCCGGTAAGCATCGGCGACGGCTTTGCTCTTGGCATCTTCCGTCGAGTCGAGCGTGTAGCTCAGCGACTGGCTTTCACCGACGCTGGCGTCGGCAAGTTGCTGAGTGACCGGGCCGATCTTGGAGAAATCCTTGAGCTTCAAGCTGACGCTGGTCGTGACCTGGTAGCCGATAAGTTTATGCTTCGGGTTTTTCCAGTCATACTGGGGATTCACGGAGAAGAATCCGATTTCCGCCGACTTGGGATCGATACCGTTGGCGCGTAGAACCTGGCGCGTGGCCTCGGCTTGTTTTGCGGCCTGGTCGTATGCCTCTTTGGCGCTGTCGGCCTGGGCCGAGATGTTGAACTGGATGAGTGCGGTATCCGGCGCAGTTTCAAATTTCCCATCGGCGCCGACGAAAATGGTGTTGGGCAAAGGGCTTGGTGTGGAGCTCTGCGCGATCGAGAGAGCACTCAGCACGAGAACGGCGCAAGCAGTGGCCATGGTTTTTTTCATTGGATCTCTCCTGGATCATTGATGGATATTGAAATTCTGCATCTTGAAAGCTGGAGCTTCCGTTATACGCCTCTGATCTTAGAACGCGCCGAGCTTCCCGAGTTGCAATCGAAAGAAATGAAACTGGGAAAATTATGGGGCATTCCTGGATAAACCGGTTTTCAGTGAGAAGGGATCTGCAGCGCACGATCGAGGCGCACCTCGAGGGTGGTTCCTTTTTCGAGCCGGAGGTCGCGATTGGCAAGCAGGCTAGCCATGGCTCCTGCACCCGCACCTGCTGCTCCTCCGGTGCCGGCGCCTGCCGCCGCGGCGGTCGCCGCGTCTTCGACCGATTGCTTCACACTTGTTCCCTTGCGTTCGATTTCACCCTCGGAGCCCGGCGCCTTGAGACCGCGTTCGTTGGGCACTCCGATGACGGTCGCGATCAACGCGACCCATCCGCGACGGGTTTCGATTTCGTCGAAGCTGAGCAGCAGGCTCGCGTGCAGGCCGTGCTCCACGGAACTGACGTGACCCTTGATGCTCTTGCCACGGGGAATCATCTTGCCGTTGGCGGCGATGAGGTCTTCGTCCAGCTTAACTTTGAAATGTTGGCCGGGATGCAGTTCCGCGGTGTCGAGTTTGTCCTGCAGCCGGACAAGGAAGGTTGTGCCTTCCGGGACAGCGTTTGGCGGAGCCGCGGGCGCGGTCGACGGATCGATTTTCTGCGCCATCAGCGCGGTTGCGGCGGTTAAGAAAAGGATTCCCATCCACGATGAGAGCTGGTTCACGATGGCCTCACAAATGTTGTGGCGCGCAAAATAAAACCCGGTCTGCCCGCCACATGCGAAACAGGCGCATCTTGGCGGGCACCGGTTCATTCACCCCAGAACGGCAGAATACCACCGTGGTGGGGACCGTTTCGATTGACTTCACTGTTCGGTTGGATGACGCGGTCCGGGCAAAACGATGCCCGGCGCCGGCGGGAAATGCCGGTCAGGGTCGTGGGTTTAGCGTTCCGAGCTGAGCCAGCGGCGTCCACGGTTATACCTTCGAGTGTTATACCTTCCAGTGTTAGACCTTCGGGAAAGATGGGTTTGGCCCATTGATGTCTTTCCGCAGGTCTTCCCAGATATTGTCGGGCATTTCGAGGAAAACCTTGACGATCTTGGGATCGAACTGGCGGCCCGACCAGCGTTCGATTTCCCTTCTGGCGGCCTCAAATGTTTGTGCGGGGCGATAGGGGCGGTCCATGGTCATGGCGTCGAGGGTGTCGGCGATGGAGAACATGCGCGCGCCGAGCGGAATCTCTTCGCCCTTCAGTCCCCGGGGATAGCCTGATCCGTCATAGCGCTCCTGGTGGGCGTAAACGATCTCGGCAGCCTCCGCCAGAAAGGGGATGCGCGAGATGATCTTGTAGCCGCTGTCGCAGTGCTCCTTCATGATGGCCATTTCGTCGTCAGTGAGTTTGCCCGCCTTGCGCAGAATGGCGTCGGGAATGGCCATCTTGCCGATGTCGTGCAGGAAGGCGCCGCGGGCGATCACGCTGATCTCCTCTTTCGGCAGGCCCATTTTGTGCGCAATGGCGATGGTGTACGCGGTCACGCGTTTGGAGTGGCCTTCAGTCTCGGCGTCCTTCAGGTCGAGCGCTCCGCCCAGGGCTTCGAGCGTGATGTCATAGGACTTCTCCAGGTTGGTAAGCGCCGTTTTCCATTGCTGGGTGCGGGCGGCAACCAGCGCTTCGAGATTGGTGCGATAGGCGTCGTTTTCGCGCTTGAGGCGGCGATTCTCCAGCGCTCGGCGAACCGTGGCCAGCAGTTGCTCTCGCTCAAAAGGTTTGGGCAGGTAGTCGTACGCCCCATTGCGCAGGGCCTTCAGTGCCACCTGAATGTCGTTGACCGTTGTGACCATTACGAACGGCATGTCTGGGTAGCGTTCCTTGGCACGCTCCAAAAGGACAATTCCATCCATTTCGGCCATCATCAGGTCTGAGAGCACGAGATCAAATTCGTCTCCCGATTCCAGAATGGCGAGGGCTTCGATGCCGCTGGCCGCCTGGCGAGTCTGAAAATGGGCCCCGCCGAGCATGGAGCAAACAATCTCGCGGATTGTCTCCTCGTCGTCCACCACGAGAATACGGTCATTAGGCATGGCTGATTGCTTGTATTTACTCATATTAGGCGACGACTTCACATTCCGAAAGTAACCAACTGGACACGGAAATCCGGTAACGAAGGCAGGCGAGCGTGATATTTAAAGAGCTTAGGTGTTCGTGCGCTTGGTTATCGTGCCCTTATCTATGGATCCTGCTCGGCTATTTGGGAATTCGGTAGGCATGTTGACCACCCCCTGGTTAACGGCGCGGGAAACGGCCGCCCTGATCGTGGTGGTGGTCAGTCTGCTTTTCTTCCGGGTTTTTCGGGAACGATGTCTGCTGGCGTGGGGAGCGGGCTGGATCGCTTACGGCACGTTTCTGTGGATAGTGCGAGCGGGCGAGTTGCACGCCGCGTCGAAGTCGATGGCGGCATTCGCGCAGGCCGACTTGGTGCTGGCGATAGGGTTGTTTGCAGCGGCGGCGCTGCTGTCTGCGCACGCGCGCCGGGCGCTGACGGCGCTGGTGGCAATCTTGTGGGTGTTGCTGGTCTGCGCCGCCATGCGGCCTCTGTATTTTCCGGATTTGAAGAACGTCGGGCTCGGGTTGGATGTGGCGTGCCGGCTGATTGCGGCTGGCGCGTTCGTCGAACTGCTGCGCTACCGGTTCGGGCGGATTGGCCTCGGGCCTTTCCTGTTCGGCGCCGGGCTGCTGACGTTGAATCTGCACTGGCTGCCCTTTACCAGTCGCATTCCGAATGAAGGTTATCTGTTGGCGGAAGTGCTGTTCGGTTCGAGCATCCTGCTGGTGGTGCTGGACGACTCGCGGCTGCGCACTCGCCGGCTGGCGGTGTTGAATGAGTTGACGGTCACGATTGCGCGCGGCCAGAATCACGCCCCGATGATCCAGACCGCGCTGGAGAAGCTGAAAGCCGTCGTGGGGGCGAAGGCGGCATGGTTCCAGTTGATGGACGGCGACCATCTTGTTCCCACCCAGCACGCCGGCCTGTCGCCGGAATTCCTGCGAGCCCTGGGGCAGGCAAGGATCGGGCAAGCCGAGATGGGGCAAGCCGGGACGGATGAGACCGAAACGCGCGTGCTCCAGGAAAACCGGGCAGCGGTGATGAAACTCTCGGCGCTGTCGGAGCCGGAGCGGGAGCAACTCGGGAAGCGCGGCATTCATCAGGTGGTGCTGTTGCCTGTGCAGGGCAAAAAATCGGTGATCGGAATGCTGTCGTTCGGCTGCTCCGGCAGCCGAAGCCACACCCGGGAAGAACTGGAGTTTCTGGAAACGGCGGCGCAGGCGCTGGGTATTGCGGCAGAGAATCTGCGCTTGCTGGAGCAGGTGCTGCGCTCGCAGCGGCAGTGGATGAATACCTTCGATTCCATTCAGGATCTGATTCTGGCGCACGACGCAGACTTCCGGATTCTGAAGACCAATCAAGCCCTGCTGCAGCGGTTGGAACAGGCGCCGGCCGATGTGTTGGGCAATCGGTGTGAAGAGGTTCTGCCGCAACAGCGCCCCTGGAGCGGATGCCCGTATTGCGAACGCGGCTCGGGTTTGACGGAAGGAATGGATCCGTGTTTCGGCGGGCAGTCGGTGGTTTCGACCTCATCGTATGCCGAGCAGGGAGGCCAGCAGAAGGGCACCATCCATGTGGTGCACGATATGACCGCCCGTCAAATGGCGGAAGAAAAGTATCGCATGCTGTTTGAGCAGGCGCAGGAAGGCGTGTTCGTAGCGACGCTGGATGGCGATTTGCTCGACTGCAACGACGCCTTTGTCACCATGCTCGGGTACAGCAGCCGGGACGAGTTGATGGCGCTCGACCTGGGCAGCGTGATGAACGCTGTTCCCGAGGAGCGAGAGGCCTTTCGCAAGGAGATCGAGGCGCACAACTACGTGCGCAACTTTGAGATTACGGTGCGGCGCAAAGATGGCACCCTGCTGACGGTGGCGCAAAGCTGCTTTGCCACGCGCGATTCGGCGGGACAGATTGAGCGCTATCAGGGCTTCGTTCTCGACATCACGGAGAAGAAACGCTCGGAAGACGAAATGCGGCGGCGCAACCGCGAGTTGAACGCGCTCAACGCGATGGCCGTCATCGCGACGCAGTCCTTCGATCTGGATGAAATTCTGAACCTGACGCTGCGCCAGGTGATCTCGCTGTTTGGAGCGGAGACCGGCTCGGTCTATCTGGCCGCGGAACCGGATGGCACCTATCGCCGGCGCGCCGGTTGGGGCCCGCGCAGCGAGGCGCGCGTGCGCATGGCCGAAGTCGTCTTTCCGGAAGGTCTGGGCGATCTGGTGATGCGCTCGCGAGCGGAAGTGGTGACCCAGGATTTCATGCCCCACCTGCCACCGGCGGTGGTGGAGTTCGTGTGCGCGGACCGCTTGCCCTACTGGATCTGGGTTGTGCTCTGGAGTAAGGATAAGCCCATCGGCGTCATGGGTATTGCCAGCAAGGAAGACCGGCACTATTCGAGTAACGATGAGAATCTTCTGGTCGCCATCAGCCGGCAACTGGCAACTACGATCGAAAAGGTACAGCTCTACGAAGAGACGTGCCGGGCCTACGAAGACTTGCGGCGGACGCAGGAGCAATTGCTGCAAAGCGAGAAGATGTCGGCCGTTGGACAATTGATTTCCGGTGTGGCGCACGAATTGAACAATCCGCTAACCGCCATCCTCGGTTACGCGCAACTGCTTGAAGGTGCGGGCCTCGACCACCGTTCGGCCGACTACGTGCGCAAACTGTTCAAGCAGGCCCAGCGGACGCACCGGGTGGTGCAGAATCTGCTCTCTTTTGCGCGCCAGCGCAAGCCGCAGAAGCAGGAAGTGGACTTACGCAAGGTGCTCGAAGAGTCCCTCACGCTGCGCGAATACGATTTGAAGGTCAACAATGTCTCGCTGGAACGCGACATTCCCGACGACCTGCCCTCGGTGGTGGCCGATCCGCATCAACTCGAGCAGGTCTTCCTGAACATCACCAACAACGCCCTCGATGCCATGGTGGAGGCGAGCGGCAGCGGGGTGCTGAAAGTGCGTTGCTTCAAGAAAGACGCTTACGTGTGCGTGGAGTTCGATGACAGCGGTCCGGGAATCAAGGACCCCAGCCGAATTTTCGATCCCTTCTATACCACCAAGTCGGTGGGCAAGGGCACCGGCCTTGGCTTGAGCATCTGCTACGGGATCGTCAAGGAACATGGCGGGGAAATCGTGGCGCGCAACCGGGAAGAGGGCGGCGCGACAACTGGAGCGACGATTGAAGTCCGTTTGCTGGCGAGCGAGAAACCCGCGCTGCCGGAGACGGTGTCACCCAAGCGGCGAGAGTCGGTGCTGGCAGGCCGCGTGCTCCTGGTCGAAGACGAAGAAGCGGTGCTGGAATTTGAACGCGACGTGTTGGTCGGCGCGGGCGCTGAAGTCACTACGTCGATGAGCGTGGAGGACACGCAGCAGCGGCTCCGTAATGGCGCTTTCGACGTGATCGTAATGAATGGCCGTATGCCAGGCGGGTACACCGCACAGGAAATGTACGAGTGGATCGCAACCAACTGCCCCGGTCTGGAAAAAGGCCTGCTGCTGACGTTTTCCACCGTGACCGACCAGCAGACTCGAAGTTTCCTGCAGGAACACGGCGTGCCCTCGTTGGCCAAGCCCTTTGAGGTAGCGGATCTGATCTCACAAGTGCGTGGGCTCAGCCAAAGGAACGGGAAACCGGCAACAAAAAGGAATGAGCAGAACGAAGAAAAGGCCTCCGTGGCGAGTGCGGGAGCATAGCCACAGCCGAATCATTCTAAAGTTGTCCCTTAAGTCCGCGCATCATTTCTGCAATCAATTTTTCATTGCGCCGGTACCAGCGCCAATGCCCCTCTCGCTTCGCTTCCACCAGGCTGGCCTTTTCCAGGATGCGCATGTGATGCGAAACCGTAGGCTGCGCCAGCTTCACACGCTGCTCGATGTCTCCAGCACAAAGCCCGATTTCCTTGTCGAGGGAGCATCCGCCTTTTTCTTTCAAAGCGCGCAGAATACGGCGGCGAGTGGGGTCGGCAATGGCATGCAGGAAGCGATCGAGATTGGGAACGGCGGGAACCATGACAAAAATTGTAATTGGTGATTTGTAATTTGTAATTTGAAACCAATCCCATGCCCGGTGATTACAGGTTCTTAAATTGCAAATTACAAATCACCAATTGCAAATGTTTCTTTACTTTTTCACAATCGGATTGTAACCATCGCTGATGAGGCGGGTGCGCATGGCCTCGGCGTCTTTCAATTCCGCGTAGGGTCCGACCTGAACGTGATAGAACTTGTCGGCGGCAGGATTGTTCAAGGTGAAGGCTGGATACTGCTTCTTCTTCAGAGCCTCGACCAGCGCGTCGGCGTCTTCCTGCCGGCTAACCGCGGCAACCTGCACGTAGTAGCCGGCGCTCGCGGGCGTAGCGACGGCAGCAGTTGCAGCGACTGCGGCGTCTTTTAGCGGAGCGTCTGCGGTTGGCGTCGCTGCGGTCGAAGCCGCCGGTTGCGCCTTCGGATCCGGAGGCGTGAGTGCGGCGTCGGCATTCTTCTCGCCTACGGCTTTGTAAAAGCTGAAATTGTTAGACGAAGACTGCGGCGTTGCCTGCGGAGCGTCGTTTTTTGCAGCCGAGGGCCGAACGATGGTCGCCGGAGCCGCGGTTGAAGCGCTCAGCAAGCCGCCCGCGCCTGCCAGGCTGGTTCGTCTGCCGAGCGAAAAGCCGATGGCAAAGAAGAAAGCACAGACCAGGACAAAGGCGAAAAAAATGGCCAGCATGCGGCCGGTGCCAAGCGTGATCTCCGTATCCTGTTGCGCCGTGGGCATCGTAACCAGTGTTGACCTCTAGTAGGTTGCTGAAAAGTTCTGCTTTCGTATCAGGGTATCGCTTTAGCGATACCGCAAATTCGTCTCCATCGGACGCCCCTTCAGGGGCTGGGCATCGAATATCGACTTCTTCCGCAACCCTGCTAGCTTCCTGCCGGCGTGGGCGCCGCGGGCACGCTCGCGAGCAACTTCTGCAACCCGGAGAAGAAATCGATCGGCACGGGGAACACCACGGTCGTGTTTTTCTCGACTCCGATTTCCGTGAGCGTTTGCAAATAGCGCAACTGAATGCTGATCGGTTCGCTCGAGAGCAGGTGCGCGGCATCCACCAGGCGCTGGGCGGCGGAGAACTCGCCCTCGGCGTGGATGATCTTCGAACGCTTCTCGCGTTCCGCCTCGGCCTGCTTGGCCATGGCCCGCAACATGGACTCGGGCATATCCACCTGCTTGACTTCCACGTTCGCGACCTTCACGCCCCAGGGCGCGGTGTGCATATCGAGAATGCTCTGCAGGCGCAGATTAATCTTGTCGCGGTGCGCCAGCAGTTCGTCGAGTTCCTGCTCGCCCAGCACCGAACGCAAAGTAGTCTGCGCAAACTGCGAAGTCTGATAGGCGTAGTTCGAAACCTCGACCACCGCCTTATTGGGATCGATCACGCGCAGGAAAATAACCGCGTTCACTTTAAGCGTGACGTTGTCGCGGGTGATGATGTCCTGCGGCGGAACTTCCAGCGCTTCCTGCCGCAGCGAAATGCGCACCATGCGGTCAACCGGCGCGAAGACCAGAATTATGCCCGGACCCTTGGCTTGGCCCAGCAGGCGCCCCAACCGGAAGATGACGCCGCGCTCATATTCAGCCAGGATCTTAATGGAACTCAGCAGGTAGATGATGAGGATGACGACGGCAACGGCAATTACCGGGAACCCGAGATCCATAAATGCCTCCAGGCAACTCGCAATTCAGAGTATGAGCGGATTGTAGCGCAGGCGAGCGAATGCGGGTTGTGAGGAACGAGCCAGCGCAGTGTTGAGGCTGATTCACGGGCGCGGCGACAAATTCTAACCTATTAACTGTTCGGTTACTAACCAACTAGTATAGTAGGGGGTACCCCCCCTCCCCCGGTCTTTTGGAATCATGGGGTTATGGATGTAAATATATACTTGACACACGGGAACATTTGGCGTACATTTGTGACATGAAAACACCTCGCACCTTACAAGAAGCCATCGTTTACTTCTCCGATCCGCAACGCGCCTTCGATTATGCCGTTAGCCTTCGCTGGCCCGGTGGCAATGTGCGCTGTCCGCGCTGCAATTCCGACAAGCACTATTTCATCAAGACTCGCCGCCTCTGGCTTTGCCGTGGATGCGACAAGCAATTTACGGTGAAGGTTGGAACGATCTTTGAGGATTCCGCGCTTGGACTCGACAAATGGATGACGGCGTTTTGGATGCTGGTGAACTGCAAGAACGGTGTGAGCAGCATGGAGATTCATCGCACTCTTGGTGTTACGCAGAAGTCGGCGTGGTTTATGCTGCAACGGCTGAGAGAGGCTTTGCGTAAGCACTCGATTGGTTTCAAACCAAAGATGGGTGGACCGGGAACAGAATTGGAAGCGGACGAAACTTACATCGGTGGTCTCACGAAGAACATGCACAAGGACGGCAAGGCCCGTATGTTTGAGCAAGGTGGATTGCATGGCGGCAAGACTGCCGTACAGGGCATCTACGACCGTAACGTTCGCCAAGTCCGAGCGCACGTTGTGCCGAATGTGAAGCGCGAGACTTTGCAGAATGCCGTTCTCCAGAATGTGCGCTACGGTTCTACGGTCTACACCGACGATGCAGTTGGCTACGACCTTCTGCGTAACCGCTTCGTGCATGACGTTGTGAGTCATGCCGAAACCTACGTCAAGGGACGCGTCCACACGAACAGCCTTGAGAATTTCTGGTCGCTGTTGAAGCGCGGCCTTCGCGGAACTTACGTTGCTGTTGAGCCTTTTCATCTGTCTCGCTATATCGACGAACAAGTGTTTCGTTTCAACAATCGCGCTACAAAAGACAATCCGCTTAACGATGCCGACCGCTTCGCGCTTGCTATGAGCCAAGTCGCTGGCACTCGCCTCACTTACTCTGAATTCACCGGCAAAGACCAATCGCCGCGCCACGTTCCGATGGGGACGGGGGAAACGCCACAGGTTCCCTTCTAGTTCTCATCGGCGGGTTTCGGCTTCTTCGTTTGAGAAGATCGGGAAGCATTCTTCTTCGCGGCCTTTGCAACTTTCTCTTTGGGAACTTTGAAAAGGGACTTCATTCCCTTTTCAAAGTTCTCTAGTGCTTTCTGACCCTCAAGATAGATTGCTTGCTTCATTCAAAACTCCTCAACGCGCGGCAAAACTGTAGTTTGTCATCCGCGGTGCACTCCGGATGGCAGCGTGGCTGATGCTCGGAAACGTGCAGCCTACCGCGGCTCGAGCGTCATTTCATGTGCCCGCTGCCGCTCGACCGCAGCCTGCGAGAAGGGAAACGCGAAGGTCGAGCCTCCGTACCACGCCTTCCACTGGTCCATGTAATACGGACTGAGGAAGATTCCGCTCTCTCCCGTCACCACGTTCAGCGTGCTCTCGTCAAAGTTCGCAAAATTCCACGTCAGTCGCTCGGAGGGCCCAAAGCCGCGTCCCACAGCCTTTACCGTGTACGAGCTTCCGCTCAACGGATGCAATCCCGGCCCCGTGAAGCGCCCAAGCAGCGGAAGCTGGCCGAGCACGAGATGATCGATTTCAACCGGATAAGTTTTTCCCCACTTCCACTGGCTGATGTCCGCAGGAGCTGGCGGACTGACTCTTGAAGGATTGCCTAGAACCATTTCCACTTGGGGATGTTTCACCACGTTCTCAAGCGCCGCCGTCAGCAGGCTTCCGTAGTCCGAGTATCCCGGCGGCAGCCATCGCGGCGGCTGCTTGGTGAGCACATTTTCCAGCCAGACCGACGACATTGCCCAGTGATAACTTTTCCAACTCAGCGCTCCTGAAGCCGCTCGTGAAGGCAGTGCATCCGCCGCCGCACCCAGCTTCGGCTCCAGCAGCAACCGCACCAGTTCCTGACGCGCTTTCGTCTCAATCGTCGGCGCCGCTGAATCGGCCGACATCCGCCCATCCCAGTCGCGCAGAATTTCCGCTGCTCGCTTGGCGCGGTCCGAGACGTTCGCAGCATGATCGATCGCGTATACGAACTTGTCGGCGCAGAGCCGGTCGTAAGTCGACGACACGTCCATCTGCAGAGTCAGCATATCCGCGGGCGCAAACTTCTTTCCCGATTCGAGCACCCGATAAATGCGATCCGTCCGCCACGGCGCTTCCCACTCCGTGCTGATCGAATACTTGTAGCCGTTCGGAGTGATGCGCCCGTTGGCGGTCGCCAGAATTCCCTCCGGCGGATCGTAAACATGCGGCATCTCTTCGAAAGGAATCCAGCCCTTCCACTCGTGCAGATCGTCGCTGCCGCTCACCGGCAGGCTGCCATCTCCCGCCGCGCGGATGGGCACTCGCCCCGTCGCCTGATAACCGATGTGACCATCCACATCCGCGTACATTACGTTTTGTCCGGGTGCGCCGAAAGTCGAGAACGCTTTACGAAACTGATCCCAATTCCCGGCCGAGTCCACATCGAAGAACATCAGTCCCATGCCGTCCTGCAATAACAAGGTCCAGCGCAAGGCGATCTGGCGCGTCTCGCCCGGAAGCAGTTCAGTAATAATCGGCCCATGGCGCGTGCTCACCACATCCATAACTACGTCCGGCTTGCCTTTGACGTGAATCGTCTCCTGCCGGTGCTGCGCATCAACCCATCCCTTTGGAGTTTTGTACTGGCCCAGCGCATTGAAATCCTCGACGAAGTCGTCTTCCACCGTCGGCCCGACGTTGGTGAATCCCCAGCCGATGCGCTGGTTGTGGCCGACAATCACGAACGGAATTCCCGGCAGCGTAACGCCCGCCACGTCGAAATTGCCGCTGGTCGTTTTCAGGTGCGCCTCAAACCACAGGTTCGGCATCTGGTGGTCGAGGTGCATATCGTTCGACAGCAGCGGCTTGCCCGAAACCGTATGCTGACCGGAAACCACCCAGTTGTTCGACCCCGGCCGGAACAAATCGGCCTCTTCCAAAATCGATTTCGGATAGAGCACGGCTGCGCACGCTGCGGGGAATTCCGGTTTCGTATCAGGGTATCGCTTTAGCGATACCGCAAGTCCTTCGATGACGGACGCCCCTTTAGGGGCTGGGCATCCAACGTCGAGTTTTTCCGCAGCCTCTTCAGCCGTGCCATTGAGTCCCTGAAACAACGCGGGCTTTAGCCCCTGAGGGACCTCCCCAAGACTCAGCCCAGAAATCAGTCGCCCGTTTCCGCCCTCCGGATCAACCTCTTCGTCATCGTCATCTTCTTCGTCGCTGCTGTTGGCCGCGGGTTCGCCTTCGATCCGCCGCGTTTCGGTTGGCGGACGGTCTCGCCAGGAAGAATTCACGTACAGGTCCGCCGTCAGTTCCGGTCCCAGCTTCGCCAGAATTGTTTCGCGCGTCAGCGCCGGCGGATTGCTGTAGTGGTTCAAATCCTGCACCATGCGCGCGCCCACCAGCAGCGAGTCGATCACCGTCCACGGCCGCGGCGTGTACTTCAGCAAGCGGAATTCGAGCGCAAGCCGGTCGCGATGCGATTCGAGAAACGCATTCACCCCGCGAGTGTAAGCGTCAAAATAAGCCCGGTCGCGCGCGGAGATGTTCTTCTCCGCCGCTTCCGCTGCGAGCCGCAGCCCCAGAATCCGCTGCTCGCGGTCCATCTTCACCGCGTCTTCGCCGATCACTTCCGAAAGTTCTCCGGCAGCGGCGCGCCGCATCATGTCCATCTGCCACAACCGGTCCTGCGCGGTCACGTACCCCTGCGCAAAAAACAAGTCTTCGAGCGTAGCCGCCTCAATCGTGGGAACGCCGTGCGCATCGCGTACCACGCGCACCTTGGCAGAAATTCCCGGCACCGCGACCCTGCCATCCAGTTGCGGCAGCGGCGAGCGAGCGATCCAGTAGAGCCACCACACGCCAACGATCAGCGCCACCAGCAGCAGGCAAACGGCGTAGTAAAGAATGCGGAGCGCAGGATGGCGCCGACGAGCATTAGGGCTAGAGCGCGGAATCTCGGGCAAGGAGGTGGTGACCGACATTCTCACGATTGTAGGGGCGCTCTTCGCACCTGACAACCGCATGCCGGGGCCAGCTATACGAACGGGAAAGTCCCCACCGATCTCAGGTAGGAAAAGCGGCCGGGGCGTGCGTGCTAGCGGCGTGGGTGCGCGACTCGGCGTGCGGGGGCGCGGCAATTCTCAATGAGGGCTATGCCTGTTTACAGCAGCTACGAGTTCCCGAGTGTTAAACGCTGCAGGCCCTTCTGAGACTTTTCATGCCCCTGCTTCGTAATACGTATGAGCGGGAGGTATTGCCGATGAAACCCTTTTTGACC
>Ga0187890_10000911_pt1 | contig 21581 bp, 29 predicted proteins | sample June2016WEW_21_1_FD_133005 | JGI IMG/M metagenome (GOLD analysis project Ga0187890, IMG submission 133005) | Peatland microbial communities from SPRUCE experiment site at the Marcell Experimental Forest, Minnesota, USA - June2016WEW_21_10 | ecosystem: Environmental > Terrestrial > Soil >... | reverse complement strand
GTTCGCCCGGTACTCCGGCATGGCTGGGAACTTCAAATACGGTTTCGCGGGCTTTGCGTTTGATCGGTGAGAGTGGGTTGGAAGACGGTGGCGTGGAAGTTCTTGCGGAACGCCTGGGAGTCGGGTCGCGGCATCTGCGCCGCTTGTTTCTGCGACATCTGGGAGCGACTCCGATGGCGGTAGCCCAGACGCGGCGGCTGCACTTTGCAAAAAAGCTCATCGACGAAACCCGGCTGCCGATGAACCAAATCGCGATTGCTTCCGGCTTCGGTTGCGTGCGGCGATTCAACGCCGGTATCCGCAAGGTCTATCATCGAACTCCGACGCAAATCCGGCATCTGGCGAGACAGAAGAATATGCAGCCGGAGGATCAATACCTTTTCCGCCTCCATTACCGGCCGCCTTATCACTGGGAGGGGATGTTGACGTTTCTGGCGGCGCGCGCCACACCCGGCGTCGAAGTGGCCGAGGCTGGAAGCTACCGGCGGAGCATTTCCCTGAACGGCCTCGACGGATATTTTGAGGTTTCCTTCAACGAGGGGCGCGATGCGCTAATGGTGCGGATTGAATTCGGCGATCCCCACTCGCTCTTCTTCATTATTGAACGTATCCGCAAGATGTTTGACCTGGGGGCGGATTGGGCGGCCATCGTGCAAAGTCTGAGAAGCGATCCGGTGTTAGCTAACAGCGTTGAGGCCGATCCGGGGTTGCGGGTGCCAGGCTGCTGGAATGGTTTCGAACTTGCGGTGCGTGCGATTCTCGGACAGCAGATTACCGTCAAGGGCGCGACTGCCTTGGCAGGGAGGATGGTAAGCAGTTTCGGGAAGCCGTTTAGCGGGGCCAGTGGGCTCACACACCTTTTTCCTCCACCGGAGGTCCTGGCGGATGCGAAGCTGGGAGACATCGGCCTGACTGGGGCGCGAGCCGAAACGATTCGGTCTCTCGCTCGCGCGGTTTGCGGTGGTGAAATCAACTTTGAGGGAGTGGTGGATTCTGACGCATTTCTGAACCGGCTGTGTGAAGTTCCCGGCATTGGCAAGTGGACCGCACAGTATGTGGCGATGCGAGCGCTCGGGGAACCTGATGCTTTTCCCTCCAGCGACCTCGGACTTCTGCGTGCCATGGCTCTAGGGACTTCTCGCGATCTGGAGCAACGCGCCGAAACCTGGAGGCCGTGGCGCGCTTACGCAGCCATGTATCTCTGGAGAATCGGCAGCCAATGCGTGCCTCGAGAAAACAAATTGGTTTCTCGTAAGGCTCAAAAGCGAATGATTGAAACCACCACTTCGCACCAGCACGCCTCAATGGTTGTGTAACAGGCTATGCGGATGTTATGCGAAGACGGACACTTGATCGAACGGGCATTTTCGGCCAGCGAACGCGACGTTGGCCAGAAGTCCTGTTGTAGGGAGTTTCGCCGGATCGGTAACGATAAACCACTTGCCGTTGCCATCTGGAAGCAACCAGACGCGACAGACTCCAGCGTCATCTCCATTTTGGTGGCGGGACCGCGACGCTTTCAGTGCTGAAGGCGGATTGGGACCGGTCCGCAGAATTGGAAAATCCGGGTCCGATCTGGGTCCAATAAGCTGACCGCAGAGTTCCTTTGAGTTCCCTTAAAGGGTTAAGAACGGGCTGTCAGTACCGTTGATTTCCAATAAGTTACATCGGCCAGTGACTCTGTCACGGCAGAGGCCGCGGGTTCGAGTCCCGTCGTCCCCGCCATTCTTTTGAATGGTTTACGCATTTACCGGACCTATTGGCTGATCCACAATCAATCCACAGAACATGTCCTGCGCACTGATTTTGTTGTCGTTGTCGCCTTGGGTGTAGAGGTCTAGCGTCGTCTGCACCTTCGCGTGCCGCAGCATTTCCTGCACGGTCTTCGGATCAACCTTCCCCTGATTCACAAGCCAATTGCTGAGGCTGTGGCGCAGGTTGTGAAGTCCAAAGCGGTGTCCCTCTGGGATTCTTACGCCAGCCGCGATAGCAGCTTTCCGCAAGTGGCTCCTGTCGAACACCGACGCGCAGATTGGGACTGAACCGTTCTTCGTCCTTGAGGGAAAAACGAAGTCGCCGTCACCTGTGTAGGCGCTCGCTTTTCTCCAAACGCGAAGGTACTGGGTAAGCATCGATCCGAGTGCAACGGTAGAGTCCGACGCCGCCGTTTTCGGCTTGCCGTCCCTGCCTTTCCGCCATCGCTTGTTGACTCGGATACGGTTTTCATTCCACAAGATGTCCGACCACCGTAGTGACATCACTTCGCTTGCACGAAGCGCTGTCGCTGCCACGGTAAACACCAGAGTGAAATGCAGCAAATCGGTCATAGATTTCAGGATCGTGAGCGTCTGCTGAGGAGTGACGATGATCGCCTTGTAGCCGGACTTCACGCCCTTCAGACGCCAACCGCTACACGGATTCGTGGAACAGAGTTCCTCGAACAGACCGTATTCGTAGACGGCGTGCATGATGCCTTTGATCTTCCCGATTGTCGGGCCGCTATAGTCGAGAGTTTTCAGCCATTCCCGCACGCCCTTGCGTTTGATGTCGTCGGCAATGGCATTTCCCCATGCCGGGATCATCACCTTCTTAACGTAATAGACGGCGGCATCGTCACGGGTCTCCGCACCGAGATAGCGCAGCGCAAGCACGCCGAACGTGCCTGCATCCGTGCTGTCTTTGTTAATCTCGGCTCGAATCCCCATCTCGTCAACCTTCCTCCATGCGTCAGACTCGGCTTTCAGCTCGCTTGCAGGGCCGACGCGCATGGTGTTCTCGACTCGCTTCCCATCCTTCGTGGTGCGGTATCGCAAATACCAAACCAGTCCTTCCTTTCTTTCAACCTGCCTTAAACATCCGTGTTGGTAGCTCACTTGGTCTCCGTTTCCGAAGACCGCCCTGCTGCCATTTTGGAGCTATTGTTCTTAAACCGCAACACGAAGGCTGCCAGTTCGGAAAGGCGGAACAGCCACCACTTGCGTGACTGACCGCCCATTGGATAGGCAGGGATTTGTCCTGTGCGAGCTAGGTGCAGCAGGTGCTTTCGGGAACAGCACAAGAAGGCTGCCGCACGAGCCGCGTCGACGAAATATTCGTCCTGCGCAGGCACACCACACTTGGCGCAAAGGGGCGGTGTTGAAGGATGTCGTGGCACTGGCGTGCGCGATGCGTCCACTTCAAATCGAGTTGCAAGCGCCGAAGATTGATGTCGTTTTCTGTTCTCCACGTAGACTGTTCACTTTCTCTTCTTCCCAATGTTTGTTGTGAACCGTCCAACGTCTCTCTACTCGCTTTGATGACTGGCAGTGAGCGGATGGTACAGAGAATGGGTCGCTTTTGCGGATAAACGTAATTCGACGTTTTTCACTCTCAAGTTACAGAGGTCGGCGAATAGGAGTGGCAATTCTTGCGGCGAGTTCTATGCGGCAGCATCCATCGCAGTCGGGCGAAATAACCGCACGTCGAAAAGCATCAAATTAGCTGATCGGGTGAAAAGCCGCGCCCGGTACGGCATCTGAACGATCCCATTCGATTTATTTTGTACCAAAGCACCGCGTGGCACTCATCAGAGAGTTTAGGAGGCAAATAAAATGCCAAACCAACAAGAAGGACAACCGATGATGCAAGGAATATCGCTTTACGACCCCAACTTCATACCGTTGATGGATGCTGACAGGCTCTTCGCGGCTCTGGAGAAGCTGCCGTGGAAGCGGCACACAATGAAGATGTATGGCAAGGAAATCCCAATGCCACGGCTATACCAGTGGTTTGGGATCACACCTTGCATCTACGGGGAAACGATCACGCCTCATGAGTGGACGGCGGAGACGTTAGAGATTCAGGAACGAGTACACAAAGCGACTGGCGTCCTGTTCGATTCGCTCAACGTCAACTATTACCGTCCGGGGGGCACGGACCACCTTGGTTGGCACTCTGACGACACCAAGGAAGGTCTGTGGGAATTCCCCATAGCCTCTGTCTCGCTAGGCGCTGTCCGGGAATTTCAAACGTGTCCTTACAACGGTAACGGCAAGTGGAAGCGCAGGTTTCACAAGCACTTTGGTAAGCCAGATCAGCCTGTCGCTCTCGAACATGGCAGCTTAGTGGTTATGCCCGCTGGTTCGCAGGAATTCTATGTCCACCGTCTGAAGAAGGCGACCAAGCAGCAGGGGACAGGCGCACGGATCAATCTGACGTTCAGGATGATGACCCAGAATACCGTCGTTTTGACGAGTGAGAACGCGAAGTTGATCGGGGACGCGGTCACAAGCCCCTTCGCCGATTGATGGCGCGGGGGCGACCCTCGGCGGTGGCTTGGGCTGCCAGCGCACGCTGCTTCTTCTCCCAAACGCCGTGGCATTCGTCGCAAAACTCCCCCGGACGCGCAGGGTTGCCGCATTCGTCATCGACGCATGTCGCCAGCCTCACGTCCGTGTCGTCGTGAAGGCGATACTCCTCGGGTGCGTCCAGCAGCGCCGCAAGCTCGTGGGTGCGCGGCATGCTGTTGTCCTCCAAGCCTTCCACTTTAGCGACCCAGTAGCCCCTTCCGACGAACGAGAAGCGATGCGCCCCGCATGACCACTTCACCCACGTGCCCGACTGGAGATTCCAGACCAGCAGGTAGGCGGGGGTTGCCGGGTGGGGCGCTGCGCCCTTGAACTCGCACTTCGGTCTTTCTAGTTTTGCCATAAGACCCTCTTACTAAACGGACCCGGTAAACGAAAAATTGGGAATGACAATTAAGGGAAATTGGGAAGCTACCGACCTCTTAATTGTGAAGCCATCGACCTACTACAGAGACCTCAAGAAGCGGTTCGCCAACTTGCACAAGCAGAACTACACGTATTCAGCGATATCTGGGGCACTGGGCGTAACCGTGCGAACACTTACTAGCTGGCGGATTGAGCTTGGGTTACCCCGACGACCGAGGGGGCGACGCAGTCGGAGGAAAAGCAGAGAAATTCCCCGACTTCAGTATCTATAGATGTCGGGGTCTTGGAAACAAGATCAGCAGCGGGGGATGGTTGGCCTTATCCTCACCATCCCTAACCGCTCTTTCCGGCAGACGCCCTTCGACACGGCGCAAAGGATAAGGAAGCAGGATAAGAATGAGTAGTGAAACACCCCAAGAAAAACTGAACCTATGCACGCGATGCAAGAAGCGCCCGTTTCTTTACGGCGGCGGCGATGATGCCGTCTGCGGTGTGTGCGCAGCCCGCATTAAAGCGATGGGCGTGCTCAATCCCAAGAACAAGAAACCAAGAGTTGATGGCGGAATCAAATACTGCGTCAATTGCGACCAGCATCCCGTAGACCACGAAGAAGGCGGGTCTGTCGTTTGCTACCAATGCTGCGAACAGTTATGGCGTGATGATGACCGTGGATTGAACAAGCGCAAGCATCAGAAGAAGATCATAAAAGATCAGCGCCGGAACGACGCCGCCAATGAAGAGGGTTTCGTTGGGTCGTGCCGTGGCTGCGGCAAGGCGGTTGAAGGTTCATATTCCTGCCACGACTGCCGCATGAAGCAAGCGGAAAAGAACTTCATGATCCAGCCGGGTCAGGTTGAACTGGTGCGCCATGCCGTGGGCAAAGTCGAGGACAAGATCGTCAAACAAGTCGTTGTCACGGATGCGTCGTCAGTCGAGATGGAAGAGATGCTGTGACTGTGACCCAATCGCATCCCAGAAGGCGCGATCACGTGGATCATGGGACAGCCGAATAACGCCAAGTCCCTACTCACAATTGAAATCGCCAAGTGCGCTACCACTGGCACGGATTGGCCGGATGGCACGCCGAACACGATGGGAAAGTGCAAGGTGCTCATGTACTGCGGCGAGGACTCGCTGTCCAAGGTGGTCATCCCCCGCCTCAAGGCGGCTGGTGCCGATCTAAGTCCGGGGATGATTGGCTTCATGGATCGCAAGAGTTTCCGCACTATAGCGGGGGACAACAGTCCAGAGAAACGTCCGTTGGATTTAGGCGAAGACTTGGACACGCTGTTGGAACTGGCGAAAAAACATCCCGACGTCAAGATGATTATCGTTGATCCCATCACAGGCGTGTTCGGCAACAAAAGCATTAACAAGAACGAAGAAGCCAACCCCATTCTGGAAAAGCTGATTGATTTCTGTGAAGCCACAGGCATCGCCTTCGTTGGCGTCACTCACGTTCCCAAACGCAGCACCAACAGCGCCATCGAGAAGATCGCCGGAGGATCGGCGGTTGGGGGATCAGCGAAGTCTGCGTTCATGCTATCCCGCGATCCGGACAGTGACGACGTTCACGATCACCTGCTCACGATGGTGAAGTGGAATTACACCGGGGAAGCCTCTGGCATGAAGTACAGCACCGTGCCAGTGGAAGTAGAACACAAAGGCAAAAAGCTGAAAGTCGCCAAGATCGTGTGGGGGGAATCCACGGACATGATCGCTGATGACGTTCTGGTAGCGCAGAACAGTAAGAAGGACGACCGAGATCGGCAGCAGGATAAGTGCGATGCGTGGCTGAGTGCCCACCTTGGGGACACACCGAGAAAGTCCAAGGACGTGTACACCGCAGCCGCAGCGCAAGGCTATGGCTCATCGACGGTCAAGCGTTCCATCGAGAACCTCAAGGGACGTCACATTGACGGACGTAAGGTGGGGATGGGAACAGGCTGGTGGATGGCGGTTCCGGGCGTGGACTTCCCTGCGCCCAAGGAAGAAAAGCTCATTGCGCTGGCTGCGGACGAGGGATTATGAGCGCAGGAAAGCAGACCAAAATAGTGTTTTCGGCGTAGCCGACGCCGCGCCGAAGGCGCGGCGGGAAGCCAGTTCCATTTGTTTATCTGTACGTTGGCAGCGACCAGCAAAATCAAAACCTCTACGTGTACAGCAGACCAATAACCATACGAGGGTTTTCTGGTCTTCTGGTCTTCTGGTCTGCTCCCGCTCCGACAGGAGACCAGCAGTCCAGAAGTCCAGCAGTCCATGTGCAGAATCTTGGTCTGCTCCGACCTTGGCACACTCGTTCCAGCCACTTTCTTCGACATTCACCGCAGGTTCTCTGACTTTCAAAGTCAATGTGTGGGAGCCAAATCGTTGGTGTTGGGAAAGCCAAGTTCTTTACTTTCAATAAGCAGTTATCCCTCAGATCGCCGATACAGGCGCATGTGCCCCGTGGAGACTATTGAATGAATGCAGGAGCTGGAATCAGAGATGCGCTGATCGTTCAGCGAATGAGGCACTGGTTGTTACGTGCAAAATTTCCATCCATTGGGAACGGCGGAGAGCGGTGGCGAGCGCGGAAAAACTTCTGGGCGCTGGTGCGGAAATATCGGACTCTTGCCGAGCGGCACGGGCTGCGCGAGACAAGTGTGTTCTGAGAATTCTCAAAACCACCAGAACTGGAGACAAAATGACTGGATTAGATCATGTGCTGAGCATGTTGGACGGACCCGAGTTGACCGAGCGCAGGCGCGGGGAGCTTGCCCTCGTGCGCCTGATGGTGACAGCGATTGAAATGATCTTATATACGGGAGACTCCGACTTGGACATACGAATCGAGAACGCGAAGGACATGATCCGCGAGTTCAAGCACGTTTACCCAGAGGCGAGGGAGATTTGAGATGTTCCAGTCCGGAAAAAGCAATGACCGCCAAGACCGATAGATTTTGGCAGTTAACCGCCAGCCTCGGCGGCACGAGACCGCCCTGCGAAATGCCTCTGGGGAACGAAGAGCAAATCCGCGCTTTCGGAATGTGCGGCGTTAAACCAACGAATCTGTGCGGCAAGCCAGCGACGGAATGTGCGTGGTGCAGCGATGACTGCGACGGACACCTGCTGTGCCGTGAGTGCCAGATCGCGGTTTGCGGCGACTACTACTCCGACAACCCACCGGAGACGTAATTGGTGCGAACCCTAGTCGAAGCTGGAATCTAGACGAGCAGGGAATACGATATGACGGCTGCGCAACAAAATCCAATAGATGGGCTTAACCATTGATCTTCTGTTGCGTCGCAACAGAGCGCCCCAGTAATCGAGCATCACTGCGCATCCGTGGTCTCGGCGGATTCGACGTGGGCTGGCGTAGCCAGTTGCTTGTTCTGGCGGGACCGAGGCCCCGGCTTGCGCTTATGCTGGTGATCCCTTGCGATCTTGCTTAGGGTGCCAAGAGACAGGTGGAACTCCTGAGCCAAATCTCTGTAGCTTTTTGCCCGATTCTTCGAAATATACTTCGCGACTTTCTCGTCTAAAGCCCTCCGCGCCCGCATGAGTTCCTTTTTGTAGTTGAACGGGCATTTGACGTTGTCGAATGCGTCGGCTCTCATTGCTGCCCCCTAAAGCTGTAGGTCCACGCCAATTGTGGCATGAGATCGCACAATTTATTGAACAATTATGCCCGGTAAGTTGGCCCTGAGAGGGCACTTGCGCGTTTCTGGACGAAATTTCCGAATTCTAGGTATAAGAAATCCATGGACACAAACAAGGGCAGCAGGACAGACGTGATGGCAAACAGATTGGCGCGAAAGTCATTCTCATCCGGTAGATCGTCAGCCGTTCTTCCCATCTCCATAGCTCCATACCCGGGGAAAAAGGAGTGGTTCGTTCCCTACGCGACTAAATTCTTCCGTGCGCACCCGTGTCAAACCCTGATCGAGCCTTTCGCGGGAAGCGCCATCGTTGGTCTGTCTCTCCTGCATGCTGGGATAATCGAGCGCCTCGTGCTGGTGGAGAAGGACGAACGAATCGCGTGTCTGCTGAACGGTCTGGTAAACGATCCCGAACTGGCTGGCAGATACGAAGCGTTCAACTGCACGCTAGAGAACGTTAAGAACTTGTTGCGGAGTGAGCAGAGCGCCTTCCGGTACTTGGTTCAGAGCAGGTGTTGCAACCGTGCCAGATTTGATGGGGGACTATACACACAAATCGACTCACATTGGTGCTGTGAGAAGGTGGTGGCGAATATCCGTCGCGTGTATGCCATGCGGGACCGCATCGAAGTTGTTAACGGCGATGCTCTGGAAGAAATGTGTAAATGTGCCGCCGACCCGACTGTCGGATGCTTCGCCGATCCTCCTTATACCGCCGACGTAAGCAGCAAAGGACATTTGCTGTACCTGCACCACAAACTTGATCACAAGAAGTTGTTCGCCCTGCTGGCGCAATGGCGCGGCTCATGGCTGTTGACAGAAGACAATTCGCGGATGGTTCGCCGTCTGGCGGCCTGCTACAGATTTGACATCCGACGAGTACGAATGAAGACCGCCGACAGCCATAGGAAGACAGAGTTGGTCATGCGGCGAAAACGAAGGATTTTCTAAACGGCTCTCGTAAGGAAGTCTGATCTCTCTCATTTGGATTCTGTGGTGGAAATTCAAGCAAGGGAGCAATCATGACAATCATTGCCAGCCGAAACACTTCTGTTGCGACGCAACAGAAGTCCCAGCAAACTCCTATCAAGCATTCCAGTCTCACGCCGAACCAGTTGCATCTGGAGACGCTGGATGCACGGGACAAATTCTTTAAGAAATGCGACGGAGCTGAGAAGTACGCCATTAACGTGTTGTTGCCTTACTGTGAAGAAATCATCCGGCGTTACAAGATGCAAGGCGTAGCCGCAAAAGACCGCCCCAACGGCAAGCCGACCGTGGATGCCTACTTCAGAAGCATAAATCTCAACTACAACACTGTGCGTTCATGGATTTACCGCAAGAGACTCTCGACCGAAATGTTTCAGTCGAGGAAAAGCAAAAGCTGGAACAAGGCGGGAAGGGAGTCCCATCTTACCCAGCTAGAGTCTAAGCTGCTTGGCACGGCCGCCGCTGGCCACGATCTCATCAAAGCCATCAAGAATGGTGGCAACGTCGAAGCTGCGATCAAGGACTTTGAAGAGCACGCCCCAACGCTAGAGAGAATTGATAAGTACATCGAGCGGCCCGTCGAAGTGCTCACGTCCGAAGTCGAAAAACTAGCGATCCTGCTTTGTAAGCTGATCGGCGACGACGCCAAGCAGAGACCTCAAATTCGTGCGCTCGCAGGGGACCTGCTGGCGAAATTGGAGCCATCTGCTCACAACGATATAGCCTGCCCGATCAACAGAAAAGCACAAGCCGACGGACATAGGGTCGCAATCTGAATTTTATGGACTACAGCTTTCGTTAATGTCGAAGCAGGAATTTGATTGACGGAGAAACCAAATGGCAATGACAAAAGCGGGAGAAATGGCGGGGAGAAGCAGGGCAGGCTCACGCGACTGGTGGGATGATTTAATGCCACAGGTGCAGGTGTATTTCGTCTTCGATGACGGAAGTATTCTGAGCGAGTTGGATCGGCAGCCTTGTACGTTCGAGATGCACGACGGGAAAGTACGGGCCGTCATTTTCGACGAAATTAAGGACAGCCCGGAGCCAAAGTGATAGTAATCGTTGAACCTCATCCCGACGACGCACTCCTGTCGTGTTCCCACGTATTGGCGTCGGACCCGCCCAAGCTCATCATCTCGGTCGGCAAGAACGATTCCGCTGGATCGGCACGGCTTGCGGACTGGTATCCCGGTGTTCAGACCGTGGCTTTCAATCTGCCCAACATTCCTTGGAAAGACAAATGCGACGCTAGCGAAGTGAAGAAGGCAGCAGACCCGCTGTCTTTCGTGCGCGAAAAGCTACATGCCCGCACAGATTATCCAGCGATGTACGAAGCGGCTCGTTCGGCGCTCCTGCCGTATTGGCAGAACACAGACGTCTTCGTCCCCATTGGCCTCTGCCATCCCTACCATATCCTCGTGCGGGAAGTCTGCGACGAAGTATTCCCGCAAGCGGCTCACTATGCGGACATGCCCTATGCTGAGCTTGGCTGGGGCAAGGCAATTGAACAGGCTTACAAGATGGGCGATTTCGTCCCGCGTCTTCCCGACCCAAGAAGGCTGGAAGCCTACAAGGCGGTCTATCCCACAGAGCGCAGCCTTCTTGGGCTATACCGGAAAGAACTTCAAGCGAACGAACGCTTATATGTTGCGAAATGACCGATGCCCGTCGGTAACTGGTGCTCTGTCGCCGCAATCGTCCACCCGCTTCAGCACTTCGGCTTATGCCGCCGCTTGTTCCCAAGCTGCGGCAACTTGGGCATGTCTGCAATAATCTCTCCATGTGTGGACGCTGAGGCAATTTGAAACAGAATGATTTCACCAAAACTCAAGTCTGACGCCTCTCCGCAGGTCGTCGCGCTAGTGGAACAAATAGAGGTCCGATGCGACGGGTGGGCCAAAAATCTTACACTTCTCGGTTCTACACACGACGTAGCAGTCTGGGGTGTTCTCACTCAAATCATTGATCTCGTCGAGCAGCAGATTAAACAATTCGGTCATGGGTCACAGCAACAACGCGAAGCGATGATTAACTTGGGCAGAGCTGGTGCCCGATTGATCGACGAGATTTGTTCGATGAAGTTGTCGAGGGGAGACAATTGGCTAAGGTGGACTTCCGAACTCCGAGAATCAACCAAGCAAGCCGTTCTTGCAGCGCACAACTGCGAAGCGTTTGTAGGCTGTTTCGTCACATGGCACCAAAACCGACGAGCTGTGGAAATATTATCGCCAACTCGATTGCGATTCAGCATACCACCCTCGCGGATGGAGAGTCGTATTCAGGCATATCAACAGGGACGCCGAATACCCGGCTGGCCGTCAACAGCAGACAATCCGGTTGATAAATCCTTTGTAGACGGGCCGGACGTAAATCGCTTACTTGAAGGATTGCGCCAAAGAATAACTTTAGAGGGGGCGCTCGCTATCAGCTATCCCGACGACAGCGAGCTTCTCTCGTTCTTGCGAGACATCCACTACGAGAAACTCCAGCGTGCTTTCAGACGCGACCCCAGACTTGATCTAGGAGGCTATGATTTAGCGGCCTTCCGCCAGTTCTTTGCTGTGCTTGAGTCATTGTGTGCCGTACACGAATATATTTGCGATTTGTGGGCTAAGAGATGCGGGCGCTATCCTTTCGAGTCCGCAGTAATGGTTAAGCGTGTCTCCGAGTGGGTCGAGGTCGTTAAAAACCTTTGCAGTCTGAATGAGAATCAAATTCGCCTGATGCTGTCGGATTTGACTTTTGGTCGCATTCGAGCTCTCGACATCTACATCCACCCGTTTGTTCCGAGCTACGACTCAGACAGATTATTTCTTATACCTCACGTCATCATGAACAGCAGGCCGGAAGAAAATATTCTCCGCGTCTGCTCTTACGCACGGCCTCAATGCCATCGGCCAATCGCGAATGCAAAAGAAGAGGAGATGCGGGAAGGCATCAAGAAAGTCTGCACCGACCGATATAGCGTGTTCGGCCCCCTAAAGTTGCCCGACCCAAAACTTCCAGATGTAGACATCATCATCAAGGATTCTGTCGCTTCACAATTGCTGATCGGCGAACTGAAATGGTTGAGGAAACCAACTCGCGTAATCGACCATGCTGAAAAAGATGCTGAACTGGAAGAAGGCTTCCGGCAGTTGCGGGCAATACGGGCTTTCTTGGAGCAATTTCCACAATACTTGAAGGATCGAACAATCGTAGAGCGAGAAGAGGATTTCTTTAGTCTTTCATTTGTTGTCGTGGCCCGTGACCATCTCAGCTACGCGGCGCAACCGGACGATTTGTGGCTCGCTGAGTTCGATGCTTTAGCGTGGGCGCTCGGGAATTCAAGCAATCTGAAGGACTGCATTTCCAAGTTGCAAACCTTCGAGTGGCTGCCAGTAGAAGGCAGAGATTTTGTCGTCAAGTTCGAGTCTGCCACTCTTGCCGGGGAGACAATAGAATGTGAAAACTTTCATAGCCGCCAGAATATCGAGGAGTTGAGAAAGGTGGAGTAGATGTCATGTGCGGACGCTACCGATTGTCGCGGCGGAAGCAAATCATCGAGGAGCACTTCGACAGCGCCCCTTGGGACGAAGACTGGTCTCCTCGCTACAACGTTGCGCCGACCCAGCCAGTCCCGGTGATCCGCCAGAATCCGAAAGTACCCGCGCGTGAACTTTCGCTGATGAAATGGGGACTGATTCCAGCATGGGCACCGAACCCTTCGGTAGCCGCACAAATGATTAACGCAAGATCGGAAACCGCAGCCACGAAGCCCGCGTTTCGCGATGCATTGAAATCCCGCCGATGCCTGATTCCTGCGGATGGCTTCTACGAATGGCAAAAGCGTGGTTCGGCGAAGCAGCCATTCTGCTTCGAGGTGAACGATGGGGAGTTGTTCGCGTTCGCTGGATTGTGGGATGGGTGGAAGAACGCGGAAGGGCAGTGGGTACGAACGTGTTCTATCTTGACTACAACTCCGAATGCTGTGACTGCCAGCGTCCACGACAGAATGCCAGTTATTCTCGATCCCGCCAGCTACGATCTTTGGCTCGATCCCGGCATGCAAAACGTGGCGGCGATCTCTGAAATGCTGAAGCCCTATGATTCCCGGCTGATGCGGTGCTATCCGGTGAGCAGTCGAGTCAACCATGTGACGAACGATGACGAGGAATGCTCGCGACCTGTGGAGGTCGCCGAGGGTCAGAATCGGCTGTTCTTGTAGTTGGCTAACTTGATCGTGACTTGAACCCGCCATACGTCAGGTAGACGCCGAGGACGAGTGAAATAGCTGCGTACACGTAGAAGAGTTCTCGGTAGTGAAGCTGCCCAAGGAAAAGTCCAGCTTCCATCTCATGCGGCAGGAACAAGAAGAATAGGCTTTTGACGAGCGCCATCCAACCTACGAGGGTGACCGCGACGACGAGGGCACCTCCCGACCAGATATTGTGCACGAGAACCATCGCCAGCCCAGCCGCCAGCGTGATTACACCAAGGATCAACGTCATCGCGGAGTTCTGAAGAAGGGCGGTCACCGTCTCCATGGTCGCTTGTCCACGGATCATCATGGATAGCCCGATGAGAATGCAGTACAGCCCGATCAGCTGGCTTAGGAAAAGTGTACGTGGCGACATGGTGCCCTCCAAACAAATCAGGGATTTGTCTGCCAAGCCATAGCCAGCAACGCAAATTGCCCCGCTCGGATTGTGGCAGAACAGCCAGCTACGCAATTGCTGGCTTGGCAAACGGATGAGCTTTCTTGCTGACCTTCTTCAGCCAAGGTTGGTGCAGTCTCATTCGACCGTCATCATCCCACTTTACAAGTGCATCGTCTTCGTTGGTTTGCTCGACTGTTCCGAATTCTCCAGTCGGCTTCCCAAAATCAGCCAAGCCCTCAACGCGATCACCGGGATTCAGTTCCGAGTCGGGAGCAGAGGGCTGGACGAGCGGTGGTCTCTTGGCTCGGTCTGAATCAGCAGGTGCTCCAGCGTGCGAGGGAGGCGGTTGCGGAGCTTTGCGCAGTTTTGGTGTCGGCTTCTTGATCCCGCTCATGTTCCATTACCCCAGAGGCTTTGCGTCGCCTGTTGATCTGCTCGTTGACTAGAGCATAGGCTCGGAAAGGATGGTTGTGCTGATCCAAACCGCTCAGTCTTGAAGACTAATTGTGTAGACGCATGTGTATGAGCAGGAGACATCAGGCGAAAATCGGGTTTCGACTGAGAAGCTAGTCGTGCAGCACGACTTGGAGAAGTGAACTGTGAACCTGTAATTCATCGCCAGCGTGATAATCGATGAACCCCAATTTCCTAAACCTGTTCATGAAGAAGCTAACCCGCGAGCGAGTGGTGCCTATCATCTCCGCAAGGGTCTCCTGACTGATATTGGGGATTGGGGTCTGGTGCACTCCCTCCTTGCCGAAGTGAGCCAGTAAGAGCAGAATCCGAGCTAATCGCTTTTCGCTGGAATTGAAAAGCTGGTCAACCAAATCCTCTTCGTATCGGATGTTCCGTGTCAGCAAATATGCCACGAATAAGTCGGAAAACGTTTGTTCCCGGTGAAGCACTTCCATCATGGACTTTTTGTCGACCCGCATGACAGAGCAATCAGTCATCGCGGTTGCGGAACACAGGCGGAGAAGCTGCCCTGTAAGGCAACCTTCTCCGAAGAAATCGCCCTCGTTCAGAATGCCGATTGTGGCTTCCTTCCCGCTCTTCGAAACAACGGTGAGTCTTACTTTTCCTTTCTGGATATAAAAAACAGCATCGGACGAATCGCCCTGAACGAAGATGGTCTGCTTCTTCGAGAATGCCGCGATCTTTCTACCACCGTCAATGGTCGATAGGAAGACCTTGGGATCGAATTCGCTACGTTTTTTTGCCGCTACCTTGGGTCTCATGATTGCCCCTGCGCAGAGTTCCAAAAGGAACCGAACGCAACTTCCTTAGGATGAAAGATGAATAAATGCGTATGAAGGCGGGAACAACGTCAACTTGCGGATAACGCTGCTCCGCATTCGACAAAATAATGATTTCACCCTTGGTGTCGAATGTCAACGTTACCTCGCCTGCATCCTGCGGCTGCGCCCAGTCTTTATCCGCGCAGCCCGCGTCCTGCCGTCGATGCCGCCCTTGTTCCAGAGCGTCTCTTCAGCCCTTGGTCTTGGCGTTTTGCCCTTCCACGTGCGACCATTTACCACAATGTCCACGATCTCCCTCCAGAGAAGGATCACGGCTGAGTTTCTGGGAACCACGTTTCTCGTCGCTACGGTCATCGGCTCCGGCATCATGGCGGAAAGTCTTGCCGGAGGTAATGTTGCTCTCGCGTTGCTCGCGAATACGCTCGCCACAGGCGCGATCCTTGTTGCGCTGATATTCACGTTCGGCGGCATCTCCGGCGCTCACTTCAACCCCGCCGTCACCGTCGCGGACGCGCTGGAGCACGGCATGCCGTGGCACGAAGTCCCCGCGTACATTACCGCGCAGTGCTCTGGGGGATTGACTGGAGCAGCTGTCGCGCACCTGATGTTCGGGCTACCGCTGTTCTCGCTGTCGCGCCATGCCAGAAGCGGAGGCGCTCAAGTATTCAGCGAGTTCGTAGCCACGTTCGGACTGCTCGCCGTGATCTGGGGATGTTCGAGAGTTCGTGCCAATAGCGTGCCATTCGCGGTGGGAGCCTACATAACGGCTGCCTATTGGTTCACGTTGTCAACATCGTTTGCAAATCCTGCGGTAACCATCGCCAGAGCGGTGTCCGACACCTTCGCTGGAATACGTCCCGTCGATGTGCCGCTCTTCGTAGCAGCACAGATGTGCGGAGCGATTGCAGCAACCGTTCTGATTCGCTGGCTGATTCCTTCGCTGCCCGAAACTGCCGAGGACATTCTCTTGCCACATGAATCTAACAATCAAATGAAGACCTATCTTTTCGCCTGTGTACACAATGCCGGACGCTCCCAGATGGCGGCGGCTCTGTTCAACCTGTATGCCGACCGGAGCGGGTGCCTAGCTATTTCGGCTGGAACCGACCCTGCCGACCACGTTCATCCGCAAGTTGTACAGGTTATGCACGAGATCGGCGTCGATCTGAGTTCTGCAAAGCCGCAACTACTGACGCACGATCTTGCGAAGACCGCTTCGGTTCTGGTGACGATGGGGTGCGGAGAGGCTTGCCCGTTTGTTCCCAACCTGCGAACCCTCGACTGGTCTCTACCCGATCCTAAGGGGCAGTCTCTCGAAGCAGTACGAGCGATCCGTGATGAGATTCACGACCGAGTAAAGGGATTGATCCGGTCAGGTTGTGCCGAATGTTGCAAGGCAGCCATTGTGTAGGCTTTCACTCTCGGAAATCGCAACCCATCACTTGTCGCGGCTGCCTGCGTCTCCACTCGCGTTATTTGTGATTTCCAGCGAGTCTCCCGTCTGGTGCTCATCAATCTGGAAGCGTAGGAACTCATAAACCGCCTGCAATGCTTTCGGATTCGCCGTTGCAATCGTGATCTTGGCACCGCTATCCGTCTGCTGATACTGAAAGTGAATCTCGCTATGGAGCTTCGTCATTGTCGGCACGCCGGGAGGGGTAGTGTCGTGAATGAACATTGGGACATTGAAGTTGCCTGCCGAAAACATCTCAGCCACGTGCGAAAGGTGCATGCGAATGTGGTCTCGGCTGGTGTCGTCTTTTGAATCGTTTACGCTAACTTGGATCGCACCGCCGTCCTTCAGCAAAATGAAATGGTGTGTCGTTTTCTCGTGTGAAAATCCCATCCCCGCGTCGCCCCGTTTCATCATCGCAGCGTGTTGTTGTTCGGTTGTTTGCGGGTTTGACTGCTGAGCCTGAATCGCGGAAGCAAGTACCAGCACTGCAAGGATCGCTTTTATCCTCATCGCAGACCTCTCCTCAAGTGTTTCGCCGTTAATCGCCTTGGATTGGTGCCAATCACGTCATGCGGCAGACTCTCAAGCAGCCGTGCTGTTTTTCCCTTTCCAGTGCGAGCCAGTCGAGCATCCCAGTCCTTGAGAATCCGCTCAAGCTGATCGCGCATACCCAAGAGGTCTTTGATCTGCTGCTTGACCTCTTGGAGTTTGTGTTCCGCAATAGCTCGAACCCGATGGCACGGAACCTCCCCACGATCACGCATCCTCAAGATGGTCGCCAACTCAGCGAGAGAGAAGCCCACTTTCAGCGCACTCTGGATTAAACGAACGCGCTCAAGCGAGTTGGCAGCATAGTCTCGATAACCGCCGTTCGTGCGAGGCGGTTTCGGAAGAACGCCCAGACGTTCATAGTGGCGCAGAGTGTCCGTGCTGATTCCAGCAAGACGTGACAGTTCACCCGATTGCACGGTCTTCACCTTCGGCGTTGAGCATAAACCCCGGAATCGGTTCCAGAGTCAAGTGTATTGGTAAGGTTAAGGCTTCACAAAATTGAAAAGCATCTTGAGGGCTAGTCCGATCACGACCGCGATGAAAACGCGCCGAAGCCACACGGGGCTGATCCGCATAGTCGCGTGCCCACCGATCATGGCACCAAGGAACATGGTGATTCCCAGAATTACACCGAGCTTGAAGTCCACAGCACCCCGCCACGCGAAGATCAGCACTGCCACGGCAGAAGAAAAAACGTTGACGATCTTCGTAGTGGCTACGGACTGCAAGAACGTCATTCCGAACAGCAACACGAAGGCAGTCGTTAGAAGAGTGACGTAGCCTCCGCTGAAGAATCCCCCGTAGATTGCCAAGACAAAGGCGGCTACGTATCCGACAGTTTCTCTTCTTCGCGATACAAGCCTCGCCGTCACGCCGATCTCTGGACGGAGTAACGTGAATATCGCTACCCCAACCATCGCGACCGCAATGACAGGTTCCAACGTTCCTTTCGGAATTGCTAACAGGACGAACGCACCTAAAGCAGAGCCGATGATTGTGACGGCTATGAGACTCGGCAAGCGCTCACGAGAAAGGACGCCTTTCTGGGCGAATGGCAGTGAACCGCCGATGCTCATGAAAACCAGCGCCAGCATGTTTGTCGCGACCGCGACATGCGGTTCGATCCCAAACTGGATCATCACGGGAACTGTGATTAGGGATGTGCTCCCGGTCACCACGCTGATTAAACTCGTGGCGAAAAAGACTGCGATTAGGACAAGCAGCTTTGGCGTTGGCACGAAAGGAATCATACCAACCGAGAATGCTTGATGACTGAAAGGACAAGCATCCCACAAATTGCTCGTCAGCCTGTCTCGGTCACAGACCATCTCTGGTCGTCATTCACCTAGCCTCAGAAGGTATACCGTGCAGACTAGGAATTTCGGAAATTTCGCATCAATAGAATCACTCGCTTGCGGCTGCGCGGCGAAACCCTTTTTGACCAGCGAGTAGGCAAGGCTTGGGACAGCCTGAAATCACGGGATTTGCCCCTTCCTGCTTCCATCGGTGTGCCGCCCTCGTTGACTTCGTCTTCCTCACATCCCTAACATTGCACCCTGAGTTCGTTCGCAGTGTTTTTGGCAGGAGGGCACCATGTGGCGAGCACGTGCGCTGAAGGTTGTATTGGTGTTGGTGGGATTGATTTTTTCGGCTGGCATTTACCCCGTGACGGAGTCTTTATGGCACCAGAATCAGTCGATGTATACCTTTGATATGATGCTCAGCCTCTATGTCGCTCTCGGCATTTTCCTGCTCATTGCAGTGCGTAACCCTTCGGCGAATCGCAGCCTGATCGCCTTCACAGCATGGTCGTGTTTCGCTCACGCCACTGTTATGGCGGTGACGTCATTCTCGAAGGGAGGCTATCGCGGAGACCTGTGGGGCGTGGCTGTACTTGTCGTCATCGGTGTATCCCTAGTCGCGCTGGCTCCGGCAAAGCAGGCAGGCGAGCGGGTATCGGCAGCCGTCGTGTAGGCTCGCACTCCAAGAGCGCACGCTTGATTTCGCTGGAATAAAGAGAACGAGTATGAGCACAGACTGACCATGGCGGGCTGGATCACAGAAGCGTCGCCGCGTTTTAAGGCTAGGATGGCGGGTGTCTTTCAACTGCTCGAAGCCGTGACGGCATCATTCCCCGGAGTATTCGTTCTCGGCAGGCTTGTTGTCGATGGCAACGCCGCCGCTACAGCGGTCAATATCGTGGGACACGAGCGGTTGTTTTGGTTGGGATTCGCATCCTCGCTCATTGGGGTTGCGTGCCATGTCGCTTGGGCGCTTCTGATGTATGAGTTGCTTAAACCTGTGAACAAGAGCCTCTCTTTACTCGCAGCGTTTTTCGTTCTCGTGTGCTGCGCTATGCAGGCCCTTACCAGCCTCTTTTACCTCGCTCCTTTGCTCATCCTGCAAGGAGGTAGCTCCTTGAGCGCATTTACGGCGGAACAGTTGCAGTCGCTTGCGCTCATGTTTCTCAAATTGAATCAATACTCCTACAACATCGACCTAGTCTTCTTCGGATTATGGTGCGTCGTGACTGGCTACCTCATTTTCAGGTCGACTTTCCTGCCTCGAATTCTGGGAGTGCTGTTGGCGATCAGTGGTTTGGGTTGGGTGATCTATCTGTACCCGCCGCTCGCATACCATCTGTTCATCCCCTACATAGCGTCCGCCTCCGCCCTTGGGGAAATACCACTGGAGTTCTGGCTCATCGTGAAGGGCGTGAACGTGCAACGATGGAAGGAGCAGGCGCAGGCGGGGGAATCGTGATCGCATCTGGAAAGACGCCGACCCCGACCCCGACATCCCCATCCTAAAGCAAGCCAAGACGGAGTACGCGAAGCTGCAATAGCTGTTCGGGCTATTATGTTCTTGCGGATAATTGGACTCGCGCATGCCAAGAAGGACAATTAACTTCGATACGGTGCGCAAGATCGGCTTGGCGTTGTCCGGCGTGGAGGAGAGTACAGCCTACGGTTCACCCGCGCTCAAGGTTCACGGAAAACTTTTGGCATGTGTGCCCGTTAATCGTTTGGCTGAGCCGGGTTCGCTTGCGGTTCGGGTTGGCTTCGACGACCGCGCCGAACTGCTCGCAGCGGCTCCCGATGTTTACTACGTGACCGACCACTATCTTAACTACAGCGCCGTGCTGGTTCGCCTGTCCCGCGTCACACCTGATGTCCTGCGGGACTTGCTCGGCATGGCTCACAAGTTTGTGACCGCCGACACGGCGCGGCGTTCGCCATCTCGGAATAAACGCAAGCGCATCTGATTTCATCAAGCCATGAATGCCGCAGCCATCATAATCATCGTCATCGCCGCCACGGGCGTGCTCATGATGCGGTTCCGTAAGCGATGGCTGGCGAAGATCAATATCGCTGTCACGAATCGGATCACTGGGCTGTTCGCGGGCTGGCTTCCCGGCTTCGGCATCCTTACACATCTAGGTCGGAAATCAGGCAAGGTCTACCGTACACCCATAAACGTCTTTCGAGCGTCGAAAGGCTTCATCATCGCGCTCACGTACAGCAGCCAATCGGAGTGGGTGAAGAACGTCCTTGCGGCGGGCGGCTGCGAACTAAAGACTCGCGGGAAGAAATATCAGCTTTCCGCCCCGAATGTCGTGCGTGATCCTACGCGGCGGCGATTCCCCATTCCAGTGCGGGTCGTGTTGAGGATCGTGGGTGCGAACGAGTACATGGAGTTTTCAACTTCTCAGCTGAAATTGTCTGAGCGGTCATCGCCGACTAGACGGCAATAAACGTTAGCGTGCTCGGCAGCAGCGTGCCGGGTGAACACGCCATCACAGATGAGGCACTTGCGAAGATCGCGATGCAATGCAAGAAAGACCTTGCCGACCTTATCCCCTTTGCCGACACCCGATCGGTCACGATTCCATGTGTCCGTCACCAACCTGCCTCAGCTGAACTCGACTGCGGAACGACAGCTAAATCAGCAACTTGAGTTGGCGGCGGTACGGACCCCTCGTCACCAGCACGTGATCTATTTACCAGTTTGCAAACCAGACTGCGCGAAATACCCCATTTCTTTGAGACGGCGGTCAGAGTCATGCCGCTCAATCTGTCGCGGACAATGGCTGCTCGATCAATGTTCATAGGAGCGCGTCCGATGCGGACTCCCTCAAGCTTTGCCCTCCGCATGCCCGCCAAAACCCGTTCTCTTATCAGGTCGGATTCGAGTTCTGCGATTGAACCAATGAGCGTAAGGAAAAGACGCCCCATTGGTCCGCTGGTATCCACGTTTTCTCGCCGGGAGATGAAGACGACTCCCAGACTGTCAAACTCGTCCATCACTTGAAGAAAGTGCTTCACACT
>Ga0187890_10000909_pt1 | contig 21587 bp, 17 predicted proteins | sample June2016WEW_21_1_FD_133005 | JGI IMG/M metagenome (GOLD analysis project Ga0187890, IMG submission 133005) | Peatland microbial communities from SPRUCE experiment site at the Marcell Experimental Forest, Minnesota, USA - June2016WEW_21_10 | ecosystem: Environmental > Terrestrial > Soil >... | reverse complement strand
CGCCTCGAGCGCGAGCTGAGCAGGCGTGGCGCTGTGCTGGCACATGGCTCTGACGCCCTCGAGCATCGCCGGCGGCCCGCACGCGTACACGACCGCGTGGGGATCGCGCTGGAGCTCGGCGGCGAGCAGCTCCGTCACCAGTCCGTGGTGGCCGCTGGAGCCGTCGTCGGTTGCGACACGCGGGTCGCGCAGCAGCGCGGCGCCCTGGGCATGCGCGCGGTCGCGGAAGCCGAGCAGGACGGTCACCTTGCTGGCGCGCGCCGCCGCGCTGGGCGCTGGCGCGTCGCCTGCCGGCTGCGCGTCGCTCGCAAGGGCGTCCTGGAGGATCGCGAGCGGCGCGATGCCGACGCCGCCGCCGACGAGCACCGCGCGTCGCCCGTCACCCGGTGCGGTGAAGCCGCGGCCGAGCGGACCGAGCGCCCACACCCCATCGCCGCTGCGCAACTCGCACAGCCGCCGCGTCCCGGGACCGACGTCCTCGAGCAGGAAGTGCGACTCCCCGTCACGGTGGCGCGCGAGCGAGAACGCACGCGGGACATACGGGCGGTCCTCATCCCCTCCCCCCCAGCGCTGCACCGCGGCGAGCATCGCGAACTGGCCGGGCTCAGCCTGTGCGCCGTGCGGGTCGGCGACGCGCAGGAGGCTGTAGGCACCCAGCTGCTCGACGGCGGTGACGGTCAGCGGGCGGCGGCCGAACGGAGCCTGGCTCACGCCACCCCGGCCCCGTCGGGACTGCTCGCGCGCTCGCCATCCGGCGCGGCGTGCTCGCGCTCGGGCTCGGGCTCGCCGGCGATGACCCGCCCGCGGCGCGCGGGCTTGCGCGTCATGCCGTGCAGCTCCTGCAGGCACAGCACCTCGGGCGCGCCGCTGCGGTGGGCGCTTGCGATCGCGCGCGCGGCGGAGATGCCGGCGGCGAGCGTGGTCAGGCAGGGGATGCCGTGCGCGACGGCGGCGCGGCGGATCTCGTAACCGTCGGTGCGCGCGCCGACGCCGGTGGGCGTGTTGACGACGAGGTGCACGTCGCCGCGCTCGATCCAGTCGAGCACGTGCGGCGAGCCCTCGGCGATCTTGTTGAGGGCCTGCGCGGGCACGCCCATGCGCGAGATCGCCTCTGCGGTGCCGCGCGTGGCGACGATGCGAAAGCCGCATTCGTGCAGGCTCTGCGCGACTGCGAAGGCGCCGGCCTTGTCGGAGTCGGTGACGGTGATGAAGACGGTGCCCGTGCGTGGCAGCGGCACGCCGGCGGCGGCCTGCGCCTTGGCGAACGCGGTGGGGAAGTCGCGCGCGATGCCCATCACCTCGCCGGTGGAGCGCATCTCGGGGCCGAGCAGCGCGTCGGAGCCCTCGAAGCGGTCGAACGGCAGCACGGCCTCCTTGACGGATACGTGCTCGCCGAAGCCGATCCCCTGGCGGTCCTGAGGGAGGTCGAGCTGGGCGATGCGCTCGCCGAGCATGATGCGGCAGGCGAGCTTGGCGAGCGGCAGGCCGATCGCCTTGGAGACGAACGGGACGGTGCGCGACGCGCGCGGGTTGGCCTCGATCACGTACAGCTCGCCGCCGGCGACGGCGTACTGCACGTTGAGCAGCCCGACGACGCCGAGCGCGAGCGCGATCTCGCGCGTGGCGGTGCGGATCTGCTCGAGCATCTCCTCGCCGAGCGAGTGCGGCGGCAGCACGCAGGCGCTGTCGCCGGAGTGCACGCCGGCCTCCTCGACGTGCTGCATGATGCCGCCGATCCACACGTCGTGGCCGTCGCAGAGGGCGTCGACGTCGACCTCGGTGGCATCCTCGAGAAAGCGATCGAGAAAGATTGATGGGGAGCCCTCCGGGCTCTGAGCGTGGGTCGCGTCGTTGCTCCCCCCCGCGCCGACGACCTCGCGGCGCAGGTAGTCGGCGAGGCCGTCGTGCGCGTAGACGATCTCCATGGCGCGACCGCCGAGCACGTAGGAGGGGCGCACGATCAGCGGGAAGCCGACGAGGTCGGCGCACTTGAGCGCCTCCTGCAGCGAGCCGGCGGTGGCGTACGGCGGCGCCTTGTAGCCGAGGCGGTCGAGCAGCGCGCCGAAGCGCGCGCGGTCCTCGGCGAGGTCGATCGCGTCGACGCTGGTGCCGAGCAGCGGCACGCCGGCGTCGACGAGGCCGGCGGCGAGCTTCAAGGGCGTCTGCCCGCCGAACTGCACGATCACCCCGAGCGGCTTCTCGACCTCCACGACGGCGAGCACGTCTTGCAGCGTGAGCGGCTCGAAGTACAGGCGGTCGGAGGTGTCGTAGTCGGTGGAGACGGTCTCGGGGTTGCAGTTGATCATCACGGCGTCGCGCCCGGACGCGCGCACGGTCATGGCGGCGTGCACGCAGCAGTAGTCGAACTCGATGCCCTGGCCGATGCGGTTGGGCCCGGAGCCGAGGATCACGACCGACTCGCGCTCGCCGCGGCGGACCTCGCTGGCGCTCGTGCGCTCCCAGCCGGAGTAGTAGTAGGGCGTGCGCGCGGGGAACTCGGCGGCGCACGTGTCGACCGAGCGGAACGAGCGCTCGCCGGCGAACGGCGCTTCGGGCTCGAGCGCGAGCTGGCGCAGCTCGTCGAGGAACCAGCGGTCGATGCGGGTGCGCTCGTGCACCGCGTCGATGCTCGTGCCCCTGCGCAGCAGCTCGAGCACCGTCTCGTAGCGGTCGGCGGCGGGCGTTGCCAGGCTCTCCAGCAGCCGCTCGTCTGAGACCCCGGACAGGGATGGCGTCTTGTCGAGCTCGCGCGAGCGCAGCGCCTTGGCGAACGCCTGCTGGAAGGTGCGCCCGATCGCCATCGCCTCCCCCACCGACTTCATGTGCGTGGTCAGCGTGGGGTCGGTGCTGGGGAACTTCTCGAAGGCGAAGCGCGGCCACTTGACGACGACGTAGTCGATCGTGGGCTCGAAGCACGCGGGCGTGGCGCCGGTGATGTCGTTGTCGATCTCGTCCAGGCGATAGCCGACGGCCAGGCGCGCGGCGATCTTGGCGATCGGGAAGCCGGTGGCCTTGGAGGCGAGCGCGGAGGAGCGCGACACGCGCGGGTTCATCTCGATCACGAGGATCTCCTCGGTGTCGGGGTTGACCGCGAACTGCACGTTGGAGCCGCCTGTCTCGACGCCGACGGCGCGGATCACGGCGATCGCCTGGTCGCGCAGCTGCTGGTAGAGGCGGTCGGTGAGCGTCTGCTGCGGCGCGACGGTGACGGAGTCGCCGGTGTGCACGCCCATCGGGTCGACGTTCTCGATCGAGCACACGATCACGACGTTGTCGGCGCGGTCGCGCATCACCTCCAGCTCGAACTCGCCCCAGCCGATCACCGACTCGTCGAGCAGCACCTGCCCGATCGGCGAGGCCTCCAGGCCCTGCGCGACGATCCGCTCGAACTCCTCTGCGGTGCGCGCGATGCCGCCGCCGCGCCCGCCGAGCGTGTAGGCGGGGCGCACGACGCACGGCAGCCCGATCTCCTGCAGCGCGCCGAGCGCCCGCTCGACGCCCAGGCGGACGTCCACCCAGCCGGCATCGCTCGCACCGGCGGCCGCGGCCGCTTCCTCGGCGACCCAGCCGCTGGCGATCGCGCTCTTGGGCATGCGCAGCCCGGCGTTGGCCATCGCCGCGCCGAACAGCTCGCGGTCCTCGGCGCATGCGATCGCCTGGTAGTTGGCGCCGATCAGCTCCACGCCGAAGCGCGCGAGCGTGCCGTCGTCGTGCAGCGCCTTTGACAGGTTCAGCGCGGTCTGCCCGCCGAGCGTGCCGAGCAGCGCGTCGGGGCGCTCGCGCTCGATCACCTGCGCGACCGGGCCCGGCAGCAGCGGCTCGATGTAGGTCGCGTGTGCGAACTCGGGGTCGGTCATGATCGTGGCGGGGTTGGAGTTGACGAGCACGACCTCGTAGCCCTCCTCGCGCAGCACCTTGCACGCCTGCACACCGGAGTAGTCGAACTCGGCCGCCTGCCCGATCACGATCGGCCCCGACCCGAGGATCAGGATCTTGTGGAGGTCGTCGCGCCGAGGCATCAGGCGGCGCTCCGCAGGAGCCGCGCGCGACCCCGCCCGGACCCCCTCGAGGGGTCCCCATAAAAAACGTCGGCGCGCATCACGCGGCCTCCGCGATGCGCTGCAGGAACCGGTCGAACAGGTACAGGCTGTCGTGCGGGCCGGGACCGGCCTCGGGGTGGTACTGCACGGTGCCGCCGGGCACGTCCAGCAGCTCGAGGCCCTCGACGGTGCGGTCGTACAGGTTGACGTGCGAGAGCTGCGCGGCGCCGAAGTCGGTGTCCCAGCGCACGGGCTCGTCGCTGTCGATCGTGCGCGAGCCGCCGGGGCCGAGCGCAGCGAAGCCGTGGTTCTGCGAGGTGATCTCCACGCGCCCGGTCTGCAGGTCGCGGACAGGGTGGTTGGCGCCGTGGTGGCCGAACGGCAGCTTGAACGTCTCCAGGCCCACCGCGCGGCACAGCAGCTGGTGGCCGAGGCAGATGCCCCACACGGGCTTCTTGCCGACTATCTCCCGAACCGTCTGCACGATGTAGGACAGCGCGGCGGGGTCGCCGGGCCCGTTGGAGAGGAAGATCGCGTCGGGGTCCTCGGCGAGCAGCTGCTCGGCGCCGCTGGTGCACGGGTGAAGCGTCACGCGCGCGCCGCGCGCGACGAGCTCGCGCACCATCGACGCCTTGATGCCGGTGTCGACCACGGCGATGCGCGGGCCCTCGCCGCCGCCGTGGCGGCTGGCCTGCGCGGGCGTGACTAGCCTGGCCAGATCCTGCCCGGCCATCGGCGGCTCGGCGTCGATCAGCGCGCGCGCCTCGCTCTCGGGCATCCTCGCCGGGAACACGCCGCCGCGCATCGCGCCGGCCTCGCGGATGTGCATCACGAGCGTGCGCGTGTCCACGCCGCTGATCGCCTGCACGCCGCAGTCTGTGAGCCAGTCCAGCCAGCCGCGCTCGGCGGTGGGCGCGTCCTCGCGGTTGCACGCCTCGCGCATGATCGCCGCGCGCGCCCACGCGCGCTCTGACTCCATCGCCTGCGAGCTCGCGCCGTAGTTGCCGATGTGCGGGTAGGTGTAGGCGATCAGCTGGCCCGCGAACGACGGGTCGGTGATCGACTCCTGGTAGCCGGACATGCCGGTCGTGAACACGATCTCACCGACGGCGTGACCGTCGGCGCCGCACGCCTCACCGTCGAAGCGCGTGCCGTCCTCGAGCAGGATGTAGGCGCTCGCGCCGGTCACAGGATGAGCTTCTGGACGGCCTTGAACTCGGGCGTGCCGGCGCGCTCGAGCAGCTCGAACAGCGCCGCCTCGACGGTGCTGACGACCGCGCCCGCGCGCACCATGCGCTCGAGCCCGCACTCGTAGTCGATGTCGTGGCGCGAGCCGACGGCGTCGGCGGGCACGTGGACCTCGACCCCGTCGGCGAGCAGGTCGTGGACGGTCTGGCTGACGCACACGTGGGTCTCGATCCCGCACACGATCGCCTGTTCGGCACCGGCCAGATCGAAGCCCTCGGCGCGCGCGGCCGAGAACACGGTCTTCTCGATCCGCGGCTCGTCCTGCAGGCCGAGCTCGGGCGCTGAGTGGCCGAGCCCTTTGGGGTACTGCTCGCTGACGAGCGTGGGCAGCCCGAGGATGCGCGCGGCCTCGATGAGCTTTGCGCAGGCGCCGGCGACGTCCGCGAACGATGCGTAGGAGCGAAAGCCCTCCTGCACGTCGACGACGACGAGCGCGGCGCGGTTGCGCTCGAGCAGGCCCATCAGGCGCCCGCCACGCGGCTCATACGGCGCGCGGCGATCCTCATCAGGCGCCCACCATCGCCAGCGCGCGGTCGCAGTGCGCGATCGCGCCGGCGGCGAGCGTCATCAGCACGCGGCCCTGCAGCCGCCGGTCCGCGAAGCAGCAGTTCTCCGAGCGGCTCTCCCAACCGTGCTCGCCGGGCACCCACACGGCGTCGAGGTCCACGAGCGTCAGGTTGGCGGGAGCGCCGAGCGCGACCGTGGGCGTCGGCAGCTCGTACAGCGCGGCACCGGCGGTCATGCGCTCCACCAGCAGCGACAGCTCGAGGATCCCGGGCAGCACGAGGCCGGTGTGCAACGCGGCGAATGCGGTCTCAAGGCCCGTGCTGCCCATCGGCGCCTGCTCGAATGGCACCTCCTTCTCGTTGCGCGCGTGCGGCGCGTGGTCGGTGGCGACGCAGTCGATCGTGCCGGCGCGCAGACCATCGATCAGCGCCTGCCGGTCGGCCTCGGTGGCGAGCGGCGGGTACATCTTCATGCGCGTGTCCAGCTCGCGCACGTCCTGCTCGGTCAGCAGCAGGTGGTGCGGGCAGACCTCTGCGCTGACGCGCCAGCCGTGCGCCTTGGCGGCGGCGATGGCGTCGACGGACGCCGCGCAGGAGAGGTGCTGGAAGTGCACGCGACCGTCCTCGTAGCCGGCGAGCGCGGCGTCGCGCGCCACCATCGTGGACTCGGCGACGGTCGGTATCCCGCCGATCCCCAGCGCGGCGCTGACGGCGCCCTCGTGCATGGCGCCGCCGCGCGAGAGCGTCGGGTCCTCCTCGTGCAGCGACAGCACGCCGCCGCACAGCCGCTGGTACTGCAGCGCCTTGCGCAGCATGCCCGCGCTGTGCACGGGCCGGCCGTCGTCGGTGAACCCCAGCGCGCCCTCCTGCCTGAGCTCGGCCATCTCCGTCAGCTGCTCGCCCGCCAGCCCGCGGGTGATCGCCGGCAGGAAGCCGACGGGGACGCGGGCCTCGCGCGCGGCGGCGTCGCGCAGCGAGCGCAGCAGCGGCGCGGAGTCGAGCACGGGGTCGGTGTTGGGCATCGCGATCACCGCGCAGAAGCCGCCCGCGGCGGCCGCGCGGGTGCCGGTTTCGAGATCCTCCTTGTGCTCCTGCCCGGGCGTGCGCAGGTGCACGTGGGGGTCGAAGAACGCGGGCAGCAAGCGCAGCCGGCCGGCGCCCTCGACTAGCTCCTCGGCGCCCTGCCCCGCACCGTCAGGCGCGCCGTCCAGCGAGCCGGACTCGGCGTCCAGCGTGCCTGGCTCGGCGAGCTCCACGATCCGCCCCGCGCGCACGCGCAGATCGTGGCGCGCGTCGATTCCCGCGCGCGGGTCGAGCACGTGCACGTCGCGCAGCAGCAGATCGGCGGGCGGCTGGAGCCCGCCGACGAGTGGCTCGGTGGCGCTCACGCCAGCCGACCCCCGGCCACCGGCTCCGGCGTCGGCGTCCCCGCGGCCGTGTCCTCGCCAGGGCGACCGCCGGCAGGAGCCGGGCGCGCGGGCGGGCGAGACTCTCTGTTTCCGGCGAGCAGCTCGTACAGCACGGCCATGCGCACGACCACGCCGGCTTCGACCTGCGCGGTGATCACCGCCTGCGGGGAGTCCACCACCTCGCCCGAGAGCTCCACGCCGCGGTTGACGGGACCTGGATGCATCAGGATCTGGTGCGGCGAGAGCCGTCTGCCGTTGATCTGATACCAGGCGGCGTACTCGCGGATCGAAGGCACCCACATCTCGCTCATGCGCTCGTGCTGCATGCGCAACGCGTAGACGATGTCGGCCGTGTGGAGCTCGTCGAGCGTGTAGCGCACGTCGCAGCCGAGCGCCTCGATGCCGCGCGGGATCAGCGTGGGCGGACCGGCGACGGTCACGCTGGCGCCCATGCGCTGAAACGCGAGCACGTTCGAGCGCGCCACACGCGAGTGCGCGACGTCGCCGACGATCCAGATCGAGGCGCCGTCGATCGCGCCCAGGCGACGGCGCAGCGTGTAGACGTCGAGCAGCGCCTGGGTGGGGTGCTCGTGCTTGCCGTCGCCGGCGTTGACGATCGCGGCGCTGCACCATCTGGACACCAGCTCGGCGGCGCCCGCCCACGGGGTGCGCAGCACGATCGCGTCGGGCTTGTGGGCGCTGAGCGTGAGCACTGTGTCCTTCAGCGACTCGCCCTTCTCGACGCTCGAGCCGCTGGCGGCGAAGTTCACCACGTCGGCCGACAGGCGCTTGGCGGCGAGCTCGAAGGAGCTGCGGGTGCGCGTGGAGGACTCGTAGAACAGGTTCAGCACCATCCGCCCGCGCAGCGTGGGCAGCGTCTTGATCTCGCGGTCGGAGACCTCCGCGAAGCGCTCCGCCTGGCTGACGATCCGTTCGATGTCCGCCCGCTCGAGGTCCTCGATCGAGATGAGGTGGTTCATGCCGCCTCCACCGCGCACGGCTCGGCGATGGCCACCTCGTCTACGCCGTCCAGCTCGCGCAGGCGCACGTACACGTGCTCTGAGCCGGACGTGGGCAGGTTCTTGCCGACGTAGTCGGGGCGGATCGGCAGCTCGCGGTGTCCGCGGTCGACGAGCACCGACAGCTGCACGCGCTGCGGGCGCCCGTAGGCGAACAGCGCCTCGATCGCGGCGCGCACGGTGCGCCCGGTGAACAGCACGTCGTCGACGATCACCACTGTCAGCCCGGTCACGTCGAAGTCGATGTGCGAGGCGTGCAGCACGGGCGCGTCGGGGCGTGTGGCGACGTCGTCGCGGTAGAAGCCGATGTCGAGGTCGCCGAGCGGCACGTCTGCGCCGAGCAGCTGCTCGAGCAGCCCGTGCAGCCGCTGTGCGAGAAAGGCGCCGCGACGGTGGATCCCGACGAGCGCGGGTGCCGGCCCTGTGGCGTTGCGCTCGAGGATCTCGTGTGCGATGCGCGTCAGCGCCCGCCCTATTTCCTCCTCGTGGAGGACGACCTTCTCGTCTGCTGCCATCGTTTCCTTCCTGGCCTCACGGGACCGGGTTAAAGGAGCAGTTGGAATGTATCAGGGGGATGCGACGGGCTCGGGCGCCGACGCCTGCTCAGGTGGCGTGTCCGGCTGCGACGGCTCTTGCTGCGCTCCCGCCTGCGCGCGCTCGCGCGCGAGACGCTCGGACCAGCGCATGAGCGTCGCGCCTCCCCGCTCGGGGAACGGCACGTCGATCGTGTCGAAGTCGCGGGCGGCCTCGGTGGCGGCGAACACGGCGCGCGCCTCGTCGCGCAGCTCGCCGCCGGCGTAGCGACTCGAGACATGCGTGAGCGCGAGCAGCCGCACCTCGGCCTTGAGCGCCAGCTCGGCGGCCTGGCGCGCGGTGCTGTGCAACGTCAGGCGCGCGCGCTCGGCCTCATCATCGAGGAACGTGGCCTCGTGCACGAGCACGTCGGCCTGGTGTGCTGCGATCGCAAGGGCCTCGCAAGGCGCGGTGTCGCCCGAGAGCACGACCTTGCGCCCCTCCCTGGTGGCACCCATCACCTGCTCGGGCTTCACGCCATCGACGGTCTCCCCGCGCTGCAGCCGGCCGAAGTCGGGTCCGGGTTTGACCCCGAGCCGCTCCGCCAGCTGTGGATCGAGATGGCCGGGCCGCGGCTCCTCGACGAGCGCATACCCAAACGCGGAGGGGCTCTTGTGGCGCACGGGAATCGCCGCGATCAGGTAGCCGTCGCGCTGCACCGTCTCAGCGGGCTCGAGCTCGACGATGTCGCAGCTGTATGACAAGCGGCCGACGACGACGCGCATGTCCGCCATCAGCGCCTTCAACCCGACCGGCCCGTAGACGGTCAGCGGCTCGCTGCGTTCGCGCAACGCAAACGACTTCAGCATGCCCGGCAGCCCCAGCCAGTGATCGGCGTGGAAGTGCGTGATGAAGATGCTGTCCAGATCCAGCAGCCCGACCGAGCGCAGGAGCTGGCGCTGCGTGCCTTCCCCGCAGTCGAACAGCAGCCGATCGCCGCCGCGGCGGATCAGCACCGCGGGCAGCCCGCGCCGCGCGCTCGGCACCGACCCGGCGGTGCCGGCGAAGAACAGGGATAGATCCATGGTGGCTACGGTAGCGACGGGGCGGCCCGCGCAGCCTCCGCAGCGAAGGCGCGGGCGCTGCCGGGGAGGCTGCGCGGCGCTAAGCTCCGGGCTCGGGGATGCCGTCCGTGCGACGCCGTCTGCGCCCGTAGCTCAGTGGATAGAGCGCTCGCCTCCGGAGCGAGAGGTCGCAAGTTCGAATCTTGCCGGGCGCATAGCTGGAATGCCTTTGCTGGAGCGGAATTCGGGGTTGGAGGCTTCGTCGGTTGAGGCTTGAGGTCGGTCGCCGGAGCGCTCGTCTGCCACCGACTGCCATTTCAAGGCTCTACCGGCCGCCTAGAGGACGGTCGTTCCTCTCCCGTTCGCTATTGCCGGACGAAGGAGAATCGCGCGACCTCGTCGGCGCGCCTGGGTGCTGACCTGGAAGTCCCGAGTTCCATATCTCTGACGCCGACGCCTCCCTTAAGCTCACCCGCATGAAGCCGACGTACGTGCCCGTGACGCCAGCGGTCTTGCAGTGGGCGATGGAGGAGTCTGCCGTCGATCCGCCAGAGCTCGCCGAGCGAGCCAAAACCGAGCCGAGCACTGTTCTCGGCTGGCTTAACGGAGAAGAACAACCCACGAAGACACAGTTCCGTGCGATCGCGGCGATGCTCAAGCGACCGGCGGCCTTCTTCATGATGGCCTCGCCTCCAATCGAGACGGCGGTCCCGCCCGCGTTCCGCCACCCGCCTGGTCACCCTGAGCACGAATCGACCCGAGCAGAGCTTGACGCCGTGGCAACGGCGTCGCGGGTGAGGCGAATCGCACGCTGGACTGCCGAGCGTGTCGCTGACCGTCGGTGGCTCGATGAGCCCGTTCCTGCCGTGACCTCGGACACCCCTCCGGCCAGAGCCGCCGAGATGGCCACGTCATGGCTCGCCTGGAGCACCACCGAACAGCGGGGTGCCGCGAATCCCTCGGCAGTGGTCAAGATTGTTCGCGGGAGGCTGGAGGAACGCGGAGTATTGGCACTGCAACTCCCGATCGGCGAAGAACTCTGTCGTGGTTTCTCGCTCAACGACGACGTAAAGCCGCTCGTCGCAATCAACTCCGCTTACATCCCAGCAGCCCGCCTCTTCACATACGTTCACGAGCTTGGCCACCTCATGAGGCGATCCGACTCGATCTGCCTCGGCTTTGGGGATACAGGCGTGGAGCGTTGGTGCGAGCAATTTGCAGCCGCCCTGCTAATGCCCCACGAGCACCTGCGGACTCGTATCGCTGCTCGATTCGGCACAGGCGCGACGATCACGGACCTGGAGCAGGTGCGCCTACTCGCTGGTGACTTCAACGTTTCACTGACCGCTACAGCAATCCGCCTAGAGGACCTGAACTGCGGCACCGCGCTTGTGTCTCAGATCCCGCGAACCTCGGATCACAAAAAAAGCGGGGGCGGACGTGGCTCTGACAGCACAAGGGGTGCAGTCCGCGCCCGCGAGCTTGGTGAGGGCTACATCTCCCTGATGCTCGCGGGCGCTCGGGATGGGGCGCTCGGCCGCCAGGATCTCCTCCGGTATCTCGACGTCAGCGAGGGCCAGCTTCGGTCCACAGGAATTGGACCACTTGAAAGATGAGGTGGACGATCGACGGCTCCGCGATCAACCGCATAGCGACCGAGAGCAGCAACTACAACACGGCCTTCGACGCGCTCACGGACATGATTGCCAACAGTGAACTCTGCTTCTGCGACGAGGTGGTCGACGAACTCGAACGAACGGCCGAGAACGAGCCGGGCGCACTCTGGGCCGCGACCGTAAAGGGACGGCGGCAACACACCGGCGCGAGCATGACGACGATCGCTTGGATTGCACGTAACGTCAAAGACATAGTCGATCCCGCCGGTCGGCACGATGCGATGCCGAGCGTACTCGCACACGCCTACGCGCTTGGGGAGGAAGGCCAGGATATTGCGGTAGTGACGGAGGACATTCTCGAAAAGCCAACCCGTCGGGCACTCTCGCACGCGTGTGACGAGCTGTCCATTGAGTGGGTCCAGGTTCCGGAATGGCTCACATCCTGTGGCCTGCCCTGGCCCTAGTAGGGTGTCGGAGGCGCCAAGGCCACAAGATCGCGCACCCTCCCGGTGAGGTAGTGACTGAGGACTGGCGCCGGAGCACCTACCCGTTCGGCCACCATTCGGGCAAGCGCGTCAGCGAACAACAGAAGCGCCCGACCCGGGTCGGCGACGTAGTGGCCGCCTCCGTGATCCACCACTGCCACGCGCTGTCCGTGAAAGTCCACTCGCTCATCAGCCGGATTGGCCGCGATCAGGTCCCACGTGCCGTCGGCAGCTTCTTGCTGAGCAAACGCGAGTCCGCTCGACCAGCCGCCATCTGAGGAGGACAGTGTGCCCGATCTTCCACCGATCAGTCCGATATCCAGCACACAAAGCAGGTCGGGGAGGTGATCGGGTTCGCGGGCAAATGACTCGATAATCGACTGTGGGCTCGCGAGCCCACAGTCATAGCTCAACACCATGAACGGAGGATGGCCGATCGGCGCGCCGGTGCCGGTGGTCGGAGAGAGTTCATGCAGTTGACGACGCTTCTTAGAGCAATCAGCAATCTCGGTGCTGCCGAGTTTGGTCTTGACCTCCACGCACGCCGTAGCGACCTCGATGGGGTACAGGACCTGCGTCGTGTGAGCCATCACGGCCGGTTGGTTCGCGCGGTCGAACAAGACCACGTCAGTTTGAGGGCTCTGCCGATCAGCGGAATCGAATAGCACTCCGGTGCTCACGCCGATCCTCTCGGGCACGAATCCCTCAAGTAGGCGCGCCAAGGCCAACTCGCTAATGCGTCCGCGCTCCCCCATGTGCTGGACCAGCTTCGCAAAGACATCGACCTCCGCCCGAAGCCGGCGTAGCACGCCTCCCCAGTACTCCTCGATGACGCTCATCCGACGAGACTAGCCGCCAGATCGCGCCTAGCTCATCTCGCCGACGAAAACCCTCAAACCTTCGACGATCGAGCCGACCGGCCACGGTCCCCGCTTTCTACCAGCGCCGTGAGAACCGCCCTCTCCTCCTCTCCCCTGCGCATCGTCTGCCGGTAGACGCGCAGTGCGAGCGCGGGGTCGGTGTGCCCCATCTCGTCCATGACGATTCCTGGGTCCTCGCCGAGCGCATACAGCACGCTTGCGAATGTTCGCCGGAGAGAGTGCGGCGTGATCCCCTCCGGGAGCGGTGGCGAGTGCCGCGCCGCCAGTTCGCGATTGGCCTCGGTCACCGAGGGTCTGAGTACCCGAGAGCGGAAGTTATCAGCGCTCTGCGGCCTGCCCGTTGAGGTAGCGAATACGATCCGATCCGGCCCGGATTCAGGCTGGCGCTCACGCACGCGCGCCACCTCTGCCTGGAGCGCACCTCTGATCTTGATGCGTCGTCGCCCGGCGTCGGTCTTGGATTCCTCGACGTACATCCAGCCACCGGCCATGTCGAGGTCGCGCCATCGCAGCGCCAGCAACTCGCCTATGCGCAGGCCGGCGAACACGAGCACGGCGATCATCGCCCGTCGCTCGACGTGCTGATGACCCTTGCGAGCACTGGCATCCAATCGAGCCGCCGCGTCGAGTAGGGCACTGATCTGCTCGGCAGTCTCCAGGTGGCTGCGACGTGGGGCACGTTCACGGACGCGACGGCCACGGCCCCTTGCCGGGTTGCGCGGGATCAACTCTCGCTCTACCGCACCCTCCAGGATCGCTCCCAGCAAGGTCACGGTCATGTTGATCGACCTCGGCGACAGCGGATGCGACTCATCGAGCTTCCCTGCGATGTATCGCTCGACCCGATCGAAGGTGATCTCGTCCAGCCGATGTCGAGCGAAGAACGGCAGCAGGTGCGTTTCGAGACGCCACCGGTAGTCGAGCTGGGTGCTGGGCGCGAGCTGCTTCTCGTTGCGCAGCCACCAGTCCTCTGCAAAGGCATGAAACGTCGGCATTGGCTCGTGCTCGGTGGGAGCCGCCGCCTGTCTCGGCGGCTCCCACGATCCGCGCTCCACATCGGCGATCGTGTGACGTAGAGCCTGTTCCGCGGCCTCAGCGGACACCGGCCCGAGCGAGACATATCGCCGCTTGCCATATGCCACGAATCGCAGCGATCGATATGTGCGCCCGTCCACGCCTACGTGTTCAAGCACGCTTCCCCTACTTGGCCTCGGCATCAGTCGCCCTCCGGCTGCTGGAGATCATGGTCCGCGAGGAAGCTCTCGATCTCGCAGACGGCTCGACTGGCGCGCTTGTGCTGGCGCTCGGCTCCGTCGAAGGATGGATCAACGTCCATTAGGTCGCGCTCGATCTCGAGCAGGCCGATGAGTGCCGCGACGAGGATCGGCCGGTGCTGGTCGAGGTCGATCTCGACAGGCTCGGGGCTGTCGGTCAGGCTCCACCCAACGGCATCGAGTACCGCTCGTGCAGCGTCGAGCTCTTGCAAAGGCTCGGCGTACCAGTCGGGATAGCTTTCGCGGTCGCGTAGCGTGCTGAGCGTCGCGATCTCCCCGGCTGCGTGGCCAAGTTCCATGTGCAGCCCACAGCGCAGGTGCCCCACGATCTCGGCGGGGACGGTCAGGGTGGTGCTCATCGTCGGTTCCTCCTGTTGGTTGGAGGCTCCGGGAGGCAGCTTTGGCGAGGAAGGCACCTGACCAGGCTCGGTAGGCTGCCTCTGCGCCGGGAGCTTGAACTCTCGGTGCCACGCCGGGGGCGGTGACAGCCGCGCCCCGGCACTTATTTTGGACCGGAACAGCATACCCAATTTAGGCCAAAACGACCCTGGTACTTTTTGTCGCGCCACGCAAGCGTTCCGCCGGTGACACGCAAAGCCGACTCGCCTACCGCCGAGCAGGACCAGCTCCTGCTCGGTCGAGCCCTCCGCGAGCTTCGCCACGAGGCGGGGATGACCCAGGAACAGGTCGCGGAGCAACTTGGCGCGGACGCCACGCTCGTGTCGCGTATCGAGCGCGGCAAGCGGGGTGTGCGTTGGCACACGCTCCAACGCTTCCTGCGCGTCCTCGGCGCTGACCTCCACGAGCTCGCCCGCGCGGTGGACAAGACCAAGAACCCATGAGCCGAGCCGGCTGCCGACGAGATTGCTGTCCGCCGGCTCGCTCATGACCTACGGACCTTGACCGCGAGCACCCGTCCGACTGCGGGCTTGCGCTTTGATCGGAGCTGCTTACGGTCGACAGAGCCTGCGTTGCCGAGGGCTGGGGGCTCATTACGCGCACGAGCGAGGGCTGCCCGCGCTACTTGAACGTTGAAGCGCAGCCGTGGCTTCGACCCTGATCCGAGCCGGACAGCGCCCAACTCGTCACGGTGCGCGTACACCCACGATCGATCGACACCAAGCTCGCTAGCAAGAGTCGCCGCATCGACGAGCCGTCGGTCGTCCACCACATCGCCGCTTCGCATTAGCTGGACCACCCGCAGAGCGACGGCCTCGACCCACGCGGCGTCGACCGTGGCGGGTGGGTCCAGCGCCCCCGAAGGGCGTACCTGTCCTTCTTGCATACTGTTAATGACCCTCAGCAGGTCAAAGCGGCCAGCGAATTTCAAAAATCGGCGCCGCACGCGCTAAACCGGCGACCACCGGCTGACAAGTTCCGGCTGGGCCACCCCGGGCCCACCTGGCTCACGACACGCTCCAGCCCGCAGCCGAGCACCGACGTCGGCGCCCACTCCACGTCTGAACAGACCAGATGCACGGGTCCGAGCAGGGCCACGATCGGGCCCCGCAATTCGTTGGCCGCTTTCGTGGCCCAAGGGTCAATACCCCCAGAGGCGCACATAGCGCGACCCGATCAAGACGGAGATGACCGATGAGCCAGCGACTGAAGATCACGCTTTCCGACGCAGCAATCGCCGAGCTGAAGCGCCGCGCCGAGCGGGCCGGCGAACCCGTGGCCCGGATCGCCGCCCGCATGGTGAGCCAGCTCGCCGAGCACAACCCTGACGCCGATTATGCCGCGGCGTCGACGCCAGCCGTGATCGAGGACGACGACCTCGACGTCGATCGCCACGCGCCGTGGATCGAACCCGTCATGGGCGACCCGGCGTGGCGCAGGCGGATGTGGGGCTCAATCGTCGCCCTACACGGACGCTATCCCCACGCGCTCGCGCACCTCAAGGAGGGCTGGTGGAATAACTCGTCCCACGTCGAGACGCTGTGCGCGTTGGTCGTGTGGCGGGACTGGATCGACGTGGCAGCGGACGACCCGCGGCACGAGCTCGCATTTCAGGCGCAGCTCGTCGATTTCAGCCTGTTGCTACGCCAGGAAGGCGGAAGCGTCACGACTGCGTGGCAGCCCGGAGCGCCACCGGTGAAGTGGACCGAGTGACGAGCCACTCCGAGCCCTATGGCGTCAGCCTACGCAGGCTGACGCACCGCGTGGATGGCTGGCTCGGCGTCCTGGCTCGTCGCAGCGTCCGTGTCAGATCCGTGCTTACCGCTCATCTCCGCATGAAGTGACGAAAGCTCGTCGAGCATCGCGGTGAGCTGCTCCGGCGAGTGCGCACCAGGATGGAGCTCCAAGGGCTCGTGGTGGGCCTTGGGAGACGCCTTTCGCATCGCGGCATCGATCCTCTGGGCAATTTGCGGCGTCCACTTGACTCCGTGCAGTTGGCGCACGCGGACATGCGAGCTGAAGCGCCGCACCGTCCCGTTCAGCACGGTGTCCTCGATGACCTGGTCGTAGGCTTTTCGCAGGTCGTTGACCCACCGGCCGGCCTCCTGCTCATAGACCGGGTCCTGCTGCTCGTGTTTGGGCGTGAGCTCGAAGCGCAAGCGATGCTGCAGCGTGCGGATCTGCTTCGCCGGGCCGAGCATCTTGGTCGGCAGCTCGCCAGCGACCATGCCGACCCGATGGAAGGCGCGCTCCAGCGTCTGCCCGTGTAGCGAGACGTCGGCCTCGTCCGCCGCCTCTTGCAGCAGGTAGACGAAGGTCATGTCGTGCGTGAAGACCACGACCTGCCGGCGTTTGGACTCAGCGACGAGGCGTTCTGCGAGATAGGCGCGGCGGGCGTGATCCAGTGAGGAGACTGGATCGTCGAGGATGATTGCGCTGCGCTCGTCGCTGACGGCCACTTCGGCGAGAAAGAACGCCAATGAGAGGGCACGCTGCTCTCCCTCGCTCAGGACGTTGCTAATCCTCTCTCCGCACGGCTCCTTGAACTTCAAATGGATGACCGTCTCCCCCTTGCTCGCCTTTCCGGTGATTTCAATCCTGCTGGCCACAGGGTCGAGTTCACGCACCTCCTCCTCGACAGCTTTTCGTAGCCGGTCGGTGATCGCGACCTCCTGAAGCTCGCGGAGCTTGATGCTAATACGCTGGGTGTTGAGCTTGGCGATCGTGGCGTCGATGTGCGCGATCGCCTGCATGCCTGCGATGTATTTCTCGATTTGCTCACGTGCCTGCACAAACGCGACACGCGCCTGCAGGTCAGCGAGTTCGCTCATCACCTTGCGTTGAGTGTCCTCGTCACGCAGGCTCGCGTGCCCCTGGGCGACTGCTTCCTGCTCGTCGGCATAGCTTCGCAGCGCGTTGAGTGTGATGGTTGCCTCGTCGCGGTGATGCTCCTTGCCCGCCGCCGCCGCCTTCGCCGCCGTCAGATGCGCTTCGAGTGTCGCAAGCCCTTCGCTGGCAAGGCTGCCGAGATGCTCAGGCGCGCCGCGCAGCTCAGCATGAACCGCAGTTATGATGGGATTCAGGTCGGGAAGCGCTTTCAGCTTCGCCTCGATCTGGTCTCCAAGATCGGTCGCCTTCTGGCGCAGGTCGCTGGTGACGAACTCCTTGAAGCGTCCCAAGCGCTCCCGCGCAGAAGCGTCGATGTCCTGCTGGCAGAGGGGGCACGCAGCATCTTGGCCTGGGTCAGGGAACGTCGTGTCGGCCGCCTCGGCGAAGCGTTCTGCGGCGTGCCACATCTCTCGCCACGGGCCTCGGCCGGTACCCTCGAAGCGTTGGTCTGCAAACGCGCGGTCCGCGAGCGCGCGCTCGCCAGCGTTGACATCGTCGAGCTGTCTCCGGAGGTCGGCAAGCTCCGTGACCTCCTTGGTGCTCAGCTGAGTGTCGGCATTGGCCAGGCGCTGGGCAGCGGAACGCACGTTCGTTGCCAGCGTTCTCGCAGCGGCCTCAAGCTGACGGCTTTGATCGGTGCGAATGGCAGCGGCAGCAAGCTCTAGCTCTTCGAGCCGGGTCCGCTCTGTGGGTGTGAGGTCGATTAGCGAGATCAGCGCCGCGAGGTCAGAGTTCGCTTCGATCTCCGCGAGCGTCTTGCCAGCGGGCGTTTTGACGTCGATCTCAGGCAGCGTGGGCAGCGCGTCGCGGCGTTGCTGAGCTCGCTCGCGCAGAGCTCCAGCGAGGTCGTCTTGCGTCTGCGACAGCGCGCGAAGGACGCGCAAGGAGCGCGGAACGTGCTCGATCACATTTGGCTTTGTGAGGAAGATCCGCGCTCGGGAAGCGTCGAATGCGGCCATCGCCGAGAGCGCGTGGTCGGGGTCTGTAGCCAGATCGACCGAGACGGGGCGGTCCGTCCCATCGACAGCGATGCCAAAGTGGGCGGTCTGCGCCCCCGTTGCGGCGCCCGGATCGAAGACGTCGCGAAGGATCTCCTCCGGTTCCCCAGAGCGCGTAACTCGCCGAATGAGTCGGCCATAGCCGCTCTTGCCGGAGCCGTTGTCACCGAATACTGCGTTCAGGCCACCTACCAGCTTGAGCTCTTGTCCAGGCGCCAGACAGTTGATGTTGGTCAGATCGCGGATCGCGCGAAGCTCGACCTGTCCGTGCTCGCCTTCATCGGCCGGGAGATCCGTGAGCTCAAGCGGAACCGGCTGGGGGGCGTCGGCCGTCTCGGCGAGTATGTGCATCACTTGGCGACGTCCGGCATCGTCAAGCGAGCCAGCGACAACTCTTCGCAGCAGGTCGCGCTGCCAGAGAGGTAGCTCCTTGGACCACTCGTAGATTCGCTTCTGGAGCAGCAAGCGCTCAATTTTGGCAGGCATAGCGGCAGCGAGCCCGACGCGACCCGATAGGCGGCTGCTGTCCTCTCGCTACTCCAGCTCAGTCGGCCCAACCACGAAGCCCAGTCGAGCTGTCCCACGCCGCATCCGTGCATCCAGCGTGACAAGCTGGCATGCCAGAAGCCGCGCCAGCGCAACGTAGTTGGCGTCGTAGGTCTTCGCCCAGCCCAGCTCGTCAGCGACCTTCCACGCCTCGCGCGCGAGACCGTCCGGCTCACGACGGCGCACTGGTGCCGACAGCACTCGATCGAGTACAGACTCGGCCTGCTCGCGGCGTAGCTCACCCCGCCAGACCAGGGCGTGCAGGGACGAGACGGCCTCGATCCACATGAGCGGCGGAGCTACCAGCTCGAACCGGCGAAAGCGCTCGAATCCAACGGGGTTCGCCGCGGCGGCCGCGACGACACTTGCATCGATGACGAGCTTCAACGCCCGAGCCGCGACAGTGCCACGGCCGCGACCCAGTTCGGCGCGGGCGTCCCGTCCTCCAGCGTCTGCCACTCCGGCGGCAATGGCAACATCGGGTACATCTCGTCGCGTACCTCGTCCAAAGCGCCGGGATCGATCAAGCGCTGGCCGTGGGCCATCTCGGCTTGTAGGCGCCCCTCGCGTATCCAGCGACGCACGGTCCCGGGGCTCCTCCCGACCCGCTGCGCCGCCTCAGCAACCGTAAGCATGCATCGATCCTACGCCCACGACCCGACGAAGCCGCTCGGCAGGCGCCCGTCGGCGCTCCGACCGGCAGCACGACGAGCACCACGAAAAGGCAGTCCTGCCACTATCGCCCCGAATCGCCCGCAAATCGCGCCGATCCAGGCAGGGCCGCGTGCGTGCGCATCAGTCCGCAATCCCAGTCCTCATGCGGCATTCCGCCCCAAGCGCCCCGTCGCACGCCACGCCTCCGGAGCGAGAGGTCGCAAGTTCGAATCTTGCCGGGCGCATGGAGGACGTGCCTGCAAATGACCTGGTTTGCTCGGTGGGCTCAGGAGCGGCAGCGAGCGGGTCCGGGCTCAGTGGCCCAAACGGTGGCCCAAACCCCGTCGTGTCGCGGTCCGTAGAGGGTGCGCCGGGTGCCTGCCAGGAGCGCATCGAAGACGGCGCCGTGGTCGCGCTTGGGGCGGTCCAAGAGCTGAGCGCACACGTCCAGGGTTATCCTGCTTCGGCGTGGCCGATCCTCGGCCTTCTACGGCGAGAGACCCTGCGTGAGATCGCCATCGGATGGCACCGCACTCGTGCCGTCGACTTGTGCTGCAGCTGGAGACTCGCCGACCCAGGCCGGGACGATGGCCACCTCCGTGCTCTCGACCTCAGTGCTCTCGGCCTCGGTGTGCAGTTTCGGCGCCGGAGCGTGCCAAGGCTTCAAGTTCTGCACGAGGTCGCGATAAAACTCGACCGCTTGGGCGCTTGTCTCGCGCACGAACGAGCCTTCCGCGCGCCCTCGCTTTTGGCCCATGGGGCGAGAGCGAGCAACCACGAATCCACGCGGGCCACGCTTGGGGTCCGGAGGGTAGGCGAGGACGGTTTGGTCCTCCCGGACGCTCCCAAGCGCGGCAGCAGTGGTGTCGCGGGCGTTGGGAAATGCCGCTTCGATGCGAACGTCATCGGGAGCATCAGCGAGCTGTTTCATCAGCCAGCTGAACCGCGCCTTCAGCCTGCCTTCGCGGGGGGCGTCGATCGCGACGCTCGTCGTGGTCTGCCGAGATCGCAGATCGGTGCGGATCTCAAGCGGCCCGACAGCATCGGGGATTCGGAGCGTCGAGCGCATCACGCCCGACTCGACGAGCGACCTGACCGTTTCATCGAGGCGAGACGCCATGCTCTGGGTGCGTGGCCGGTGAGCAGTCACAGACGCGCCCAGCTCCTGGGAGAGGCTCAGCGCGAGGTAGTTCGTGAACTGCTCCCACCGTTCTGCGACGTCGCGCGCAGCGGGGTTCCCGGTGCGTAGCGTGCCTTCGTGGGCGGACCTCCTGACCGGCACCCAGTTCTCGCCCATATCCTCAAATCCGACGGCGCCCGACGCCTCGCTGCTGAGGTAGTGGATTAGCTCCCGCAGCACCCACTCTTGGTCGGGATCGGAGATGCCGTGGTAGCGCTGCTGCACCACCGCCTCCGTGAGCACCCTCCACCACGAGAAGTGCCAAAGACCGGTCGTGCGCAGCTTGCGCCCGTCCACCGCCACCGGTGATTCGTCGGATGTCGCGGTGATCTCGGTGGAGATCGTAAGGACGCCATCGAAGCCGTGTTCGCGCGCCACGTCGAGGTAGCTCGCGACTTGCTCGTCTTTGAGCCGCGCCGAGCCGGTCTTGACCTCGACCAGGCACGTCCAGGACTTCTTGCCCCGGCGACAGATGATCGCCCCGTCCGGGATCACCGTCTTACCGTCGCAGTCCTTGAACCGCACCTCGGCAAACGTCTCGATCGCTGGCGACTTCGGCGCGCCAAGCTCTTTCAGGAGGGCGTGGCCGAACTCCGGCACGCCGTGCATGACCGCGAGCAGACAAGAGGTCGCGCGCTTCTCTTGCTCCTGCTGGGTGCGGGTCCCGTACGTCGGTATCAGCCGCGCGTGTCGCCAGCCCTCGGGCTCAGAGCCGACTGGAACCGATACTGCCCCCGTAGCCATGGCCTGACCCCATGAGTTCGGTCCGGCCCTTGTGAGAGTTTCTCGCGCCTACGATGGTGGGCGAGGAAGGAACTCTGATGAAGCGACGCAGGCACACGCCGGAGCAGATCATCCGCAAGCTG
>Ga0187890_10000907_pt1 | contig 21597 bp, 19 predicted proteins | sample June2016WEW_21_1_FD_133005 | JGI IMG/M metagenome (GOLD analysis project Ga0187890, IMG submission 133005) | Peatland microbial communities from SPRUCE experiment site at the Marcell Experimental Forest, Minnesota, USA - June2016WEW_21_10 | ecosystem: Environmental > Terrestrial > Soil >... | reverse complement strand
CTGGGAAGAAAAGAGGAGATGTCCAGCCATGAAAGCAGGAACTAATCTTGAGAAAGTGCTGGAAGCAAAGAGGTTCGCTGTTACTGCCGAAGTGGGTCCTCCCAAGGGAGCAGGAACTTCGGGCGTGTTGAAGAAAGGCGAAAAACTGAAGGATTTTACTGACGCCATAAATGTGACCGACAATCAAACTGCTATAGTCAGGATGTGCAGCCTAGCCGGATGTACACTGCTTAAGCGGGTTGGAGTGGACCCGGTGTTGCAGATGGTAGTCCGCGACCGTAACCGCATCGCCATACAAAGCGATATCCTGGGAGCAGTGGCGATGGGCATAGGCAATATTCTCTGCCTGTCGGGGGATTACCAGTCCTTTGGAAACCATCCAACCGCCAAGGGGGTCTACGACCTGGATTCGATACAACTCATCAATACATTGAAAAAAATGCGCGATGAGCGTAAATTCATCTGCGGAGAGGCTGTCAACGGAGAGCTTCCTGTCTTTATCGGAGCCGTCGAAAACCCCTTCGCAGACCCTTTTGAATATCGCGTTTTAAGGCTGGCGAGAAAGGTTAAGGCCGGTGTCGATTTCATCCAGACTCAGGCAGTGTTCGATGTTGCCAAATTCGAGAAGTGGATGATGTCGGTTAAAGAGCATGGTCTCGACGGGCAGGTACACATTCTGGCAGGAATCATACCGGTGAAATCGGCAGGTATGGCCCGCTACATGAGAGACTACGTCTCAGGTGTTACTGTCCCCGATGAGGTGGTTAGCCGGTTGGAACAGGCCGCCGACGTTAAGGAAGAGGGGTTGAAGATAAGCCTGGAGATCATTGAGCAGATTATGGAGATCCCGGAGGTTCATGGAATCCATATAATGGCGGTAGGCTGGGAAGATATAGTACCGATTATCGTGGAGAAAGCGGGCCTCTTGCCAAGACCTGAAGTCTAAGAGATGGGGGATAAGATGGAGCAGAAACCAAAGATATTGCTCGTCGATGACGACCCGGATATCCTCGAAGCAATGAGTGTGGTGCTGACGACGAATGGTTATACTGTGGTCACCGCCAGGGATGGTCAGGAAGGGCTGGTCAAGCTCAGGTCGGAAAAGCCGGACTTGATGATCCTTGATCTGATGATGCCAAGGATGGATGGGTTCGCGGTATGTGAGGAGCTTTTAGACCCCAGATGGGCCAAACTCAGCAACATTCCCATCATCATACTGACATCGGTAAGGGAGGATGCCGGCCGTCGTCGCTACGAACTGGGTACCGGTTTACAGCTAAGGGTCAGTGACTACATAGAGAAACCAGTCGATCCCGCTACTTTGCTGTCGAGAGTAGGGACTTACCTCAAGAGAAACGGGTGATGGAGGTAAGTGGATCATCTCCTGGTGCCGTCCGGGGTTTGAAAACGAGTGTTCAAAACCTCTATGGCTTTATCAGGGTCATTGCCCGCAATGACTGCGGAAATGGAAGAAACCGCACAGCTCAGCGCCAGGATGGGGATGCCCCCGTTTCGCAGGGCCGTCACAAAAGCATGAGTAATTCCGTAGCGGTCACCAAAATGCGGACCGTGCAGAAAAAGTACCGACACCGGGCCGCGGCAAAAACTGTCTCGGCCCGGCAGATGTTTATCGAGAGCCTGCCCTGCCCTTTCACGCCGATCTTCTCTCAGAGCGAACGAAAACTGAATGCCCTTTGCCCCGGGAGCTGAGCTGGAAATCAGGAAAGGCAGCTTGAAGCCCAGTTCACCCAACTCTGACAAAAACGCCCCAAAATCGCGCATGTACTCGATCGGCAGAGAAACGTTCCACAAATCCAAGCCTGTTTGGCGTGTAAAGCCATAAATCGTGATTATCTGCTCGCTGTATGAGCACTTAACCTCACTGAGCTGTTGTTCGTCCATTCGGTAGACAGCCTGCCATTCGCTATAAGACCCGCAGGCAGGAAAGGCGAAAGAATCAAAAAACCTTTCCATCGCGATTCCGAAATCCAATGAAGAGATGATAACCGTAACAGCCGAAGGTGAGCTGGCAAACCCGTATGGTTTGATTGCCGATGCACCCAGGATCGTGATCACTGAAGCTGTTATCTCAGGCCTCTGAGCATGCGGAAATATAGAGATTCTGGAAATATCCCTCTCTATTTCCGCTGTCTTACACTTGCCCGAACCGACCACCTCAGCGATATAGCCGGAAAATCGAAGTGCGTCGAGTGCACTCGCAGCCGTTATCGATTCCCCGAGCCCATTGTCGGCCACATGGGTGAGCAGACCCATATTTATTCGGCCAGCGGCAAGAATCGAGCAAATGTTCCCCAGGTGGTCCGTCCCCCTTTGACATGATGAATAGAGGTAGGCCCGCTTTTCAACGACTTTAATGCCTCCAAGTCTGATCTTGGACATGAGGGCCTTCTGATTCCTAGGCAACTAACCTCTCTATGCTCTCGATGAGCACCTGAGGATCGACCGGCTTTGGGATATAATCTTCGGCCTCCATGGCCTTGCCGTCAGCGTGCGAGTAGGTGGTGGTACGCACAGCTTCCCCTACGGCGGTAAGCAGAATTATGGGGATATCTTTCGTTTTCGCGTTCTTTTTCAGTTCCGCGCAAAGGACGTACCCATTCTTGCGGGGCATCATTACGTCTAGGACCACGAGGTCCGGCTGCCTCTTCCGGATGGATTCCTCACCCTCGATACCATCGTAAGCCTTCCCCACTTCATAGCCTTTGCTCTCGAGCATCATGCCGACGGTCTCAACCATATCCGGGTCATCATCGACTATCAAAACATACTTACCCATTTGCAGCCTCCTAAACTATCTGGGATAAAAGTTGGTAATTAGGGCCATAGTCTATGTTTCCGTCTGGAAACCACTCTAAACTACCTGCCTGTGGGCAGGAGCACACGAAAAGTGGTCCCCAAACCGGGTCTGCTCTCAACCTTCAAAGATCCACAGTGCGATTCGACAATTTCCTTCACAATGGCAAGCCCAAGACCACTGCCTCTCACATGCCTCGTTCTGGGGTCCTTGATCCGGTAGAACTTACCAAACATTTTTGGAATCTCTTCCGGGTCAATACCTATCCCGGTATCGCTAACGCAGACCTCCAGAAAATTCCCGCTCGGAGCGAGCGATACGACTATTTCCCCACCGTCGGGGGAATAGTTGACAGCATTGCTGAGCAGGTTTGAAAAAAGTTCCTCCATGCATCTGGGATCGGCCTCAATGAGAGGGGGATCTACCGGGATTTCGAGCCTCAACAAAATATTCTGGCCCTCCGCCCTGGGTTTTATCAGCGCGATAATATGATTGAGGACTTCAGCCAGATTGACAGGCGCCTTTTGCTGCAAGCATTGACCGCTCTCGATTTTGGTCACATCCAGCAGGTCAGTGATGAGATCGAGCAAATCCTGAATCTTCAGTTGAGAACGACCCAGAAGTTCTTTTTGCTTATCCCCCAGTTCGCCGGCCAGGCCATCGAGCACGACAGTCAAAAGTTGTTTGATCGAGGCCAGGGGGGAACGCAGTTCGTGAGCAACCAACTGCACAAAATTGGACTTCATTTCATTGAGCTGCTTGTAAATGGTAACGTCCTTAAGAAGGGTTACAGTACCCAGGACCTGGTTGTCCAATCCGGGGATGGGAGCGGACACTGCATGGATATATTTACCCCCTCTGCAGAACTCTCGTGAAATCTGCCCGGACTCTTCCCAACATGAATCCACAATGGCTCTGAGATCTTTCTCCAGGCCGTCAGATGCAATGTCATCCGGCAGAGCGGAGGGTTCCTGCAAAGATGCCGGGAACTCGAACAGCCTCATTAAAGCAGGATTATGAAGCACTATCTCCAAATGGCGATTTGTAACAAGAACTCCATCCGCCATACAATTAGTAATCGTCCTGATTCGGCTCTTCTCCACGGACAGGTCATAAAGGTTTTGGACCTGGGTCTCCTGCAGTTGACGGGCACAAAGCTCCAGCGCCCTTTTCTCCAGTGCTCTTTTTATTATCAGGATCAGGTGATCGGCCGCGAAAGGCTTGGTGATAAAATCGTATGCGCCTTTCCTCATTGCCTCTACCGCGGTAGCCACCGTACCATGGCCGGTTATAACTACAAGCGGCAGATCGGGGTATTTGATCCTAACCTCCTCGATGACCTCAAAGGCGCCCATTACCGGCATCAGAAGATCGCAAAGAATCACGTCCGGAGATTCGGTCAAAAGTAAATCCAGCGCCTCCCTGCCGTTTTCCGCGGTCAGAACTTCATATCCTTCCGGCGCCAGAAGCCGGCGACAGCCTTCTCTTATCACCCTCTCGTCATCGACAACCAAAACGGTTTGCATGCTGTCACCCTTAACGATCTCTGATTCTAACTGGCTGACCTCAGTTTAAAGAAACGAACTCAATGGTATTTTCAGGACAGTCCAATGGCAACACGACGGTGAATACTGCGCCACCCGAAGGAACGTTCCTGACCGACATACTGCCGCCATGCTGCTGAATTATTCCGTATGCGACGGAAAGCCCTAGTCCTGTACCCTCCCCAGGCCCCTTAGTGGTAAAAAACGGCTCAAACACCTTGCTGATGATTTCATCCGGAATTCCCGGGCCTGTATCCGCAAATTCCAGCATCACCTGCTCGGAAACCGGATCAAACCTGCTGGTAATAGTTACCCTCCCTCTGCCGTTCATGGCCGTACCGGCATTGATTATGAAATTGATGAAGACCTGCTGAAGCTGGCCCGGATCGCCGAGCATCGCAGGGATATCGGCCTGAAGGTCGAATACGAATTCGACATTGTGAAAAAGCGCCTGATGAGTCAACAGTTCTGCTGAACGTTGAATGACGGAGTTCATATCGTAGTTAAATCTCTGATTCACTGACTGCCTGCTGAATTCCAACAGACGCGCCACAATTTCTTTGCAGCGCATAGTTTGATTGATGATTTCCAGAAGGTCCTCATTCCATTGCGGATTGGAGGGAGACAAATCTCTCATGAGTACATCGGCAAATATAAGGATGCCGGAAAGAGGGTTATTGATTTCGTGAGCTATGCCCGCCGCCAGCCTTCCGATGGAAGCGATCTTTTCGGCTTGCATCAACTGCATTCGGGTCTCTTCCAACTCTTTGCGCATCCGCAAGCGTTCCCTGAGGTCGGAAAATATGCCTACAGTCCCTATCTCACGACCGCCCTCACATATGATTGCCGCAGAAAAACTTGCCGGTACCTCTTCACCATCTTTTCTGACCAGACTTACTCGAGTGGAGGTGAGTTTGCCGGGCGGGCCATGCTCGGCGCTGCGCATTCGCCGCAAATTCTCTCTTGCGACTTCAGGGCTGACAAGCTTATACAGAGAACCAGGAACGCCCACCAACTCATCGGCGCCGTATCCCAGAATCCGCTCGGCCGAATCATTGTAAATCAGGACACTGCCTTCAAGATCGGCTACCACGATACCGTCCGCCGAACTCTTGATGATGTTGTTGAGAAAGCTGTTGGCGCTCAACAGCTCCCGCTCCATTTGAATATGTTTGGTCAGGTCCTGGAAATACATACAAGTAATAAAGCCCTTACCAAACTTGGCAACAACTATGTAGGTTTCAAATACGCGATCCTTCTGGTTTGAGTTGGCAGCAGGCTGGATTGTACTGCAGAAGCGCACCTCCTGGTAATGTTCCTCACCGACCTTCAGGGCCAGATCGCGTGCAATGCTCAGCAACTGGAGTGGAAGGAGTCCCCCGATGTCTTTTCCGACCAGATCATCTTTATGATGCGCGAGTATTTCGGCCATCTTGGAATTGACGTAAATTACCCGGTCGTTTTCATCAACCATCAGGATACCCTCCTGGGTAATTTCCACAAGCATCCTGATTTTCTGTTCGGCTTCGAAGAGCGGGGTTATGTCTCTGAGGGCCTTAAATCCCCCAATCACCCTGTTTTCCGAATCCGTAATCATGGAACAGTGCACCGCCACAGGGACTTCTCTTCCCTCACGATCATAAACGGTTTGCCGCAATCCGGCGAGGGACGTCCTCTTTTCCATCGCCCGCTTCAACAAGCAATCATCCGTATGGCAGAAAGAACCTCGCAGCACTTCAGCGCAACTCATGCGGTTGACCACCTCACTGCTGCTGTAACCTGTGAGTTTCTCAAAATGTTCGTTCATATAAGTGATCGTCAAGTTCGTATCAACGATGAAAAAGGGCATAGGGAAATGGTCGATTACGCTGGCAAATATATGATCCCGTGTCCTGTCTCCCAACGTCAGGGCAGCTAATGAGGCAGGCCGCAGCACGAACACACATCCCGCCGGGTTGCCATCGCTGTCATCTACCAACTGCGCGGATAGTAAAAAAGGCAGCCAGTGGCCCGCGTAATTCCTGAGATGTACCTTAAACTCATCGAGGGTCCCTCGACTGTTACACTCCCCGATCAGAGATTGCTGTCCATTTTGGGCGCTGCGCAAAATATCGGAACACATCAGGCGGATTCCGCCTTTTAATGTACAGCCTGTAAAAGTTTGTGCAGAGTCATTGAGAAACTGGATTGACGAGTGCAAATCCGTAACTATCACTGGATCGGGGAAACGGCTGAAGCAGGCCCGGAAAAGCGTCGAATCCGGTAGACCGGTGCTGTTTCCGGTTAAGAGGCGCTGGTCAGTTTTAGCAGTTTCAACAGCTTGGGAACCCATCTTTCTAGTCATCTCCCGCTGAATACGCTCTGTAGCTCAGGGCCTTAACGACAGGCACCTGGGAAAGTGGATGAGTCGAGATTAAGACTGAAGCAAAAATGAATCCAAGCTCAACACATCTTTTATACAGCAAAACTCAGAGGAAACAAAGTTCAATATGGCTGCGCTTACAAACAGGCGGAAAGGCTCCAAAGCCACGCAACGGTTCACAGCAGTCCTTCATGTCCCCCACAGGGGATACCCGATGCCCATTTAAAAGGTAATACTCTTAACAGAGCGCCGGAGAGCGCCCGTATTGGCGTCTTCGCGTGAGCGCCTGCCTCTTTTCATAACACGGGATCGCTGCACTCATCTGCCGTCTTGTGAGTGCAGCTTTTCCCATAATTTGGCGTACTTCAGCATCGTATAATAGGCGTATAGCAACGACAGTATTAGCCCCACCTTGCCGTCAAGGAAGCCCAGTTTCTGAAAATACATGCGCCAGAACGTGGCCGCAGGATGCGTGAGAACCTGCGAGATGTGAAACGAGGCGCCCTGCTTCACCATATCTTCCGAGCGCAATGAAGAATAGCGGTCCATTTTTTTCAAGAATTGGTCCAGATTCAGAAATGGGTACTGGATCACGTGCTCCCGCAGGCGGCCGACTTTTCCGGCAACGTCAAAACCTTCATGGACAAGCTGTTCGCGGTACTTCATTTTGCGTTTGTGAAAGAGCTGGGGCTGCCGGTAATCCGGATACCAGCCGCAATGGCGAACCCAATATTCGAGAAAATAGGATTTTCGGGGAATGAAATAGGCGTCTGCATCCGGGGCGTCGGCTAATTTCTTCAAGATCTCTTCCCGCAACTCGGGGGTGACCCGTTCGTCGGCATCGAGGCTGAGTACCCAGTCGTTCATGCAATGCTCAATGGCAATATTTCGCAGCCTGCCGAAACCGGCGAATTCTTGTTGGAAAATTTTGCCGGTGTAGTTTTCACAAATCGGGAGCGTCAGGTCGGTGCTGAAAGAATCCACAATAACAATTTCATCAGCCCAGGTAACACTCTCGAGACAGTCGCGTATCTTGGCTTCTTCATTGTAGGTCAAAACGTAAACAGACAGTTTCCGCCTCTCCATATATCCTCCACTTTTGGAAATGATCGTATTCCATTTTTCATAATGAGGCTATACTGTTTTCATTACATACACCCATCACGTGGAGACCGAACATGGAAGAAATGCACTATGAGGGCTTTATCATCCGGCCTCCCAGCGAAGCGGACAGCTTATTGCTCCAGGTTACCCTCGGGTGCTCCCACAACAAGTGCACCTTTTGCGGCGCCTATAAGGAAAAGCGGTTCACGATAAAAGAGGACGCCATAATCGATGCGGATATCGATTACGCTTCCACCAACCTCGGTTTTTTTCGAAGGGTTTTTTTGATCGACGGCGACGCTCTGATTATCCCGCAGGAAAGGCTCGTAAGGATATTGTCACGTATAAGAGAAAAGATGCCGTGGATCCATCGGGTCGGAATCTACGCCAACGCCAAGGGGATTCTCCGCAAAACCGAGGGGGAACTTGCCCAATTGCGCGACCTTGGGTTGGGGATCGTCTATTTCGGCCTGGAGAGCGGGGATGCGCAGGTATTACAAAACGTGCGCAAGGGGCACACGCCGGAGCGGATGATCGAGGCCGGACGGAAAATCCGGGCTGCCGGAATGAAACTCTCGGCAATGGTCATCCTTGGGCTTGCGGGGCGGGGAAAATCTCTCGAACATGCGCGCGCAACGGGCGAGGCGCTTTCAGCTATCGACCCCAACTACGTCGGCGTCCTCACGCTAATGATTTACCCCGGCACCCCCCTGGCCGCGCAGGTGAAGGAAGGCGAATTCGAGCTGCTCACCCCTCACGAAATGCTCAAAGAACTGCGGGAAATGCTCTTTCACACCAACATGACCCGCGGCCTTTTCTTTGCCAATCACGCGTCCAATTACCTTCCGCTCAAGGTTAAAATGCCAGCGGACAAGCAAAAGGCCATTCAGTCGCTCGAGAGCGCTCTGAGGGGACAGACGGCGCTGAAGCCCGAATGGATGAGGGGGTTCTAGAATCTCAAATCGGCGGTGCGATTGTCACAAGCACCCGCATGTCCGTCTTTGCCCTCAGGCCATGGGGTTCGGAAATCTCCGAGATCAGGACGTTTCCAGGCTCCGCAGGCAAGACCGTCCCCTTGTCTCCGAGAAACTCACCCTCGCCCTCCAGTACGGCAATGCTGACCTGACCCTCGATATCGTGTGAATGAATGGGAAGCTCCTGGCCCGCCTTGAAATTGAAGTTGAGTATCTTGAAATAAGGCGAATCGTGTACCAGGAAATTCCTGAAATTCAATTCTGAGAAACCGTTTTCGACGTATAAATCAACTCTTTTCATCTCCACCTCCAGTGTCTCATCCGCTGTTTGCGGATGAACACAATCAATTTTACATCCTTACTTTGAATCAGATCCAAAATCAGCCCCGTGTCCGATCGGGCTGCAACGGGCAGGGGATTGTGGCTGGCTGGATTGAAAAGCTTCACTGGAAGGTTCAACAGGCGTCAAGCACCCTGCGAATTGCTCCCGCGATCATGCCGATCCCGTAAGGCTTCATAATATATTCACAAATTTTCGCTTGAATATTTTACCGCTATATGCAAGGGAATGCAAACACTATGGCCGCCGTTCAATTTCTCGTTAAGCGGACAGATATAATGAGGTATTCTCTAAGCGAGTGCGCAACTTAAGTGAAATACTTTCCCCGCTCTATAGCGAATCGTCATCCCTTGACTTGAAGGAGGAGAATCTAATGATTGATTTCACGTTCACCGAAGAGCAGGAAATGTTCAGAAAAGCGTCTAGGGAGTTTGCTGAAAACCGGGTGGCGCCCTTCGTGCCGGAAATGGAAAAAACGGGCAAGGTACCGCCTGACCTGGTTAAAGCGCTGGGTGATGCGGAGATGCTGGCAATCACGATCCCGGAGGAATATGGCGGACTGGGGCTCGGCTTTGTCGCAAGGATGATTGCGCTCGAGGAGATCAGCCGGATCTCCGTGGCCACAGCTATGATGCTCCAGGTTTTTGCGCTGGGGATCGATCCCATTGTCCGGTTTGGAACCGAGGCCCAGAAGAAAAAATATCTTTCAAAATTTGCCACTGGAGAACGACTGGCGAGCGTGGCCGTGACAGAGCCAACCGGAGGGTCGGACCCGACCGGCGGCCGGACCGTTTATGCCAAAGACGGAGACAACTACGTAATTACCGGCCGCAAGTGTTTCATCACCAATGCTCATATTGCCGACACCATCACCGTTGTCGCCAAAGACGAGAATAATCCCAAGGCTTTTTCCGCTTTTATTCTGGAAAAAGGGATGGCTGGTTTCAAAGCGACGCACGAAGAGCATAAAATCGGTATGAGAGGATGCAATACAGGCGAACTGAGCCTCGAGAAATGCAGGGCATCCGTCGAATGCCTGCTCGGTGAGGAAGGGAAAGGATTGCGGGTCAGCATGGCCGCCATTGGCGACGTCGGACGCGGCGGGATGGTGGGCTGCGCCCTTGGGCTGCAAACCGCGTGTCTGGAGTCTTCGGTGAAATTCTCCAACGAGAGAGTGCTCTATGGAAAACCGATAAGCAATCTCCAGACCATTCAGAACAAACTGGCCGATATGAAAATCGATCTGGAGGCAGGCCGCCTGCTCGCCTACCGGGCCGCCGCTTTGCAGGACCGGGGAGAGCGATGCAGCAATGAGTTTGCTGTAGCCAAGTATTTTACCACTGAAGCCGCCCAGAGGGCCGCCAAGATGGCCGTAGATATTCACGGCGGCTACGGGTGCATGGAAGAATACGCCGTGACCCGGTATCTGCGCGATGCTTTCGTGCTCGGACCTTCGGCCGGAACCAGCGATATAATGAAAGTAATAATTTCCCGGTGGGTCCTTGGTTGATCTTATGAGTGCCCCGGGCTGCGGCTTTGCCGCCGCCACAATTCCAGGCAGGCGAGAATGAAGATTATCGTGTGCGTCAAGGCCGTTCCCGATCCCAAAGAGATATGCAAGATCAGGATTGACCCGGTTACAAAAACTCTTATGCGGTGTGACGTACCCCTCGTAATCAATCCACTGGACAGGCATGCGCTGGAAGCAGCCCTTGAGCTCAAGGAGGCTTCCGGCGCTTTTGTCAGCGTAATCAGCATGGGGCCCCCTCCTGCCGGGAATATTGTGAAGGAATGCATGGCGCTCGGCGCAGACCGGGGGATTCTGATGTGTGACCGGGCCTTCGGAGGGGCGGACGCATTCGCCACGGCGCTCACCCTTTCAAAAGGCATAGAAAAAACAGGTTCATTCGACCTCGTTTTCTGCGGCATGGCGAGCAGCGATGGGGCTACCGAATGGGTAGGCCCGCAGATTGCCGCTTTCTTGAACATTGCCGTTGTGACCATGGTCCGAAAAATAGAAAGTCGGCAACCGAATGAATGGATCGCTATTGCCGACTGGCAAAACGGGTATCGCAGGGTGCAAGTCCGGTTGCCTGCCCTGCTTACGGTTACAAGGGAACTCAACAGACCCCGGGCGCTTAGTTTTTCAGGGATACTCAAGGCCCGCAAGAAAACGATCGAACAGTGGGACCGCAATGCCCTGGGGATTCCCGAAGAGATGGTTGGAGCCAAGGGGTCTCCGACGATCGTCTCGCAAATGGCAACTGTTGAGAAAAGAAGAAATGTCGAATTTCTGCAGGGAAACCTCGAGGAGAAAGCCGACAAGCTCGTTTCCCGGCTCGATGAGGCCGGAATAATTTAATCTTGGAGGATGGTCCCGCCCCCGGCGAGATACCATCCTTCAACATCGGAGATCAGGAGTATGGGCAGAGGCTTCGGTCCGGTATGGGTCATCGCCGAGCAGGGCGAGTGTGACGTGGAGACTGTATCCCTTCAGCTCCTTGGGAAGGCAAGGGAACTGGCGGATGAACTTGGCGTGAAGTGTGAAACCATATTGCTGGGACGAAGTCCGGGAGAATCCGCCCGGAAGCTGATAGAGGCTGGGGCCGACCGTGTATTTCTCGCCGATGACCCCGCGCTGGAATTCTATCAGCCCGAATTATACAAGGACATCATTTGCGCATTGGCCGGGCAACACAGGCCGGAGATCGTCCTTACAGGTTCGACATTCATGGGACGCGAGCTTGCCCCCCTCGTGGCGGCCCGATTGGCTACGGGCCTGGCAGCCCACTGTACCGGCCTGAGTCTCGATGAAAACAAAAACCTGGAGCAGCGGATCCCCGCATATGGTGGATTGTTGTCCATAATCTGCCCTGAAAAACGTCCGCAGATGGCGACTGTCGCCAGAGGTGTTTTCAAAACACCCGAGCCGGACAGCGGCCGAAAAGGTGAGATAGTCCGCATCCCTGCGTCCGAAACGGGTGAACCGCGCGTACGGACCCTGGAAGTGGTCCGGGAGACATCGCCAAGTATTCAGCTCGAGGAAGCGCGAGTAATCATAGCGGGCGGCGCCGGCGCATGCAGCCCGGCTGGATGGGGAACAATTCGAGAGTTGTCGGAGATAATGGATGCCGCCCTAGGATGCACGCGTCCAGTCGTGGATGAAGGATGGGCGCCTTTGAACGCCATGATCGGACAGAGCGGGAAAATGGTGAATCCGGAGGTTTATTTAGCCATCGGTGTCTCGGGGGAGCAGCAGCACATGGCAGGCGTCACAGGGGCGAAGCTTATGGTCGCCATCAACAACGATCCGGCGTCCCCTGTTTTCCAGCAGGTTGACCTGGGCGTGGTGGAGAACAGCCAGGAATTTCTGCCCGTGCTGATCGCGAAAATCAAAGCCCACAGGCAAAAGAAGCTAACCTGTCAACTGTAAAATCAACTGATAGAAAATCCCCCGCCCCCACCCGTGGCCTCATCAACTTCTTATCGTAATCTTCTGGAGCTTTTCCCACGTGTTCTCGGAATACCAGATATCCACGAACTCCTTTATCGAACGCTTTTCCCGCAGGGCGATCCGTTCGGAAACGGGTTCCCTCAGCAGGTTCTTGATGCTTGCAAAGGCAGCCGGATCCCTGCCGGCGTATTCCCCTGCAACTTCCAAGGCCCTGGCCTCGAGCATATCCTCCTGCACTACTTCATCGACCAGTCCGATTTGCAGCGCCTCCCGCGCCGAATACATCCGCCCGGAAAAAAGCACCTCCTCGGCTTTTTTCGAACCAATGCAATAAACCAGAATGGCCGTGCTTCCGGCAAATACCGACGAGCCGAATCCGATCTCGTTGAGCGCGATTTTCGCTTTCCCATCGACCATGAGCCTGTGGTCGCAGGCGATCGCCAGCATGCAGCCCCCGGCAACCGTGTGGCCGTTCAACACGGCTACCAGCGGCTTCGGAAAACGGAACAGATATAGGTAAAAATCGGCGAATGCGTCCAGGTATCCTTCGAACTCGCCCTTCGAATAGCTCAGGAATTCGGGAATATCGAACCCAAAAGAAAAAAAACTGCCGGTACCCGTCAGGATCACCGACCGGACGCTCTCATCGGTTTCAATGGCTCGGAAAACATCGTGCAGCTCCGAAACCACCGTCCCGTTAAAAGCATTCACCTTCCCTCTCTCAATCCTTACGGTCGCGATACCGTCATTTTTGCTCAAAATCACAAAGCTCATGCACACCTCCTCCTGACCTCGCACCAAAAACCTCCAGGCCCTGCCATCGGACTCAACATCACTGCTAACAGCACCCGCCGCCTTTGGCGGGGATTTTTTCATTCAGTTCGTACTGGTCGATGGAACAGTCGCAGCCGGAAGTTTTTATTCCCAGCATGCTGTTGATTACTGCCGTCGCACAGCCCACCCCGGCCCGGACTGAAACGGCCCCCGCCGGACAATTGAGGGCGCATGCTCCACATTCGATACACGAATCCCTGTCGGCAACCCGGGCTTTGCTGTGCGATATTTCAAAAACCGCTCGGGGGCAGACGGTCGCGCACATAGCGCATCCGGTACACCCCTCGCCATCCAGTTGCAGAGTCACCACGTCCTTGATATAAACCAGCTTGCCCATAGTTCCTCGTCAGACGAAAATCGAAGTTATCCAGAAAATAGCTCCCAGCGCCACTGCCGTGATTTGAGCCGGGACCGCCCACCTCATCTCCTTTTTAACACCGGAAAGAGAGGTAAAGGTGGAGCACCCGGTAAAATTCATGGCCAGGTAAGCTGAGACGCCGGCAATAATCAGGGGCCAGGCGGCAGTTTCCAGCCAGCCGGCTGCGGGCAGGGATCTGGTGGCGTTGCGCATCGACAGAAAAAGGAGCGCGCAAGTAATACCCGGCCAGATGCCTTTGAGCGAAAAAGCCTTTCCGGGGAGCCAGGGCAGGAGCACGGGCGTTACCAGGCAGCCGGCTGCTATCGCCATGATAAGCCCCAGGGCCGCGAAACCGCCGAACCTGAGCGCATTCGAAACAAACCCGCCGTGCCCGCTAAATCCGCTAAGCAAAAACACTAACGGCAGGACCATGAGAAGGGTCTTGAAAGCGTGAACCATCTCGACGGGAACCAGCGACAACCTCTCGCCGGTTGTGAAGGTCTTCATTCGCATTCCGGGTCCGGCTTTCATGCCTGAATCCATAAATTCGGGAAGGTCCGCAGCCCGTACAGGACCATAGACAACTTTGAATCCCGAAAGTTTTTGCACCTCATGCGCAGAAATTCCCGGAGCGCCAAGCTGTGGGACGATAACCCTTCGATGCCTCACAACCAGGGCAAGTCCGCTGGATTCGACCATGCGCGTGAGTTCGTCAGTCCCGAAAGTCCCCTTTCCCGCCGCGCACCACACGTTTATCCCGTCGGTGTCGAGGACCAGTATCCAGGCGTTTCTGCCGGCCAGAGCCTCCCGCAGCAGATCGAAACTCATTTTGAAATTCGCCGATATCAGAACCGGTGAATCCGCATCGGGGGCCCCCAATGCATAAAGGCCGGGATCGATCCTGTAGCGCATGCGTCCGATGGCCCAGCGGACTTTATAAGTACCTAACCTGTCACGGAAATTAAGCTTTGATTCGACTCCGGGCACTTTTCCGGCTGGGGTTTCGATGGAACCGCAAACAAACGGCTGATTCAAATCGGGAAGGCCCTGCCGGGCCTTTGTGGCCTTGGGCGGTCAGCGTGGAGGTTTGCCCGCCTGGAGCGATACCGGCGCCGCGCAAATATTGCCAGGACTTTCCGGCGCTCCCGGTCCGGTCTGGTCCAGGCAGCAAGTTTTCTCTCCGATTTCGTTCATATCATTCCCTTTCGCATGTAGAACGTATTTATAACTCGTCCCAGTGAAAGTTTCCACGTCGCTTCGCTTCGATTAAATATTTTACATTCAGAGGATCATATTGTTTGATTACAAGTTCACAATGCAAGGGTCAACAGAGCAAGTGCTCGTTGCCGAGGCGAACGCGGGTGAGGCCGGCCTGTTTTGCGGCTCCCAGACACGCATGGGCCTGGGCGGCGGAGGTGGTTGGCGAGTCGTCCATCACGAATTGCGGAGCTAAGGCGAGGAGGGCATAAGGTATATCGGGATTTATTCCAGCTATAAAGGAGGCCAACCCGTACACCTCATCCTCGTTAATATATCCCGGGATGAGAGGGGTGCTGGCTACCAGCGCCGGTGGAGACGGGCGCTCTGAAGACCACTCGGCTGCCCTGGCGAAATTGTCCAGTATTTTTGAGTTTTCGCATCCGCAAAGAGCGCGGTGCGTTCCTGGGTTCCAGGCTTTCAGGTCGATCTTGACGCACCCGCCGGACTGCATGGACAGCCTGGTCATCTCCTTCAGTCCGGAAGGATGCAAAGCACCGTTCGTTTCCCAGCAGATTCGAAGAATTCCGTCAGGGTTTCGCTTTCGCGCCGCATGGCTGAGGCGAACGGCAAACGGGAGTTGTGGACCGGGATCACCTCCAAAAAAGCATATACAGCTTGTAGTATCGTTTACTGCCTTTTCCAGGGTTTCGACCTTCGACCACCTGGGCGACAGTTGCATTTTTTTGAATGACCAGTTCTGGCAATAGAGGCAGTTGAGGTTGCAGGCTTCAAAGAAAACGGCCAGGTTGTAGAAACCCACTTCCGGGCCGCAATCATGGGCGAACCGGGGATATCCAGCGCCGGTACCTCCCGCGCAGACCCAGTCGGCAACGCAGTTTGTAGGGAGAGGATCGTAGTAAAAGGAGACAAGAGCGCGCGAGCGGCCATCGGTTCGCATGCTCGATTTGCTCCCGTGTCTCACCCCGCAGTACCCTTTCTGATTCTTTCCAGGCCTGCAGCGCAGAAAGCAGAGTTTGCACTCGATTCCATCAGGATTAGCTGCGGGACGGGCGGGCAGGCCGAACATCTCTCTGGATTCGGCGTGAACCTGTTCGATTCGGTCCCTGCTTTCATCCGGCCGGTTTCGCACGCAGGAGGGGCAAATCCTTATACAGCCGCCGATGTCATCCAGGCCGTTACCGCACAGGAGGCATTTGGCCCCTTTCCCGGCCGATAGGGATTTTGCTCTTATAAGCATCGGTTATTCCGAATCATAAGCGTTCACATCACAGTCCCTTCTTGGTGGAATCCCGAATGATAACTCGTTATTCCGAATCATAAGCGTTCACATCAGAGGGAGCGGGAAAAAGGTTGAGTCAGCAGATACGCGGGAGCTGTTCGCCCCGGAGCATGTCCACGAGACGGTGACCTCCAATCCGGGTACGGAGAAAGACCCTTCCCGGATCATCGGAAACGATCTCCCCTATGAGGCATGAAGCTCGCCCCAGCGGGTGGGACTTCATGGCCAACAGCACGGCGTCGGCGCCCTGTGCAGGCACAACTGCCAGGACTTTCCCCTCATTGGCCACATAAAGCGGGTCGAATCCCAGCACTTCACACGCGCCGAGGACGTCTTCCCGAACGGGAAGCGCCTCCTCGAAAAGCCGGATGCCCACCCCGGACTGTTCGGCTATCTCATTTAGGGTCGTCGCCACGCCACCCCTGGTAGGATCGCGAAGGACGTGGATTCCGGCAAATGCCTCCAGCATCAGGTCAACCAACCCGTTAAGGGCCGCAGCGTCGCTTAGAATCTCGTTTTCGAATGCAAGACCCTCCCGTTTGCAAAGTACCGCCATGCCGTGGTCGCCTATCGTGCCGTTAATCAGCACCAGGTCGCCCGGCCGGGCGCTCTGGCCGCCTATGTCGATTCCCGCCGGGACGATCCCGATTCCGGAAGTGTTGATGAACACCTTGTCGGCCTTTCCTCTCGGGACCACCTTCGTATCGCCCGCAATCACCTGCACGCCGGCTTCTCGAGCGGCCTCCGCCATCGACCCGACTATTTTTTCCAGATCGCCGAAAGCAAGCCCCTCTTCCAGGATGAAGCCGGCTGTAATGTAGAGCGGCTTTGCGCCACGCATGGCAAGGTCGTTCACTGTCCCGTGCACGGCAAGGCTCCCGATGTTGCCTCCAGGGAAAAAAATAGGGTCGACCACGTATGAATCCGTGGTCATGGCTAAACGTCCACCCAGGATTTCAAAAACGGCGCTGTCGTTTCTTTCGGCGAGGAGCGGGTTATTGAAGGCGCTTACGAAAAGGGTATCGATGAGTTCGTGCATCGCTCGCCCGCCGCTTCCCTGGTCGAGCTGAATGAGTCCTGGGTCCATACTGTTATCCCCCCGGTATATATCGAGACTCTGGATTGCGATTCTCCGGTTCAGGTATCCGTTTGCCGATCATTGGTCATGATATCTGTAGTACGCTCCGCAGGTCCCCTCGCTCGACACCATGCAAGGTCCTTTAGGGTCCTGCGGCGAGCAGACTTTGCGGAAAAGAGGGCATTCCGGCGGGGTCATGACTCCCCGGAGGACCTCTCCGCACTTACACCCCGGATGCTCTTTCACTGCGATCTCAGGCATCGAAAACCGCTCGGCCGCGTCGAACTTCTTCCAACCCGGACGAAAGACGAGTCCGCTTTTCGGAATAATCCCGATCCCGCGCCAGGTGGAATCGGCAGGTTCGAAGATCTGGTCAATAAGTTTGCGCGCAACAGAGTTTCCTTCCCAGGAAACAGCCCGGCGGTACGAGTTCACAACTTCGGCCCGCCCGCTTTCGACCTGGTCGATCAGAAGGGAGATGCCTTGCAGAATGTCCAGAGGTTCGAAGCCGGTAATCACGCAAGGCGTTTTATAATTGTCCACCACTTCCTGGTATGCGCCTGCGCCGATTATCGTACTGACGTGACCAGGGCATATGAACCCGTCCAGATTGACCTCGCGGGCATCGAGGAGCGCTCTCATCGCTGGCGGGAGCAGCTTGTGGGCCGAGAAGACCGAGAAGTTATTCACCCCAAGCTTCGAAGCCTGCTGGATCGCAGCAGCGATAGTCGGCGCTGTGGTCTCGAACCCAATGCCTATGAACACGATCTTGCGGTCCGGGTTGTCACGGGCGATCTGGAGCGCGTCCAGCGTTGCATAAACGATCCGGACGTCAGCCCCCCTGCTCCTCTCGATATGCAGCGATGAAGACGAACCGGGCACCCGCACCAGGTCTCCGAAAGTTGTCGTAATCACCCCTGGTTGCTGAGCAAGCCATATCGCCCTGTCTATATCTTCGTTCGCCGTCACGCACACAGGGCAGCCGGGACCGCTGATCAGTTTTATCTCCGGCGGAAGAAGCTGTCTCATGCCGGACTTGAAGATGGCTACAGTATGCGTGCCGCAGATTTCCATCAGCCTGATCTCTCCCCTGGAGAAAGATCTGTGCCGAAGTCGTTCGATGAGGCTTTTTGCCAGTTGAGGGTCCCTGTACTCATCGAGGTATTTCATTTGGAAAGGCTCCTTGAACAATTTCCGGTTCAAAATCGGACCTGCAATCAATGCTCCATGAGCATCTTTTGGGCGCCAATCCACGCCTGGCCGAGAGAAATGCACGCGTCGTTGGCGGGAACCTCGATATGGGCGTAAACCTCCAGGCCCATCCTGCACAGATCTCTTTCCAGGCGTTCCGAAAGATAGGCGTTCTGAAAAACCCCGCCGCTAAGGGCGATACGATTGAGGCCTGTTCTTTCGGCTGCAATCACTGCGGCCTCGCGAAGAATGTGAATTACACTGTTGTGGAAGCGCGCGGCGATTCTACCCACAGGGACCCCGCGTCTGACATCTTCGATTAGTGCCTCAATTATTGGGAACTGGTCGATTAGAATACAATCCCCACCGGTTTCCAATCTCCCTTCGTAATGTCCGTCATCCGGTTCGATCGCCTGTTCGAGTTCGATGGCCGCCTGCCCTTCGTAATTGACGGACAGGCGTATCCCGCAAAGAGCGGCTGCGGCGTCGAAAAGCCTGCCGCACGAGGAGGTTGGCGGGCAATTCAGCCGCCGCGAGAGCATCTGCAAAATTATTTTTACATCCCCTGCTCCCTGCTTAGAAGAGTTTTGAGTTTTGAGTTTTGGGTTTTGAGTTACTAAAAACTCTTCAGTTTCCTGCTTCCCGCTTCCCGCTTCCCGCTTCGCCCACACAGTCCGTAAGTCGGCCCACCTGCGCTCGACGTCATCCGGGTCGATGCTCCAGAGATAGCTAAGCGCCGTGCGCCAGGGTTCTTTTATGGCCTTGGCGCCACCCGGCAGAAGTACCTGCCGGAAATGGCCGAGCCGTTCAAATCCGAGATTATCCACGCGAAGGATTTCACCGCCCCAGATCGTCCCGTCAGTACCAAGACCGGTCCCGTCGAGCGCAAGACCGATCACTGGCCCCTCGAGCCCGCGCTCTGCCATTACCGCAGCAATATGCGCGTGATGGTGTTGGACGGCCATCCTGGGGAGATCCTGCCGTTTCAGCGCCCATTGGGTGTTCAGGTAGTCGGGATGCAAGTCGTGAACAATGAGTCGCGGTTCGATCTCCAGTATCCGTTCCAGGTGGGCGATTGAATGCTCGAAGGAGCGCAGTGTTTCGAGGTTTTCCAGGTCCCCTATATGCTGGCTGACAAAAGCTTCCCTGCCGCGCGTAAGGCAGACGGTGTTCTTGAGCTCGGCCCCGGCGCCAAGGACCGAGGGGACAGGGTCGCGAAGAAAAACCGGCATCGGCGCGTAGCCTCTTGCCCGGCGCATCGGGCGCGGAGAACCCCCGAGGACACGAGTCACCGAATCGTCGCACCGCATGTAAATCTCGCGGTCGTGTAAAAGAAAGTAGTCGGCAATCCCGTTCAGACGCGATCGGGCGTCCGCATTGTTCATCACAATGGGTTCATCGCTCTGGTTCCCGCTGGTCATCACCAGCGCACGGTACGGCGCGTTCGCAAACAGGAGAAAATGAAGGGGCGCATAAGGAAGAAAGACGCCCAGGTTCCTGTTGTTTGGCGCGACGCTCTCAGCGATTACAGGCGCGGTACGATCCGGGCGTCTCGCCAGGAGCACGATGGGCCTTGCAGGGCTCTTGAGCAGATCTTCTTCCCTGCTGTTCAGGCAACAATAGCGTCCGATCTCTTCGAGGTCCGGAAACATTACCGCAAAAGGCTTTTCCTCGCGTATTTTGCGGCTTCTCAGCCGGCTAACAGCCGCCTGGTCCGTTGCTTTTACCGCAAGATGAAAGCCGCCAAGTCCCTTGATCGATATAATAGACCCTGAATCGAGCAGCGCTACTGTTTTGACAATGGCTTCATCGCGAGCTGCGATCGTGTTTCGCTGCGCGTCTTCGAGCCACACCTGCGGGCCGCATTCCCAGCAGGCGTTGGGTTGGGCATGGAAGCGCCGGTCAAGGGGGTTGTCATACTCACTGCGGCATTGCGGGCACATTTTGAATTGCGCCATGGTGGTCTTGTCCCTGTCGTAGGGAATGTCCTTTATTATAGTGTAGCGCGGGCCGCAGTTGGTGCAGTTGATAAAGGGATAGCGGGACCTTCGGTCCCGTGCATCGAAAAGTTCCCGCAGACAGTCCCGGCAGGTGCAGACGTCAGGTGAAATAAGGGTCGAGCGCGACTGTAGCGCCCGGCTGCCGATTATCCTGAACTCTCCGAGGTCCTGATATGGCAGGTCGGTCGTTTCTACCTTGACGATTCTGGCCATAGGAGGCGGCTCGCAGGAAATTGAGCCGATAAAATCGCCGACCGAGCCGGCAGGACCTGCGACCTGGATTTCCACGCCGTCCGACTGGTTTCGGACCCAGCCATTGAGCCCGCAGCGCCTGGCCAACTGGTAAATAAAGGGCCGAAAGCCAACGCCCTGCACGATTCCCCGGACCTTCACCAAAACGCGGCGACCCGTGCCTGCGCACTGGGCGCATTCAGGCTCAAGAAGGCGTGTTTCTTCGGATGAGGATGTCACTAGCTCTGTTTACCCGCCCGGAGCGTCCGGTGCTCGCCGACCTTCTCCTCTATCCAGGAAAGCCAGGGAGCGAAACCTTCTCCGGTCCTGCATGAAATTTCAAAAATCTTCCCCCTGGCGTTCAACTGCCCTACCCTTTCCCGAATCTTTGACATATCGCAGTCCGTATAGGGCAGAAGGTCGATTTTATTGACCAGCAGGACGGAACAAATCTGGAACATGAGCGGATATTTGACGGGCTTGTCGTCCCCCTCGGCAACGCTCAGTATCATGATCTTTTCGTGCTCGCCGAGGTTGAATTCAGCCGGGCAGACGAGGTTTCCGACGTTCTCGATTATCAGCAGGTCAACTCCGGACAGGTCGAGGGACTCCAGCGCGATCTGAATCATGTTGCCGTCGAGGTGGCATCCCCCATCGGTGTTGATCTGCACGGCCTGTACGCCTTTTTTTTGTATGCGCTCGGCGTCATATGACGATTGGAGGTCCCCTTCGATGACCGCGATTCCGATCCGGCCGGCGAGCGCGTCTATGGTTTTTTCCAATAGAGAGGTTTTGCCTGCGCCTGGCGAACT
>Ga0187890_10000905_pt1 | contig 21614 bp, 15 predicted proteins | sample June2016WEW_21_1_FD_133005 | JGI IMG/M metagenome (GOLD analysis project Ga0187890, IMG submission 133005) | Peatland microbial communities from SPRUCE experiment site at the Marcell Experimental Forest, Minnesota, USA - June2016WEW_21_10 | ecosystem: Environmental > Terrestrial > Soil >... | reverse complement strand
CGCTGGAGCACTGCGCCAAGGCGCAAGTTTTCTTGTTGTGGGCCGTCCTATCACTCAGGCCCCAGACCCCGCCGAAGCAGCCGAAGCGATCCTAAAAGAAATGGCCGAAGCCCTCGAACTCTAATCCGATAGCTATGCCGGGGCGTTGTATGGGTGCCGCGTAGTTGAATGGGTGCCCCATCCTCGCCGCGTCTTTGTTCTTGCGGCTAGGATGGGATACATAGCTTCAACATTCAAGCACAACTGAAAATGCCCTATGCCGGCTCTTTGCTTTCGCTGCCCCGCCCCCCGAAGCAGCCGCAACGGTGGCGCATTCCCTGGCGAATCTTCTCGCGCTCCTCCGGCGTCATCCGCTCCCACTTCTCAGCCATCCTCCAGCGAAATCCAGGGTGATGGGAGCGATGGCCTCCAAAGCTTCCAAACAGGATGCGGCTGAGAACCAGCAGCCCAAGACCTTGCCAAAAGTTGATCGTCCGCAATCCAAAAAGCGAGGGCAGCAACCAGTTCCACAGATGCATGACCGCTTCGCCAAAAAGGAATACGAGCAGCACGATCGCCGGTGGCACAACGAATGCAATCCATCTCTTTTTCATCTTCCGTCCCTCATTTCGTCTTGAACTCATCGTGAATCCCCTGTAAGCGCTCTCGCAGGGCCAGCACCGCATACCGCTTGCGCGAAAGCAGCGTGTTCACATTCACGCCGCTCTCCGCCGACAACTCCTTGAAGCTGCGCCCCTCCACTTCGTGAGCGATAAAAACCTCACGCTGTTCGTCGGGCAGTTCTTCAAGCGCAAACTCGAGTTCTTCGAGCAACACGCCCCTGAGATAGAGCGCCTCGGGTCCGGCATCGGGCGATGGCAACATGTCTTCAATGTTCAGAAACTCGCCGTCTTCGTCCATCACAGCTGCGTCGCTGAAGTTCTCCGGTTTCTTTTTGCGGAAGAGGTCCGTGATCCGATTGCGCGCAACCTGAAAAAGCCATCCCGTCACATAATCGATCGGCGTCAACAGTCGATTAGCCGCGACAAGTTCGTAAAAGACCTCTTGAACGAGATCCTCGACGTCGGCCTCGATCGGCACCCGCCTGCGAATGAAATTCCGCAACCGCGAGCCTTCTTTCGCGATGACCGCGGAGATCTTACGGTCTTGCTCGGTCGTCGCTGCGAAGCTCATCGTCTCTTCCATCCATTGCTGAAGACGAACGGAGATAGCCAATATTGTAGACTGTGTTTAAACGTGGTTTTTTGCGCCAGGGGCAGGACATTTGCTCAGCGCACCCAACGAAAAAAGCCCGGCGAAAGCCGGGCCTTTTTGCGTGCCAAAACTTCAACCAATCCTTAAAGCTTCTCGTAGAAATCACAGACAGAACACGAGATGTAGACGCCGCCCGGAACGCCGCGTTCGCGGTCCTTTACGCGCTTGACGATGCGCGTCGGCTTGCTGCACTTGGGACAGTCGGTCGACTTCGTCGTGTCCATTACCTTCTTGCGGTCACCTGTTTTTGCGATCTTCGCCATCGGTGGGGTGTTTCTCCTTCTTCGGGTGTCTCTGCACACACACGCGATTCTTCTGCGCGCGGCTTCAACGTCGCGGTCTTCTGCTGACTTTCACATTGCCTGAAAGAAGCCGGACTCGCTCTGATCAGTTTACATCACGCTCTCCGCATAACCTCAAGGCGTCTGACCGGCCCCGGAAGACGAGGTCTGCGGTTTAGACGGTGACGGTTGAGAGCTATCGGGTTGCGACGGTTGAGCCGTGCCCGAGGGCTGTGCCTGTTGGGCGTCCGGTTCGCCATCGGGATTCGCGCCAGGCTGAGCGTCGGGCTTCTGTTTGGGGAATTGGACTGGCCTCATCACACCAGTCCTGTCGTCATTGGGCAACTTCTCGCCGGGGTTGCGCAAGCTCGGCGGAGCGGCAGGAGCCTGTGTATCGGGGTTGCGCTCTGCCGCGTCACCCAGTTCAACACTCTTCGTGCGGGACACCTCCGCTTGGAGCTGAGTGCCGTCGGTACGCATCAGCCCTTCTACTTCGTTCTTGGTAAACACTACCGGCGTCTCGCCCATCTTCGCTACTTCCAGGCGAATCACTGTGCTGCCGTTGATGCGGACGAAGTCCACCTCCTCAGGCGGCTTTCCATAAATCCACTCTTCAAAAGGGCCTTGTCCATCCGTCTCGCGCGACTTGTGCTCCGGCGCCCCTTTGGCAAACAAGACCATGTCCGTGCTCATCCCCACCAGAACCTGATGATTCAGAATGGCGTCTTTGAGCTTGGCTGGAAGTGTGTCGGTGAAGGCCTGAACCGGAGTCTTCACGTCAAATGAGATCAATGGCGCCAGCAGAGCCTTCACCTCCGCCCCGGTCAACTCCGGAACATGGTCTTTGAAGGCCAAAGTTAGTCGTGAACCCATTGGCTCTTTATCGTCACCCTGCGCGACCGGTCCAGTCGGAGTTCCTACTCCGATCTGCACGTGACGCAGAAAGCGATGCTTCGCGTCTGGCCCGCCGTTCAGTTCAAAGATGATCTTTGAGTGGTCGAGCTTGACGTCGCTGATCACCACCCGATCGCCGGGCTTGGCGCAAATCCCGTCACTAACGACCATGTTCAGATACTCTTCTCCGGCCGGGTTCAGCTTGCCATTGGCCGTCAGCGTCAGACCACGATGGCCACGCGGAAAAGGACGCATGGCAAAGCCCTGCTCCGCCTCCATCGTCCGGATCAACTCCAGGCGCGTCTTAGGGTCAAGCTCGGAGTTTTTCAGCGGAACGTTCGTAGGCGTGATCTGTTGATAACGCCGGTCCACAGCCGCATTGGGGCTCGTGCTGCCGTTGGTCACCGTGCCGGTATGCGTGTCGATGGTAATGACCTGGGCCGCAACCGCCGTCGCAACCATCAGCAACCCAAACGCGCACCGACCCGTCTGGCGCCCAAGCTGGCTCCCGAGGCGCGAAACGGGAAACGTGTTTGATACTGACCGAGTTCCCTGGGGTAGAGACGGCCGGATCATGGGGACCTCCCATGCAAGCGAACAGCATTTAAGCAAAAGATACCCCTCTTCGGAAGGAAAAGGCAAATCCAGGTCTACATCTCTTTGGATGCAGTTCTCAGATAGAGCGACAATCCGAGCGCAGCATCGATCCCGGCACATATGGCGCCTTTCAAGACCTATCCCGTAAACCGATCCAAAACTCTCATTGAGCGAGTTCACGCGAAGCTGGTAGCCTCATGATTGCATTTATGGAACCCGCGGACGGTTGTCCTCCGAAAGCTCCGAGAGGGACATTTTCCCAGATGAAAAAACGAGTCGGTTTACTTTTGCCTTTACTGTTTGCGCTGGAGATACTTGTGGGCACCGTCCCGATCCCGGCTCAGACCGCCGCTTCGGGCCGAGTCTTCTGGAAGGAAAGCAGCGGCCCTTACAACATCGAGTGGTCAGCCGCGGATCTGAAGGCCACCCGCAGCGATACCGGAGCTGCGATCTTCGACGCCGCAGCCGAAACAAAAAAACAATGGAAGAGCATGAAGAACGATGATCCAAACGCTTCCCTCGACTTCGAAAGGCGCTATCGGCTTCTCTCGCTCGTTGGACCTTATCTCAGCTTTGAGCAATACGATGGATGCGACTGTGGCGGCGCCCATCCCGAGGAGTACACCCGGTTTCGAACGGTCGATCTGAGTCGAGGCGGGGCAGATGCGAAGCTGAATGAGATTTTTCCGGATTCTCAGCTTTTGAGAGCCTTGTTGGACGACAGAATCGTGAAAGGCGCGCTCGGCAAAATCAGTCTTGCAACAGCCAAGGCAGAGCCGAAGTCGGTTGCGCAGCTACTGCAGGCCCTCGACCCTAAACAAGTCAAGCTCCAGGATTGTTCTTACCATTTCAATAAGGATACGTTCCTGTCGAGCTTTGCGTTTTACGATTTCAAAGGGGCGAATGCTTCGGTGCGGATCAGCCTCTCACACGCCGTGGAGATCTGCCGCGGCCAGATGATTCAACTCGGATTGAACCTTTCAGCGTCGGAATCCCTGCGAACTGCTCTTGTCGGCGCCAAGCAAAACCACGCCGGGTTGCTGATGATTGATGCGCCACATGGGAGCGATACTGAAGTAACTTCGTTCAGTTTTACGCACGACGGGGAGGCAAGACCCGAAGGCTCTGCCGACAAATCGAAAGCGGCAAGATAAATATCGATCCAGAGTGCCAGATTCAGAGTGCCAATAGATCTGAGGGCCCGTCACCGGAGTTCATTGCTCCGTGCCATCCGCCTTTCTTCTGACGAATGGGTGGGACGTCAGAAACCATTCGACGGCCTTACCGGATGAACGATCTCATCGTTGCTCGTCGACAGAGTTGATATGTTCCTGATTGGCCGGTGGAGAGGCCAAAGGCAAAATCTGCACCAGCGGCGGAGCCGTAACCTCGACCGCTCCCATCGCAGTCTCGTGCTGGCGGCGCGCAGCCGCATCCAGATCCACGGCAATGCCACCCGCCACGATCTCGGGCGCGTTATAGCGAAAGTCCAACTCGCGCGTCAGTCGATAAACCACAGGCAGCGCCACCAAAAGGACCAGGAAGGTCACCCAACTGCCGTCAAGGCCATACCCGCCGCCCGTCAGCCAGAACGATCCCATAGGATTGCCCTGCACCACGGGCGAGTGGTTGCTATCGCCGCTGATGGCAAGCCCGAAGAGCAGCGCACGGCTGGCCTTCCAGCCAAAGTTGATCCCCCAGCTAACCCACAACGCCTGTGTTCGCAGATAAGCCGTCGTGAGCACGAAACTCAGCACCAGGGAGACGGCAATGCTTGAGCGGCTCGCCCCCGGCAGCATCGATTGCATGATCGCATAGAAGGCGGCAAAGGCCAGCGCTGCTCCAAGCGGACCCACAGCCTGCATGAAGCGCTGGAACCCGTAGCCGCGATAGGTGACCTCCTCTGCCAGCGCGAGCAACGCGAAGAATGCGGCATCGGCAAGCAGCCATCCCCAGGCCGAAGGTTGAAGGATCAACACAATGGCGACACCGCCACCCACGACCATCGGTAGCACGCAGGCCACGGCCAACGCCCAGCCTACCGCCAACCCCAACCCGGCTTCGCGTAACCAGCCAGCGCGCCTTGGCAGCCCTTGCGCGCTCAGCGGGCGCTGCTGCCGGTCCAGCGTGAAACCCATGCTCGCATAGCCCATCAGCAACAGCAAGACAAGCATGGCCTGCTCGGCAAGTGGCTGCCACTGCACGCTTGCCATCGCCAGCGCCTCGTGCCGCGCCAGCGTTCGCGCCAGGAAGAACCAAAGCACGGCCAGGATGAATCGCAAGTAAGAGCGGAAGCGGCCGCCGGAAGGCGGGGATGGACTCATGGTCAACTATCCTTCCGTGTAAAACTGCGCAATGTTGCGAAACTTGGCTTGACGAGCTGCCACCAACTGATCGACCGGCAAAGTCTTCAGTTCACCCAGATGCTTTTTGAGCGCGACGCCCAAAAGCCCCGTGCCCGCCTCGCGGTCGGTGTGAATGCCCTCCGCCGGCTCTTGAACGATCTCGTCCACGCAGCCGAGCGCGGCAACTTCAGGCGCGGAGATGCGCATTGCTTCAGCGGCAAGTTGTTTGTGAGCCGCGTCGCGCCACATGATCGCCGCGCACGATTCGGGAGTGATGACAAAGTAAAGCGCATTTTCCAAAATCAGAACGCGATCGCTAACCGCCAGAGCCAGCGCGCCGCCTGATCCGCCCTCGCCGCTGATCACAGAGATGGTGGGCACTCGCAGCCTCGACATCTCCAGCAGGTTGCGTGCGATGGCCTCGGCCTGTCCCCGCTCTTCCGCTCCCAGGCCCGGATAAGCGCCAGGCAGATCGATAAAGCTGATCACCGACCGGCCAAACTTCTCCGCCAGCTTCATCGCCCGCAGCGCCTTGCGGTAGCCCTCGGGGTGAGGCATTCCGAAGTTGCGCCGCACGCGATCCTTGGTCGTTCCGCCCTTGCGGTTGCCGATCACCAGCACCTCTTCGCCCGCCAGCCGCGCCATCCCGCAGGCCACAGCCTCATCGTCGCCGTAGGCGCGATCCCCGTGAATTTCGCTGAAATCGGTGAAAATCCGCTCGATCAAGTCCATGGGGTAGGGCCGCTCGGGATGTCGTGCCCGCTCAATCCTGATCCACGCCGGAGAGGCCGCCTTCGCCTCGATAGAGATCCCTTGTTCCTGTTCGCTCATCAATTCCTTGTTGGGTCCAGATTGGGTGGGGTCAAGACGGCGTAACCGCCTAACTCGATTTTACGAGGCGCAGGACCCTTGGGACAAATTCATTGCAGAGATTACCCAACAGCCTTCCCGGTTGCAGGTCACCTGTTATTCTAGCGGCCTCTCTGAACTACGGGCTGTGGATTCACCTCACGCACGGTCGAGGTCGAGTATCCTTCACAGATGTCGATATTGAATACCCTGCCTTCAGGAGTTCGAACGACCACTCCAGTCACTGACCCGCTGCTGGCCACCGTGTACTTGTAGGTATACACTCGACCATCGGCTAAGGTCTGTTTCACAATTCTTCCATTCTCGTATTCGTTACGCAGCAGCACCTCCGGCTCGCTCTTTCCATCCGGCGCGACGCTGAAGGTCAGCAGATGCTGCGTGTTGTCGTATTCATAGTGGTAAACTCCGCCGGATGGATAAGTCACTGTAGTGAGCTGATTGCGATCGTTGTAACCGTAGCGCACAGTGCGACCGCGACTGTCATCGATTTCGGCGATGTGGTCGCTCGGCCCATAATTGAATCGCAGCCAACTTCCATTCGGCGAGGTCAACTGAGTTAGTCTGCGGCTACTATCTCGTGCAAATTTAACTTCCTGTCCCTGCGCATTGCGAATACCAATTAGACAAGCCGCGAAATTGGGTTCACTTGGAAGATAGGTCCTGGTCTCGCCATCGAATCTCTTCACTTCAAAGTGCCCGAATGGGCTGTTATACCAGTGCATTTCGTAATACTTCCCGGAGTAGCCTGTATCGACATATTTAGCGAGTGATTGAATCGGCATCCAAAGGGGTACACGCACCATTTCGTCCCTGGCACCGTCCGCGTGAATCACCGAGATTCGGCTATCGTCCTTCCCCCACAGATACTCGTTATAACTGTGACTTCCGCTCATCCCAAAAGCCCGCGGGTACTCCAAGCCGTCGCGAGTGACTCGCTCAAACTGAATGGGAAGCGTGTTGGGAATATTGAAATCGGTGTGCCTGTCAACAAGCAAGCCTGAAGCTAGAAAGACTTCGAACGTCTCCTGCGACTCGTCATTTTCGCGAAGATTCGGGTTATCGTCACAACATTCCTGAATCGAAGCTCCTGCCAACGGTTGAATGCCACTCTTTCCAGAATAGGTAAGAACGACGCCCGGCCCGTCCACGTACTCCCCCGCGGAAGTGCGCGCTGGATCCAGATCGGACTCATAGAGATCGTCCGCCGGAATGCTGGGATCGAGATAATCCTGTAGCAGACTGGTTGAGTCGTTGTTGCGTGGCAGACGCCAATAGAGAAGAGCAATATCCCTCAAAAGGATCCGTCTTACGCGCGCCTCAAACATCATTTTTGCGGTATCGGCACTCCCTTGATTCCGCGACCGGCTGTACCACTTCATTGCATCGTAGGCCGAAATTACGGCGTATCGAGATTCATAACGCTGGGTAAATGAATGGCCCCAGCTGTTCGACACGGAATACATATTCAGGTCGGTAACGCCAAAGAGGAAGGCGCTCGGGTCCGCTGCCAGATCGGGATGCTCCCGCTTCATTTCGAGATAAAACTGTTCAGCGGCAACTTGCTTGCGTTCAGAGTCCCAGGCAGACGGGTTCAAAGTCATAGCAGGCAACACCTGCACATCCAGCGCATACTTAGAACGCAACCACTCTGCGAAGTCATCGAGCGAGTAGGGAGCCTTGTGATCGCCCATCTGGACAAGATAGATCCGGCCACTGCCTTTCAGCTCATCCATGCGTGCGACAGGGCCTTGGTGGCGGGCCGAGACAACTTGCTCCACGGGCCTGCTGTTGGTTGGATGCGCAGCATTCCAAGCCTGGCGATCTTTGACCTTCTGCATCACAAGATGGCCCACATACATGGCCAGGGCTAGACTGCCCGCGAGATAAGCCGCACCAACGATAAGCCAGACTCTTAGCGCCTTCGATCTCCGCGGCGGAGCTCCGCTTTGAGATAAAAGCCTGCTCGAGACTTCGCAGCCACGACACACCCCATCGATCATCGCTGAGCCGCAGCGCGGACAAAATGCGTTGGAATTCATGCGAACAATCTAACACGGCGGCCTCTGCTTACGTCCGATCATTCGTCGGCTTCATCCCAGACCCAGCACCCCCGTCTGGCGATTTCGACGGCTCTGAAGCTTGCTCTTCTTGAGAGACATCGGCTTCGGGGTTGGCGGCGAGCTCAGGATTCGGCGCCGTCGGTTCCCACCGATCGGTGAACGAATGCAGCGCTTTTGCAATCGTCCTGGCCTCGGAGACGAGTCTCGCGCTGAATTCAGGCTCAGCCTCGGAGGATTCGAAAAAATCACGGATCTCCTGTGAAGCAGGCGAAAAGCGTCCTTCAGGTTCATCAGCCGCTTTCTGAGTCAGCGTCTCGGTGACAGGGTCGAGCGCGGGTGCGATGTCCGTTTCGCGCAGATCCACCTCGTCAGTCTGGACCGGCTCGGACTGTGCTAGGTCGCGTTCGGCATCCGGTTCAGCCGGTTCGTCAGCAGTCCCCTGTGCATCTGAGCCTTTGGCCGTCGAGGAGTCGTTCTCAACCTTCGCCCTCTCCTCAGTCCTTGAATCGACAATCTGTTCGATCCCCGCGTCAAAAGGTCTCAGCACCTCGACGGGCTCAGGCTCCACTTCTGTCGCCGGCTCTATCTCAGGCGCAGCATCGCCGATAGATTCTGCTGCGGTCTCGGTAGCGAATTCGTTCGCGGATTCCATCTCCGGCCGGGTATGCTCCCACTCACCCGCAACCACCGTTGGCTCGCTTTCGGCTGAAGCCTCAGGCTCACAAGAATCCTCAGCAACCAGTTCGGCGGCAGAGAGACCATCGGCTTCGGCATCAGCTCCGGATGCGTGAGCAGCAGCGCCCACGGCCGGAGCCATCAGAATATCCACGCGATATCCGGCAGACTCAGCGGTCGCCAAAGCCTCTTCAATGCCCCTGCTCATGCTCTCGACCACAGAGCGATTGCGCCCCGCACGGCCCGGAGCCGTCTCGCTGGCCAAGCGCAGCAGCGATGGCATCAGCAGCCACCAGAGGAGCTCCTCATAAGACTCGCGAACCAAAAACTCGTGCCCCTCCGCCGAATGCACGCCAGTGAGCCAGCGTACATCCGGGTCAAGCCATAAACTGGCCCACAATGCTGGCGCGACAGCCTCCCGTTCGACAGGGAACGCCGCCAGTTCTGCCGCAATCGGTACCGCGTCGTCGAGACGATCTTCCTGTTTGCCGGTTCCGGCCCCCGTCAGCAGGCCGACTTTGACTCTGGCAGCCACTCGCCACGCTTCTTCACCTTCAAATCCAAGCGCGGTAAAAATTTTGGCAAAAGGCTCGCGCAGGCGCAGCCGGTCAAACAGATCGAGAGCGATCGGCTCCGGCTTCTCGGCGTCGAAGGATTCAGCCAGTAATTCCAGAACACACCAGGCAAGCACCGGACCCCACATCGCCGTAGCCGTCAACTGCGGACTAGGACAAGGCAGCATGCGGCGGGCGGCAGTGCTCCACGGAGCCGGGAACAGTGCTTCAATAGCCGGCATCCGCATCGCAGCACGCAGACGTGCGCGAAATGCCGCTCCGAGTAATCCCGGATTCGTCGGATCAGGTTTGGCTGTCTGTTTTCCGGCAAGCTTGTCGCCACCAACGAGCGCCAGATAAGCCTTCTGCGCCACGCGCATGAACTTCTCGCAGCGCGTCCATGCCTCATTGAAAAACTCCGCGCGCTCGGCTTCGATCCTGGTGTTCGTTCCAACTACCAGGGTCCGTGGATGCTCCGCCAGATCCGCAAATTCGCGAACCAAGCCGGAGTCCAGCAGAGCGAGCAGCGCGTCATGCACCGGCTGAAGTTCGAGGAAAACCAGGGCGTCGTCGAGGCTCGGCACACCCCGCCCATTGAGCTGATCCGAAAGCCGGTCCCAGGGCTTGTCCTCGGTTGAATAGAGCGCGCGCCAGTCAAGAAAAACATGGCACTGATACGCATGGAGACTGAGAGTCAGACCCCGCTGTTCGAGATCGTTGGCCCGTCGCAGATACTCAAGGCCCGTCAGCGAGTCGCGCCAGGCCAGCACCGCATTGGAACTGCCGCCCATCCCCAGCCCTTCACTCACCTTCTGCTGGCGCAACTGATTCGCGCCCTTATCGGCATAAGCCGCCGAGTAGTCGATCGTCCCGTGCGTATCTCCATAGCGATTGTTGAAGACCACCAGGGCGCGCTCGTTCCCGCTGCGATTCGAATAGGCGAAGACGTTTTCGTCCACTGTGCCTGAATCCGTGAAGAAGTCGTAGAGCAGGAAGCTTCCACTCTCGGCAAAGAGCCTCCGGCGCTTGAGCAGCGGCGCAATCTCGCGATCATGGCGCTCGATCAGCCACGGATCGGGGCTCTCGTCGTAGCGCGGGCGCTGATACTCCATGCCGTATTTTTCAGTGAATCCCTCAATCTGCCCGTGTCCGAACATTGGCAGTCCAGGTAGCGTAGCCATCATCGCCGCGACGCCAAAACACTTGTCGCCCTTGCCAAACTGGTCGATCGCCGTACGCTCGTCCGGGTTGCTCATGAAATTTACGTACCGTTTCATGATGTCCGGATCGAACTCCAGCGTCTTCTTGATCACCTCGCGATATTTGGCGTTCTCCTCGTCGCGCAGCATCACCATGAAGGCGCTGTTGTAGACGCGATGCATGCCCAGCGTACGAACGAAGTATCCCTCCATCAGCCAGAATGCCTCGGCCAGCAACAGCGTGCCGGGAACCTCTGCGGCCACGCGATCCACCACCTCGCGCCAGAACTCATTCGGCATAGCGCGGTCAAACTCCGCCTGGCTCATACCGTATTCGGCCCGTGATGGAATTGCCCCGCTCGCACCTTGGCCCGGAAACCAAAGCCGATGAAAGTGCCTCTTCGCCAACGTCATGGCGGCATCAAATCGGATCACCGGAAACAACCGCGCAACATGAAGAATGGTCTGAATCACCTGCTCCCGAACCGCTGGATTCAAGTAGTCGAGCTGCGCCGTGTCATTCCATGGAAAACTTGTGCCGTCGTTGCCGTGATAAATGTAGCGAGTCTCGCCACTTGATCGGTCGCGCCGCTGGAAGACCACGGCAGCATCCGACTGCTCAAAGTAGTGGTCCTCGATCTTGATCTCCACGCGCCCGTCATGAGAAAGATCCGGACCGTTATAGCTATAGGCGGGATAAGGCCGGTCCGGCCTCGAAATAAACCAATCAGGATGCTCGACCACCCACGGCGAATCGATGCCCATATGATTCGGCACCATGTCGCTGGCCAGCCGGATGCCGTGTCCATAAGCGCGGTCGCGCAGGTTCACATACGCAGCCTCGCCGCCGAGGTCATCCGCAATCGTGTAGTCGAAGAGCGAGTAAGCCGAAGCCACGGCGTCCGAATTGCCGCAGAGCTGCTTGATGGTTTTCGACGCGCGGCTCCGCTCCCAAACGCCGATCAGCCAAAGCGTGTTCAGCCCGCGCCGGGCCAGCGTCGCCAACTCCTCGTCGGGAATCTCATCCAGCCGCTTGATCCAGCGGCCATATTGCCGGCTCATCTGCGCCAGCCACACATAAGTGCTCTTGGCGATCAGCACCGCGGTAGGCATCCAGGCCTGGTCGGGCGAAAACTTCTCGTACTCATGGACCTGATCGCCAAACTCCGGTACATCCGCCGTGCTCACTACGCCCGGCCATTGCTGCTTCCCGCTCTCGCGCCGTCGCCGCGCCGTCTCATCGGGATGATTGAACTGCATCCAGATCGCCAGTTCTTCTTCGTGCAATATCTCGGCTGCAATGCCTAGCAGATGCTCCAGGCTGTCCCCGATCAAAGGCTTCCAAAGTTTCCGGATCAGCGCCAGCTGATCGGCCAGCGAACGAGGCGCGCCCAGAGCCGGAGCCCGCAGCAACTCCAGCAGGTTCATCGGCTTGGCATCAGGCATAGGGATCAGCGGCCGCGTGGCAAAGTATTCGGGAAGCTGTTGGGTCACCTGCCGGTATACGGTCTTTTCAGCCAGGCTTTTTTCCTCGAAGAGCTCTTCGAAAGGCTGAAAAGCCTCATTGCGATTGGCGGTCCACAGTAACATCAGCTCTTCGAATGCGACCGCATAATGCGAAGTCCCATCCGTCTGCCCTGCCAGCCATTCGAGCGGCTTCTGCTCGCCGCGCATCACCGAAATGCCGGGAAAGTACTCGACAAACGTGAGCAGCATTTTTTCCAGAGCCTCGGGCCCAACAATGCCCGAGAACCATTCGATCGCGCCCGTCATCACCTGGGGGTCGAACTGCTCGCGATAGCGTGCCATCAGCACATGGCTCGCTTCGTCGATCAGGCCCATGGCATAAAGCTGGCCGGCATGGACAGCCAACTCGGGGTGCTTTTCCACCTCCCGAACCGTGTTCATGCGGTGCGCAAACTCGCGGCAGGCGGACAAATTGGCGAATACAACGTTCCCTGAGTAGGAAAACAACGATTCAGCGAACTGGTACCGCTCACGCGCCTTCCGGGAAATATGGAATTCCATCATAAAAAGTCGAACTCCCAAACGGGCCAGTTTTTGCTTTCGCCTGTGCGCCCCATCCCTGCTGGGGGCCCCACCATCGCCGCGTCTTTAGTATTTGCGGCTAGGGTGGGATTCAAGGCACAGACAAGGCCAAAAGATAAAGGTACATCATGGAAGCCAATGCCGCTCAGAGCTCCTATTTCACCCGCCCCGGAGGGAGTGCGGATAGTAGCCCCGGATGCGGAGTTGCGGAATCCAGGGATTGCAGCCAAACAAAACTCGCTCCCTGGATTTCAGCCGCGCCCGTCCTCAGTCCAGCGCCTTATGGAACCGCAAAATAGCCGTCGTCAGCAGCGCGACTCCCAGCCCTGCCATCGCCATCATCTGCGGCCACAGAATATCCATCCCCACGCCCTTCAAATACGTCCCGCGAACCACGATCAGGAAGTAGCGCAGCGGAATCGCATAGCTCAAAACCTGCATCCAGTGCGGCATCGTACTGATCGGAAATCCAAAGCCCGAAAAGGTAATCGCCGGCATGATGAAAAAGAACGAGGTCACCATCGCCTGTTGTTGCGTCGAAGAAACAGTCGAGATGAGCAGCCCCACACCCAGCATGCACAAGATAAAGAGGACCGCTCCGGTTGCCAGAACCCAGACATGCCCGCGAAATGGCACCTGAAACCACAGCGAGCCGACCACGGCTATGAGCGTCACGTCGAAGAGCCCAATCAGAAAGAACGGCAGCGTCTTGCCGAGAATGAACTCGGCTGGCCGAATCGGCGTGACCATGATTTGTTCAAGCGTGCCGATCTCGCGCTCGCGCACTACCGCAAATGCCGTCAGCGTAATCACCAGAACCAGCGTCAGACTGCCGATGATGCCCGGCACAAAGAACCACCGGCTTCTGAGGTCGGGGTTGTACCAAGGCCTCGGCGCCAGCTCGACCGATGGCATCACCTCGATCAGTTGCGGCGCGATGCGAAGAATGCGGTCCCTTTGAATCTCCTGCGCAAAGCCCTGCGCGATCTGTGAGATATATCCCGACGCGATCAGAGCGGTGTTCGAGTTCGTCGCGTCCACAATCACCTGCAAGGGCGCAGTCTGGCCTTTCCGAAGCTGTTGCGCAAAACCAGCGTCGATCTCCAGGCCGACGGTAGCATCTCCCCGCTCGATTACATCGCCGAGTTCCCGCGAATTCGTGAGTTGCCGCTGCACATCGAAGTAGGGACTGGAAGTAAAGCGCGACACCAGTTCGCGACTCTCTTGCGAGTGATCCAGATCGAGCACGACTGTCGGCACATGGCGAATCTCGTAGTTAGCCGCGTACCCGAAGACCATCATTTGAATGATCGGCGGTCCAATGAGAATGAAGCGCGTCCGCTTGTCGCGGAAGACCTGGATGAACTCCTTGATCAACATCTGCTTCAGTCGCCCAAACATCGCTTCTCCTCGCCAAATATTGGAAACCACATCAATAATCTAGGTCACCACTTCGGTCGTGCCAAAAACTCAACAAAAGCGAAGCATTCCGCTAGCTTCGAAGCTCCCGCGCCGTAGGCGCAATAGTTTGTTAGCCCCGCGCTTCAGCGTGGGGTCAGAGCAACCAACAACACCTCCACCGTCCCGTAGAGACAGCACGAAAATGTCGCCAGAAGCGGGTTCCGACAAAAGCAACAAACCTTGCATCTTCCTCATCCATGCAAAACATCGATAAACAATCTCTCCTGGCTTTGCCGATAATTTCCTTTCGTTGTTGCACAATGAAAGCTGTCAGCAACGCGGGGACTCTCTGTTCCCTGGCCCCTGATCCCGAAATCGGAAGGGGGGGTACCCCCCCACCCCCCCCTATTTCCTGTGTAACTGTGAAACTGTGACGGCGGAAAGGGCCAGATTCATTCCAGCCTCTTATGAAAGCTTCGAGTGGCCAGCAGTCCCAACAGCACGGCGAACACAGCCAATGGAATCAGATCGGCGAGCAGCATCGATGCCGGCGTTCCCTTGAGAAAGATCTTCTTCAGCACTGAAACGTAGTAGCGCGCCGGCAAAATGCGCGTAATCCACTGAAGCGCGATTGGCATTTGCTCGATCGAAAACAGGAATCCAGACAGCAAAAACGCCGGAAGAAACGTAATCAACAGCGCAATCTGGCTGGCCGCAAATTGACTCTTCGCCACCACCGAGATAAAAAAACCCAGCGAGAGCACAACAATCATAAACAGTGCCGACGCAACCATAAGCGTGATCCACGAGCCGCGAAACGGAACTTGAAACCAATAAACGGCAATCAGAGCGCTGATGATCGTGTCCAACATTCCCAGCACAAAATAGGGCGCCAATTTGCCAAGCATGATCTCCATTGCGCTAACCGGGGTTGAAATCAGTTGCTCCATCGTGCCGCGCTCCCATTCCCGAGCGATGGTAAGCGATGTCAGAAATGCTCCGATCACCGACATCACCAGCGCCAGTACTCCAGGGATGATGAACGCGCTGCTTTCCAGATCCTCGTTGTACCAGGTGCGCGTTTCAACGTTCATCGCGGACGGCTCAATCGCCACGCCGCGCTGCCTGAGCCAATCGATTTCTACCTGGGAAGAATAACTCTGAACCACGGCCTGAGAGTAGCCGATCAGCACGTTGGCCGTGTTATCGTCCGATGCATCGACCAGTGCCTGCACCGCGACGGGCCGGCCATCGCGCAATCGCTGCGAGAAGTCCCACGGAATCACCAGGCCCATCTTTGCATGGCCGTCGTCAAGCGCGCGGGATAACTCCGGATAAGTATTCACCACCCGGACCAGATCGAAATACTTGCTCGATTGGAAGTGTTTGAGCAGGTCCTGGCTCTGCTGGCTGCCGTCTTGATCGATCACATAAAGCGGCAAGCCCTTGAGATCGAGATTGACGCCGTAGCCGAAGAGCAGCACGAGAATGGCAGGCATAAGAACGACGATGATAAGACTGCGCGTGTCGCGCAGAATCTGCACGACCTCTTTCCGTGCAACGGCCAGCAGGCGTGTCAAGCTCATGGCTTGTGCTCCTTCACCGCTTCGTTTCCGGTCGTGAGCGACACAAAGACATCTTCGAGGCTGGGGCGAATCTTTTCCATCTGACTTACGGCAATACCGTGGTCGGCCAGGTAGTTCTTAAGCTGCGGAGCGGCAAACTCCGCATTCTCAACCACCAGATGCAGCGCATTGCCGAAGACTGCCGCATCGATCACACCCGGCGCCGCCTGCAAGGCCTCAACGGCATCGCCCAGCGGTTCGCATTCCACCAACAACAACTCGCCCTTCATCGAATCCCGCTTCAGTTCCGAAGGCGTTCCCAGCGCGACAATCCTGCCGCGAAAGATCAGCGCGAGACGGTTGCAATATTCGGCTTCTTCCATGTAATGTGTAGTTACAAAAACAGTAACTCCTTCTTCCGCCATCTGATGAATCAGATCCCAGAACTGACGCCGCGTGATCGGATCGACGCCGGAGGTCGGCTCATCCAGAAAGATCACCGGCGGCTTGTGCAACACCGCGCAGCCCAGCGCCAGGCGCTGTTTCCAGCCACCGGGTAGCGTCCCGGTAATGAGGTTCTCCTGACCTTTAAGGTTCGCCATCGTCAGCGCCCATTCGATGCGGCTTTGTAACTCCTTCGATGGAACGCTGTAAAGCCCGGTGAAAAGGCGTAGGTTCTCGATTACCTTGAGGTCGTTATAGAGAGAAAACTTCTGAGACATATAGCCGATATTCTGGCGAACCGCCTCAGGCTTCTCACTTACTTCGAATCCTGCGACCTGCGCGTGACCGGAGGTAGGTTTCAACAATCCGCAGAGCATACGGATCGTGGTCGATTTTCCCGCGCCATTCGGCCCAAGAAATCCGAAAACTTCGCCCTTGTGGACCTCAAGGTTGATTCGATCCACGGCGACAAAACTTCCGAAGCGCTTGACCATGTCTTCAACTACGACGGAGTTGGCGATCTCAGCCATGAGCGACTCGCGCCTCGACCGCGTCGACAAACAGATCTTCAATGGACGGCGCGACTTTGATGATCGCATCGTACGCAATCTTGGCGTGTTTGAGTCTGGCTTCGAATTCAGGAATCCGGCGCGCCTCATTGTCCACCACCACGTGCACTCCATCGCCCGTGAGCAGCAGGCTTGATATTCCGTCCGCACCCTGGAGTTCGCTCCGCAAACGTCGTGGCTCCGGCGCGGTGATCGACAAGACGCCCTTTCCCAATCCGGCTTTGAGATGCGCGGGGGTGTCGCTGAAGAGCAGCTTGCCCTGATGCAGCAACGCCACACGATGGCAACGTTCAGCCTCGTCGAGATAGGCAGTAGAGGTAAGAATCGCAACGCCTTCCGCGATCAGTTCGTAGAGAATGCGCCAGAAATCCCGCCGCGAAACAGGATCGACGCCGGTCGTCGGCTCATCGAGAAGAATGACCTTCGGCCGATGAATGAGCGCGCAAACCAGGCCCAGCTTCTGCTTCATACCGCCCGAGAGTTTGCCGGCCAGGCGCTTGCGAAACTCACTCATTCCCGCGGCGACCAACAACTGCTCTGACCGCGTTACCCGCTCGGTCTTTCTAACTCCGAATAGGTCCGCATAGAATCGAATGTTCTCATCGACTGTCAGGTCTTCATAGAGCCCAAAGCGTTGCGGCATGTAACTGAGAGCGTGCTTGGCGCCTTCAGGATCGCGCGCCACATCGAATCCTGCCACGGTGGCCTTGCCCGCATCGGGCGGCATGATGCCCGCCAACATGCGCAGGGTAGTCGTCTTCCCTGCACCGTCGGGGCCGACCAGCCCAAAGATCTCTCCTGCACGCACCTCAAAGCTCAACCCGTCCACAGCACGCACGCCGGGAAAACTCTTCGTCAATCCCTCGGCTACAATCGCGGATTGGAGCGCCTCGGTCATTGCCCACCCGGCGCAGCGCCGGAGCTTTGCGCGGAGGTCTTGGCGGCGGCGAGCGCGATATGAGCGTCGGCAGGCATGCCTGGCTTTAGTTCATGATTTTGATTGTCGATGTCGATCTTAATGCGATAGTCGAGCGTGACACGCTCCTTGGTAGTCTGCACGCTTTTTGGAGTGAACTCGGCAGTCGATGAGATGAACGAGATTCGCCCGTGGTATTGCTTGCCCGGATACGTGTCCGTAGTGATCGCTGCTACCTGCCCCCAGGCGATACGGCCCAGATCGGTCTCGGCAATGTAGGCGCGCAGCCAGATGTGGTCGAGATCCGCGAGCGTAACCACCGGAGAGCCGGACGAGACGACCTCGCCTAACTCAGCCTCGCGGACGGTAACTACACCAGTCGACGGAGCGCGCAACACGGTATAACTCAGATTCACCTGCGAGAGGCCAAGATTCGCACTGGCTTCTTTGAGATTGGCTTGTGCAATCGCGACATCTTCCTTGCGGCTACCCTCAATGGCCTCGTTGTAGCGTTGCTCTGATCCCTCGAAGATGGCCTGTGCGCGCTTCAGCGCGGTTGCTGCCTGATCGCGGTCCTGCGCCGAGAGTTCATCTTTTAGGAAGAGCTGTTGGGCTCGATCGTTGTCCAGCCTTTTTTCATCCAGATCGGCTTGGGCATCGATAACGCTCTGCTGAGCCGCCCTAACTTCCTGTTGGCGAGTCCCAGCTTCCGTGAGTGCGAGATTCGATGCACGCACATGAATGCTTGCCTCGTCTATAAGAACCCGCTGCTTCAAGTCCGCGTCATCGAGCCGCGCCAACAAAGCGCCCTGCTCTACCTGTTGGCCCTCCTCGACGGGTAACTCGACGATACGCCCGGCTACCTTGAAGCCGATCAGGCTCTCATGCGCTTCGATGTTGCCGGATATCGTTAGCCGGTTTTCCGGCGCTGGTTTCTTCGCGAAGCGTGGGTAGAAGTACACACCCGCCGCAACTGCCGCGGCCAACAGTATCAAGATAGGGATGACTCGTTTCATCGCTTCAAACCTCGTGTTACAAATCCCTATAGCAGTCAAGGAACAACAATTAGTTATTGATTCGCCATAAACTGCAAGATGTTTTTCTGTGTGTCTCCCATGGCGCGGGCAAGTGCAAACTTTGCGTCTACGTGATCGGAGACTGCGAGAATGTAGTTCTCTTCGGCACGCGCCAACTCGTCCTGCGCCGTGACCACTTCGACATTATTCGCGGTCCCTTGCTGAAAGCGATCCTGCGCCATCTTCAATTCACGCCGCGCTAGCTCCTTGCCCTCCCGCGCCACAGTCACTTGCTCCGCCGCCGAGTCAAGATTTAGAAGCGCCTCGCGAAGTTCTTCTTCAATGCCGCGACGCAGATCGGCAATCTGATCATCGATACGCGTCACGCGGCTTGCCAACTCCTGGGCTTCTCCATTTCGATCGTGGTCAAGAATAGTGAAATCGATCTGGCCCTGCACCAGGCCAGTACTTCGAATGCCGCCGATGCTTCGCCCAATCTCGCCGAAGTTTCCATTAAGACTCAACTTCGGATACGAACGGGCCCGGCTAGCGCCCTGTTGTTCGATCAGTCCTCGACGCTGTTGAGCGAGCGAGAGATAGTCGGCGCGCTCCAGCAGCGCTGCGGAGGCAAGCGTATCGATCTCCGGCTGGCGCATGGAACGAAATTCGAGTGGTTCGGTGAGTTCCAACGGCGTGCCCGGATCCATGCCCAGATTGCGGGCTAACTCGATCAACGACCGTTTGCTTTGGTTCTCGGCGATCAGTAGCGCCTGGCGATCGTTGGCTAGCTGGACCTCTGCGCGCAATACATCCACTCCGGTTGCCGTCCCGGCATCATGCTTGTCCTTGGCCAAACTCAACAATGCACCGGAGTCTGTAACTCGCGACTGTGCCGAATCTGCCCGAGCAGCCGCGGATTGCGCGTTCAAATAAAGTTCGGCAATAACGCGCACGATCAGGTCGCGCGCATCGCGCTCATCCATCTTGTCTGCATCTATGGCGTGTTCGCTAGCCTTCAATCCGCGATAGCTTTGGATGTCAATGACGTTTTGCTGCGCATAAACACGGAAGTCGTAGTTGGAGAACGGCCCGACCACGTCGGGAAAACCAGGCGCTGAGATTCCAAAAGCCTGCAGGTCGCGGTTCTGCACATTGGCGTAGACCTGGGCGCTGACGCGCGGCAGCATTGCGGCCGATAAGCGACGCAGGCGAGTACCCTCCGCCTCTTCAACCCGCGTGCCCGCAGTCAGCACGCTCAGATTGGCCTGGAGCCCTTTCTGAATCGCATCCTCAAGCGTGAGCCTAACCGGAGTCTGCTGCTGCGTCAACGCCGACAAGCCTGAAACCAAACCTGAAACCAGGCCGGATAGCAATAAAAAAACGAGGGCGAGTGATCTGAAACTCATGGTTCCCGCTTTTCATCTGAAATCGCAATCGATCTCCAGAAATGTTGAAAGCTGTCTTCCATCCATACCTTGAGCGCGGGTTTTTCGTGCAACGACCAGAAGAGCACCGTGCCCATGAATGCCTGAAGCACCTGGATCGCTACCTTCTCCTTTTTCAGGCGTCGATCGATCTCTCCGCGCGTCTGCCCGGCGGCCACTACCTGCGCGATCATTCTGCGCCCCTCTTGCATATTGCGAGCGATCAGATTGCGCACACCTTCGCTGGCAAGAAAAGAAGAGATTAGAGCGCGGGCCAGATCAGGGCTTCTTCCCGGTTCCTCCGCAGCGCGGAGAAACAAATGGTGCAAGATAACTTGAATCGACCGCTTGCCATCCGCGGCTAAAGCTAGGGCCTCGGAGACCTTCCCCAGCTGAATCTCCGCCATCACGCCTAGCACGTGATCTTTGCTTTCAAAGTAATTGAAAAAAGTCCCTTTGCCTACGTCTGCTGCTTCCGTAATATCTTCGACGGTGACACCTGAAAATCCGCGTTCGGCAAACAGTTGCAACGCGCATCGAAAGAGGCGGATCCGCGTCTCGGCTGCCCGGCGCTCTCGACGACCTGCGGCTGCGGGATGAACGACCGGGTCAGCGCCCTTCTTGTGACTCTCCCTCATTTGCGAATTTCGGGCGTTTATGACCACCGGTCATTTATATCGTCAAGACCGCGCGTTGTCAAGGGACTTCTTGCTGAACTATGCGCCATTTTTGAGCTAGCTCAGTCCGGCGTCTTATCAGCTGAGGCCAGAAGCAATTATCCGAGGGCAATCGCATGAATGAGGGCAAATTCCATCACAGTTCCACAGTTTCACAGGAAATAGGGGGGGTGGGGGGGGGACGTTTCGGAAAGTAAAGCGAAACCCCATGGTTTTGTGCGGAAAGTTTCTATTCACGCACTATTGTTCACAAAAGAGCCGCTGAAATCGTTCGCTGCGCAGGCGCGGGAAACATGCGAGATAAATTCAGGTTAGCAGAATGCGAGTAATTATCTGCAAAATGCATTCATGCAATTGCCCTGGCAATTATCCGAGAGTCGTACTTAAGTTCAAGCACCAGCGTTTATGATGTGAGAGAGCTGCAGTTCGAGTGAAGTCAGGGGAGAACTTTGATCCGCCTTTTGCACATTCCGCTCCTAGTGTGCGTGGTCTTAGCGGCTATACCGATCACGGCCCCGCAGATCGCATTTACATGGGACGATCTGCCTGCTCATAGCGCACAGCCGGCCGGGGAAACGCGAGTCGACATAGGAAGCAAGCTGATTGCCGCCATGAAAGGCGGGCACTTGCCTCCCGCATACGGGTTTGTAAATGGTGTACAAACGGATCGGGAGCCGCTCTCAACGCCGGTGCTTCAAATGTGGCGGGATGCGGGCTTGCCGCTAGGAAATCATACGTGGTCGCATACCAATCTCAATCAGATTTCGCTTGCAGATTGGGAGTTCGACTTACTGCAGGATGAACCTCTGCTCAAGCAATACATG
>Ga0187890_10000901_pt1 | contig 21657 bp, 22 predicted proteins | sample June2016WEW_21_1_FD_133005 | JGI IMG/M metagenome (GOLD analysis project Ga0187890, IMG submission 133005) | Peatland microbial communities from SPRUCE experiment site at the Marcell Experimental Forest, Minnesota, USA - June2016WEW_21_10 | ecosystem: Environmental > Terrestrial > Soil >... | reverse complement strand
TTTCCAGAGCGAAGTCGGCGGCAAACGTGTGATTTGCATATTGAGGGATTGAGGGATTGAGGGATTGAGGGATTGAGGGATTGAGGAATTATGCCTTGGCTTCATTGCCTTTGTGTCCATAAGCCATAAAGTTGATGACCGGCACTACAATGAGCGTGTGGAAGGCATCCCGCGCACGCCCAAAGCGGATGACTTCCTAAGCGCCCCGGCTTCGATCAAAGATCCTCGAGATAGTCCTTCAGGCCGTAGTCGTTTATTTTTTTTCGTAAAGTAGGTCTCGTTATGCCCAGAATCTTACATGCTTCACCGTAATTGCCCCCTGTATGCTTGAGAATTTTCAGGATATGCTCCTTTTCCACCCGGTTCAGGCTCTTGAGTTCATCGCTCTCTTCGCAGGCGGAGGCGGGCCTATGGATGGCGTCGGACCGCTGGAACCAGCATTGGTCGAGTTCGAGCACGTCGCTTCGGGAAAGGATCAAGGCCCTCCTTAGCACATTTTCAAGCTCCCTGACATTTCCCGGCCAGTCGTGAGCCTTAAGGGTCTTGATGTATTCCATTGGAATTCGGGTTACGTTCCTGTTAAGTTCCCGGTTCATCCTCGATACAAAATTTTCGGCAAGCGGCACGATGTCTTCAGGACGCTCTCTCAGGGGCGGGATGCGGATCACGAACACTTTCAGCCTGAAATAGAGGTCTTCACGAAAACTGCCTGCCTGCACCATGCTTTGGAGATTGCGATTAGTGGCAACAAGGAGGCGTGCCTTGAAGGGGATGTCTTTCAAGCCTCCAACAAGCTGGAACTGTTTCTCCTGGAGCACACGCAGAAATTTAGCCTGAATTTCCAGGGGGAGCTCTCCGACTTCATCCAGGAAAACCGTACCGCTGCCGGCAATTTCAAGTTTCCCCGGCTTTCGTTGAACAGCGCCGGTAAAAGCCCCCCGCTCGTGCCCGAACAACTCGCTTTCGAGCAGGTTGCTCACAACGGCTGCGCAATTGATAGCCACAAACGGCTCGTGGGGCGCCCACTGCTGGTGGATGGTCCGAGCAACCAACTCCTTTCCGGTGCCCGTATCGCCTTCTATCAGCACCGTTACGGGTGTGGGGGCAACCCGCGCTATATCTTTGAGGACCTCCAGGGTGGCGTTACTTTTCCCGATAATCTGGTTTGGCTTGAAACTTTCAGAAATGACATGACTGAGCCGTTCGATTTTTTCCCGTTCCTTGCGCCTCATCAGAATCTTTTCAAGCAGGACGTCAAGCGCGTCCAGGTCCAGGGGCTTGTAAAGATAATCGGCAGCCCCGCGCTGAATGGCGGCAAGGGTCGCCTCCATGTCCTGAAAGGCGGTTATCATGATGACATCGCCTGAAAGATTTTCATCCTTTGCCGCCGAAAGAGCTTGCGTTCCGTCCATTCCGGGCAACTGGACATCGAGCAGCACGAGGTCGGGATCATGTTCCCGCCAAAGATCAAGACCCTCCCGTGCATCGAAGGCGGCCAGAACGAGGTAGCCCTTGCTTTGGAAATAAAGCTCAAGGGTCCGGACGAGCGAATGTTCGTCGTCTATCAAAAGTATTTTTTTCATAAGTGTAAGCTCACCACAGTACCGGCCCCTTCCTCACTCGAAATCGAAATGCCGAACCCGTGCGCTTCCATTATCTTTTTAACGATAGCCAGTCCCAACCCCGTTCCTTTCTCTTTGGTGGTGAAAAAAGGCTGGAAAACGCGCTTCATATCCTGATGTGAAATCCCAGGGCCGTTGTCGGAAACCTCAATAAGAATTCCTTTAGCCCCGTCCTCTCCAGCGGCTTTAATCCTTATCTCCACATTTCCATCCGGTCCGGCCGATTCGATCGCGTTTTTGATAACATTTACCAGTACCTGTCGAATCTGTTCCGGGTCTCCCATGACATGAGGAAGAGAGCCGTCCGTTTTGACCTCGATTGAACAGCCTTCCGCACAGGATTGCAGTTGCTGCATGCTTTCGGCCATGACCGCTTCGAGCCGAAAGGAAGTTTTCTCGATCGCGATCGGTTTGCTGTAGTCGAGCAGGCTTGAAAGCATCTTTTCGAGCTGCGCGATCTGGTCAAGGCCAATGGAATAATGTTCATTAAGAGGACCTGCACGGCCCAGGGACCGCCCGATTATCTGAAAATTGAGTTTGACCGAAGAAAGCGGGTTCCGCATTTCATGGACAACGCCGGCTACGAGTTCACCTATAGCCGCCATTTTCTCAGATTGAACGAGTTGGCCCTGGGTTTGCATCAGCTCGTCATAGGCTTTCTGAAGCGAGATTTCCTTTTGTTTAAGCGAATCTATCAGCCCGGACAGGTCCTCGGCCATCGAATTGAAACTCTGTGAAAGAGTCCCTATCTCATCCTGCCGGGAATAGGAAATGCGCTGGTCAAGGGAACCATCGGCCATCTTGCGCGAGGCTTTGGCCATTTCACTGATTGGCCTCGAGATTTGCCTGCTCAACAGAAAAGACGCCAGAATGCATATCAAGCTCACCAGAGCGGCCGTTGTGAGAACAGCGGTCCTAATACCCCTGATAGGGGCAAGGATTTCATCTTTTTCCATTTCGACCAGCAGGGCCGAGTGATAGCGCCCAAGCCACATGTAAGAGCCGACCACTTCACGTCCCATATAGTTGCGGTATATTGAAACGCCCTCTTTTCGATCGAGGGCCGAGACTATCCCAAGTGTCTCGAATCTCTGTTTCGCGGTTTCTTCGCGGCCGAGATACCTCGATTGCGTAACTATTTTCCCCTCCCCGTTGACCAGATAGGCCTCGCCCGTGTTTCCCAGGCCGGTCCTGTCTGCAAGAAGGGGATCGAGCGTTCCCAATACATCCAGGATCGCCATAATGGCCGCACTCATCGTACCGTTTTCGGAATAAATGGGCACCATGAGATGGATGTACCATGCGCGATTCGAATGTTGATGCAAGGGGCTCAAAATCGGGTGATCCGCGTTTTTAAGGTTTTTCAGGTCCTCCAGGTACTTGTTTGTCACGATCATCTCGGAGTTCGCTTCAGTGGAAGCTATGATTTCTCCGGACGGACTGATTATGTGAATACTCTGGTATGCCGGGGACTTGCCGCGTGTGAGCGCAAGGGAGTCGTCGATCGAGGCTGTTTTTACCGCAGACGCCCCCTTCGAACCAGGGGCGCCGCCGGCGGAGCACATATCCCGAATTGCCGATAGCCAGGAAAGGACTTTAATGTCGTCCAGCCTTTCTGCGTACCACGTATCCAGCCTGTTTGCGTCATCTTGCGCAACTGTCTGAATGTGCATGTAGGCGGAATCGATGAGCGTCTGTTCTGCGGCCCTGTACAAGCCTATCCCCATGATGGAGATCGGAATGACTGCGACTATGAAAAAAGCGGCAAAAAACCTGCGGGAGATTTTTTCTCTGAATCGAAACATTGTTTCGCTAACGAACTCAGGTGTGCAATAACAGGTAAAGAGAGTCTAGTCGGACTTTTGCCTGATTGTATCCACAATATTTTTCGATTCTTTCTTGAAGTTCTTTATGGCCTTGCCGATTCCGGCCCCAAGTTCAGGGAGCTTTCGCCCCCCGAAAAGCAATATGATTACGAACAAAACCAGCAGAACCTTGCCTATTCCGAAACCGTACATTCAGTTCTCCCACCTTATTTTAGTTTACCTTCTGAGCAGGTGTTCGACTTCATCGATGAGCTGAAGGAATTCCTTCGACTGCCTGTACTGGTCGAGCGCCTGCTGATGCTGGAGCCAGCTCTCCCATACCGTCATCCACGTGGAGTTATGCCAGTAGCAGTCAGAGTCAGCCCGGTTTCCACCGACCCTGGCGCGGTATTCTTCGTACTCCAGCCGGCAGGACTTGCAGAAACTGTATGGAGTGGCAAACTTGGCGAATTCTTCGGCCTGGGAGTCTATCTGGGCCCCACACTTCGAGCACTTCACCACACACCGGGTACACTGAAAGATCTTCCGCAGCGCTTCGATCTTGCGCCGGCGCACAGCGTTGTCGCGCTCCGACCTCAAGCTCTCGACTTTTTTGCAGAATTCGATGATGTCGGCCATATTGCCTCATTTCTTGGCGGTTTTGAGAAAGGTTTGATCTTGCGCATCTTCGCCTTCAGCAGGCGCTGCATCCTCTTCACTCGTTTCTTCGACCAGATTGAAAAGCTGCTGGGTCAAATCCATGTAAATGGCCTGGGCGTTTCTTTGCGCCTTCTTTTTTAAAAACACGATAGGGTCGTGCAACAATTTCTTGATGATCGATGCAGTAAGGGTTTCAATGGCTTCTTTTTCGCTGTCGCTTAAGTCCGGAAGCTGGGAGAATGTCTTCCTGAGCTCATTTCGCCTGATCCTCTCGGCCTTTTCCCGCACGGAGACTATCGTGGGCACCGCGCTCAGGCTGTTCATCCAGTTGTTGAACTTGATGGTTTCCTCATTGATGATGTGTTCGGCCATCCGGGCCTGGTTTCGCCGTTCTTCCCTGTTGTGGTCGATTACTCCCTCCAGGTCGTCTATATCATAGACATAGACGTTATCAATCTCGTTTACTCTCGGGTCTACGTCTCTGGGTACGGCGATATCGATAAAGAAAAGAGGCTTGTTGCGCCGCTCCCGCATCCTGGACCTGACGTCCTGGTAGCGGATGACAGGTTCCTGTGCCCCTGTGGAGGAGACAACTATATCGATTGCCTTGAGCTCCTCCAGAAAGCGGTCGAATGCAACCGTCTCGGCCTTGAATCTGGCGGCCAGCTCCATTGCCCTTTCGAGGGTGCGGTTGGCTACCATCATCCGGCGCACGCCGTGCCTGAGAAAGTGTTCAGCGGCCAGCTCGGCCATTTCTCCGGCGCCGATGAGCAGCACACTCTTGTCCCTGAGGCCGCCGAAAATCTTCCGGGCAAGCTCGACGGCCGCATAGCTCACCGATACGGCGCAGGAGCCGATGCAGGTCTCGGTTCGCACGCGCTTGGCGACGGAAAAAGATTTATGTAAAAGCCGATTGAGCACTACCCTCACCGTTCTGTACTCGACAGCATCACGGTAGGCGTGCTTTAACTGGCCGAGTATCTGCGGTTCTCCGACGATCATCGAATCGAGGCTGGATGCCACCATGAACAGGTGCTTGACAGCCTCGAGGTCCTTATGGACGTAGAGGCACGAATCTAGTGGAACAGAGTCCGACAACCCTATGTGGGCCCTCAGCACAGCCTTTATCTGCCGTATGCCCTGGGCAAGAGAGTTACAGGTAAACAGGAATTCCACTCGATTACAGGTGGAAAGGAAAACCATCTCATCGACTTGCTCCAGATGCGGGAGCATATGCAGGGGGTTTACCTCTTTTCGGCATGCCACTGCAAGCTGCTCGCGCATTTCCACGGGCGCCGTCTTGTGATTCATGCCTAAAAGGACGATGTGAGACATTACATCTTACCCGAAAGAACCGAATGGTGGCTGCTGAGCAAAAGGCTCGCTCCGACAAAGGTCAGAAGGATTGCCGAAAAACCAAGGATCGAAAGCCACGCAGCTCTTCGACCCCGCCATCCGACCGCGAGCCGCTCGTGGACAAGGACAGCGTATATGATCCAGGTGACCAGGGACAGTATCTCTTTAGGGTCCCAGTTCCAGGGCGAATGCCAGACGACGGCCGCATAGGCAAACCCGGTTATCAGGCCCGCGGTCATGAGAGGGAACCCACACATGAGGCAGTAATGGGCAATGGAGTCGAGCCGTTCCAGCGAGGGCAGCCGCTCGTAGAGGAAACCGAAATTCTTTTTCTTGATATGTCTTTCCTGCAGCAGGTACATCACGCCAACGCTGAAAGCCAGCGTAAACAGAGCGTTCGCCAGGAAAATACTTGCCACGTGCACAATGACCCAGCCGCTTTTGATAAACTCGCTTTTAAGCATCATCTGCGACGGCAGAAACGAAGATGAAAGCATGAAAACTACGGCAAGCGGAGAGACGAATGAACCCAGGATGCGAAGCTGCAACCGGATTTGAAGGATAAGATAGGTAACCACAAACACCCATGCAAACAGGGAGAGCGATTCCTGGACCGTTTCAGCCGGAAGATGCCCGGTGTCGGCCGTGCGCATTACCAGCGCGGCCCCGTGAAACAGAGCGCCGACAAGCAATATAGACCAGGAGATACGGTGCAACTGTTCCCGGTCCCTGAAAAGATAGACCAGGTATCCTACCGTCCCGCTCAGGTAGCAAAGCGTTGCGATTACCAGGAAAAGAGATTCCATAGATTTTCCCATACAGCTTTTATTTCGGCTTCGGGCATAACCGGGCGGCAGGCCTCAAGCGTTTTTGCAAAAGCCTTCTCCGCGCGGCCCTGCCTGAGCCGTTCAGGGATAGGCAGCCCCGCAAGCCTGGTGAATGTCTCCTGGGCCTGTTTTTCCGCTATCCCCCTCGATTTAAAACACTGCCTCAATTCGCCAAGCAACCGAATAAAAAAATCCCATTCGGGGCCGATTTCCAGTTGCAGCTTTTGCCTGAGCAGCTTTGCAACCGCCGGGCTCAGGCCTGAGGTGGATATGGCGATGCTTAAGGCCCCCTGCTCCAAAACGGAGGGGACGATAAAAGACCCCAGGTCCGGGTCAGTGGCCATATTGCACCAGACGCCAAGCTTGCCGGCATCGGCGGCAATGATTCGGTTCAAGTCCGGGTCGTCCGTGGCGGCAAACGCCAGGCTGACCCCCTGAAGATGCGACCTCTCGTATCGCTCGCCGGCCCAGATTACCAATTTTTCAGAGCGCTTCTCCTCGATCCATGCCGAGAGTTCACGGGCGACAAGCCGTATTTTGGCTCCATATTTGAGCAGTGTCCTGACCTTGCGCTCACCTACGGCCCCTGCGCCCACGACAAGGCAGGTTCGCCCCTCTATGGCAAGAAAAAGAGGGTAGTAGCGTGCCGGGGTCCTGGTGGATTTTTCCATTAACAGTATCAGTTTCAAGAATGTGCAACTGCTTGCGTCCAGACTTTTCAATTTATCATTGATAGGTTGATTAAACAAGTGTTGCTGAGACTGGGGGGGCCCCCGCCCGATATTTGAACCGGACACAGTTTGTACTGTTGAGAACGGATACTCCAACCGGGGCGAAGCTCCCGTCACTGCTCGAATGCCCCGGTTTTCGACTATGTATTGACAAGGGGCCGGAAGCTTATACCTTCTAAGGTGGAAAGAGTTTTAGACCGGATCGAGAAAGGGGTGTTTTTTCAAACCGCAATCACTCGGTGTTTGCGGCTGGACACGGTGGTGAGGTGAAGTGATGATCTCAATGAGAGAGCAATATGAACAAATAGCTTCCACGATGACAGACTGGAGGTTGCTCGAGCAACGGTCTGCCGAGTCGATAGAAAAGGTAAAGGCAAAATGCGGAAACCCTCTGATCTGCCTGATGATGGATATCATCGAGAACGATGCCAGGATACACGAGAGGCTTCAGGAATTGATCATCAGCAGTCTTCAAAGCCAGCCGATCACCCTTAGCCTGGATGAAGTCGGTGAGGTGATCGAGTTGATCAGGGAGCATACCCGTATAAAAGGTGAGATGATACAGAAGACGGAATCAGTGCTGGACCAGTTAAACGACAAAAGCCTGCGCATTCAGGAATTCCTGTTGAAGACCATCATTGCGGATGAGAAGAAGCACAAGGAGATGCTGGAAGGCGTTGAGAAGATAAGGCAGGGACTCTATCCGTACTGGCCCCATTGAAAAGGGGGCCTTCATCGCCGCATGCTTTGCACCACAAAGGCTTTGGCTCCCGGCATGCGCAGGCCCCGCCGCCTCTCAGGTCCTTCGGCAGATTACGTAATCGGCGATGTCCTCGAGGATTTTTTTGACCGGACCATGGGGGAATATCCGAAGCGCCTCCTTGGCCCTCAGGGAATGCGCGCAGGCCTGGTTGTTCGTGTATTCGATTCCGCCGCTGCGTACTACCAGGTTTCTGATTTCATTTATCTCTTTTGCCTGCATATGCTCTGAGGAGAAAATCTGCCTCAGTCGGAGCCGCTCGGCGGGTTTTGTGTTTTGCAGAGCAAAGATGAGCGGCAGGGTTGCTTTGCCTTCCTGGAGGTCGTTTCCGACCGGTTTTCCGAGTTCTTCAGCCTCGCCGGTAAAGTCCAGAGTATCGTCAATGAGCTGGAAGGCTATGCCCAGGTTGTGGCCGTAAGCCTTGAGGGCCTTCTCCTCGGCCAGGCCCCCGCCTCCGAAAATGGCGCCGGTACAGCACGCCGCGCTGATGAGCACGGCGGTTTTTTTCGTAACTACTTCGAGATATTCGTCCTCGCTTATTTCAAGATTATCGGAATTTATGAGCTGGAGAACTTCGCCTTCGGACATCCTGGTCGTGGCGTCGAGCAGCACCTCCAAGATTCGGATGTCCCGGTATCCAACCGCTATCTGTATGGACTTCGAATAGAGAAAATCCCCAATGAGCACAACGGCAGGATTGCCCCAGACCGTGTTAGCCGAGGGTTGGTTTCGCCGTAATTCGGCATGGTCAACGACGTCGTCGTGCAGCAGGGTTGCCGCATGCACGAATTCGAACACGACGGCAAGCCGGGCGTCATCGTTTCCTTTATATCCGCAAAGCCTGGATGACAGGACCATCAGGAGGGGCCGCAGCCGTTTGCCTCCGCTGCCCATTATATAGCGTCCCACAACCGGGATTAAGGGAATATTGGAATCAAGCTGGCGGTTTATTTCCTCTTCAATCCTAACAAGGTCCGGACCGACCTGGGCGTAAATCCTCCCCTTGAGGTTTTGCGGACCGGTAGGCATGAAGTTGGGCAGGGCGGAAGCGTCCACTATTGGAAAATCCGAATTCTGTTCAGTAAACTTGCCGGTTTCGCCTGGTCTCCACAGGGCCGGCCGGGTCCAACAAAAGCCGAAGGAGAACTTTTAGTTAAATAGCCAAAAATCCGCGCTATGTCAAAGCGTTTCGCTTCGGGTGGCAACGGGATGCCGGAATGCCCTCGCGGGAGTGAAACCACCCGTCTCGAAATGGGACGATTCCGGTCTTCAGGCACTGTCAACTTGTCTATCTTTTGTACAAAATCCAGAGGTGCTCATCCTCCGCGCGCGCGAACCCCGTCTCGCAGGTGGGCTAAATTCACCTGGAGGCGGGATTTTTAGGGCTGCCGGTCACTTGCCGCCATTCATTTCCAACCAGCACATGTACTGGTCCCCGCCACCCTTGCGGGACGCGAGGTCACGGTTACTTAACGCCTGGGCATTGTTTGGCTCCAACTGGAGACCCTGGTCGAAGTCCCGGATAGCCAGGTCGAATTTGCACATCTGTTGGTAGGTGAAACCACGGTTGAAAAACGCCAGGGCATACTTTGGGTCCAGCTTGAGAGCCCGGTCGTAATCCCGGATAGCCATGTCGCCTTGTTTTTTATCCCCCCAAGCGTTGCCCCGGTTGACAAACGCCACCGTATAGGACGGATTCAGAAGGATGGCCCGATCGTAGTCCGTGATGGCCCGATCGAGGTCGCCCTTGCTGCGGAAGGCCGAACCCCGGTCGGAAAACGCTTTGGCATATTTCGGGTTAAGTTCGATAGCACGGTCGAAATCCCGGATCGCCCTGTCATAGTTGCCCTTTTGTTTATAGGCGTAGCCACGGTTGCAAAGCACCAACTCATCGTTTGGCTTCAGTTGGATGGCCGTATCGTAATTCTCGATAGCCCGGTCCCAATCTTGCTTATCGGCGTAACCGATGCCCCGGTACTTATACCCATCCGCATTTTTCGGGTCCGACTGGATAACCACAGAGCAGGTACGGATAACAGTGTCCGGATCTGTTTCTTTGATACACTGGCTAATAGCATCTTTGATGTCATCATTTGGACTCGCGTATACAGGCAATGCTGCCGCTGACAATATAGCTGCAAGCAGCATAGCCGCTGCAAAGAATTCTTTTTTCATTGTCGCACTCCCTCTTAACTTAAATTTTAGCTAGTTCCGTCCAGAGTTCCAGATGGAGACCAGCTACATGATTCTTACGTTCCCCCCCATATTCCTCGATACAACACCGGGCACCCATACTATTCATACTGATAACCACGAGGGAAAAGGGTCGCAATAATGATTCTCGGGTAGCCTGCGGGCTCCGCACAGGTATTGGTCTGCCTGAGGAAAAAGGCATCCAGCGAACGCCCAACGCGTACGATAGACACTTCAGGGGATGCCTTCCGGGCTATGCATCACTCGTCGCATAGGGATGCCCGCGAGAGCGTTTCACCAAATGATCGTTTAGATGTTGTTAACAAGTCTGGAATACGAGGAGGGAGGACGGGGGACAAGATGAGGGGAACACAAGGGTTTGTCCAAAAGGGACAGGAACTGCAGAGCCTGAGACGCGGGGACGCAGAGGCAAAACCCTCACCGCGGCACGCCATCTCTCCATCTCCGTGTGGGATTGTAGGAGCGGGGATGAAGCGCACGGGGCAGGCGGGTGGGTGTGGCGCCGGGGGATCGGACAAAGAAGGAGCGCTCGAAAGCGCTCCTATGTGCCAAATTTGACGTGTCGGATTTCGTTCAAACAGCTCCACACAATGCTTCCGTAGGCGGGACCATTATCTTTCCGACAGCTCAACGAGTACGCCGAAAGTTGACTTGGGATGCAGGAAGGCAATCTTTGCACCTCCGGCGCCTTTTCTCGGCTTTTCGTCGATCAGCCTGATTCCTTTTGCCTTGAGTTCTTCGAGGGCCTTTTCAATATTGTCCACGCGGAAGGCAATGTGCTGGACCCCCTGTCCCTTGGCTTCAATGTATTTTCCTATCGGGCCGTCGGGGGAGGTCGATTCGAGAAGCTCGACTTCGGTGTCTCCCACCGGAAAGAAGGCGGTGGTAACCTTTTGTTCGGCAACAGTTTCGCTCCCGAGGTGCGTGAGTCCGAGAATGTCGGAATAGAGCTTCTTCACTTCCTCGATACTGCTTACGGCAATACCTATGTGGTCGACTTTGAGTATCTTCATGATGCCTCCTTGCATTTGGAAATGGAAAGCCACTCGCTGACAATGTCATGCATCAGAGTATAAGGGTCGCTCTTCCTATTCATTAGTTGCTCGACAGCGGCGTCGAGCCTTCCGTTCTGCTCCAACTGCTCTCGAACGACTCGAAAAAGTTCTCCATGAATCATCCGAAGTGTTTCACGGCTGGTCCTTTGCCGCCTGTTTTCAGAAAACATGCCGGAATCGAGCAGATATTTGCGGTGCGACTCAATGGCGAGCCACAGTGGCTCTATGCCGATATCTTCGACCGCAATTGCTTTGGTGACCGGGGCGGTCCAGTCGCGCTTCCTGATATGAGCGTCGATTTCGATCCGGGAGCAAACTTCGCTGCAAAGCTGATCGGCCCCCTGCTTGTCAGCCTTGTTGACAACGAACACATCGGCTATTTCCATGATGCCGGCTTTCATACTCTGGATCGCATCTCCAAGACCGGGCACCAGAACAAGACAGGTGGTGTCGGCGATGCCGATTATGTCGATCTCATCCTGCCCGACGCCGACGGTCTCTATTATGATCAGGTCCTTTCCCAGGGCATCCAGGACCTTTACCACGTCTGCGGTGGCTTTGGCCGTGCCGCCGAGAAATCCCCGAGTAGCCATGCTTCGGATATAGATATCCGGATCGTTGGAGAGTTCGCTCATTCGGACCCTGTCGCCCAGCAAGGCGCCCCCGGTGAAGGGACTTGAAGGGTCCACGGCAATGATTCCGATCTTGAGGCCGCTTTTGCGGACGACGCGGGCCAGCTTGTCGGTAAGGGTAGATTTCCCGGCCCCCGGCGACCCGGTAATTCCCACTATGTACGCTCTTCCCGTGTGCGGGTAGAGTTTTGCCATCCATTCATACGCCCTGGCATCCTCGTCCTCCAGCCAGGAAATTAGGCGCGCAGCCGCCCGAGGAGAACCTTCCAGGATTTGCGCGGCGTAATCAACGGACATGGTGGTTCATTCCTTTCAGGGCGGTGACGGGGCCGCAGCCAGAGCCTGCCCCGGACCCGATCCGGGGGTCCAGGCGCGAAGTTGCGCGGGTGGCGGCGGGGCCTTCGGCAGCGCATGTTGCCGGGATAAAGAGTTATCGAGGCCGCCCGCCGTGAGCCGGCTGCGGGCGGCTTCGATCTGAACAGCTCCTATCGTTGGCGCACGTTGTTCTGGATGAAACTGACGATCTCTGTGGTCGGCGTGCCGGGTCCGAAAATGGCGGCCATGCCTGAACGTTTCAGAAAATCGAGGTCTTCGTCGGGAATAATGCCGCCGCCCACCAGCAGCACGTCGTCGAGCCCCTTCTGCTTCAAGAGCTCAACGACCCTTGGGAAGAAATAGTTATGAACGCCCGACAGGCTGCTCATGCCGACAACGTCGGCGTCTTCCTGCTCTGCGGCCGCGACGATCATTTCAGGGGTCTGGCGAAGTCCGGTGTAAACCACTTCCATTCCAGCCTCAGCAAATATCCTTGCCAAAAGCTTGGCCCCGCGGTCATGTCCGTCCAGACCGGGCTTTGCCATAATCATCTTAATTTTTTTGGCCATGGAATTTTCCTCCGATATAACTGTGTTTTAACTGTTGAGACCAGTCTTTAAAGATTAAATACTCCTACGTTCACAAGGTTAAATTCTCCTACGTTTATACGAATTCTTTGGGCCGATACTCACCATAGACTTCGCGCCACACATTGCACACTTCGCCTACGGTGGCCTTGGCTTTTACGGCTTCGACAACATAGGGCATGACATTTTCATCCGTCTTGGAAACCTGGCTCAGCTTGTCCAGTGCCGCTTTCCACTTTGCCTGGTCTCTTTCCGCGCGGTACTTTTTCAGCGCTGCGGTTTTAATTTCGCCAACGGACATGTCCACCTTGAGAAGACCGGTCGGAGGGGGCTCTTCCATGGTGTACTTGTTTATGCCGACATAGACGCGATCATTCGCTTCGATCTCCTTCTGGAACCGGTAGGCGCTGTTCTGAATCTCTTTCTGGATGAAGCCCTGCTCGATTGCGGCAAGCGTTCCGCCCATCGCGTCGATCTTTTTGATATAATCGTCGATCTCGGCTTCAATCTTGTCGGTCATGTTCTCGACATAGTAGCAGCCGGCAAGCGGATCGATAGTATCGGTGGCGCCGCTTTCCTCGGCAACGATCTGCTGGGTCCGAAGCGCGACGGTTACGGCCTGCTGGGTCGGCAGACAGAGCGCCTCGTCATAGGAATTGGTGTGCAGCGACTGGGCTCCGCCAAGGGCCGTGGCGTAGGTCTGCAAGCCCACTCGAACGATGTTGTTGAGCGGCTGCTGAGCCGTAAGCGTGACGCCGCCCGTCTGCACATGGTAGCGCAGCATCATCGAGCGCGGGTCTTTGGCGTTGAAGCGGTCTCTCATGACCTTTGCCCAATACCTGCGGCCTGCGCGGAACTTGGCGACTTCTTCGAGCACGTTTGTGAACGCGTTGAAGAAAAAGCTCAGCCGGGGGCCGAAACTATCGACCGGCATGCCTCGGTCGATACATGCCTGGGTATAGGCGATACCGTCGGCCAGGGTGAAAGCCATTTCCTGAGCGGCCGTCGATCCCGATTCACGTATGTGATAGCCGCTTACGCTGATGGAATTCCACCTCGGAACATATTTCTGGCAGAACTCGATCAGGTCGACCGTCAGCCTCATCGTCTGTTTGGGCGGATAAATATACTGGCCTCGACAGATGATCTCCTTTAAAACGTCGTTCTGGATGGTCCCGCCGACCTTATCCCAGGATACGCCCTGCTCCTCGGCGATTGCCAGATACATCGAGAGCAGCACGCCGGCAGGGGCATTCATGGTCATCGAGGTGGTGACCTTGTCCAGTGGAATTTGGTTAAAAAGAATTTTCATGTCATCGATGTGGTCGATTGCCACACCAACCTTTCCGACCTCACCCATGGAAAGCGGGTGGTCGGAGTCGTAGCCGGCCTGGGTGGGAAGCTGGAATGCAACACTAAGACCGGTTTGTCCCTGCTGCAGCAGGTAGCGGTAACGCTCATTGGTGCTCTTGGCGTCTCCAAAGCCAGCGTACTGGCGCATGGTCCAAAAGCGGCCGCGGTACATGGTGGGCTGTACGCCCCGAGTAAAGGGATAGAGTCCAGGATAGCCGAGATCGCGGTCGTAATCGAGCCCTTTTACATCCAGAGGAGTATAGAGCCTTTCGACCGGAGTCCCGGAAATCGTGGTAAAGACAGGTCTTGCTTCGGGCGACTTCGAAAGTGTCTTCGCAACAGGTCCCTGATCCCACTTTTCTTTACCGGCTTGAATTTTTTGAAGTACCTTTTCATCGAACATAAGACGACCTCCTTAACGGCGAAATTCCACATGACATCCCGCCGGTTGCATCAGCGGGGTCTGTTAAAAGAAGCACGAACTGCAACACAATTCGGCGCCCCTGGCCATTTTTCCGGATGGGAAAAATGAACCCGAGCCGGAACACGTAAGGAGAATGGGTCGAAAAACGCACAGGCCGTCCCTGCCTGCAACAGGGAAGACGGGTGAATTGTGAAAATACCGCCAGTCTTTTCGTATACCAGCAGTTCCTCTATGGGTCAACATGATTTGAGGGAGGTCGTGAAAAAAAGTGGTTGCCGGCCCGCCAAATTCAACATAATGACGGGCGGCAAGGATCGGTTCTATCCGACTTGTGCAGCCGCCACATTGCAGAAACTTAAATTATTCACAGGGGATACTCAACTTTTACACATTTTTCGCTTGACAGATTGTGAAAATATGCTCTATCATAGGAGTGTTGACGGTACCCCGTTCACTTACCCATTCGCCTCCGGAGGATCAGCCATGCTCGCTCTTGCCAAAACCGTCGAAAGCCCCTGTAGAAGTTGCGAATTCATTGATCGCGACAAGGATGTATGCGCAAAAGACTGTCTAAGACTCAGCGCCTTTCAGACCGCGATTCTGCTCCATGACGAGGTCAACATTGAGAAGTTCCAGGTACGCAACTTCCAGGTAAGACGCCTTGCGGCCGGGAAGGCCGTGTAGCGCAAACCAAATTTTGATGATAACCAAACCAAGATGATGATGAAAGAGGCGGCGATTAAGTGCCGCCTCATCTTTTTTAGATGCCGCTGCCTTTGAACCGGTTTTACCCGTTCGCCTGCTTACCTGTTCCACGATTCATTTCCCATTTACTCTTGCCTGTGAACCCGGTTATGCTAAATTGACCGCCTGGAACAGAGATCGTGATCTGATGTCCTGCTGCGCTCGAAAAGGCGACACGCAATTGCGGCCCCAATAAGGCATACCGTAAGGAAAGAAGGTCTTTCCAGGTTTTGGCCGAACTGAACCCTGCCACTCTTATGGGCCTTCCGCACTTTAAGCGATTCATAAGAGCTCTTGACAGCCGCTTACCCGAGAGGGAAGGCGGTACTGCGCAGTGCAGGGGAACATGAAGCGCGTTACTCTGCTTCTCGTGCAGTCAGACACGACGGATTTTGTGCCGGCAGGCAAGCTGGGCATATCAGATATTGGCGGGGCGGGGTCAAGCGGTCCCCGTTTTCCCCGGCTGAAATGAAGAGATTGATTTATGACAACATCCGTTCCCCAGAGATGGGCTGACCAAGCACAGTACGATTTGGATACCGCCAGGGCCATGCTCGACAGCGGTCGTTATCTCTATGTCCTCTTTTGCTGCCAGCAGGCGGTCGAGAAGATGCTCAAGGCGGTGATCGTAAAACAAACCAATGAGTTTCCCCCGAGACTCCATAATCTGATGCGCCTGGCTGAATTCGCCTCACTCGAAATACCAGAAGCCAGAGCGGAATTTTTCGTGAACTGTCGGCTTACTATATCCAGACACGCTACCCGGAAGAACTGGACCTGATCGGCCATGGAGTGACCCGGCAACTGGCAGATATCAATTACGAAAAAACCGAAGAGGTGTTGAGATGGCTGTCATCGATACTGTGATTGAAGAGCGCGCAAGGCGTGCTGTGAGCACCCTGGGCCGTGCAGCCAAGGTCAGAAGGGCATATCTGTTTGGTTCCTGCATAGAGGGGACAGCCGACACATACAGCGATATCGACTTGGCGGTGTTTATTGAAGGCCTGGAGGAGTGGGACCTGGCGAAAATGGCCAAGACCAGCGCCGCAGTCCAGAAGGAAGTCGGCGATGACGTGGAGCTTCACTACTTTCCGGCCGCGCAGCTCAGCAATCCCCAAACAGCCAGCTTTGCTGCGTTTGTGATTAGCCATGGACGGTCCATTGCTGTCGATAACTCGTAAAACGACCTCATGAAGACAACTTCGAGGCCATTTCCAGGATCCCGGTTCCCCTCAGCCATTCCATGCTCGAAGATACGATAAATGGACCGTTGAGCAAATTCTCCTTGTTGTAGACGAAGGGCTTTCCAGACATGCAGAGCATGATTCCTCCTGCGGCCGTGACGATTGCCTGGCCGGCCGCAGTGTCCCATTCCCAGGTAGGGCCGAACCTCGGGTAAAAATCGGCTTCTCCCGCGGCTACGGTGCAGAACTTGAGAGCGCTCCCCCGGTTTATGATCCGATAGGAAGGGATCAGCGACAGAAAATCATGCAACCCCCGGGTCGGATGAGAGCGGCTTCTCACGACCCGCACAGGCTCTTTGGCGGACACTTGCGCTACCGTGAGCCTCCTGTGCCCACCGTCGGTTATTTCCCAGCAGCCTTCGCGTACGTCCGCCAAAAAGAGCCGGCCTGTCACCGGGATATTGATTATTCCCACAACCGGCGTACGATCTTCCACCAGGGCTATATTAACAGTGAATTCACCGTTTCGTTTGACGAACTCCTTTGTTCCGTCAAGGGGATCAACAAGCCAGAACCGGTCCCAATTCCGCCTGATTTTGAATGGCACCTCTTTTCCTTCTTCGGAAAGAACGGGAATATCAGGGTAGCGGCGCCGCAGGGAATCAACGATTATGTTGTGCGAACGCATGTCTGCGAGCGTGAGTGGGGACTGGTCGTCTTTGCGTTCCACCTCGAAATCTGTGTCATAGACTTCCAGGATAGCCTTACCGGCCTCCCTGGCAATGCCGGCAAGAAAATCAAAGTCCAGCATAAAACAGTCCTCCATTAAAGCAGTGACTGGTCAATAGTGACTCGTGACTGGAAAACAACAATCTTTTTTGCCCACTATTCACTACTCACTAATCACTGCTTCACTTAACGTTCTGCCTTTAAGAACAGGCTTCGGATAAGCTCGAAATGGTTTGAGTGATTACGGATTTTCCACCACACCGCTCCCCTGCGGGCGATTTTCCAGGCAGGGGCCCCCGGCCGGTCCTCACTGGAGAGCAGGCGTGCAATGTTGTCTATCCCGGCCCCGGCAAATCTGCCGTCGGGCGCGCCACCAAGCCACCTGTCAGGGGCGCATACCGCCTCGGACCATGAAAACGGGTCAGATATGAGCAACTGGGCCTCTCTGGGGCGCGCGGTGCGGCTTGCCTCACCAATGTGTTCGAGCGGGTGGGCGATTTTGTCTATCAAGTTAAGAGAAGCGACACAGCTAAATGACCCAGAGCGAAACGGGAGCGCGCCGGCATCGGCCACCATGAATTCGACTTTCCTCGAGTCCCATTGAGCAGGTAAAACGAAGGCCCTTTCCGAGTGAATACGGCCTTCTTCCTTGAGGCGAAAACTCAGTTTACGTTGCTCCATGATCCTCCTGGCCATGGATATAAAACTCTCGGAAAGATCGACCCCGATCACGAGGTCGCACTTGAGTGACATCTCGAAACAAAACCTTCCAGCGGCGCAGCCTGCGTCAAGGGCTGCCCCGGCGACCGGCGAGATCTGCCCGGCCCATTCAGAGTAAGCTCCGGTTGCCTCAGGGTCTTCGAAAAGATCGGCGTAATGGCTCCATATGTAGGCTGAAAGAAGCTCAGGCGCCTCGTAGCGCAAGCCTTCGGCGCTCAAAGAAGCAGGATGAGCCACCAGGGCGGCGACCCCTCTTTTTATCGGATATGCCTGCCTGCAGCCGCCGCACTCCAGGACGCCCTCGCTTATCTCACCGCCCGAGCTTTGAGAATGCCCCAGGCGCAACGGGTTCTCTTCGGGCAGGCAAGCCGGGCATATAAGGTATTCGAGGATTTTCCGCTTCATTGTGGCGCCGTTCCAGCCGCTCCCCTTTTAAGCAAACCGCCATAGAAATCGAACTGCGCGGGTATGGCCCCCTCCAACAACTTTAATCACCCGGACATGTGAAGGCATTATTGATCCCCGTTTTGTCCAGGGCTTATGAAGCCGTTTGCATTATTAGCAGATCCCGGTATTGAATAAACCGGAAGCAAACCTAGTTTATAATGACGTAGAGGCGGATATAAACGCAATTAATAAAACACAAGCGAGGTATGGAAAATGGCTGAAGTGGAACTGCCAAATCTAAAGGAACTTGAAGAAATCAAGGAGAAGAAATTTACCAGAAGAGTGGCGCTGGTCACTGCGGTTTTTGCGGTGGTGCTGGCTATAGCCTCTCTTGGCGGAAACCACGCTATGAAGGAAATGCTCCTTGCCCAGCAACAAGCGTCGGACCAGTGGGCTTACTACCAGGCGAAATCGATCCGGGAGCACCTGTACAAAAGTCAAAAGTTGATGCTCGAAAACGAACTGGACCTGCTGTCTCAAACTCTGAGTCGCGAGTCGGTGGAAAAGGTCAATGCCTCCCTCAAAGTTCTTGCCGGGCAGGAATCGAAGTTTGCAGGTGATAAGAAGGAAATCGAGCAGGAAGCCAGGAAGCTGGAAAAGGAGAGGGACACATACAGGTCCAGGGACCCCTACTTCGAATACGCGGAAGTACTCCTTCAGATAGCCATTGTCATGGCTTCGGTGTCGATAATCTCAGCCAGCCGGGCGGTATTCGGTTTCTCCGTCCTGGTGGCCTCACTTGGCGCCCTCATGTGCGCAAACGGATATCTGCAGATCTTTGCGTTGCCCTTTCTGCTCTGAGCGTCTTTAGGGCCATGCCAAAGATCGGCTTATTGATCTCTTTTCTATGCTTCTATTTGCCCCGTATAGATGAGCTCGGGTTTCTTCAGGATTATGCGGGTGTCCGGCGGAACGGATTCGGTCAGCCAGACATTACCGCCGATAATAGATCTTGCCCCGATAACGGTATTTCCTCCAAGTATCGTTGCCCCTGAATAGATGATAACATCGTCCTGGATGGTCGGATGCCGTTTCTTGTTCCTTAGCTGCTCGCCCGCATCGCGCGGGAGCGAAAGCGCCCCGAGGGTCACGCCCTGGTAGAGTCTCACGCGGTCTCCGATCTCAGTTGTCTCGCCTACGACGACGCCGGTCCCGTGATCGATAAAAAAGCTCTCTCCGATATGCGCACCGGGGTGGATGTCGATTCCTGTCACGCTGTGGGCATATTCGGTCATGATACGGGGAATAAAGGGAATTTGCTGTTCCCATAGATGGTGGGCCATTCTATAGACCGATACGGCAAAGAGGCCGGGATAGCAGAAGATTATCTCATCGAAGCTCCTGGCCGCAGGATCGCCCTGGTATGCAGCACGCACGTCGCTTGCAAGCTGGAGCCTCAGTGAAGGCAGGTTCTGCATGAAATTGATTGTCGCCGCCTGACCCAGTTCTTCACACGCGACACAGGGCAGGTCATGACGTATGCAGTCGTGTCGCAGGGCCAAAGCTGTTTGCTCCGACATGAGTTCGAAGAGCGCCGTTGCCTCCTGGCCGAAATAGTAGCCAAGATTGAACTTTTCCAGCCGTCCCCTGACGAAATATCCCGGATACAGAAGCCTTCTGACTCGGTCCACGATGTCCACAACGGCCTCTCTCGACGGAATCGGTTCGGGTCCCACGTGGTCAAAGGACGCACCGTTCGAGCAAGAGTCAACCAGTTTTTCGACAATCCCGGGAATCTCCTCCCGAAAGTGCCGTTCCGTTGCAATCTCGGTCCGGCAATGATCGAAAATAAGTTTGTCTTCCATGGTCCTACCTCCAGTCGGCTGAGCGATTTCCGGCAAGCGGGACAAGTTTGGGTCCGCAAAGGGTTGTTTAACATTCCCGTACCGGAAAATCACGTTCCGGTCCAAAAAAGAAACAGCCGGTTCTCTTAAATATAAGCGAGCCGGCCTTCGAAAAAATCCTTTTTTGCCGGAGTCATGCCTCCCGGCAGAGCTGAGCGCCCGTTTTCCAATAGGGTGACATGCTCCTCAGCGTGTCGATTATAGGCGGCAATTTCTCGATGACGAAATCTATTTCCTCATCGGTGTTGTACACGCTGAGGCTGAACCTGATCGATCCGTGCGCCATGGTAAAGGGAATGCCCATTGCCCGCAGCACGTGGGAAGGCTGGAGCGAGCCCGAGGTGCAGGCCGACCCTGACGAGGCGCAAATGCCGAACTCGTCCATCATGAGCAGGATGCCTTCGCCTTCCACAAATTCGAAGCTGATGTTGGTGGTGTTAGGCAGCCGGTTGTCCCTGTCTCCATTTACCTTCGTATTGGCGACGGTATTCAGGATAGTGTATTCGAGCCTGTCGCGCAGGCCCTTGACGAAGGTATTTTCAATATCCATTTTTTTTTGCGCAAGCTCAGCGGCGACTCCCAGCCCTATTATACTAGGGGTGGCTTCGGTTCCGCCGCGCCTTCCGCGTTCCTGGTGACCGCCAATGAGGAAGGGCGAAAATTTGGTGCCCTTGCGCAGGTAGAGGACGCCTATCCCTTTGGGCGCATGCAGCTTGTGTCCGGAGAGCGAAAGCATGTCGATGGAACTATCAGCCAGATTGATGGGAATTTTTCCGACCGCCTGGACCGCGTCGGTATGGAAAATGATACGGCGCTCGCGGGCCATTTCCGCTGCCTTCTCTATGGGAAAAATCACCCCTGTTTCGTTGTTTGCCCACATGAGGCTCACGATTGCCGTGTCCGAAGTCAGTGCCCGTTTATACTGCTCCATATCGAGCCGCCCTTCGCCATCCACCGGCAATTCGGTCACCCTGTATCCATGGGTGGCCAGATGAGCGCAAAGGGCGCGCACCGCCGGGTGCTCGACCCTGCTTGTCACGATGTGGTTTTTGTCCGGGTAGCTCGCAAGGGTAGAGCGGATGGCCGCGTTGTCGCTCTCCGAGCCGCAGCTCGTAAAGATGATTTCGGCAGGAGATGCGCCCAGAAGAGCGGCAACCTGCTCGCGGGCTTTCCTGACCTGTTTCATTACCTGGCCCCCAAAGGAGTGCATGCTCGAAGGGTTTCCGTAGAGTTCATGGAAATATGGGAGCATTGCTTCCAGCACTTCCGGGGCCACCTGGGTCGTCGCATTGTTATCCAGATATACAGGTTTCACGCCGATACCTCCTCAACCACAAGCTCCGGCAACACCAACTCACGCAGTTTGGCCTCGACGAAATGTTTCAACGTCTGGTCGGATGCCTGGCAGGATGCGCATGCGCCGCGCGTTGCAACCAGCACGCGATTACCCACCACGTCCACCAGTTCGATGTCGCCGCCGTCGTGCTTCAAGGCCGGCCTGATTTCCCGTTCCAGGGTTTCCTCTATCATTTTGATTTTCTTTATATTAGACAGCTTTGGCCTTTCAGCCGGGGTTTCACTCCTCTGGGACAGCACCTTGTCGATTATTTCCTGGATATGCGGGTGGCAGTTTTCGCAGCCCCCTCCC
>Ga0187890_10000899_pt1 | contig 21663 bp, 19 predicted proteins | sample June2016WEW_21_1_FD_133005 | JGI IMG/M metagenome (GOLD analysis project Ga0187890, IMG submission 133005) | Peatland microbial communities from SPRUCE experiment site at the Marcell Experimental Forest, Minnesota, USA - June2016WEW_21_10 | ecosystem: Environmental > Terrestrial > Soil >... | reverse complement strand
TCGGCCACACCGTCATTTTTCTGATCGGCGATTTCACGGGAATGATCGGCGACCCCACGGGCCGCTCTGCAACGCGTCCGCCGCTGACGCGGGAGCAGATCGAGCAGAACGCCGAAACCTACAAGACGCAGGTCTTCAAAATTCTGAGCCCCGAAAAGACGGTTGTTGACTTCAACAGCCGCTGGTTCTCGAAATTTTCGGCCGAAGACTTCATCCGTTTGTGTGCCAAGTACACGGTTTCGCAGATGCTTGAACGCGAGGACTTCCACAAGCGCTTTCACGAGGAAAAGCCGATTGCCGTGCACGAACTGCTCTATCCGCTGGCGCAGGGATACGACTCGGTCGCGCTCGAAGCCGACGTTGAACTGGGCGGCACCGACCAGAAATTCAACCTGCTGGTGGGCCGCGAGTTGCAGCGCGCCTACGGGCAGGAATCGCAGGTTGTGCTGACGACGCCGATTCTCGAAGGCCTCGACGGCGTCAATAAGATGTCGAAGTCGCTCGGCAACGCAATCGGCATCCACGAACCGCCGCTGGAAATGTACGGAAAAATCATGTCGATCTCCGATGACATGATGTGGCGCTACTACGAACTGCTGACCGATGTGCGCACCGAGCAGGTTGCCCAGATGAAAGCAGACACAGCCAGCGGCAAGGCTCACCCAATGGCGCTGAAAAAAGAATTGGCGCGGTCGATCGTGGCGGACTTCCATTCGGCGGAAGCTGCGGCGAAAGCCGGCGAGGATTGGGAGAGGCAGTTTCAGAAGGATCAGGTGCCGGAAGAAGTTGAGACGACATCGGTATCTTTCACTGAGTTCGCGAATCGTGAAGGCGACGGTGTTAGGTTGGCGAAGGTTCTCGTGAAGATCGGCTTTGCTGTATCGACGAGCGAAGCGGACCGGAAGATCAAAGAGGGCGGAGTAAGCGTGGATAGCGTCAAGGTGACTGCCCCAGTTGTGAAGGTTGTCTCGGGTGCGACATTGACGCTGCGGCTGGGGCGGAAGATTAAAAAGGTTGTACTTACGTGAGCCTGGTTTACTTTATCGCCGAGCGGCAAGCGAATGCGGGATAAGAACTCCTTGCGACGCCAGTGGCGGCGATTGCTGGCACGAGGTCCTTCGACTGCGCAGTTCCGCCCGCTTCGCGAACGGAATTGTCGCGCTCAGGATGACAGCCCTTAAGAATTGATGAGCGATGGAACGTGTTTGTGCCACTCCGTCGCCTGCTCGTACCCATAGGCGACCTGCAGAAGCAAACTCTGTCCCGATGCTGCCGCGAGTTGCAATCCGATCGGCATGCCGTCTTTGGTGAATCCGCAGGGGATCGAGATTGCCGGAATCCCCCAGACATTGAACGGCCGCGTGTTGCCCAGCATCATCAGTTCGGTGGGACGAAGCTGATCCGGATTCTTTTTCAGTTCCGCGATTACTGGGGGCGGAATCGGCACCGTGGGCGTCAGCAGGATTTCAACGTCATCAAATATTTTTCTAATCGCCACGCGGCTCAGCGCGAGTTCCTGCTTCGCGCGCAGCATGTCCGCATCTGAAATCTTCTCGCCAGATTTGATCCGCGCCAGCGTCGCCGGCTGGTAGAGTCCGGGCGATCTCTCCACAAACTCTTTGTGATACGCATATGCCTCACCGCTCGCCAGCGTGCGATCGATAGGGACTTCCAGCCTTAGATCATCGCGTATCTCGCATCCGAGGTCGCGGAAGACTTGAATCGCCTTCTCAACGGCAGCGGCAACTTCAGGGTCAAGATCGTCGAAGAAAAACGCCCGCGGAATGCCGATACGCGCATGGGGGGGCAGTTCCTCGATGCCGCACGTATAGTCGGCAACCGGCACAACAACGCCGGCCCGGTCAATCTCGGCGTCGCTGGCCAGCACCTGCAACATCAAACCAGCGTCGCAAACGCAATTCGTGATCGGCCCGACGTGATCGAACGACCACGATAAAGGAATCACGCCTCGGGTGCTCACCCGCCCGTAGCTGGGCTTCATTCCGACGACGCCGCAGTACGATGCAGGCAGGCGAATCGAGCCGGCCGTATCGGTGCCAACGGCGGCGATGCCCATGCCACATGCCACCGAGGCGGCCGACCCGCCCGACGATCCGCCCGCGATGCGCTCCACGTCCCAGGGATTGTGAACCTCGCCGTAGAAGCTGATCATCGAACTGCCGCCATAGGCGAACTCATGGAGGTTCTGCTTACCAAGGATGATCGCTCCAGCGGCATGCAATCGGCGCACGACTTCGGCATCTTCGTTGGGAACACGTTCTTTGAACAAAGCACTAGCTGCCGTAGTACGAATGCCGGCCGTGTCGATAATGTCTTTCAGCCCAATCGGGATGCCGTGCAACGGCCCCCGATATTTGCCGCGAAAAATTTCCTGCTCGGCGCGGCGGGCCTGGTCGAGCGCGGTTTCGGCCAGCACGGTAGTGAAAGCATTCAGCCTGGGGTTAAGTTTTTCGATGCGCGCCAGGCATTGATGCGTAAGTTCGGCAGGCGAAATTCGGCGCGCGCGAATTTCGTGACACAGGCTCTGGATGGTAGGAAGCAAGCAGTCCTCGAATTATTTGCGACCAGCTTTACGAACTATTTGACCATAAAGATGGTCGTTGAGCGGTGACGGATTGACCGAAGTCGAGAAGATCTCGCCGCGTTTCCGGAAGGATCTACCTTCCAGGTGCCGGCTTGGTCTGCTGGCAGAGCGCGACCACCGTGTCGAGCGCATCGTGCGTGATGAAAGTCGCGGCGTGCCGGAGGTCTGTCTCGGAGAGCACGGTTGACTGGCCCACGAAAGCCAACGTCATGCGGATACGCGTGCCCCCTTTTAGATCGGGGCCGAAGGTTACATGCTGCTCCGCCGTCACACCCATCGCGTGGTCGATCAGATTCACCGATCGAGGTGGACTGATGGCCGTAACGACGGCAGAAACCGTAGCCTTCACAGGAACAAGCAGCAGATAGCGGATGCGGCTCCCCACTTGCCAGGGCTCGCCTTGGCTCCAGACCGCTTCCTCATAAATCCCTCGATTCAGCAGGCGATCGAGATTCTGAAAGGCCCGGAAAGCCTCATCTACTGACACTGGAACGGTGACCGAGTATTCGACGTTGAGCGGCACGCTATGACCCTGAACCGCGCGGATTATGCTCCGATTCCCAGAGGAAGACAAGGACGAAGTTGCGATTGTTCCAGTTCAAGCAACTTGCGCTTGATGTCGACCCCGCCGCCATACCCGCAGAGCGATCCGCCGGAGGCGATCACGCGATGGCAGGGCACGACAATCGCAACCGGATTCCGATTGTTCGACATGCCCACCGCGCGGAAAGCCTTTGGATGTCCAATGGAGCGGGCGATCTCGCCATAGCTGCACGTCTCTCCATACGGGATCGCAAGCAGCGCTTGCCAGCAGGCAAGCTGAAACGGCGTTCCTCGCAGGTCAAGAGGAACCGAGAATTCGCGCCGATCTCCGGCAAAATATTCGTCGAGCTCCCGAATGTAAGGCGCAAGCGTTTGTTTTGACTCGCGCAGTTCGATCGCCGGATCCAGTTTCATCACGCGCGCTTCAAATTCGAGCCGCAGCAGTCCTTTGGCCGAAGCGGCGAGAAACAGCGGGCCGACCGGCGACGGAGTACGAAAAGTGAGCAGGGTTTCCATGTTGTGGAGTTGAGAAGGCGATCCGCGGAAAGCATAGCATGCATCGCGCTTGACTCTCGCGCTGCAAAAGCGGAGATGCCGCTGCCGATTGGCAAATAAAAAGCCTCCCGATCTTACGGGAGGCTTTTTCCAGGGGGGAGGGACTGCTTACTTCTGCTGTTGTTGGTTGGAAGTCGAATCGGTCGCCGCGAGCTGCTCCAGATTGTTCTTCAGGAGGCTGACTTCAACACGTCCGCCGTTAATCCGCTTCGGCTTGGCCTCGCCTTCAGCCGTGGTCGCGGGCGCCGGTGCATTGCCCATCCCGACGAGGTAAATGCGATAGACCGGAATGTCGTGGTTGAGTACGAGGTAGCGAACCACCGAATCGGCCATTTTCTTCGAGCTGTCAATCGCGACTTGCCCGTGACCGGACGAAAATCCCTGCACTTCGACAACGTAGCCGCGCTGGTTTTTCAGCGAGGTCGCCATATCGTCGAGCGCAGCCTTGGCGTTCTTGCTCAGCACGGTCTGTCCGGGTTTGAAGCGGATTTCCGTCTGCGTTGCAGGCTGATATTGATCGATGTTGGTGACCACCTGCTCAACCGTGTTCAAGCGAGTATGCGCCTGATCGGCGGTCTGCTGGGCGGCTTGCGCCTTGTTCGCGGCTTCCTGGGCATGCTGATCGGCCTCACTCGCCTTCGCAGATGCCATCTGGATGCCTTGCTGAGCGCGAGCATCCGTATCCTTGATTGCCTTCGTGTTCGACGCTGTCAGCTCGTCGAGTTCGTTCACGCGGTCGCGGATCGGTTCTGTCTGGCGCGCCACATATTTCTTGCGCGCAAATGGGTTGACGCGTCCCCAGAAGCCTTCGCGCGATGCGGGCTGCAACGGCTCTTTACCAGTGGCCGTGCTCTGGCCTGTCGTGCTCTGGCTGGCGGTGGACTGATTGGCCGCAGGTTGACTCGAACTTTGACTCGAGCTCTGAGAATTGTCTTGCGCGAAAACTGGCACGGCCAGTATCACGCTCAACAGCAGACCAAGGAGAGTGCGGTTATTCATTTTAGACTTCCTCCAAATAAGTGAGTGGCCATTCCACTCGGAGCGCCTTGCAGCGCGCTTTTAATTACGTCATGAACCCAATTCCACGAAACTCAGAAGCACCAACCGGCTCAGCTGTTGCTTCCACAAGGATGCCCCTAAAGGCATGCCTTTCTATTAACAGTTTGGATGCCAAAGATGAAAACCCAAAACGGTGACCACAAGTGTTTTATTTTCATAGACATTGTACTTCTTCGCGAACGCCCGCGAACGCGCTCCAACGGTAATTTTGGCCGGAACCGATATAAAAACTGCGTGCAGAGATTCGGTTCTGAGAAGCCAAGAGATGACTCCAGAACGACAAGCATCCTATAAGTGCCTCGCATCATCAGTTAGCCATGCGCTTCCCATCGTGTATGTTTCTTCTTTTCCTGGCGTTGGCAACCTGGGTGTCTGCAACGTTTGTTTATGCCGAAAAGACTCCTCTCGACTTGAACCAGCTGAAACTGCCGGAGGGTTTCCACATCGCGGTCTTTGCCGACGTGCCAGGGCCGCGCATGCTGACATTCACTCCTGGTGGAGTGCTGCTGGCCAGCGAATCGGGTGAAGGCAAAGTCGTCGCGCTGCCCGATGCCGGGCACGCAGGCAAGGCCGATCGCGTCGTCGGCGTGCTCTCCGGCTTGAACGAGCCGCACGGCATCGCCTTCTACCAGGGCAAACTCTACGTCGCTGAGAACGACAAGGTCCGCCGCTATGACTGGGACGAGTCGAATCTTCGCGCGACCAATCCTCGAGCCGTCGCCGACCTGCCCGACGGAGGAGGCCATTCGACGCGCAGCATTCTCTTCCACGGCGGCAAGATGTATATCTCTGCGGGCTCCAGTTGCAATGCCTGCATCGAGAAAGATCCCCGCCGCGCCACTGTGATGGAGTTCAATCCCGACGGCAGCGGTCAGAAGATTTTCGCCAAGGGCCTGCGCAATGCCGTTGGGCTCGCTGTGAATCCGAAGACCGACACTGTCTGGGTCACGGTCAATGGCCGCGACTGGCTTGGGGACGACCTTCCCCCCGAGACCATTTACGACCTTGGCAAAGGCAACGTCGACGCCGGCTGGCCCTATTGTTATGGCGACCGAGTCCCTGATCCGAATTTCACCAAGGCCGGCGAAAACCGCTGCCAGAGCGTGATCGAGCCCAAAGTTCTGATGCAAGCGCACTCCGCGCCGCTCGGCCTCGCGTTTTATGAAGGCTCGATGTTTCCGCCCGAGTATCGCAACAACATCTTCGTGGCCTTTCACGGCTCATGGAACCGCAGCGTGCCCACCGGATACAAAGTCGTGCGAGTGAAACTCGACAGCAAGGGTCAGCCCGTCGGCGGACCGGAAGACTTCATCACCGGATGGCTCGCTCCGAACGAAACCAAGAAGGGACGCTGGATGGGCAGGCCCGTGGGGATCGCATTCGGTGCGGATGGCTCAATGTATCTAAGTGACGATGCAGGGGGCGTGATCTATCGGATTGCGTGGGGAAAGTAGCTTCCCTTGACCCTGAAAAGCTTACTTCGCTTGGGCCGGAGTCGGTGAAGGTGTTTTCGGAACCACGATCTCGTCCAGGTAGCGGCGGATCTTATCGCGATTCGCTGCTCGATAGGTCGGATAGTCTTGAGCAATGCCCTGGTCGGCGCGGTTGAGCAAAACAAACGGTTCCACGAAACCTGCCTCTTGAATCTTGATGAAAGTTCGCAATGAGGGGTCTAGCTTCGGCAGTTTCTTTTCGTAGCCTTTTTCTTCCTTTAGCACCGTGACCATGAAGTTGAGGGCGTAAGCTTCCTCCTGCAAGGTGTGGCGATCGCGCGGAATGTTTGGGAACTCTTTTTCGTTCTTCTCGGTGTGCCAACCTGCGCGACCAAGCGCGTATGCCGTCCATGCATCTCCGTCCGGATCGTTTTTCCCGAGGGAACTATCCAGTGTAATGTTGACGTTCTTGTCGTCCTTGGCGGTGACCGAACTTCGGTCCTTCAGCCTGATGTTGTTAAGCAGAACTTTGTTTCGCTGCAACCAATTCTGCAGGCCCGTCCAAGAGCGGCCGCTGTAGGGATCGGCGACGATCGCGTCGATGAATTTCGATCGGGCTTCATCTTCTTTACCCATCGCGACGAGAGAGTCGCCCCAGTAACGGTAAGCTGTCTCGCGGTTAGGATCGATTTGGATCGCCCGGGCAAACCATTCGCCCGCGGAACCTTGTACATGCTGCTTGAAATAAACGTCGCCGATGAAGAGCGCCGCCTCGTAATTGTTCGGATCGATAAGCACGACACGCAAGTAGCCCTCACGCGCTTTGTCCAGTTTGCCGCGAGAATAATCGGCCTCCGCGGCCTTCATCGCTTCGTCTACTTCTTTGCGATCTGAAAAAGGCACCTCCGATCCGCCATCCTCGGGCTGTTCAATCATCAGTTGAAGAATCTGGCTGTTGTCGTCGGCGCTCTTTGCTCGAACCGCGATGGCGTGTGCGCGGGCACGCACCTTCCTGCGCTCCTGTTGGTCAGGAACTGTGGCCGCCGACTGAAATGTGCACCACGCCCACCTCTCCAGTACCGCCGGATCTGAAGGATGATCCACCGCCAGAGCTTCGTAGAGAGGTAAAGCGTCGACAAACTTGCCTTGACGGAACAACTCTAGTGCATGCTGCAGCTTAGGGTCTTCCGCGTCCTTTTCCTTGGTGGTCTGGCTGCTCTGCGCGAGGCAGGTCGCTGGTATCGCCACGAGAATAGCGAGGGCGAACAATCTCGTGAGACGGCAAATGGCGTATCTCATATGCGACCTCCAGTTCCTGACAGTTCAGACACGAAACGATCGGGAAAGGTTCCCCGTGGCGATCAACGTTGGCCTCTCAAGGTTTCACGGATCAGTGTTTGGTAGTTTCCTCAATCACGATGTTACCCGTCGCTCTTTCAATCAGCGCTTGTTCGATCCCCGGCCACTGGTCACGCTCCTTGCCGTGCTCCCCTAGCTCGCTGGCACTGAAACCAGTTGGGGCAAGGTCTTCTCCATAGATAATCATCAACTCCTTGCGCTTTTCATTGTCCAGAAGGTGAGCCAGGCGAACATACATCATGCCAGCCGGCATTTTGTAGCCCTTAGCTCGAATGAGGCTTTCGATATGTTCCCGGTCGGAGCCGGCATCGGTCTTTGCGTTGTTCGGACGAACCCACGTGTCCACATAGAAATCCATGCCGCCGATCTGCGCGTGTCGCGGAGAATCATAGGTATGGTGCAGCTTCGGTTTGCTCGGAACGTAGCCTTCAAATTGCACCCAGTACAGCCGCTGAACATTTTTCCGCGCATCGGCTTCGACGAACGCGTGCAACTCACAGTCGGCGATCCCATAGAGCACCCACCGATCAGCTCCGACATAAACTACCGATTGCGGCAACTCGATCCGCACTTCCGGATCGTGCGTCGAGGTGATGACATTTCCGTCGACCTTACGCTCGGGGCTCTGGCTGTGCGCCAGCGCAGCACAAATCAGCACGATAATTGCGATTACGGTTCGTTTGAGCATGGTCCGTCTCCAATCGCTTAAGCGCAGTACTTTTCCCACTGCTGAGAAATAAACGGGTCCGTCATCCCTGCAATGTAATCGCATATCACGCGCGGCAGCGGATCTTGCGCGGCCTTTTCGCGGTAGGTGCGCGGCAGGTCGTCTGGTTCCTCCATCCAGTGCGCGAACAGTTCGCCGATGATGCGCTCGGCGTCGTCCTTTTCTCCTGCGAGCGCGGTGCTGAAGTAGAGGTTCTCGAAGAGAAATTCTTTGAGTTGGCGCCGCTGTTTCTCGACTTCTGCGCTAAAGGCCGCCAGCCGCTCAGGATGCCGCCGGATCGCTTCGAGCGAATGCACGCCAGCCTGCGCCACCCGCGCTTGCGTGTTGGTGATCAGATCAGTGACCAGCTGGTCGAAGACCCGCTTCAGCGTCTCGTTGAACTGCATCTTTTCGGGTGCGTCCGGATAAAGCTTCCGGACATCCCGAAAGCTGGAATCGAAAATCGTGACGCTATCCGCAATCTGCTCGATCGTCAGCAGGTGAGCCTCACAACCGTCATCCAGATCGGCCGTGTTGTAGGCGATTTCGTCGGTCAGGTCGATTAGTTGCGCTTCCAGCGGAGGCCGCTGGTCCAGCAAGTACTCGGCCAGTTCGGGATGGTCCTTCGCATCGTAGTCGTGCGAGTGTTTGATGATCCCCTCGCGCACTTCGAAGGTCAGATTCAGACCGCGAAACGACGCATACCGCAATTCGAAATCTTCGACAATGCGCAGCGCGTGCAGATTGTGGTCGAAGGAAAGTCCGTGCTGCCGCATGGCCGTGTCCAGAGCTTTCTCTCCGGCATGTCCGAATGGAGGATGTCCCACGTCATGAACCAGAGCCAACGCCTCCACCAGGTCGGCGTTCAGCCCCAGTTGGGCTGCGATGGTGCGCGAGATTTGCGCGACTTCAATCGTGTGCGTGAGCCGGTTGCGAAAATGATCGGAGTAGCGTCGTGTGAAGACCTGCGTTTTCGCTTCCAGTCGCCGAAAAGCTCGGGCATGCACCACGCGGTCGCGGTCGCGCTGAAAGTCGTTACGATAGGGATGCGGCGGCTCAGGATGACGGCGTCCGCGAGAGTCTTCCACGTGGACCGCGTAGTCGGCGAGCATGAAACGAGTTTAGCAGCTGGGATTGAAGACGCAGCTTGCTGCGTCTCCGCATAGCTGGCGTGGGGCCGGGGCAGCGCGGGTTCTGAGCGAAGCCGAACGACACCGTCCAAGCGGGGCAAAGCCCCGCATTCACACCGAAGCTATTGCTTGCTGCTATCCTCGCGCGCCAATTTCACTTTGGCAGAGTCGAGTTTTTTCTGCACGCGGGCTACGTCGGCCGGATCGACCTCGGCCGCAATCGTGCGATTCCACTCGTTCAGCGCGCGCTCCCAGTTCGTAGCCGCCTGCTTCAGGCGCCCTGTTTTCTGGTACAGGTCTCCGAGATGGTCGTGCACGGTCGGGTCGGTATTGATTTTCTGGGAAGCTTTCAGCAGGTCTTCTTCCGCGAGGTCGTACTTTCCCATGCGGAAATACACCCAGCCCAGCGAATCCAGATACGCGCCGTTCCCGGGATCGAGATCCACGGCCTGCTTGATGTAATCCAGCGCTTCCTCGAGCTTCGTATTCTGATCGGCCAGCATGTAACCGAGATAATTCAAAGCCGACGCGTGCCGCGGATCGCTCGCCAGAACCTTTTTGAACTGTTCTTCCGCTCCGGGATATTTTTTCTCGCGCTCAAATGTAGCGCCGCGCAGGAACCAGATGTATTCCTTGTCTTCCTGCTTGGCCGAGGTCTGCTCGGCCTTGTCGAGATCCTGTTCGGCGTCATTGAAACGGCGTAGCCGTGAGTTCATCTGCGCCAGAGTGATATAGACCTCGCGATCGGCGTCGGTGCCCTTCAACATCGCCTGGACTTCTTTGAGCGCCTTGTCAGGCTCGCCCATATCGGCCTGCTGCGCCGCCAGCACCATCTTCATTTGCTGGCTGGGCAGTCTAGACACAGCTTCCTTCGCAACATCCAGCGCCTTCTGCCAGTCTTTGGCTTCGCGCCAGGTGTCGATTACCTGCTGGTAGCCGCGCTCAATGTTGTCGTCGCCGCCCAGCGCGATCATCTGCCGGAAGGTCTCGTTGGCCGCCGAATAATTGCCCTGGTCGCGGTAGATCGTCCCCAGCCGCTCCAGGAATACCGCCCGGTTGCTCTTCGCGCTGCCGGAGTAATTCTCGTCAGCCTTCTCCGTTTTCTTGAGCAGGTCGCGCATGATCGGGACCGCTTCGTCGTAGCGGCCCTGCGCCTGGTAGATGGAGGCGATGTTGTACGGTATCTCGATCGAATCCTGCACCATCGACTCGGCTTTTTTCAGGTTCTCGAGCGCAACGTCAAACTTTCCCTGCTTGCGGTAGATCTCGGCGATGCGCACGTAGGTTTGCGCATCCTCGGGATTTGCGTCGGCGATGACTTTGTATTGCTCAAGCGCCGCATCGCTCTGGCCGTCGTTCAGCAGATTCTCAGCCAAGCCGCGGATCGCATCTAGGTTGTCGCGATCCAGTTCGATCGCGTGCCGGTACGCCTCGACCGCTTTCTTGTACTGCTTTTGCTGCTCGTAGGTGTATCCGAGTGCGGAATAAAGCTTCGCGGATCGTCCTTTGCTCGGTACCGAGCTCAGCACTTCCGCCGCGCGCCCGGTGTCGCCCAGTTCGTTGTAAAGATAGGCGAGCGTCGTGACCGCTTCTTCCGAATCGGGCTGCAGCTTGACCGCAGTCTTGAACTCGGCTTCCGCTTTCTGCAGGTCGTTGTTCAGCCGGTACAGGCGTCCCAGCAACAAGTGGTCATCCATGCTGTCGGGCTGCAATTTGACGATCTGCTCATACTGCTCAACCGCCAGTTTGAGCACGCTGTCCGACCCGTTGCCCGACTGCATGTCGCCGAGCGAACGCAGATAAATTCTTCCCAGCAGGCGGCGGGCTTCAAGATTGTTGGGATTCTTCTTGATGATGTCCTGCGCCTCGACGACGGCATCCCGAATGCGTCCAGTCTTGGCGTACAGTTCGGCGAGACCAGAGGTCAGATAAGCCGACGTCGGATCCGCATCGATGGCGGCGCGATATTCCTCAATTGCCTTGGTCGCCAGATCGCTGCGCCCGTAGGTGGCCACCTGCTCCTCGTACATGTGCGCGAGGGCGAAGTGGTAATAAGCCGCGGCCCGGTCGGGCACTGGTCCCTTGTTGGCAGCCGAAGTCCCGCTTGCAACAGCACTGCCAGAGGTGGCGGCCGACGAATCCGCAGGGATGGCAGGCGCGTTCTGAGCCACTAAAGACGAGCCAGTAAGAAGAACTACAACCAAGAACTGATTTTTCATGAACCGTCCTGCGGATTGCACCGCCTTCATCTTGGATGCCGAATCGCCACCCTCGGATTTCCTATTCTACCTTGCTGGGCCTCGAACCGCAGAGAAAGCGGCAAGGCTCCGGAAATCCAGAAGTACAGGGGCGGAGGGCACAGAATAGGAACGGTGGACGAGACAAAACTTTACAGTGGGCACGCAAGAAAGCCTGCTCGCTGCCCTTAGTGCCGGAAATGCCTTACCCCCGTAACGATCATTGCCAGCCCCAGCCGGTCTGCCGCATCAATCACTTCCTGATCGCGCACCGAACCTCCCGGCTGGATAATGGCCGTGGCTCCGGCCTGGGCAATCTCCTCGACGCCATCCGGAAACGGAAAGAACGCGTCGGACGCGGCGACCGTTCCTTGGAGCGGAAGCTGCGCCTTCATCGCTCCAATCTTGCATGAATCCACGCGGCTCATCTGTCCCGCTCCCACGCCCACCGTCTGCCCGTCGCGCGCATACAAAATCGCGTTCGACTTCACGTGCTTGCAGACCTTCCAAGCAAAGAGCAATGCCCGCCGCTCTTCGGCGGTGGGCGGGCGCTTGCTGACGACCTTCATATCGGATTCTGCCAGTTTGTGCCGGTCCGCATCCTGCACCAGCATGCCGCCCGAAATATCCTTGAGCGCCCACTTCTGCTGGCCCGCCGGAACCTCAACCAGGCGCAGATTCTTCTTCGCCGCAAAAACTTCTTTCGCCGCTGCATCGAACGCCGGAGCCGCAATCACCTCAAGAAAAAGCTTTGCCATTTCCGCTGCTGTAACGGCGTCGACCGTCCGGTTCACTCCGATCACTCCGCCGAACGCCGACACGGGATCGCATTCCAGAGCACGCGTGTAAGCTTCCTTTAGGGTCTTGCCCGTCGCGGTTCCGCAAGGATTGGTGTGCTTGATGATCGCGCACACCGGCTCGTCGAACTCCTGCGCCAGGTCCCACGCCGCCTGCAGATCGACAATGTTGTTGTAAGAAAGCTCTTTGCCCTGTACCTGCACCCCATGCCCGACGCCCGCGACCGAATTGTCCGCGTACATCGCCGCCTTCTGGTGCGGATTCTCCCCATATCGCAGGTCCATGACTTTCTTAAAGCTCAGCCGCAGCGTGTCCGGAAAGCCAGACGCCGCAGATAACTCAAATTTCTCACCCACCCGTTCCAGCGTCGAAGCAATTGCGGAATCGTAGGCCGCTGTCGTCGCAAACGCCTTCTGAGCCAGCCGCCATTTCGTTTCCTTTGAAAGTGCTCCGCCCGAATGCGCCATTTCTTCGGCGACCGCGTCGTAATCTGCAGGAGACGTAACGACCGCGACGTCCTGAAAATTCTTGGCCGCTGATCGGATCATCGACGGCCCGCCGATATCGATGTTTTCGATCAGCTCTTCAAAATGCACGCCCGGCTTGGCGGCTGTTTTCTCAAACGCGTAGAGATTAACGACAACCATATCGATTGGTTGGATTCCATGTTCGGCCACCGCGGCCCGATGTCCCTCGTCTGCCCGCCGGTGCAGAATTCCTCCATGCACCTTGGGATGCAGCGTCTTGACGCGCCCATCCAGCATCTCGGGAAAGCCAGTCAGATCAGAGATGTCCTTGACGGCAATCCCCGAGTCGCGCAGCAGCTTAGCCGTGCCTCCCGTCGAGACCAGGTCTACCCCCAGCCCAGCCAGCTTGCGGGCGAAGTCAACGAGCCCAGTTTTATCAGTAACACTCAGAATGGCACGACTAATTTTCGACATGATGAAAGCCTCAATGAAGGAAAAGTGAAGAAGAATTCTAGCAGCAGGAGGACGGCAGGTCACAGGTGTCAGGTCACAGGCAGGGAAGCGGAGTTCACCACAATATCCGGCAGGCGGAGAAAAAGGGTTGGGTGCGCGAGCGTCCGCGCAAATCCGTGGAGGATAAGTTGCTTTTCCTGAGACCCGTGACCCGGTTTTCTTAGCTCTTCGCTTTCGCCTTGAGCTTCACGTGCCCGTCCGCAACCTCGACGGAGTAGACTACGGCCTCGCAGTGGTGTTGCTTGCGGATCTCGCTGGTTTTTTTCTTCACGAATGCGGCGAACGAATCGAACGTACCTGAAACTTCCTCACCGGACCTCGTCTTCGCCTCGTTCAGAGCCTTGAAAAGGGATGCGACTTTCTCGCGTTCCGCGCCTGCGTCCGAGCACTGCACCGAAAATGGCTCGTCGGCGGCTTTCGGCCGGCTGATGCCATAGACCGGACGCTTCTCCTCGACGTTCGTGCCACGCACGCCCTGCACCGCAAGAAGCGCATCCTGCGGACGCCGGTAGCCTTCTTCGCGAATCCGCAGCTTCTTTCGCCACAGGTCACTCTGGATGGCATACAGCTGCGCGAGCCCGTTATACCGGTAGCGCTGCGAAAAACTCATCCGCGCGCCGTCGCTGAACTTGCGCAGCAGGCTGAGCACCTTCCACTCCACGTCCGTGGGAGGCCGTTTCTGGGGATTGCTGAAATAGACTTCGTACTCGATCTTCAGACGGCGCAGTTGCCGCTCGAGAAGATTCAGCTCTTCCTCGACGCCCGAAGACGCATTCGTAGGCCCCATCCTAATCAGCTTAGCGTTGCCGCCGCAGTGAGGGCAGGTTCCCCCCGGTCAGTCCGGATGTAGTACGAAAGTCACGAGGCTAGCCCCCGACTGAAATGGGCTATATGAATGGTCAATTTGGGATAAGCGAGTCTGGGGCTCGATTACATCCTACTTGGCGTTCGACGCCATCTTCTTCACCATCGCCAGCACCAGCTTCCGGTCACTGTCGTTGAGGTTGACGGAGTACCGGCGCATCTGGCTGAGGAACCGCACTTCGTCGTCCGAAAGCTGCGGCAATCCCTTGTGTCCATTAGGGTTGCCGTCCGAGAAAAATTGCGACAGGGGCAAATCCATCGCTCCCGCGATCTTGGCAAGCGTGTCAAGCGACGGAATGGTATGCCCGTTTTCCACGCGCGACAGGTAGCACCGCAACAGCCCGGTGCGCTTCTCAATGTCGCCCTGAGACATGCTTCTCTGTAAGCGGTAATTTCGGATGGTCTCGCCGATATTCATAATGCGCAACTAGTCTTAAGCCGATAAAGATAGCGACAAACAACGTAAAAAAAAGATGGCTGCATAGTAACCAGAGTGGCACCTTCTGGCAAGTGGAAATTCTCATCCTTATGATTTGACCCGAATAGAACGCCCACTTTAAGAAAAGTTTCCAGGCACGTGTCAACTCTCCCCGCAAGCTTGCGATGCGACACGAACCGGGCCTTCGCTCGGCGGGTCAGGCCAACCGCAGCATCGTGGGGTCGCCATGTACGACGACCAACAAGGGTGTGACGTGACTGTACATCACAACCGCTCACTTCTTCAGCGTCGCCGCCAGAAACGCAACCGTCCGCTGCCACGCGTCCGCCGCATCCTCGGCGCGATACCCCTGCTTATTGTTCGGATTTTCAAACCCGTGTCCCGCGTCGGGATAGATCTTCACTTCGATTTTCTTCCCCAGGCTCTCCATCTCCTGCTGAAACTTCTTCACGCTCTCCGGAGGGATGCCGCCGTCTTTGCCGCCGAACGATCCCAGAATCGGAGCCTGAATTTTCTTCAGCGTATCGGTCTCGGTCGCGAGGTGCCCGTAATTGATCACCGCCGCCGCCAATCCCGGCTCGGCGATCGCCGTGTCGAGCGAGTACCCGCCGCCCATGCACCACCCAATCGATCCGATCCGGTCTTTCTTCACATTCGGCTGTGCGGCCAGAAAGTCATACGCGGCCTTCAAATCGCGGATCGCCCGGTCTTCCGGCAGCCCGCGCATCAACTCATGCGCCAGTTCCGGATTGTCCGCAACTTTACCCCGATAAAGATCGACCGCCAAAGCGACGTAGCCCTCACCGGCGAGTTTTGAGCCCTGCTCCTTGACCCAATCCGTCAGCCCCCACCATTCATGAATCACAATCAGCGCAGGAAACGGCCCCTTACCCGCCGGAGCGTAGAGGATTCCGCTAACCGTCTCATCGCCGGATTTGTAAGAGACCGATTTGCCGTCCGCGGCGAATGCAGACAAAGAGACGGAGACAGCCAGCAATAGCAGAAGAGCTTTCATAGAGTGAGTTTTCATTGATCACCACACAATATCGTCTCAACATTCTAATTCAAACTCGAACGCTGTCCTCACATTCCGCAGGCCGCCGCATAAGGGCCGAGCACATTTCGAATATGGAATTGAATGAGAGCCTTGGGACGACCTTGCAGTTGGCCAATGCGTACAGCTTCATACTCTCGCGGCATGTACTGACTGAGAAGGCCAGGAGGCAATTCCGGGTCGGACAGATTCTGAATGAGCTGTCCGACTGCGCTCTCGACCGTCGGGTTCGGCCAGTAGTAACGGCAACGGTCGCTATAACTATAGGCCCGCGACAACATCAGCGCGTGCTCGTCGCCTTGATAGTACGAGCGCCAATGGGATGGATCGCGCAACATGGCTTGTTCCATCTCTTCCCGCACATTGGAGAGGCGCAGTCCCTTTCGTCCTCCAAGCAGTTCGCGTTCCATTGCGGCCAGCGCGAACACGGCCTCCCGAAAAGCAAAGGTTAGCCACGGTCCCACTTTCAGAATCGCGAAATGATCTTCAACCAGTTGGGAGAGTGCACCGGGCATCTGGTAGTCAGTGGAATGTGCCTCAAACACCAGCGGGGGCTGTGACGGCAGAGCTTTCGAGAGCGCGCGTGTTTTGTCTCGATCGTAGTCGAACACGAAGTGGTCGCCGAACTCCACGCCTGGCTGAACGACCAACCCGATGACTCTCTCCCACGCCGCGGATAAGCCGCGCCTGACAAATGCGGCATGAAAAGCCTGCAGAGTGGCGTCGACATCCTCGACCTTCGTGATCTCGGGACGTCCCGCAGAAGCGGATTCTCCACCTGGGGCGGGCACTTCCGTGCCGATCACGTAGAGCAACGGCGGAGAACCAGCTGGCAGCTCCCGGAAAGCTTCCTCGGCAATATGGCAGAGACGAGCGGCCCGTTCCGCGACAATGAGATCGTCGAGCGCTTTGGGGTCGTCCGCGCAAGGCGTGCTTGCGTCAAGATGGATTTTTGAGTATCCAGCCAGCACGCAATCGCGTACCAGTTGCGATGCCTTGCTCATGGCGTCAGCAGACGCCTCGTGCCGCCACGGGAAGGGCCCGACATGGTCGCCGCCCAGCAGAACTTGCTCGGATGCCAATCCAGCTTTGTGGGCCGCGGAATGAATTCGCGTGGCAAATTGCTGCGGCGTCTGGCTGGAATAGCCGCCAAACTGGTTGACCTGGCTCCCCGTGGATTCGACGTGAAGCAGCGAACCGGTTTCCAGCGCATGCTGGACGGCGGCACCGATGACCCACGGATGTGCGGAACACACGGCGTAGGTACCTCGCCTCCCGCCGGCACGATTTTCGGCAACAATATCGCGCAAGCGGAACATGGGATGAGCGGAACCGGTTGGGCGGGCGCTGTACCGAGAATTCATTCCCTAACCTTATCAGCGGCCTGACATATGGAAGCAACCGTAATCAAAAGCTGAGAGCTGAGACTAGAAGCTAAAAGCTAAGAACTAAGAACCGAGAGCTAACCACTATTCACTAACCACTGACCACTGACCACTGCTCTTACGGCGTCCCTTCAAACAGCGGCCAAAGTCCATCCGCCGTGACGCGATAGATCGCATAAGCGCTGCCCGCACCCGAGGTTTTCCGGAACAGTAATTCTCCGCGCCCATCGCCATCGGCGTCGACCGCGTCGATCAACTCCATGCGCGGACGCATATCGAGATGCTTCGAATCGGTCTGCGCGAAGTAGAGCTTCTGCAACTCACCTTCGAGGTCCGTTCGCGCAATCAGGGTAATCTCTTGCGGCTCAGGCAGCTTTGCGATCGCGGCCGTTGGCAACGGATGGGTCTTCGCCGAGAGCACCAGAATCGGCTCGTTCGAGTTGGAGAGATCAAAAATACGCAAGCTCACGTCATCGAATTCCGGCTTCGCGGGTTTTGCGGGCGCTTTCTTCCCGGCCGATGCTGGACCTTTTGCCGAAGTGCCGCCAGAGGACGACGCCTGCTGCGGTTTCCCTTTGAGTTGCTGTGTCGCCAGTTCGAACATCTTGTTGCGATAAATCGCCTCTTCCGCCGGTTTGAGGTCGTAGGTGTAAGGCCGCGGATCAGGCCCTGCCGCGTCCGAAATCGCTGTCACCGTCTGGACTGAAGGCGCCGTCGCCGCAGCTTCCTTCGTGGCCTTGGCAAACTCGGTCGGATCGTCGAAGTTCACGAAGGGTTCGTGATGCTCGCTCGGATCAGGCTTGCCGCGCCGCAGCCTCGGTCGGTTGGGATCGCTCATCGGCTCATCCGCAGAATCCCGCCGAGCCGTTTCAGTCGCAGCTGGCTTAGGGGTGTCTTTGGAAGTATCTTTCGCCGCGTCTTTGGAATCGCCCTTTTCCTCGGGCCTCTTCAGAGTTGGCGCCGAAGGGGTGGATGTTGGCTGTGAGGAAGGTTGCGAGCCTGGCGACGATGTTGTCGCTGGTGGAGTCGCGGCAGGCTTGTCGTCATCCTTGTCGTCTGACGAACCTCTTCGCCGGTGAAGCACTGGCCGATCGTCCCTGCTGTCTTCTTCGATCACAGGAGGCTCGTACTTTTTGCTGGTCTCCGGAGCCTTCGCTCCAGCAGGCAGCCACTTGCCCTCCGCAATCCACTCATGATTGAGCTGTCCCGGCTGCGTGATCGTAAAGATGCCTTGGGATACACCCGTATGAAAGCCCTCGTAGACAATCCCGAAATCCAGAGCCATGGGAACAGGAGTTGCCTTAAAGGAGCCGGCGTCGTAAAACTTGCCGTCCAGCATGATTACGATGGGAACGATTCGCGCCTTGCCCGTAGGCGTAATCTGCACCAATCCCAGCGCCCGCGGCCCTTTATCGACATCCCTATGCCCATATTGCTGATAAAGTCCTTGCGCTTGAAGCGGCTGCGCTCCACGCCCGAGGCAGATGAAAACTAACGCGGCGAGCGCAAAGATGACGGCCAATGGCCGCATGCGATATAACCATCTTCGACTAGCAGATGTTCGGCAAGGAGAGACTCCCATGGATATCAATGATAAAGCCCCTGAGTTCAGTACGACGGACCAGAATGGCAAAGAGGTTGCCTTGAGAGATTTTCGCGGCAAAACAGTTGTCCTTTACTTTTATCCCAAGGCAGACACGCCCGGCTGCACCAAAGAGGCTTGCGGCTTCCGCGACACATATAAAAAGATCGAAAAGACAGGCGCGGTGCTGCTCGGAATTTCAAAAGATACTGCCGAATCCCAGAAGAAATTTCAGGACAAATTCAGTTTGCCATTCACGCTTCTGGCCGATGCCGACAAGAAAATCGCCCATCAGTTCGGCGTGGTCAAAGAGAAAAATATGTACGGCAAGAAGGTCATGGGCATCGCGCGAACCACCTTCGTGATTGGCCCGGACGGCAAAATCCAACACATCTTCCACAACGTGAAGCCCGACGGCCATGCGGAAGAAGTGCTGGAATACCTGAAAAGCGCATGAAGCTGGATTATTGTCGAGGTCAGTGGTGGAGCCGATTGCAGAGGTCAGAGGGCAGATTGCAGAGGTAAAATGCTTAATCTGACCCCATTGTGAATGCATGAGGCTTTAACCTCTGCAATCTGACCTCTAACCCTGCCCTTGCTATGACCTCTCTCGCCAAAGCCACGATCCTTCCGTCTGCCTTCTTCAATCGCGATCCGAGGCGGGTGGCGCGAGCGCTGCTCGGAAAATTGCTGGTGCGGACAACACCGAGCGGAATTCTAGCCGGGAGAATCGTAGAAACCGAGGCCTATCTCGGAAAAGACGATGCGGCGGCGCATTCCGCATCCGGCAAAACGGCCCGCAACGCGGTCCTATTCGGTCCTCCCGGCCACGCATATGTGTACTTCATCTATGGCAACTATTACTGCCTGAATGTCTCCTGTCTTCCTGACGGCGTGCCCGGAGGCGTGCTGTTTCGCGCCCTCGAGCCGATCGAAGGGATCGAGAAAATGGCAAGGGCGCGAGGAGTCGATTTGCAGGCCCTCGAATCGCGCCTGGTGGAACTTCGGAAAGCAGGCGACCGCAAGACAATTTCTTGCCTCAGAACAATCTCTTCCGGTCCCGGACGCATGGCGGAAGCCCTCTCCGTTACGCGCGCGCGCGACAACGATAAGAGTTTCGTGAGCATACGCTCGGATCTTCGGATCGTTGACGACGGCTATCGCGTCCGCAGTGTAATCGCCGGGCCGCGCGTCGGAATCACGAAATCAGCCGAACGCCCATTTCGCTATAGGATCGCCAACAATCCGTTCGTGTCAGGGACTGTCCCGTCGTTCAAGGATTAAGCAGAACATTGTCGATCAGCCGCGTCGATCCGACGTGAGCGGCCACGGCCACCAATGCTGGTTGCGATACGCGATCGAGGGATTCGAGAGTGCTGGGGTCCACAATTTCAAAGTAATCGAGCCGGACTTGCGGTTCCTGCGCGATGACATCCAGACCGGTCTCGATCAACTTTGCAGACTGCCGCTCTCCTGCGAGGAATTGCTGCTCAACGCGCAACAGGGAACGATGCAACACCAGGGCGCGCACCCGTTGTTCCGCATTCAGGTAGGCGTTGCGGGAACTCATCGCCAGCCCATCCGGTTCGCGGACGATCGGACAGACCACAATTTTGACTGGAAAATTCAAATCGCGAACCAAGCGGCGGATGATTGCCACTTGCGCCGCATCCTTCTGTCCGAAAAAGGCCGCGTCTGGCTCGATGACGTGAAATAGCTTTGCCACGACCGTCGTGACGCCACGAAAATGTCCGGGACGGGATCGGCCATCCAACTTTTCGCTCAGGCCTTCCACACTGACCCATGTGGTTTCACCCTTCGGGTACATTTCGTCGACTGTGGGCGCGAAAATAATGTTGACGCCCTCTTTTTCCAGAGCGGCGCAATCGTTGTCAAAGGTTCGCGGATACTTGGAGAAGTCCTCCGACGGCCCGAACTGCGTGGGATTCACAAAAATTGAAACGGAGACCGCCTCGCATTGCGTTTTCGCAGCGCGCACCAGCGACAAATGACCGGCATGAAGCGCTCCCATGGTGGGAACGAGTCCGAGACGGTTGGAAGATCTGCGCGCTTCTTGGCAAGCCGCTCGCGCTTCGGCAATACTCGTGCAAATCTTCACAGGCTGCGCGTCTTCTCCCGCGAACCGGCGCTCACGGAGCCTCCACAATCTGTACGTCCAGCTCTTTCAGGGTCCCCGCGAGCAGTCCACGATTCTTTCGCACTTCGGCTTTTGCCTGATCGGTGGGGATCTTCGGCTCAGCCTGCGCAACCAGCACGACACGACCGTACGGCCATGCGCTTGAGCCTAGCGAGACCAACTCGGCGGGAATTTGCTCGGGCGCCAGAATATGTACCTCGTGATTCTCCAGATCAACGAATCCGATGCCATCGTCGCGAACGACAAAATAAGGATTCTTCCAGCCGCTCAGATCCTGGAAAGACGGATATTTCGAGGGATCGGCGGGCGCGATCGATTCGAGCCCTGTGGTCTTGGGTGCTTCCGTTACTGCACTGGAAGCCGCATCCGGTGGTTTGGAACACGCAACCAGGGTCGCCAGCAACACAAGACAACCTGCACTGATCAGCACGATAGCTCGCACGAAATCTCCTCCGCTCTTGGAGGTGTGTGGATACGGGACTTTGCCACGCCTAGACGAGGCAGAGCACCGCCCCCACACAATCTCTCAACAAATTATTACCGCATCGCGTGTTTGCGGTGAAGTATGGTTTCGAGTGCGGCCTGCGTGTCCTTTGGTAGATGATAGGACTCGCTGTCATTGGGGAACTGACGCGAACTGATGTCGGCCTTGAAGGCCAGCACCGATTCGGTGATCAGCGCCGCCGCGTCCCCATAACGGCGAACGAACTTCGCCGCATGCCCAAATGTCAGGTTCACCAGGTCGTGGAACACTAACACCTGGCCATCGCAATCCG
>Ga0187890_10000898_pt1 | contig 21666 bp, 15 predicted proteins | sample June2016WEW_21_1_FD_133005 | JGI IMG/M metagenome (GOLD analysis project Ga0187890, IMG submission 133005) | Peatland microbial communities from SPRUCE experiment site at the Marcell Experimental Forest, Minnesota, USA - June2016WEW_21_10 | ecosystem: Environmental > Terrestrial > Soil >... | reverse complement strand
TCAAAAACACTCATTTATTCCTGCTTTTCTTAAGGATTAAATCTCTTAAATATTTAACATGAATTTAAATTTAATTCAATAAGTTATGCCTGATTTGAAATGATTTTATCAATCTAAATAAAAGGGGCTTTCATGCCCCTTTTATTTAGATTGATAATGGCAATAATGTTTCTTACTTCTATGGAATAGTGACAGACAATTCATTTGATTCTGCGCTCTCGCCGTTTGAATTGACGGCTGTTACAACGATATAATATGTTCCACTGGCAAGATTAGCATATGATTCTAAAGGAGGGGTGGCGCTCACATTGGTCACCGCCCCGGTTGACTTTGTAACTCCTTTAGCTGTACCAATGTAGATATTATAAGAGGTGGCAGTACCGGTTACCGGAGCATCCCAAGCGATTTTAGTATTATAGGTGACCGAACTGATTATAAAGGTTCCTTGTGTTACCGACGTGAGTACCGGGGCGAAAGGCGGTGGGGTTGTGCTTGGCGTTGCCGATTCGAAAAACGAAGTGTTCGTCTCGCCAGTGCTATTTACGGATACTACGAAGAAGTAATAAGTCGTTCCATTTACAAGACCGGCATTTGGTGATGAACTAACATTGCTTCCTTGAGTCCAATCTATTGTGGCCGAGTCGACAACCTGAGAACTGTAGGTCGGTGTATTTAACGGAGTAGTAACCGTGCCTTCATTGATGGTTAATCCTTCTTCCGTGTAGCAATAAACAATGTAGTGATCGACACCGGTGGGCACAGGAGTCCAGGTGACGGTAACCTGCTCGTTTCCAGCGTTAGCACGGACATTTTCGGGCGCTGCCGGAATTGTTGTTGTACTTGGCGTTGCCGAAATTGCTATGGATAAATCGCTTTCGCCAGAGGAGGTGACGGCCGAAATGGCAAACCAATATGGTGTTCCGTTCGCAAGAGAAGTTATTGGATAGGGCGCGCTGATTATACTCGGTATCTTCGTGCCGGCTTTCATTGTCGCTGAACTGGGTTTATTGGTTGAACTGTAAGTTTTGGTAGGGTCCGCAATGTAATAAATGTTGTAGGTTGTTGCACCTGCTACCATTTGCCAGTCGAGAGTTACTTCTTCATCTCCGGCATCCGCCAGGACTTGCACCGTTAAATATGTCGTCGTCGCCGCCACCGGAGGATTGCTCGTGGAACCGCAGGCAGACACGGAAATTATAATCGTGATCAACAATAATAAATATGCTAATAATCTTTTCATTAGTGTTCTCCTGTAGTTATATTAAAAATACTTATTATTGAAACGCGAATTTTCGAAAAATGCTTCTCCGGGAAAAAGGAGAAGATTGATTTTTTCGCCTTTGCATTTTTATGGTTAATTGCGGGTAAATAATGCACATCAAAGGCATGACCTGTCAAGCTAATATTTATGCGTCAAAGAGTTCATATAACGGGCGCTGATTTCATCCGCCGGTTCAATATAGAGGCTTTTTAAGTAGGCTTTAACGAAACCCTTGAGAAAAACTGCCGCAGGCAATTTTTCTGTCTCATCCGCTTCGATGTGATTTAAATAATCGAGACGGATTTTTGTTTCCTGATGAATTTTTTCAATAGGCACTCCCAGTTCATTTCTGATTTCCTTAAGGTCGGCGCCGCTGATATCCTGTCTGGAGATAATTTCTCTGATGCGATGATTCTGAGAAACTTTTATTTTTAATTCGGCATTATGAATTTTTCGCATGGCGGCGTTGTCTTTCTCGCGGTTAATATCAAAAATATTAACAGGGTCTTTTTTAACCGCCGCATCATTTTCCGTAACGCTGATAATTCCCATTTGAGTAAGTTCAGTATTGTATTTTTCTCTTTGGGTTTCATTGATAAGCGTAAAATAAGCTTTTTCCAGAAGGGCAAGTATTTGACTTCTTTCTTCCTTTGAAAAAAAAGAATAACTGACTGGAGAATCGGACTGATACATTTGCAGGGCTGCGTTATAGGCGCTGCGAATTTCCAGAGCCGTCGCATCCGGTCTAATATCCAGCATTTCGTAATAATTTAGTTCGGCAAAATCTTTTTCCATCCACTGCCTCAAATCTGATTCGGTGGCGCCCGCAAACACCTTCGTTTACTTTGGGGTAAACATGTGAATATATCCCCATAATATTGTTTTTCAGAATCGAAGATTCTCCGCGGCTTGTCTTGGGAGAGCTTCAATATTTTTACAAATAGTTAAAAAGCAATTGTTCCCCGAGAGAATTGCTCATTTTCCTGTTGAGTTCGCGCAAATCATTGGCGGCTCGTGTATGGGGATAACGGTCTAAAAACGATACGCGCTGACATATGGCGTCATGAACATGTTCATCGTAAGAGATATTGCCGGCAAAATCAACACTAAAACCAAGATGTTTTTTGATAATTTTGCATATCTGCTCGCCCAGAGCGGGATTATCCTGTTTGCGCAATTGGTTAAGAATCAGTTTGAATCTGAAAGAATTGAAATCCTTTTTGATCAGCATGTATTTTTCAGGATGTTCTTTTTTAACAAAAGAAATAATATGTTCCGGTTTGTTAAGAGAGCCGTCACCTGACTGATGCCTGACTTTATTTTCCAGAGCCTTAAAATCAACCGCGGAAAAGTAATGGCGAATCCGGCGAAGGTAAATGGCGCGCATAAGCCGGTAAACATTTTCAATAGAAGTAGGCTCCGGCGTGGTAATGAATATGCCGTTTTGCGAAGCCAGAAAAAAATCAAGTGTGTTAAAAGCCGTGCCCGCGCCCAAATCCAGTAAAATATATTCGTATTTCAGTTTGGAGATGGCCTTCAAAGTTTTTATCTTTTTATCATAGGGAAGATTGGCGATATCCAGATTATCATGAGCGCCGCTGATTAAAAAAAGATTTGGAAAAGGTGTTCCCAGAACAATGTCTTCCAAAACAGGTATTTTTTTTGTGACAAAATCGGAAAAACATTTTTCCGGATAACACACATCAACCATGGTGTGCAGATTAGCCGCTCCCAAATCAAGATCAATAAGCAGGGTGCTTTTGCCTGATTTTGCTAAAAGGCGTCCCAGTGAACTGGCTAAGAAACTCTTGCCTGATCCACCTTTTCCTCCTCCAATTGGCCAGATATGCACCATAAACTATCCGTCATTTGATTTTGTAAAATTCATACATGATAAAATAATGATATTCAAGCACTAAGTTGTTTGTTATCAATATTTTTCTGCCGGATAACTTTCTTGACTAATTTCGTTTTTCCCCCTAAAAAACAATACCGATTTTAAATCAAAGCGCTATCTTTGTTGGCGTCGCTTGCGGCTTCCTCAACGTATTATTAATACGCCTCGTCGCCTGCACCTTACCGCCGCGATATCATCTTTGATTTAAAAATGGTATAACATCACGTAAACGGCCATGTATCGCGCCTGAAAAATACCGTTAAATAATGCCGGAGTGCCCGTGATTGATCGAGAACCTGAAATTAAAGTAGCCCTGCTGCAAAGGTATAAAGAGGCGCGTATTGCTCTTAGCGGAAGATTTTTACTGCCTGACGGAAACGCGATTGATGGCCGGTTGACCGCTTTGGCTGATCAGGGAAAGGTTGAACTTTCCGATTATTCAGGAAAAAAAATACTCCTGCAAAAAGAGATTCTGCTGATTCCTGAAAACGGGGCGAGTTTTACCGTTTCTGACGTAAAAATCGGCATTGATTTCCACTGGCAAAGAATCCAGGAGCAATCCTTTCACGGCAATTTGTTTTTGTCTGCATGTTCTGGTTTTTCTTTTAATCTCATCAATGAAATCCTTCTGGAAGATTATCTGACAAGCGTTATCTCTTCGGAAATGTCCGCTGCCGCGCCGCTGGAATTTCTAAAAACGCAGGCCGTCGTGGCCCGCAGCTGGCTTGTGGCGATGCTCGCGAAAAAGAAAGCCGCCAGGGTTTCGTCCGTGTTAAGAACTAAAAATGAAATCATCGCGTGGCAGGACGTTAACGATCACGAAGGATTTGATGTTTGCGCTGACGATCACTGTCAGCGCTATCAGGGCATAACGAGAATTATTTCTAAAAACGTTCATGAAGCAATAGATGAAACTCGTGGAATTTTTCTGGTTCATAACGGTGAAATCTGTGATGCCCGCTATTACAAATCCTGCGGCGGACAAACCGAAATATTCCCCACCGCCTGGGAGGACGAATCTCCTGACTACCTGGCAAGCGTAAGCGATGAGGCCGGGCAGCATCCACCTGTTAGATCAGAGACAGAAGCCCGGCAATGGTTAAAAAGCAGGCCCGCGGCTTATTGCGATACAACGGATAAAAAGTTATTGAGCAATATTTTAACGACTTTTGATCAGGAAACGCCTGATTTCTATCGCTGGCAGGTTGTTTATACGAGAAAAGAATTGGAAGAAATATTATTGAAAAAATCGGGTATAGATTTTGGCGTTCTGCAAAATATTGAGCCGCTGGCGCGCGGACCATCCGGCAGAATCTATCGCCTGAAAATTGAAGGTTCCCGAAAAACGGTTATTGTTGGCAAGGAATTGGAAATCCGCCGTTGGCTATCTGAGAGCTATCTTCTCAGCAGCGCTTTTGTTGTTACCGCCGAGCGAAACACAAATGGAGAAATCGGCAGGTTTATTTTACATGGCGGCGGCTGGGGGCACGGCGTAGGCCTCTGCCAGATAGGCGCGGCGGTTATGGCAAGCAAAGGATTTAAAGTAGAAGAAATACTGATGCATTATTTTACCGGTGCGCAGTTAAAAAAAATATATAAATAAAAAATTTATTAAAAAGAAAAACCATGTCCGAAATAAGATCAAAATCTGCAAAATATTCTCATTCAACTCGGAGTCCCTGGTTTTGGGTTCCATCAATTTATCTGGCCGAAGGTATTCCCTACGCGATTGCCATGACGGTTAGCGTTGTGCTTTACAAAGATATGGGACTGTCCAATAAGGAGATAGCTTTTTACACCAGTTGGCTTTATTTCCCATGGGTAATAAAACCGTTGTGGAGTCCGTTTGTCGATATTTTCCGCACTAAGCGTTTCTGGATACTGGCTATGCAACTGGCCATCGGCGGCTCTCTGGCCTGTGTCGTGCTTACTCTGCCAACTGCCAATTTTGTGCGATACTCTTTAGCCATTTTTTGGATTATGGCTTTTTGTTCCGCCACACATGATATCGCCGCCGACGGCTTTTATATGCTAGGGCTCGACACACCTCAACAGGCGGCGTTTATCGGTGTGCGTGTTATTTTTTATCGTATTGCCACCATTACCGCCGAAGGCGGACTGGTGTTTATGGCCGGCATGCTGGAAAAATACGGCTGTCCGGTTACGAGCGCATGGTCGCTTTCTTTTATCGGTGTAGCTGCTGTCTTTCTGGCTCTATTTATTTACCATTTTTTTGTCCTGCCCAACCCACAGACGGATATTAGCGCGCCGTGGGACAAATCAAAAAATTTCCTGGCAGAATATTTCCGCGTTCTGACCTTATTTTTCCGGCGCAAGGATATTCTTATTGTTATCAGTTTCTTTTTGTTTTACCGTTTCGCCGAGGCGCAGTTAGTTAAAATGGTAGTGCCTTTTTTACGCGATACACGCGTTAAAGGCGGGTTGGGTCTAACCACTGCGGATATAGGCGTCATCTATGGCACTGCCGGAGTAATAGCGTTAATGCTGGGCGGACTTCTGGGCGGCTATGTAATTTATAAAAATGGCTTGAAATTCTGGCTGTGGCCGATGGTTCTGATCATGCATCTGCCGGATTTGATTTTCGTGTGCTTGTCCCACTATCAGCCTGAAAACATTTGGCTTATCGGTTCAGCTGTCGCAGTTGAAAAATTCGGTTATGGCTTCGGATTTACGGCCTATACGATATATATGATCATGGTTTCGCAGGGAAGTTATAAAACCGTATTCTACGCTATCGGCACGGGCATTATGGCGCTGGGGATGATGATTCCCGCGATGGGCAGCGGCTGGATTCAGGAAATGCTGGGCTACGAAAAATTCTTCATCTGGATTCTGATTACGACCATTCCCGGATTTATTGTGGCAGCATTGATAAATATTGATCCGGAGTATGGGAAGAAATTGAAGAAAGAGCCAAGAGGTTAGGGCGATATGAAGATCAAACAAATTAAAACAGCATTTATTTTAGGGGCCGGACTGGGAACGAGACTAAGGCCGCTTAGCGAAAATATGCCCAAGCCGCTTCTGGAAATAGGCGGACGTCCGATTATTACTTACGCGATGGAACAACTGCGTGTTGCGGGTGTAGAGAGATTTATTGTCAATACTCATCACTGCGCTGAAAAATATGCCGGGATATTTCCAAAAAATAATTGGGAAGGCATTTCGATTACTTTCCGATACGAGCCTGTTTTGCTTGATACTGCCGGCGGTATCAAAAATATCGAAGACCTTATTATTGAAGATGAACGAATTATTGTTTGCAATGGCGACATCATCACCAATATGCCGCTTACGACTCTTATTGAAAAACATTTTAAATTAAAAACAATTGTCACGCTGGCGCTGCGCAGCAGCGGCCCGTTGCTCAATGTCAGTATCGATAAGGAAGGTTTCGTCTGTGACATGCGGCATATTCTGAAAAATCATGGAGTAATGAATTGCCTTTTTACCGGAATTTATATTGTGGAAAAAGATTTTTTGAAAAGGTTGAAGGCGGGCAAAATAGAATCGACAGTTTTACCGCTGGTGGAGATGATTAAAGAAAATCCGCGCTCTGTGGGCGGCGTTGTGATTGATAATGGTTATTGGCATGATGTAGGGACGATAGAAGAATATGAAAAGTTGAAGCAGGCAGGCTTTTGAAAAACATTTGTTTGCCCCGATACAATCGGGATTGCGCTGCAAAATGCATATCAATCCGGGTAATGACATAAATGTGGGATTTATGAATAAGGAAATACAGAAATTTTTAATCGATCATTTGGGTGTGGTGGATTTTGAGCTTGCGCCCATCAAAAAGGGAGGTTCCGACCGTAGTTTTATTCGGGTTTTCCTGCCAGATAAAACCAGTTTCATTTTTATGCATTATGGCGATGAAGTAGCGGAAAACAGCCGCTGGGCCGGCATCAACAAATTCATGGCCTCGCTTGATATTAATGTGCCGCGGATTATCGCGCGGGATGAGTCGCTACATTTTATTTTGCTTGAAGATTTGGGCGATTTGGATTTGTGGTCGCAGAGATTTTTACGCTGGGAAGAGCGGCGCGATTATTATTTTCAGGCGCTTACTCAAATTTACCGGCTGCATTCTTTTGATCTGAAATCGCTTCCTGCCGGTTTGCAATTGTCGGAGAGTTACGGCCCGGGGCTCTATAAATGGGAGCATGACTATTTTCTCGAAAATCTCGTATGGGAAGTCTGCAAAATAAAACTTTCATCATCGGATGCCGCGAAGTTGATGAAAGAATTGGACTCGGTTTCCGCCCGCCTGCAAAAAATAGAGCCCTGTTTTATTCACAGAGATTTTCAGTCGCAAAACATTATGATTAAAAACAGCAGGCCTGTTTTGATTGATTTTCAGGGCATGCGTCAAGGCTGTCTTTTCTATGATTTGGGCTCGCTTATCTGCGATCCTTACGTTACTTTTGATGATGAGGAAAGAAACGAACTGATAAATTTTTATTATGAACTGCTTAATCCCGCTTACAGCCTCGATGAGTTTGTTCATAATTTCTGGATGGGTTCGGTGCAGCGGCTTTTGCAGGCACTCGGAGCGTATGGTTTTCTGGGGCTTAAAAAACACAAGCCCGCATTTCTTGGGCACATCGGCAACGGCCTTGAGAATTTATTGACGGCAATAGATAACGCAGGCGGACTCGAAATGCTCAACAATTTAGCAACGGAATGTGAAACCATCCTCACCCGGAAAAATTTTTAAAAGTAAAGAACAGCTTGGAATTTTAAAACTTGACGTTATTTAAAATCGTTGCAGATTTTAACAAATCCTCCACCGCTACCCTTTTTAGCATTTCAAAGAGATAATTCCAAACAGAGAAACTTCGCGTGCTATAAAGGCATTGCGCTTATCGTGCCGATATGTTAAGCAAATCATCAATATTTACAACTCGGAGAGTTTGAAGATGAAATACGAACCAATTGCAATTGAAGAAAAATGGCAAGAAAAATGGGAGGATGAAAAATCCTTTAAGGTTACCGAAGACCCGCAAAAGAAAAAATACTATCTGCTGGAGATGTTTCCTTATCCTTCCGGCAAAATTCATATCGGCCATGTCCGTAATTACACTATCGGCGATGTCGTCGCCCGCTATAAACGCATGAAGGGTTTCAATGTTCTGCATCCGATGGGTTGGGATTCCTTCGGCCTGCCCGCGGAAAACGCGGCCATCGAACATAATATTCATCCCGCGAAGTGGACAAACGAAAATATCAATCACATGAAAAAACAGCTCAAACGCATGGGTTTCAGCTACGATTGGGACAGGGAAGTATCCACCTGCGAACCTAAATACTACCGCTGGGAACAGCTGTTCTTTATCTGGATGTATGAGAAGGGACTGGCTTACAAAAAACGCTCCACAGTTAATTTCTGCACCAAGTGCGACACGGTGCTGGCCAATGAACAGGTGGAAGGCGGCCAGTGCTGGCGCTGCGGCACGGAAGTGCAGGAGAAGGTACTGGATCAGTGGTTTTTCAAAATTACCGCCTATATCGAAGAACTGCTTGAATACTGCGATAAGCTGCCCGGCTGGCCGGAACGCGTAATGACCATGCAGAAAAACTGGATCGGCAAAAGCTACGGCTGTGAAGTGGATTTTCCGATGGCCGATGGAAACGGCGCGATCAAGGTATTTACCACCCGTCAGGATACACTCTTTGGAGCGACATTCATGCTGGTTGCCGCCGAACATCCGCTTGTTATTCAACTCACCAAAGGCAAGGCCGTTGAAAAAGATGTCATGCGGTTTGTTGAAAAAGTCAAAAAGCAGGACAAGCTGATGCGCACTTCCGAATACTATGAGAAGGAAGGCCTGTTTCTGGATGCCTACTGCAAAAATCCTTTAACCGGCAGTGAAATGCCGATTTTTGCGGCCAATTTTGTTCTGGCCGATTACGGAACCGGATGCGTTATGGCCGTGCCCACGCATGATCAGCGCGACTTTGAATTTGCCAAAAAATTCAATCTGCCGCTTATTGTGGTTATTTCACCGAAAGATAAAACGCTTGATCCGGCGACGATGACAGAAGCTTATGTGGATGAAGGAGTCCTCGTCAATTCCGGAGTGTTCAACGGCATGGAAAACACCAAGGTTTTGGAGGCCATCGCTGATTTTCTGGAAGCCCAGGGGAAGGGTAAACGCACCATCCAGTACCGGCTGCGCGACTGGGGCATTTCCCGCCAACGCTATTGGGGAGCGCCGATTCCCATGATCAACTGCGATAAATGCGGCATTGTTCCGGTTGATGAAAAAGATTTGCCTGTAGTGCTTCCGGAAAATGTAAAATTAAGTACCGAAGGCGGTTCGCCGCTTGCCGCTATGAAAGAATTTGTAGATACCACTTGTCCCAAATGCGGCGGCAAGGCCGCCAGAGAGACAGATACGATGGATACATTCGTGGAATCCTCATGGTATTTCGATCGCTATTGCTGTCCTGATTGCGACACCAAACCCGGCCTCGACCGCAAAAAGTTGGATTACTGGATGCCTGTTGATCAATACATCGGCGGAATTGAACATGCCATATTGCATCTGCTCTATTCGCGTTTTTACACCAAGGTTCTGCGCGATTTCGGAGTTATCGGCGTGGACGAACCGTTTACCAATCTGCTGACACAGGGCATGGTCTGCAAAGAGACGATGAAATGCAAAGAACACGGTTATCTTTTCCCGGAGCAGGCAGCTGATGGAAAATGTCATATCTGCGGCAAGGAAGCTATCATCGGCAAGACCGAAAAAATGTCCAAGTCTCTGAAGAACGTTATTGATCCCGACTATCTGATTAAAACGTATGGGGCGGATACTGCGCGTATATTCTGTTTGTTTGCGGCGCCGCCGGAAAAGGATTTGGAATGGAGCCATCAGGGTGTGGAAGGTTCATTCCGTTTTCTGGGGCGACTGTGGCGTATTATTGAAGAATATCTTGAAGACATCAAGGCTGTTGAGCCGTTGTCAGGCAGTGTTGATTTGGAGGGCGAGTTAAAAGCACTGAGGCGGAAAACTCATCAGACTATCCGTAAGGTCACTATTGATATAGAAGACCGTTTTCATTTCAATACGGCAATCAGCGCTGTAATGGAACTGGTCAATACGGTTTATCAAATCAAGCGTCCCGCAAGTGATGATAAGATGGCTCTGTCCGCTGTCCGCGAAGCGCTGGAGGCTGCCGTTGTACTGCTGGTGCCCATCGTGCCGCATATCACTGAAGAAATATGGCAACTGCTTGGCCATAAAAATTTGGTTTCCGATATGCCCTGGCCGCAGTTTGATCCGGCGATTGCCAGCGAAGAAGAGATGACGATTGTCGTGCAGATTAACGGTAAGCTGAGGAGCCGAATGACTGTTGCCGTAGATGAGGATCCGGAAAAAATCAAAACGAATGCGTTGACGGATGAAAAAATCAAGGCAATGACTAAAGAAACAAAAGTGTTAAAAGTTATTTACGTGCCTAAGAAACTGGTTAATATTGTTATCTCTCAATAATAATGAAGGCATTTTCATGAAAAAAAAACAAAACAGGCGGCAAATTCTTAAAACATTAATAATATGCCTTTCTTTCGTTCTTTTGTTTGGCTGCGGATACTCCTTTGCTCCGCAGGGGAAATTCATCGAGAACCGCATTCAACGGGTTTATGTAAAATCTTTCAATAATAAAACATCGCAGGCGGAAATAGAAAATTATTTACGGAAGGCTTTTATTAACCAGTTTATTCAAAACAGCCGTTTTAAAATTGTGAATAATGAGGAATCCGCGGATGCGATAGTTAAAGGAACAGTTCTTAATCTCAATAGATCACCGCTTTCGTATCTCCAAAATGATCTGACGGCTCAAGAGCGGGCGGCAATTATTTTGGAAGTGACTTTTCAGGAAAATGAAAGCGGCAAAATTATCTGGAGTTCGAAAAATATGACAGGCTCGATTGATTACGCTATAAGCGATGATATTAATTTGCTTACCGCAACCAGAAAACAGGCGTTAATTAAGCTGGCCAACGATATGGCAGAAAAAGCCTTTAATCTTATGATGTCCGGATTTTAAAGAAGATTATTTCTGTAAACATGAACCCTTTAGTTCGAAACTTCGGCCGGTTGATTCTGTTGCCCTTCAATAACGAGATTGAGGCGCTCGGTATCTGGCCATCGGACACGCGTCATGTTAAAGAAATAAAAAATCTTTCTTCATATCTGAAAAAATTATCATGCAAATATCTTCTACTGATTACCGACAAAGAAAAAATCACCTGCGACGAATTATCTCTACGCTGCCTGTTGAAAACCGCTGAAAAGAAGCGGGCAGGTATTACTTATTCGGATTTTATCCGGCAAAAAGGGAACAATCTGATTGCTAATCGGCTTATAGATTATCAGCAGGGCAGTATCCGCGACGATTTTAATTTTGGGCACCTTTTGCTTTTTTCGTGCCCGGCTGTTAAATCCGCCCTGCAAAAATACGGTTCACTGCCGGCAGAAGTTGATGCCGCTTTATACGACTTGCGTCTGAAGATTTCTATTGACCACGAATTGATTCATGTGCCGAAAATTTTGTATACGGTATCCATAAAAAAGCAGAAAAGAATAAAAATATCCGGCAGGCAAACGGAAGCTCATTTTGCCTATGTCGCGAAAGAGAATTTTATTCGTCAGAAAGAGCTGGAAAAGGTCGCGACAAAATATTTGAGGCGTATCGGGGCTTATCTGCCTTTACGCGTAAAAAACACAAACAAAGAACCGGATGCCTTCCAGTGGAAAGTCAGCGTGGTCATTCCAGTGCTCAATCGTAAAAAGACGATTGCCGACGCGCTTGCCAGCGCCTTGGGACAAAAAACCAATTTCCCTTTCAATGTTATCGTTGTGGATAATCATTCCACGGACGGCACCACAGAGATTCTAAACAAGTTTGTTAAGAAGTATCCCCATGTTCACAAAATCATTCCTTCAAGGCGCGATCTTGGCATTGGCGGCTGCTGGAATGAAGCCATTTATTCGCCGCACTGCGGACGTTATGTTGTTCAACTCGATTCCGACGACCTTTACAGTTCGCCGCAAACGCTTCAAAAAATCGTGAATGCCCTGCGCTCCGGACGATACGCGATGGTCGTCGGTTCTTATACGCTGGTCAATGAACGTCTGAAAACTGTACCGCCGGGTCTTATTGACCACAGGGAATGGACGCGAAAAAACGGACACAATAACCTGCTCCGCGTCAACGGAATAGGGGCGCCTCGTGCGTTTGATGCTTCTGTGATCCGTCAGATTGGTTTTCCCAATGTCAGTTACGGCGAGGACTATGCTGTTGCTCTGCGTATTACACGCGAATATAAAATAGGCAGGATATACGAAAATTTATATCTATGCCGCCGCTGGAAGAACAATACGGACGCCGGACTTTCCATGGAAAAACAAAACCTCAACGATTTTTATAAGGATAAACTTCGCACCGCGGAAATTGAAGCAAGAATTTTGACAAACAAGAAAAAACTTTCTTCGGATAGTCAAAGAAGCTTTGCCGAATTCTCCGGCGGGGAAGATTTATCGCTGCCCATGCTTTGCCGGAGTCTTTTTGATGCGCAAAAGAAAAGCTGGCCGAAACTGGCCGAGGCCTGCCGGAATTTGGCTTCGGTGCGTCTAAGGAAACTATCCGGCGGCTATAAAATTTATCTGCAATATAATCCTGCCCGCGCAGTAAGCAGCGGGGCATCTGTTGATAGTGAATCAATAAAAAAAAGACCCTGCTTTTTATGTGAAAATAATTTGCCGGCCCAACAACTGGGTGTCCTATACAGAAATCAATATTTGATTCTTTGTAATCCCGCGCCGATTTTTGAAAAGCATTTTACTGTAGTTAGCTTGCAACATCAGCCGCAGGAAATTACCTCATCAATAAATTGGCTTTTGCAATTGGGCGCCGATCTGTCGCCGGATTATGCTGTTTTTTACAACGGTCCGGCCTGCGGGGCGTCCGCTCCCGATCATCTGCATTTTCAGGCGATTCCCCACAATGTTCTTCCTTTTCTCCGGGAATTAAAAAAGCTGTCGCCGGTTAAAAACAATTCTTTTGTTCGATACAGCCGGTGGGAAGGATTTGACCGTTCTGTAGTTGTTCTGGAGGGGAAAAACGCGAGGGAGTTGGCCGAACAATTTCTGCGTTTGCTGGAAGCAGCGCAAACAAAACTTAAAATAAATTACGAACCGATGGTTAATGTTATTTGCGATTATGCCGGGAGACGCTTTCGGCTGTTTGTTTTTCTGCGTCAGAAGCATCGTCCGGAAGCCTATTTCGCCAAAGGCAGAAATAGGATATTTATTTCTCCGGGGGCTGTTGATATGGCCGGTATCATTATTGCGCCGCTTCTGGATAATTATAACCGTTTAGATTATAATGCTATCCGTGGAATTTACAGGGAGGTATCACTGCCGGAAGGCATGATGGATTCACTAGTAAAGGAATTATAAAAGGAACTGATAAATGTTTTTTAAAGAGGAAATAATAGTTGACAGCTCAATGAGTTTTTCCGATGCGATTGAAGGAACAAACGCTCCGGATGAAATTATCGATGGGTTATCACTTGTTGATGTCCTGTACTATTCATTTGACGGAAGAAAACATCAGGGGCAAATTATTGTCAACAGGGAACGGGAAGATGATGTTTATGAAATATTCGACTTTATTGAAAAAATTCTATTTCCCATAGGAAAAGTTGTTCCCATAATCGCTTATCAGTGGAATGATTACAATTCCATGGCCGATAATAATTCTTCCTCTTTCAACTTCAGAGTCATTGAAGGAACAACAAAATTATCCATGCATTCACTGGGGATGGCCGTGGATATTAACCCGGTGCAAAATCCGGTTATTTATCCCAACGGGGTAATAGCGCCGGAAGGAGCTAAATATCGGCCGAAAGAAAGGGGCACATTTACGGAGGATAATGCCATAGTTCAGGAATTTCTCAGGCGAGGCTGGCACTGGGGCGGCAATTTCGAGCAGCCGAAGGACTATCATCACTTCGAAAAGCCGGATTAATTCTTCATTTTGCTAAGAAACGGAGACGTCCGGTGTCGCTTGTGGTTCGCCATCATGAACTATTTTTGAATGAAGATCATGAGCCATCAGCAAATACATCGCCGGTACAACAAACAACGTAAACAACGTGCCGATAGCGATGCCGGTAGTGATTACCAGACCCATGTTGTAGCGGCCCGCAGCTCCCGCTCCGGAGGCAAAAACCAGAGGCATTACGCCCAGTACCATGGCTGCAGTAGTCATGAGGATTGGCCGCAAGCGGGTGGCCGCGGCCTGTTCGATAGATTCGCGCTTATCTTTACCTTCGCGCTGCAGGTCGTTGGCAAATTGCACGATGAGGATGCCATGTTTGCTGATGAGACCAATGAGGGTTATCAGGCCCACCTCGGTATAGATATTTAAGCTGGCATCGCCAATACCTAGGCTGATGAAAATCAGCGCTCCGCAGATGGACATAGGCACGCTGACCAGCACGATGATCGGGTCACGGAAACTTTCAAACAGCGCGGACAGTACGAGAAAGATGATGATCAGCGCGAAGGCGAATGTTATCATTAATGAGCTTGACTCCTGCATGTACTGCCGCGATTCACCTCCATAATCGACGCTATAACCTGCGGGCAGTACCTCTTTGGCAATTGCCTTGAGTTTATCCAATGCCTGTCCCAGAGTGATGCCGGGAGTAATGACTGCGGATATTGTGGAGGAATTGAGTTGCTGAAAGTGGTTAATGGACTCAGGCACAACACTAGTCTTAAGGCCGGCAATAGTGGAAACAGCCACGGATTGACCGCTGGCGGTATTAATGTGGTAGTTATTCAACTGATCGGCGGTAAGTCTCTCCCTTTGCCTGACCTGGGGAATCACTTTGTAGGAGCGGCCGGACATGCTAAAGTAGTTGACGTATCCTCCGCCCAGCATGGAAGCCAATGAACTGCCCGCTTCCTGCATTGTCAAACCCATCTGCGCCATTTTATCCCGGTCGAATTCAACCACTGTCTGAGGTTTATCTATTTTGAGGTCGGTATCCACATACATGAACATACCGCTTGCCCGCGCTTTGTCCAGAAAAATTCTGGAAACATCATTGAGCCGGGCAAAGGATTCGGTAGTGCCGATTACAAATTGCACAGGCAGTCCATGACCCGTACCGGGCAGAGGCGCCGGTTGAAATACCACTGAGTTGGCACCTGCTATATCGCCGATTTTTGTTTGAATCTCCGGCTGAAGAATCTTTGTTGTGCGTTGTCGTTTGTCCCAAGGCGTAAGGACCAAACCGGCAAATCCTGAATTTAGACCGCTAAATCCCTCAACCTGGAAAAGATGCGCGATTTCCGGTATAGGCTCCAGGATTTTAGCTAGCTGCAGTGAATAGAGCTGGGTCTGTTGCAGAGTGGCATCCGGGGCAGCTGTGATCATGGAGATCAAGAATCCCTGATCCTCCTGAGGTGCAAGCTCGCTCTTGGAGTTTACAAGCAAAAAATAATTACTTCCGAGAATAATTATGGACAACACCACGACGACGGGCAGAGAGTTGAGTGCCCCTTTTAAATATCTTGCATAAGCGTCGCGAAGACGATTAAACTGGCGGTCGATGAACTCGGTGAAACGGTGCCGTTCATTCGGGTTAGGTTCCTTTAGAAAGCGCGAGCACATCATGGGTGAAAGAGTCAAGGCAATGATCGCTGAGACGAACACGGCGCCTGCCAGGGTATAGGCAAATTCGGTAAATAGCGCGCCGGTGAGGCCGCCCATGAAACCGATGGGCACGTAGACGGCAATTAATACCACAGTCATGGCGATAATAGGTCCGCCGAGTTCGCGGGCGCCCATGATCGCAGCCTGCAGAAGAGGGACTCCTTCCTCCATATGGCGATGCACATTTTCTACCACGATGATGGCGTCATCCACCACCAGACCGATAGCTAGCACAAGGGCAAGCAGGGTCATCAAGTTGATCGTGTAACCAAGAGCCTTCATGATAAAAAATGCTCCGACCAGAGACAGGGGGATGGCTATCGTTGGGATGATCACCGAGCGTACCGATCCTAAAGAAAGAAAAATAACCAGGGTTACAATAAGCAGCGCCTCGGCAAGAGTAATAACGACTTCTTTAATGGAACTGTTGACATAATCCGTGGCGTCGTACACGATGCGTCCGTCCAGGCCCTGGGGTAAATTCTGAGTGATTTCGGGGAAACCGTTGCGAACAGCATTAGCGACCGTAAGCAGGTTAGCATTAGGTGCAACCCTTATGCTAATGAACACGGCGGACTTGCCGTCAAAGCGAACTGAAGAATCGTAGTTTTCCGCGCCCAGGGTCACATGGGCCACATCTCCCAGGCGGATGATGGCGCCGTTTACAGACTTGATCACAAGGTTGCGGAATTCGTCGGCAGAATGCAGACCCGTCGCCGCGGTGAGGTCGACGGTTATCATCTGTCCCTGGGTCCGGCCCAGAGCGGATATAAAATCGTTGGCCGCAAGAGCGTTGCTTACATCCGCGGCGGTCACACCATGCGCGGCCATTTTTTCCGGATCAAGCCAGGCTCGCAGGGCGAACTCCTGCTTGCCGAGGATCTCCGCTGTCTGCACACCTTCCACAGCCTGCATTTTGGGCTGCACTACCCTGATCAGGTAGTCGGTAATATTCGTTGTGGGCAGATCTTTGCTGTAGAAACCGATTATCATGGAACCGATATCCTCACCTGTGGAGATACTTATCACCGGTTGCTGCGATCCCTGAGGCAGTTGATTGAGCACAGCGTTGACCTTGGTGTTTATCTCGGCAAGCGCTTTGTTGGCATCATAGTTCAGGCGCATGTTTGCGGTTATTGTGCTTACGCCTTGCGAACTTGATGAGGTAAGGTAGTCGATGCCGTTAGCCTGGGCGATTGAGTTTTCCAGGGGCGTGGTGATAAATCCGGATACCAGTTCGGGGTCGGCGCCTGTGTAAACGGTTGTTATAGTCACCACTGCATTCTGGGTTTCCGGATACTCCCGGACGGGGAGAAGATTAATGGAACGCAGGCCAAGCACCAGAATCAGCAGGCTGACCACAGTGGCGAGAACGGGACGACGAACGAAAATGTCAGTGAATTTCATGTATTTTCTTCTCCACTATGGTTCCACAGGAACAGGATTTGCATCGTTTGCAGGCTGTGCCGTGTTATTAACAATTACCGGACTGCCGCTTCGAAGCTTGAGCTGACCGCTGGTGACAATGATTTCACCCTCGTTAATCCCTTTAGTGATCGCCACCTGATCTCCACGCGCCGGCCCCAGAGTAACAAATGTTTGTCGGACGGCCAGAGAAGGCTTGCCATCCTTATCTGTGCCTTTTTTCTCCACAATATAGACAGTTTCGCCGTAAGGGTTGAAGGTCACTGACGTACGGGGAACCGTCAGATAACGCATGGTTTTGCCTGCCCGAACTTTGATTGTCGCATACATGCCCGGAAGCAATTCGTGCTTTGGGTTGGCAATGATCGCCTCAATTTGGACATTGCGCGTTTCAGGATCAACTTTTGGGCTGATGGCTGAAATTTTACCTTTAAATATTTTATCGGGATAGGTGTCGGTTACGACGGCAACCGTCTGCCCGGACAAAATACGGGAGAGCTCCTGTTGCGGCATGTAAAAGTCAATGTAAATCGGATCCAGTGTTTGCAGAGTAACGACCTTGTCTCCCGGGTTTAAATATTGTCCTGTATTGACGGAGCTGATGCCCAGACGGCCCGCAAAGGGCGCGCGTATGGTTTTTTTGTTTATAATGGCTTCCTGCTGGGCAACCTGCGCCTGTTTACCCTTGAGATCAGCGGCATCGGCATCAAGCGATGCCTTGCTAACGGCCTGTGCCACGTATTGTTTTTTGTTACGCTCGTAAACGCTTTGTGCCAGATCGGCCGCTGCCATGAGCGTGTGCATTTGGGCAATGTCAGCATCAACGTTGAGTTTGAGTAAAAGCTGGCCGGCAAAGACATTGTCTCCCGACTTAAAATGTATGCTTTGTACCAGGCCGGAAATTTCGTTCGCTACATCGACACCGCGCACAGCCCTCAGTGTACCCACGGCCTGAATTTGCGGTTGCCATTCCTGTGTGACAGCCTTGAGAGTCGATACCGTAACCGCCGGGGTGGCCATCGATGATATGTATTTCTTCATCATGTATGACTTGAATCCCTGATACCCGAAAATTCCGCCAAAAATCACGCCGACAATTATCAGCATTATTATCATTCTTTTAGTCATTCTTAGTCTCCTCTTTGATGAAAAGATAAACCAATGTCCTCGCGATTAAATCCCCGCCTTTTCTAACGGGGAATCGGCGGATAACGCTTTGCGGTTCCACCAGCCGCCGCCTAAGGCCTGGAAAAGTGCGGCGGTATCAGCATATCGCTGCGCCCGGGCCGAAATCACATTAATAAGTGTTTTCTGATAATCGCGTTGGGCAACTAACAGCGACAGATAACTCACTGCACCAAGCTCGAATTGTTTTTCGGTCAACGCCAGCGTCGCTTTTGCGGCGGCCTCCGCCTGAGCCTGGGCCTGTAATGTCCGTGCGTCGGTTTCCAGAGCGCGTAGGACATCGGCTACATCCTGAAAAGATTTCAAGACGGTCTGCCGGTATTGAGCCGCCGCCTGATCATAGACGGCGATAGCACTGCGCCGTTTTGCGGTGAGTTGTCCGCCGTGAAAGATCGGTTGTACAAGACCGGCACCCAAATTCCAGACCACGCTTTGTCCGCTGAAGAGGACGTCGGTGCTGGTGGCCTGAAATCCGTAACTACCGCTTAGTGTAATTTGTGGATACAGATTGGCTGTCGCCACACCAACGGCCGCGCAGGCCAGATGCAATAATGCTTCGGATGCCCGGACGTCAGGACGCTGATGAGCCAAAAGCGATGGCAGGCTTACCGGTAGTGATTCCGGTAAATGCATTGAATCAAGGCTGAATTCAGGTATCTTTCCGTCGCCGGGAAACTTTCCGATAAGGACCGAGAGAGCATGGCGGGTTATGTCTAACTGCTTTTCGAGCGGCGGCAATCCCGCCTTGGTCATGGCAAGTTCTGTCTCTTGCGACAACACAGCCGTTTTAGATACCGCGCCCAGTTCTAATTGCGTTTTAAGCACATCAAGCTGTTTTTGTTGCACCGCAAGGATATCCAGGGTCGAACGAATCTGCGCCCGCAACGATGCTTCCTGGATAGCAGCCGTCACGATATTCGCGGTAAGGGTCAGGTGGGCACCCTCAAGCTGAAATTGCTGATATTCTACCTGCGCCTGAAGCGCTTCAAGCTGGCGCCTCGCGCCGCCGAAGATATCGAAAGTATAAGAGACATTGATTGAAGCGTTGATGAGGGTAAATGGGTCGATATCCATGTCTGGTTCGCCTAACGACGCGCCCGATATTTTTTGACGATTAGCCGAGACACCTGCATCCACGCTGGGGAATAATGCACCGACCTGCGCTTTGCGATTTTCCTGCAACTCCCTTAGTTTTGCTTTTGCTAATTCAAGCGTGGGGCTGTCCGCAATGCCCTGTTTAATCATCATGTCAAGGTCAGGGGAACCAAAGAGTGTCCACCACTGAGCCGGCAGTTCCTCGGCGAAAGCGAAACGCTGTGCTGCACCACTGTCTGACTGCGCACTGACCGTTTGTGCAGGCAGTGGCGATGCGGTATAAAGACTGGGTGTTGCCATATTCTGAGAATGAAAATCCGGGCCAACGGCACAACCGGCCAAGGTAACTAAAACGATAATGAATAATATGATCGGGGAAAATGATTTCATGATTTCAGACTCTTTTTTAATGTTGTTTTCTTCTTGGCCGGAAGGCGCGGCTCAAAACCGATCATAAGCGTTTTAACGTAATCACGGATTTCACGACTGACACGCATTTTATCAGATTTATTTCCTATCCACCGGTCAAGCATGGCAGACTGAATACTTATCATCCACAGGCATTTGGCGAGCACTCTGGTTTCGACAGCACCCGAGAGTCTACCCAGCCGCTGCTCCGCAGCCAGATAAACATCCAGTCCTTCGATGGCATATTGCGGACCCATATTCCGTTCTTTCACGATCTCCTGCAAGCGGATGCCTAATTTTTGATCAGCGAAAACAGTGTTGATAATCGGTGTTATTTCATAGTGGGCGCAGTAGACTGAAAGCAAAACGTTTTCCAGATTCTTTAAGAGGGTCTTTTTGCCTACCTCAAGCGGCAGATTCTGCATATAATTTTTAGTTTCACGCACGCGCGTTTCGATTATTTCAAAGATTAGCTCAGCTTTGTCCTTGAAGTGGTGATAAATCAACCCTTCAGCAACTTTCGCTTCGCGCGCTATGTCACGTGTGGTAAGACGGGCCAGACCATGTGTCTGCAAAAGGCGTTCTGTAGCGCATATGATATTCTGCCGGTTTTCGTTCATGACTGATATTTCCACTTCCTTTGTCTTTTCCCTGCCATGTTGATGCGATGTTGCCGGTAACGTAATCACATCGCTACATGCTTAATCAAATGCTCAGTAATTTTAATCAAATGATCAAAATATGTCAAGCTTATTTTGACGGATAATGCCCTAAACGTTACTAATTTCAGACAAAAATATAATTATATCAAGCATTTCATGAATGCAACTTTTTAACTATCCGTGTAGTCATTATATTTGGATGTCGGTTGTGATCAGGTGTTATTCAAGAAGCGGGCGACAATTATTCCAGAATATTTTTTGTTCTGCTTTAAATAGGCAAGAAGCGTTTTTTTTGAGATGACTACGCCGCCTTCTTTTTTTGAAGCGTGAAGCAAATACAAGCATCCCCCCTGCCACAGGGCAAACCCGACATGCGCTATGTCCAGTCCTTCCTCTTGGGTGGCAAAAGCGATAATATCACCATTTTCAACTTCTGTTTTTATCGCGCCGAAGTGGTTTATGCCGATGATGTAAACAGTCTTCCGGGAAAGATTTTTCTCTATAAGCGACATCTTTCTTCGTTCGGCTTCGTTTTTCAAAGCACCATACAGTTGGCTGTGAGCAGTCATGAAATTAATCTTTTTCCGCTGCGGTTTGCCGCCAAGACGGCGCGACATATCCGTTATAATTTTCTTATTCTCATTATCGTGCAGCCAATCGGTAAAGTAATGCAGGCGGGAAGAGTAGCCATCAATTTTCCCCAGACGATAACGGATTAATTTTAAATATTTTTTTAATTCATAAGACGAAATATTTCCGGCAGCGGCGCATTTTGTGAGGGCAAGAACAGTTTCCACAAAAGTCGTACAATCGAAAGCCGATAAATTGACAACCAGCTTTTCATTGTCCGGACATTCAAGGGTTTGGGCTTTGTAAGGTATATTAATAAAAAGACGGCCAATTTCCACTATTAAATCGCCGTAAGATAGATCGCTGTTTGGTAAAGGCTTGTTTCGCGAAGGCGCATCAAC
>Ga0187890_10000894_pt1 | contig 21686 bp, 20 predicted proteins | sample June2016WEW_21_1_FD_133005 | JGI IMG/M metagenome (GOLD analysis project Ga0187890, IMG submission 133005) | Peatland microbial communities from SPRUCE experiment site at the Marcell Experimental Forest, Minnesota, USA - June2016WEW_21_10 | ecosystem: Environmental > Terrestrial > Soil >... | reverse complement strand
TCCGTTATTTGACCAGCCGTTAAGTACGATGCCAAAGTAATTCTCACAATTCTAGTCCTACTCAATCAGGTGGGGTGAGTTCGACAAACTGCCCCAGTCAACTCAAAATACAATGTAACTCTCGTATATGGCGTTCTGATGAGGGTTATCCGGGATCTTTCAATATTTGGATCATACCTGCAGCTCTCATCATTGCTGCAGGGGTTGATTGAAACGGGCCGGGGCGCGGCAGCGTAGCCTGGCTCCTCGGGACTGTCTTAATTCTCACTATTGGCGATCTCTATCTATCCCAATCGACCTTTCGCTTAGCTCGAGAATCAGCCGTAATATAGTTATTTAAATGGGTATCTGGTTCCTGTCGAGCTTCTTCGGCAACTATCTTCAGGGATTTCCGGGCGCGTTTTGGGAGCGGATGCCGGGAGAGCAGTGAGCAGTGAACGGTGAGCAGTGAACGGTGAGCAGTGAACGGTGAGCAGTGAGCCGAAAATATGGTATTTTAATCGGAACGCATCAAGAGGTTTATTGAGCGACAGTCGCTTACATTATTGATGCTGTCACCAGTGAGGAAAGGTCACTGTCCCTATTGTGGAGGCTGTAGCCCTGTTCCAGGCATTTATCATCCTTTGTACCCGGGAGGGACCCACCCTCCGGGATCGCACCTGAGCACCAGATGCTCCTTAAAATCCGACGTGTTTTCAATTAACTCTTCGATGCGAAGCGGCTCGACCAAGCCCCGCTTCCAGACTTTTTGCTCGACTACCCCTATGACCAGATACTCATTTCCGACAACATCGGGGTAAGGTCCCGAAAAAATCTCCGCCATTACACTCTAGAGCTGGTCCTGGTGGGCTATTATAAACTCGCATTTCGCGCAGTAGCGGCAGGTCTTGCCCAGGTTAAGAAGGCCGTATCCATCCATGTGGATGAGCAGAGGGAATTTTCTCATGTAAGTGAGCCGGCTGCATTTCGGGCACTTGCTCCATCGCATGTACGAGTATGGATTCAGAGCAAATCGATAGCGCGGACGCAATTTTCCTAATCGTCTCTTTGCCATGGCCGGCCGGCTCTCTTATGTGGTGAATTGATGGACCGATGTGGACGGCGAAGTGCCGGAACACAGCACGATCGGGTTAGACCAAAGCAAATACTTGATTTTGCCACTCCCGCCAAGGACTTTTTCAATATTTGAACATGGCGGCCGGTTGCGAATATTCTTGCTCCTTGCTTCTTGCTTCGCACTCCAGCTTCCCCATTTCTACGATCTCGTAGACTGTGTCCGGCAAAAATGTTAAGAGTCACTACATTCTGTGGTACCTGGAATTGAAAGGCGACGACCGGGACAAATCCGATACGGGGCGGTTGCAACATGCCAAGCATCTACCAGATCAAACCCGCCTTGCAGCGCTTGCTGCGTCCGGCTTGTGGTCCGCTGCATCGGGGCGGGATCTCGCCCAACATGATCACGACGACCACGCTCCTGGCTTCAGCAGCCATGGGGCTGTGGTTGTGCACCGGCTCCAGGGTCTCCTTCCTTTCACTCCCGGTCTTCCTCTTTGTGCGTATGGCCGCCGATGCCCTGGATGGGATGATAGCCAGGGAGCTCAACCGCTGCTCTCCGTCCGGGACGCTGCTGAACGAGGTCGCTGACGTTGCGGCGGATGCCGTCCTCTACCTCCCCTTCGCCCTCCTGCCAAGTGTCAACCCTTTTCTGCCCGTCGGCGCCGTTGTGCTTGCGATGGTCAGCGAACAGGCGGGAGTCGCGGCTGTTTTGATCGGCGCGCCTCGGCGATTTGAGGGGCCCATGGGCAAGAGCGACCGGGCCTTCGCCTTCGGTGCGTGCGGCCTCGCCTGTGCCCTGGGGTTGACAAGTCCAGTGATCTGGAATGTGATTTTCGCGGTGATCATCACTCTGCTGCTTTTCACCATATTCAACCGCTGCAGGAATGCGGTCAGGGAAGCCGCCTGAATGGCCGTCCTGGAGCATCAGCCGTTACTGTGGGCATGGGCCGGCGTTGCCGGCCTGCTTATGGTTGCCTCTGCGGTGGCTGAGCTCTTCCAGCACATTCGTCCCTCTCCGGAAACCCTGAAGAACAGCAGGCGCATCCGTACGTGGTGGCTGATCTGCCTGAGTGTGTTCCTGGCCATGTCGTGCGGGGTCGTCGGCTTGGGCGCCCTTTTCTGCGCCGTGAGCATCCTCGCCATGAAGGAGTTCGCCGCGCTTCGCTTCCACGGGCAAGACTTTCGTCTTGCCTGCGGAGTGATGACTGCCGCGGCGGTGCTTCTATATGCGTTTCTCGTGTGGCGGCCGGAGTGGGTCCCCTTTTGGGCGGTGCTCGCTGTGGGGCTCTCTGCCGTTGTCCTCGGGGTCTTCGCCGCCACCCGGTCGATCAGGGACAGTTTCCTCAGTGGCCTGGCCTTTCTCTTTTCGGCCGCAGGCCTCAGCCATGTCATTCTTCTCGTTAAACTGCCGGTCCCTGCAGATGTAGGCCGCTACACCGGTCCCGGCACTCTTTTCTTTCTGCTCCTGATGACTTCACTCAACGATGTCGCTCAGTACTTGTGGGGGAAGGGCCTGGGGCGCAGAAAAGTCGTTCCTCGCATCAGCCCGAACAAAACTCTGGCCGGGCTGATCGGAGGGACCCTGACCACCACAGCGCTGTCGGCCGGCATCGCCGGGGTCTTCACATGGATGCGCTGGCCGGTGAGCATCGGGGCAGGGTTGATCATCGGAATGGGCGGATTCCTGGGGGATATCATCGTATCTGCCTACAAACGAAGCGCGGGAGTCAAGGACACCGGTCATCTGCTGCCCGGCCACGGAGGTATGCTCGATCGGGTCGACAGTCTGTGTGTGACAGCACCGCTTCTTTACTGGTTTATCAGATGGATTTGACCACACTGGAGAGCCAAAATTTTGCGCCATGACCTGGAAACCGAATCAACCTTCAGAACCTGGGATGGAGGTGAACTGTACTATCGCGCCTGGGCCTCCGGCGGTGAAGACGGAAAGGCTTTGATCCTGCTCCATCGCGGTCACGAGCACAGCGGCCGGTTACGTTCGCTCTACAGCGAACTGTCCCTGGATGGATTCTCCGGTTTTGCCTTCGACCTGCGCGGCCATGGGCGGTCCCCGGGCGACCGAGGTTTCGCCGATTCCTATGACGTGTGGGTAAAGGACCTGAATTCCTTCATCAACCACATCCGGGACAGACACGGGATCGCGCCGGAAAACATGGCCATTGTCGCCAACAGTGTCGGCGCGGTAAGCGCCCTCACCTGGGTCCACGACTATGGCGCACACGTCCGATGCATGGTTCTCGCCGCTCCCGCTTTGCGCATCAGGCTGTATGTCCCTCTGGCCGTCCCTCTGCTCCGATTGCTGCTGCGCATCAACAAGAAGGCGATGGTCAGGAGCTATATCCGCGCCGCCATGCTGACCCACGACGCCCAGGAAGCAAGGGCTTACGACGCCGATAAACTGATCACCCGCATCATCTCCGTTGGGGTACTGCTGGGACTGCACGATACGGCCACCCGGATTCTCTCGGACGCCGGCGCCGTGACGGCGCCGACCCAGATCTTTTCGGCCGGATCCGACTACGTGGTTGAAAACCGTTCGCACGGGAGGCTCTTTGCTGCTATTTCTGCAGCCCGAAAAGAGCACCACGTCTTCCCGGGGATGTACCACGGCATCTTTTTTGAAAAGAACCGAGGGGAAGCCGTCGCAAAAGCGCGCCGGTTCATCCAATCCTGTTTTGACGAAGAACCGGGGCAAGATGTGCTTCAGGCCGATCGGCAAGGGTACACGCGTCGTGAGTACGACCGGCTTCGGGCTCCGGCTTCAATGCCCGTAACGGCCTTTTTCGGCCTGCAGGCGCTGGCGATGAGGACGCTGGGAAGACTCAGCCATGGCATCCGGCTTGGCTTGGAAACGGGATTCAACTCGGGAGATACCCTCGACTACGTCTACCGCAACCAGCCTTCCGGTGTGACGTGGTTGGGCCGGCTTATCGACAAGGTGTATCTGAATTCCATCGGTTGGCGTGGAATAAAGCTCCGCAAGGAGAGCTTGAAGCAATGGATCTCGGTGGCCGCCGCGCGACTCCGAAACGAAGGACGGGAAGCCCGCATAATGGATGTGGCCGCCGGCCATGGACGGTATCTGCTCGAAATCAAAAGGGTGCTCGGTGACCGCGTCAAAGTCCTGCTGCGAGACATCGATCCGGCTAATCTGGAGTCATGCCGGCTTCTGGCTGCCCAATGGGGGCTCGGTGGAATCGAATTTGAAATCGGGGATGCGTTCGACGAAAAGTCGTATGCGTGCCTCCCTTTCAGGCCGAACATTACGGTGGTATCCGGCCTCTACGAACTGATCTCCGACAACACACGGGTCCTAAGCTCAATGAGAGCCATAGCCGGCTCTCTCGAGCCCGGCGGCTACCTCATCTGCACGGGGCAGCCCTGGCATCCCCAGATAGAGATGATCGCCCGGACCTTGACCAACCGCGACGGTACCCCTTGGGTCATGCGCCGCCGAAGCCAGTCCGAACTCAACGCTCTGCTGGCCGAAGCGGGCCTCCAACGGGTGGATTCAAGCATAGACGCCTACGGCATTTTCACAGTCACCCTGACCCGAAAGGTGGGATAGCCTTATGGACTCGGCTGAACAACTGAAGGCGTTGGAAACTTATTTTCAACTCATGAGCATGAAGGGTGTCGTCGAAGTATTCCACGCTGCCCGCCAGGCCGGTGTGCTGGAGGCGCTCGCCGGGGGGAGGCACACGGCTGCAGCCCTGGCCGTGAAGTGCGGGTTGCGCGAGAAGCCTACCGCTCTGCTGCTGCGGGCCCTTTGTACGGCAGGCATCGTGCAGATGACCGGGGAAGAATATCTGCCGATGCCGGTTCTCCACTTTCTCTCGGGGACCTACCAGGATCTCGGCAACCAATACTGGGATTACCTGCCGTCCTACCTCGAGACCGGCCGGCCCTTGCAGCGCATGGACGACCCGGAGGAGGGACGGAAGCATTACGTCGAGCAGGCCCGGTCGTTGCGCGGGATGATGCTCCCCTCTGCCATGGCCGCCGCCGGGATGCTGGGAATCGGCACTCATCTTAAGCAGTTGAGTATCCTGGATGTGGGCGCCGGTTCAGGAGTGTGGGGCCAGACCTTTGCTCTGCATGATCCACAAGCGCGCATCACGGCCATCGACTGGCCGAACGTCCTGGAGATGGCGCGGCATTACGCCGACCGGACCGGCCTGGGCGACCGTTTCCAATCACTGCCGGGCAGCTACCACGAGGTAGAGCTTGAATCCGCCGGGTACGACCTGGCCATCACGGCCAATGTGGTGCATCTGGAAACGGAGGACGGGATACTTCGGCTGTTTCGACGGCTGCACGCCGCGCTCAAACCCGGTGGTCATATGCTTGTGGTGGATGTCTTTCACGACCAACCGGACGGGGAGCTCAACGCCTCCCTCTATGAGCTCGGGCTGGCCCTGCGAACCGGGCACGGGCGGGTTTTCAGCCAGGAATCCCTGAGCCTTTGGCTGCGAGAAGCGGGGTTTTCCGATCCTCGGTACAGGCCTATTCCGGTCACGCCTTTCACCATGGGGTTGATCTTTGCGCAAAGAGGAGAATGCCAATGAAGGCACTTGCCGCAATGAAGCTCATACTCGTGGGGCTCCTGGCCCTGATGCCCGTGACGGCTGTAGCGCAGGAAGAAAACAAAGCCGATCACGACGCTCTGCGCAACATCCGCAGGATTGCGGAAAACGCCATCAATCGGAACGACCTGGACACGATCCGGCCCTATCTGGCCCCGGAGTTCTCCATAGTCACTTTCACGGATCGCGAGTTCACGGATTTCGATGCGTTCAAGACGCAATGGGCAAAGACCCGCCGGAAAATGCTCGGGGAGAGCGGTTCCTTCAAAGTCGACCTGGACCCCGAGCTCAGTTCGCTCAAAGGAGACATCGCCCTGTGCCGCGGCAATGCGAAGAACACCCTGGTGGACGACAGCGGCAAGGTCTTTGAGTTCACCTCTCATTGGACGGCGACCTGTCAAAAGGTGGGCGGCAGGTGGTTGATTGTGCGCGCGCACAACTCGCTCGACCCGTTTCACAATCCAATGCTGGAACATGCCGTGCGGAGTCTGCTCCTCAAGTCGGCCGGGGCAGCAGCTCTCATCGGCTTGCTGTTGGGCGCCGCAATGGTTTGGCTCCGTTACCGCCTCAAGGCCGGCACCCCTGTGGTGAGGCGGTGAGTGAACGATTCGATGCGTCGCTGAATCAAAGTGCCTGACCATACGAAGCTATTTCCGTTTTTTTATTGAAATGTTATCAGCAGATTCAACGCATATCAGCCTCATTTCGCCCGGCCTGTCATCAGTAAAGGGGCATACCGTAAAATCCGCAAACATCTCAGTCTCCCAACTGAGCCGGCGCACTAACTCATCTGGCACATTCGCGTAGTCTTCGAGATAAAACCGGCCCTGCGATATTCCAAGCATGCGCTTCGTCCCGAGCGGCCATATTCTTGCAGTCGGATTGCCATTGTAAAAACTCATCCGGCCCCTGACTTTGAAACACGGTCCTGAAAGCATCGGATGTTCTTTGCATGACTTTTTGCCTGGTTTCTCATCACTGCTGCTCGTGGCAGCAAAAAAGAGGATGAGAAAGAATACCGGCAAGATGATTCGCATGATCTTCATATCATTCTCCAGGTACCCCTCGAATTCGGACGCCGGTTGCAGCTCATCTCCGGGCAATTCAGAGAAAGCAACTATTGAGCGGGCGGCTCAATTGGAAACAGATCAGACTCTTTGAGCCAGCCGGTTGTGGTTTTTTCCTCTGCCGAATATTCGGCATATACCCGGCCCGGTTTATAGTCGAATACCTTAAGATGAAACTTACTCACTTGATGAACTGATATTCGGTCTCGTCCTCTTTGAGTGAAATCTGCCCGGGAGTTCCAGACTTAGTCCACGTACCTCCATCGCAAACGCCTTTGTTGACAAAAGCCTCACGGTAAAATACGGGCGTTTTCCCGACTTTCACGAAAAGCCTGCACGCCTCGGCTTTGCCATTTTTTTCGCCAACGCCGCAATTGTCCGAATATGTTTCCGTCTGACCAAATTTCGTGACCCTGTTTCCTGAAATCTCAATGATCGAAATCGATTTCCACGTTACTCCCTGATTTGTCCCACCTGAAGCCACGAGAATCCCTGACAGACCATTGCCATTCAAGTCGGGCATTGCGCCGATACTGTTATCCCATCCTCCCTCATAAACAATGTGGGTGACCACCTGAGCATTTTCGATTATGGCGATCCCGTTTAGGGCCATATTGTGACCGGTCTCGCAATACCTGTATAAAATTGCTCTTTGGTCTGACTTTGGTCTTGTGAATGAGCCTCGAGCGCTGTCAAGAGCAGTTGCTTCGAAACCGGGAGCACAAACCAGATCACTCTCCTGCTCATGCCATAGGTTGCGGGCAGCGGGCAATATCTTCTCCTTCATCAGCGCTTCTTCCGATGGAAACAGCTTGGTTGGAGCAAGTGACAACCTGCCGTCATAGATTAGCTTTAAGCTTTGAGTAAAAGCGTTTTCAGGGACAGCCGGATGGCTCAATAGTAAGATAAACAGCAGTAAAGAGATCACAGTGAGTATCTTCGCCGGAATTTTCGCTTTCAAAGTTGTCACCGCCTTTCCATCGCCATGCATTACTTCAGAATCTTGCCCAAGAATACACCGGAGATCGAACATGCATCCCGCCTGGTCGAGAATGTCGAGCAACACAGAATCGGCCACAGCCTTCTAATACGGCCCCACCGCCAGACCTTCGAATCTGAAGCCATCATCGCCTTGACGGACAAAATGAAGCGAGTACTCCAGGTTCTTCAGGTCAATTGGCAAAGGCCCTCGACGATTGTGTACGGATGCGCAAGAGCCATCGTCCCAGTTTCTATGTCATGAAAAATCACCTTACTCTGCGGCCGCCCCAAGGAAAATCCTGACCACCCTGCCATCCTGGAGATCAAAGATCATTCCATCATAAATCGAACCGGCCACGAACTGCTTGCCCTTCTTCGCAGGTTCTTCCGGGTCCCGGTACCGCCCGTAGGCGTTGATGACCTCGCGTTCCGCGCTCCCGATGTGAATCCCCCCGGTCGTCACCAGAGTGCTGGGAGCGGAGACGCCGATCGATTCCACCACCTTCGCTCCTCCTTTCCGTTCCGAACTCATTTTAAGAACAATGCCGCAATCGGGGTACTTCCACGTCGGAAATACTTTCATGAAGCGTCCGCTGCTGCCCTCCAACTCCTTTGTTCGTTCTGCACGGCGGTTTATCAGGAAAAATCCCGGCGCGTCCGAAGATATCAGGGCCGCCTTGCATCTCTTGGCAGAATAGGCCACATTGGATGGGACGGTTTCGGTAAACCCACCAATGGTTTGAATGTGGAAGATGGACTCAGTGCCTGTATTTTCTTGATCTCCCACTCCTCGAGCCATATAATATGAAAAAACGTATGGGTCAAGAAAGGGAAGGCGTGATGAGTCGGATGGTTAAGAAGACAATTGAATTGGACCAAGACCATATTGACAAAGTTCGTATGATTTTCAGGGTTAGAACGGATAAGGAGGCGGTCAACAAAGCCTTGGAACTGGCGATCATCGACGATGAAATAATCGGGGCTCATGAAAGGGCGGGTGGAAAAGGGGAACTGATCGATGAGGTCTTCGAATGAAGGTCATGTTCGATACCAATATCTACATCTCTTATATTCGAGACCGGTCGCATGCTGAAGAGCTTCAGTGCCGCGGCACGGTAAAGTATATTTCGGCCATCACTCTCATGGAGCTTTGGGCTGGAGCCAGAATCAAAAAGGCTGAACGACTCGTTCAACGGCTCCAAAAGCCTTACGCAGCTGCGAGACGAATCGTCACCCTGGATGCCGATCACTATATCGCAATGGGTCATTTCTTTGCTGGTCTTTCCCGTCCATACGACACACTGGTGAAGATGGCGGGGTTTGTGAACGATGTTCAGATTGCCTTCGGGGCAATATCCATCGGGGCAATGCTATACACCGAAGACAAAGACCATTTTAATGTTATCAAGAATGGTCTTAAGCCTCTCAAGGTCGAATATGTCTGATCGGTTTCTGAACATCGTGTGGTTCTTGCCGGAATACCGTTTGCACTACAGCGGCAGGCGGTGCTCCTGGATTGCCTTCCACAGTTTCCTACGCCTCTTGAGGGTTTCCTTCCATTGATTGATGACCTTCCGGTAGGCCGATGGATCAAGCTCGTTCAGTGCGGCAAGCCATCGGGCATGATCGGTGTAGACCGAATTCTCGGCTTGACCCGGATCGGGCACCAGATGCACCACGTGGTGCTTCCAACACTGGATAACGAGCGGTGTGAGTTGATTGGCCTCCACCTTTTTCAGCCACTGCCTTCTGCTTGTGGTCAGCTCTCTGCAGTCATCTCCGGACCGGCAAATCGCTTCAGATAGACGGCGATATTTCGCTGCAGGCTCGTGAAAGTGCATCAAATCGCACGTGAGCATGGAAAGCAGGTCCTGCTGTCCTTTCAGTTGCGCTGCAGGCGCCTTCATGAGAGACCGGAGCCACTCGTTTGCTTTCGAGATAAACCGGCCTCCATCCGCAGGCTCATCCAGGCTCACATTGAGCAGCCACATGACCCAACAGTCATCTGATATTCCGCGTCTTGGGGCATCCCAGCCCAACTGGGCGTGCAGGGTGTAGTCTTTCCATTGCCCGCCAAGTCTCGCCGCCGCTTGAGAGAACGGAAGACGGTTGAAATCGCGGAAGCACTTTGCCACCGTGTCCCAATTATATGGGTTAACGTAGGTCACAAGCTGAAACTGCAACGAGGCCGCCCTCTCCTTTTTGTTCACCTTCCCGGCAATGGACATCCAGTCCTGCAGCAGAGAGATAACCTCCTCACTGGGAGAACCATAGAAGTAGCTGAATTTGAGCACCGAGATGAGGAGAGATTTCTCCGGCTCCCACTTGGCCTCAAGCAAACTCGCCACGGTCTGCTCGACGATGTCTTCCGCTTCCTCGTTCTTATCGCGGGAAACCAGATCTCTAATGAGGGGAAGGCCGTAGTGCCAGTCTTCATGAAGCAGTCGGCGGCAATCCTCGAGGTAACCCTCGGGTTCGAAGGATGCCCGAAAGCCGTAGAAGATCTGATGCCATGTGGAATGAGAGGACTTGAGCTTCTCCTGCCAGAATGGCTTCTCACGGTGGTCGTTGATATACGTGTAGACCTTTCTTTGGTCTTTCTCCGGAAGGGAGCTGAAAAAATCGACCATTGCGGCGTGGCTCAGTCCGACGATCTTGAAACGGTTTTCCATCTCAGCCGTCTTTCTGACGAAATCGGGAGCCGAACCGATCGTGAGCCATCCCCACCTGAGCACGCACTCTGTTGTGGGCGCACCAAGACCGCATCCGTTCTGGTCTGCCCCCATCCACTCGGGATAGTCCTCGATGCCTCTCTCTATGCCGAGGAGCGCTTGCTCAAAGACGTCGTCATCTTCTTCGCCGATCTCGTGGATTTTCTTCAACAGAGGAAGCATCTTGCCCGCCACCTTGTCCAGATCATCACAGAAAGAGTCCGATGTGAAACAGGGCGCCTCCCAATGGTGCTCCCGGTAGACGTACTCGCCGTCTTCTCCGCCCAGCTCAAAGACGATCTCATCCCATTTCTTCCAAAGTTCTCCCCATTCTTCCATTATCTTGTCACCGGAGACAATACGTCCCTTTGGGGGCGCTTTGGGATCGAGCAAGCGGGAGAGCGTTGAAGAAACGTCTTCGTCCACCGCGGAAATAAGTTCGTTTGTCCTTTCTTTGCCCCACAGCCTGAAGACCGTATCCAGGAGATGGACAATCTGATTTTTGGTCAGGGCATCAGCCAGTTTCATGCCAATAGAGCGCTCTTTCATTCGAATCCCTCACTCCGGTGATGAAAATCGGGAATTTCGCCATCGTTTTCGCCTCTACCACCCCAAGTGTCTAACTGCATTAAGAAGGGTCCGCAATTTTCCATCGGCTGCTTACTCCTCAATATCGTCCGGTTGCCAGAATTACTCTTGTTTCATTCAGTTAAGACTACTGGAGACCGTCCCAATCCGACAGCTTCAAGGACATCCTCGATGATCATTGTATTTCGCTCTTCATCCGACACCAGGGCAGAGCAGAGTTCATGGATAGCAATGTCGTCCCTGTACCGGAAGATATGGGGCAGCGTGAACTCAGTTCTGCGCACCAGCACCCTGTGTTTGAACGGTCTTTGAGCAGCCAGCCTTGCCGGCTCCTGCTCGGCAGCGGTTAACAATTTGTCCAGTTCCGGCGTCGTTTGCAAAACCTCACCCACAGAAAGCCGTTTTCGCACCAGGCCACCCGCGAACGCCCAACGCGCCAGATAGACTTGTCGCGCGGCCTGCCTGCCCGCTAAGCGCTCGCGCGACGCAGAGTGGTTATTTTTTTCGGTAGTGTACTATATAAGTCTATCATACGAGGTCATGGATCTCCCTAAGGTTCCACTAAAAAGGCATTATTGCAAATTTTCCCACAAATTCAAACAGAAGGGTGCAACAGGCTTCGCTTCGCAGGGAGACTTCGGTGCGTGGGCAGAGAAGATGAGAATCGTCTACGGACTCAACTCTGCGTCAGCGCGGAGAAGAAGTCCGTAAACCGTGTCGCTAAAGAAGCATGCCTCTCTAAGGCGCTTGTCTCGCACCATCTGAGGGAGTTCATGCGCTCGCTTCCTGTGACGGTGGAACGCGCCGGCGCCTTTGTCTATTACCAAATGGCTGGTCAAAGGACCTTCGGCATACTTGATGAGCTCAATGTGCTGGGAACGTATCTGCTGGCCGCAAGGACGGCTTTCTAACGGAAGGGAGGAAGTCTGCTCGTATGGAGATGATGCCCAGGCTGGGCGAAAGGTACGAGGATATTGAAAGAAGGGTATCTTTGGGCGGCCCTTGGGGAAACAGCGTAGAGGGACTCTTTGATGAGGTTGAAAAGGGGATGTCTTTGCAGGAAAGAGTCGCCCTGTATGAAAAAAGCGCTATTGAGAAATGCCTGGCCCTCCAAGGCTGGCACCGGGGGCGCACAGCTACTGCATTGGGCAGCGACCGCAAGACCCTTTATACGAAAATGAAAGCCTATGGGCAGCTTTCACCCCAAACTGGGTAGAAACAGCCCCAAAGTACGATTTCTCTTTATTTACAATAGATTATCAGAGTCAGATCACCCAGATGGGGTGGTTTCTCCACAGTTTTCCCTTCGTTTTATCCAACCGCTGTCAGGCCCAAAACCCAACTCTCCAATACTTTCAGTTAGATAGGTTCCATGGCACGGCCGATGCTCTATCTGGAAGCGGCCTGATGGGTTGGCTCCGCGTTATGAGAGGCGGACAGCGCATTGGAAGAAACTCTAAAAGGTACAAAATGGGGAGAACGGAGATGAATACGCACGGGCGCATCGAGCTAAGGAGATGGGTGCAGGACGCGATCGCTCTTTACGAAAATGCCGGAAAAGAGACCCTCCTGAGGGAGATCGCCGATTCCCGGGGCCGATTTGTATCGGGAGAGCGCTACATCTTTGCACTGGACCTAAACGGGACCATGGTGGCGCATCCGATCGATCCCGCACTGACGGGCAGGCATCTGATCGATCTCAGAGATTGCGAGGGAAATGCTTTCATTGGAGAGATTGTCGATACCGCAAAGACCAAGGGCTATGGGTACTGGGACTACAAATGGCGTAGCCCGGGATCAGATGATGAACTTCACAAGACTGTTTTCTTCGAGTTGGTCGACGGCATCATCCTTTGCAGCGGGTTTTACACTTCCCAGGAAAGCTTCTTAGACTGCGTTATCAATTATTTAAGCAGTCCCTTCCGGGCCATTTACGGGGGGGAGTGGCCTTGCGGGCCGAGCTAAGAATAATAACGACCGGTTTGGCGTCAATTTCCCCCAACAGCGTAACTCCCCAGTAGTTTAAAAACGAAAGTTCCGCATGGGCCGGTTGTCTTCGATGATTTCGACGATGGCCGGCCCAAGCACGAAGGACTGCCATCATTGACTCGTCCGAGGATCTAATATTCTTCCATCATTGAACGAGGCATGCTCTAAATTGAAGTTGCGTCTACAACGTCTCGGAATTTTTCAATGTAGCGGAATTGCGAAAATTCTCCACAGCCTGCGCGTTCAGTATCCGGACTCCGGGCGCGAGCCTTCCAAGGGGAGGCCGGCCTCCAGGCAACGGCACGCTTCAATCATCGCCTTGCCGTGTTGATCGAGGTTCTCCTTCATCCGATGAATAGGCCCCGTTACGACGAGCGCATAAGTTTCCCCGTTAAGAATGACAGGGGCAGCTATGGCGACCACGTCCGGGACGTTTTCTCCTTCAACCTGCTGCCAGCCCCGCGCAGACCCTCTAAGCAAATCTTTTTCCAACTCTCGGATATCGGTGATCGTCTGGCTGGTGAAAGGTTTGATCAGAAGCTGTTCGAAAAGCCTGCGCCGTTCCTCCCTGCCCATGGACCCCAGCAGGACTTTCCCGGAAGCGGTAGCGTACAAGGGCTTGAACTCTCCAGCATGTGTGGAGTAGCGAATCATCTGTTCCGATTCAACGACCACCAGGTAAATGACTCGTTCTGCCTGGCGCTTTCCGAGAATAACCGTTTCCTGGGTCAAATCGCGAAGCATGGTCATGACAGGGCGCACCCGCTCGATCAGCGGGTCGTGCCGAGCGATCAGCTCTGCTGTCTCACACATTTTGTTGGTCGGATAATAGCCAGTTCCCCCGATCTGATAGAGGTAGCCGTGTGACAGAAGAGTGCGCAGGAGGGCAAGGCAGCTGGAGCGTGGTATTTTGAGCGCCCGTGCAATGTCAGCCAGAGATTGCACGCGACCCGCTTCCGAAAAGGCCTCGAAAACCTGTAGCGTCCTGCTTGCACTTTTAACAAAATCTGAAGCGTTTGTGTCCATAGAAGTATATCCAAGTCAGGTCAAACCGGCTTTATCTCCAAGCAGGTGTCCGTCCGGAAACTAACCGCTGGATTGGATCAAGCATTTTCAAAATCGAAATTGTGCCGCCAAAGAGAAGGATACTCCTGCTTTGGCCCTACGCACGGAAGGTGCCATCGAAGGTAAAGACTTTGTTTAAGACTGTCCCGTAATGACTGGCGGGTGATATCGCAAAAGCTAATCAGTGAGCAGGCTAGATGATGTTTACATACATGTACATCATTGTCAACCCATTTAGTTCATAAAAATGGCGGGCACATTGAGCAAACGCTATGTACGGAATGGAGGCGCGTTGTTTTGTTCCATTCCAGCCTGACGGTTAAACGTGTGTTGACGATCTGTCGGAGGGTTGGTAAGGTTAACAGGTCATGTTTTGCCCGGCCAAATCCCATTTAACTCGCGATTCCTTTTACCCGACACCGTATGGATGAGAACGCACCTCCGCACCGCTGCACGAGGCGCCCAATATCCGAAAGGCGAGCGCTCTTCCATGATTTTGACCAGGGGGTTAAGTGCATGAGTAATGAATATGACTTTGAACTAACCGAAACGCACCTGAAGCTTCGGGACACAGTTCGCAGGTTTGCTGAAAACGAAATAGCTCCGGTTGTGGATAAGGATGAAAATGAGCATCGTTTTCAGAGGCAGTTGGTGTCGAGGATGGGTGAAATGGGCTTTTACGGCTGTCCTATCCCCGAGGAATATGGCGGCAGTAATTTGGGATACCTGGCCGATGCTATTATCGTTGAAGAAATCGCCAAAGTGTCGGGTTCACTCCGAGTTGCTTTCAATATGCAGACGATGGGCACAGCGGTGTCGATTCTCAAATGGGGAAGCGAGGAACTCAAAAAGAAGTACATACCGGAGCTCATGACCGCCAGGCTTCTGGGCTGCGTCGGCATCACGGAACCTGATACCGGTTCGGATGCCGTGTCCATGTCTACAATGGCGGTCAGGGACGGTAAAGAATATGTGCTCAACGGCCATAAGATGTGGATAAACTGGGGCCCCGTCGCAGACATGTCCGTGATATTCGCCATGACGGACAAAAAGGCAAAACACAAAGGCATGAGTGCTTTCGTGATGGATATGGGTGCTAAAGGAGTTTCCACAATGGCCATCAAAGGTAAGCTCGGCCTATGGGCTTGTCCGGTGGGTGAAATCGTTATGGGGGATGTGAGGGTCCCTGCCGGCAATCTCCTTGGCAAGGAGGGGGAGGGTTTTGTCTACCTCATGCGAACGCTTATAAGCAGCAGGCTCACTGCGGCGGCGGGGGCTGTCGGGACGTGCCAGGCCGCGCTGAACGAGGCCATCAAGTACGCCACCAGGCGAAAACAATTCGGCCAGCCAATAGCCGAGTTCCAGATGGTCCAGGAGATCATAGCCAGGATGGTCGCGGAAACCGAAGCCGCTCGGGCACTAACTTGGCGCTGTGCTATTCAAAAGGACCTGGGGCTGATAAACAACATGCGTGAAACCGTACTTGCCAAGTTCTACGCAGCCAGGGCAGCCGACGAGGTCCCTAATCTGGCGCTCGAGGTGCTGAGCGCCTATGGATACTCAAATGAATTACCCCTGGCCAGGATCCTGCGTGACGGGAAAGCCTACAAAATCCTGGAAGGTACGGCCAACGTCATGAAGTTGATAATCTCCCGAGATGCCCTTGGCATCAAAAAAGCCAACAGGTAATCAGAATAATACCCATAATATGACTGTCCGTTATTGCGAGCCCGCAGCTCGGAAGGAGTTAACCGTTGGTGGAGATGTGTTCACGTTCGTAAAGGAAAGTTTACATACCAGAACAGCTTTGTAAATCTTTTTCGCTTCCGATTGACAACGGATTCCAATCTCCTAGAATCGTGTCTGGTGCCGGAACACCCATGGATAAGTTTCCAGCCATATCTTTTAATGTCGGGCAACTGGAGGTCCAAGATGGATACTGCCTTGAAACAGGCTATTTTTCGGGCCGTGGAAAAGGAACCGTTTGCCGGGTACCTGCAAATCCAACTGGTGGAGCTGGCAAAGGGCTACTCGGCAACAGAAATGGTCTATGTTCCCGAGCTGATGGGCAATATCTATGATAAGGCCCATGGCGGGGTGATTTTAACCCTCATCGATGTAGCCTTTGCAGCCGCCTGCCAGACAGATGGGACAGTTGCCGTAGGCCTCAATCTAAACGTCTCCTTTATCAGCAGCCCGGAACCCGGGGCGAAACTGCGGGCTGAAGCGCGCGAAATAGGCCGGACTGAAAAAACCCTAAATTACGATGTCAAGGTAACAGACCAGGTTGGAGGACTCATAGCGGTGGGCAGCACCCTAGCCTACCGCACGGGGAAACCGATTCCTTTTCTCTAAAGAACACAGCGACCTGTTTTCCACCATGCTGCCGCAAAATTGGCGGCCCCGGCTGATTTGGTTATAACCGGCGCCTTGGCCCAAAGATCTTGAATTTTCTGCTGCCCATCGCGAGCTCCGAAACGCTTTTGGTCGACCCGGCGGTGGCTTTCGAAGCCGCTTGGGAGGTATTTTCATCAACCTGCAATGACTCGGCTATGTCTGCCTCGGGCCTTGTTATACGTTTTTTCCCCGCTGGGAGCACCAAAAAAGTACTTGACAATACTGTTGTTACATGTAAACGTTTGTTCGTGCATATGAACGATGACTCAAAACCTTAATGCCGCGAGGTGGCCTTCGGGGTGGGAGGCGCCTTTGGTGCAATGCAGGTGCATTAAGATAGTAATGGTCGATCAAGCCATTGTGCGCTTCAATTGCTTTTCACCGGCGCTCGAAAGATCTGCACCAGGCCTCCCGCGAACGCCCCGTCTCTGGTCATGGACAGTGATCATAGACAGGTCAGGAATGGAGAGCGTCGAGAGTGGCGGCGGTCGGCCTGCCCGCTACGCGCTCGCACGACGCAAAGTGGTTATTTTTTTTCGGTAGGGTACTATATAAGTCTATCATACGAGGATTGCCATTTGGCCTGGGAACAGGTGTGACAGCCACAAGGCCGGAGCGATTGGCTCGCGCTCTCGATCTGTCGGGTTCTAATTGGAGGGTTGGTTATGATGCGATTACAGTACATGGCAGAGGTAGATGAGGATTTATGTACCGGATGCAAACTGTGCGAGTTCATTTGTCCGGCCGCCGCCATCAGGGTAGTGGAAGACACCGCTGCAGTCGACGGCGATCGCTGTATAGATTGTCAACGCTGCATCGATCTATGCAAAACCGAAAAAGCCATCAGCCGAATCGCCCGTCCTGAAGAGGTCCTTCGATACGTGGACCTGACCGATCTGGATCAGGCCCGGATAAAAGAATTGTGCGGCAAAGCGGGCCTGCTTCCGCATATGGCGATCTGCGGATGTACCCGTACGACGGCGCAGGAGACGGTTGCGGCGGTCCTGAAAGGTGCGAGGACGCCTGAGGAGCTTTGCGCCATGACCGGTCTTCGCGCCGGCTGCGGCCTCTACTGTATGACTAGGATCTTCCAGGTACTGCAGGCATGCGGAGTTGAATTCGAGAACCCTCCGGACAGGAGGTGGATCAAACTGACTCTGGGCCTCGCGGATGTTTCCGAGGAGAAGGTGCTTCAAATCGACCAGGCGTATCCCACCTGTTGTGTGGGTGAGGACTGGAGAAGGCTGACACAGAGACGCAGCAAATAAGGAGGACACTCATGTTTAATCCGCCAGTACAGTCCCCTGAGCCGATGGAATCGTTTTACGGTCCCAAACCCAAGGAACGGGCCATAAATATACTCGATGATATCGTTTCGGTGGAAGTCAGCGATCTTTTCCCCGACATAAACGAGCGAATTTACAAATATGGCGGAGACCTCTCCGCCATAACGAAATCCACCGGTGAAGCCCTGTCCCGGATCGATATGTCGATGATAAAGCCTGGGGATACTGTCAAGATACTTAGTTCCGAACATGGCTACAGCATAATGGGAGGTGATGTCTATGCCGCCATGCTCGAAGCCGTCAAGGACAACGTCAAGACCGCGACCGGCTGTAAGGATGTTCGCCTGATGGTGGGCGCCTATAAAGGCTTCCGGGAATCTGACGAATTCATCAGGCGCTATGAGCTTGACAAGCGGTTCGAAGGCAAGGTCTACGGATATGGTCCTTATGACCGGGATGTGGCCATCGATACCGAGATCGGTACGATCTACGCGATCAAAAAAATATTCGACGGTGACTGGTTTATTCACTGTTATTACGACGATCCAAGGGAAATTTATTACCACCGTCAGATCCAGAGGGCATTCAAGCCGTTCGGCATGTCCTATGTCCGGTTTGAAACCCGGTCGTGCTATCATATGAATTTTGCCAACCGCTCCTGCAATTACCTGCCGATTGCGGTCTTTTACTCGCCATACATTCAACAGAGATATGCTTTTTCGTGCGTCTTGAGGCATTCTCCTATCGGAATATTGAAGGTGGACGCGGACAGGGACCTTGCGGCCCTTGATAGGAGAATAGCCATCAGCCACCTAAGGAAGTACGGCAAGATGATGCGGCTTTTTCACGAGATCGATGAAGCCATTGCCGTGGCGGACGGTGGGAGATGGGGGTTTTATCTGCATGCCGGCGGGACCATCTTTGGCGTCTTCATGCATGCCCATGACGATCTTTTCGACATAACCAACGCCAAGGTTTTGGGCGGTTTTAAGAAAAATGCTAAAGGAGAGGTTGTTCCAATGACGATCAATCCGGCCTGCAAAGTCATCGTGCTGCATCAGGCTTGGCCGGGCATCAATTATCTCGGACTGGAAGAGACCCCGATGGTGATTGCCGGTGAAGATCATGCAGCCATGTGGCAGGCCGATCATTGCAACCCTTATATCTCCGAGACTGCCAGAGTTGCGCCGGATTTGCCCAAGGCAATGGAAATAGCTCAGGACTTCTACCGGACCGACAAAGTGATCATCTTCGATGGCAGTTTCGGTAACATTAACTGCAGCCGGTCTCTGGCCGAATTCCTGGTGAAAAAAGCGCCGGAAGTAAACAGGGAAGTGGAAGAAAAGCTCCTGCCTATGTGGTTGAAGCAGCGGGGTATCAACCCGCACGAACTGGACAGCCATTCCTAACCCATGGCGCGGCGCTCCTGCGGCTTGTCACTTATATCGGAAACTGCCGGCATCATCGATGCCGGGTTTACACGTTGGCGTTGGGGGTGCCTTGGGATGCGAAACTTTCCGGCCCCGGTTAAAGACATGTCACAGAAGCAGAGAGCAGGGATTTATCCGCCATGACGAAATTTGATTTGCTGAGAAAAACTGAAATCAGAATTGAAAATATCGGCTTGAAGAAAGCCAACCTGACCGATATAGCCGAACAAGTAGCAGGGATACTCGGCTTGAGCAAGGGCGAGGTGCTCGTGGTGGATTATCTCAACGGAGCAATGATCCTCGACGTACTAAACACCTGCGTAAACGCCTATAACATAGTCGGGAAAAAAGAGCGGCTGCTGAAAGCGTTGAGTGTGCTTCCTGGAGTATTCATCTCGGATGATACTTCCATTCACTCAGACGGTATGCTTGGCTGGATTGCGATGGACGAGCAGGCGGCTACGGAGGCACTAAGAAAATCAGAGCAAATGGCCAGTGAAATTTTAAAGAATATCTCAAAGAGGGTCATCGTGTTTTCCACCGGAGCTGAGGTAGCGGAAAACCAAATCGAAGACACCAACATGCCGGCCATTGTGGAGTGTCTGACATCGGAGGGTTACAAGGTCAGTTGGGGTCAGATCTTGCAGGACGACCAAACGCTTATTTCGGCAAAACTGATGGAGTCTGCCAATCTGGGATATGGTTTGATAATCACCACCGGAGGGGTAGGCGCCGAGGAGAAGGATTTCACCGTTGAGGCTGTGAAAAACCTGGACCCCGACGCCGCCACTCCCTATATATGCCATTTTGAGATCGGGACCGGCAGGCACGTCAAAGACGGAATCAGAATCGCGGTGGGCTGTTATTGCGACACTTTGATCATCGCGCTGCCGGGGCCAAACGATGAGGTCAGAGCGAGTCTCGGCGTTCTTGCCGATGGACTTAAGGCGAAACAGGGCAAACACGTTCTTGCTGAGAATATAGCCAATAACTTAAGGGATATTTTGAAAGCAAAAATGTCCCACTTCTCGCGGACATTAGCTTCCAATCCGGTGAGTTAAGACGGAGCCGGTCGCTCAAACCCCCGTGGAGCCAGTCCCGCCTTGCGCGTTGAATTCACGGCTGTGCGCTTTGCGGTAATGCTCCACTGTTGGGCGAGATAAGCTCTTACCCAACTTACAACTCCCGGCAGGTTGGCACAGTCTATCGCGGTGTCACGGTTCAGGAACTTACCCGTTTTACTCTCCAGTGTAAATGGGCTGGCGTTTTTGGACGAAAGCGGTGAACCCTTCCACTCGATCCATAGTGGGAATGATCTTTTCGTAAGCCTCAGTCTCCAATCTAAGGCCGGTTGTCAGGTCCGTTTCGCACCCCTTGTCGATGGCCATCTTGGCCTGTTGCATGGCCAAGGGCCCGTTTTCCAGCAACTGGCCGGCCAGTTCCATTGTAGTAGCCATCAGTTTGTCGCCGGGAACGACGCGATTCAGCAGACCGAAATGGAGAGCCTCTGAAGCCCCGATGCGGCGGCCGGTCAAGATCAATTCCTTGGCCCGCCCTTTGCCTATGAGGCGCGGCAGCCTCTGAGTGCCCCCGGCAGCCGGGATGATAGCAAGCTTGACCTCGGTGAGTCCCAGAATAGCATGTTTCGAAGCTACCCGAAGATCGCTCACCAGCGCCAGCTCAGTGCCTCCGCCCAAGGCAAAGCCGTTTATGGCGGCAATAACCGGCTGCGGCAGTGATTCGATAGCGGTGAAGGTATCGCGGATCTTGGCGATGAAACGGCGCACCTGGTCGGTCGTCATGCCAGCGCGATCTTTCAGGTCCGCTCCCGCACAAAAGGCCTTCTCCCCGGCGCCCGTTATCACCACTACACGTATGGTGGAGTCGTCCTGCAGTTCCTGTACTATCCCCGCCATCTTTTCCAGGGTTGTCAGGTTGAGCGCATTCATTCTCTCAGGGCGGTTAATGGTGATCGTGCAAACCCGCCCAGACGACTCTACGATGATTTCCATGGTTTTCATTCCAGTCATCGGTGGAGACGAGGCCCGTGATGCTCAAATCCCCGTTGTAATACTTGCCGGTCTCGACCACGCCGCCGACGAAGTTGGCCGGGTGTCCCCCGATGCCGCGAAGAGTGGATTGGAAATGGGTGATGCCGGCTTGCAGAGCAGCAAAGACACCGGTCAGCCCCCAACCATGAGTTGCATGAAAATGGGCTGTATGTTTGGCCTGGCCAGGGATCGCGTCCCCAACTCCGCACTCATCTATTTATTCATATCCGTGAAATAATGTTTACATATAAAAACGCCTGTTGTCAACACCATTTTTGCCCCTCTGATCAAGCCACCCGCTATAAGGTGAAAGCGCCGCCGGACCGCAGGATCGTCCAATTTCCATGCTGGATAAAATCCACTGCCAGGACGGCTTGATCCTGGAGCAGGCCCGGAGGACCAAGCGTCTGGTGAATTATTTTCAGTCCGGAAAGGGTCCTTTTCCGCCCTGGCGG
>Ga0187890_10000888_pt1 | contig 21743 bp, 20 predicted proteins | sample June2016WEW_21_1_FD_133005 | JGI IMG/M metagenome (GOLD analysis project Ga0187890, IMG submission 133005) | Peatland microbial communities from SPRUCE experiment site at the Marcell Experimental Forest, Minnesota, USA - June2016WEW_21_10 | ecosystem: Environmental > Terrestrial > Soil >... | reverse complement strand
GCTGAAGGAAGCGGGGCTTACCATGTTGCTGGTCGAGCAGAACGTGCATCTGGCTTTGGCGCTGAGCGATTACGCCTACGTCGTCGCCGAGGGCCGTATTTTCATGGAGGGCTTGCCGAATGAGCTCGCGGCGAAGCCGGAGATTCGGAAGGCGTATTTGGGGCTGTGATCTTCTCGTCATTGCCGGGCTTGACCCGGCAATCCATGGAGCGGCGACACTTGCTGTGTTTGCCGCGTTTCAGCATGGACCACCGGGTCAAGCCCGGTGGTGACGAAGCGGGTAAGATGTGCTCGATAGGAGCGAAACTCCACGTTCAGCCCGCCACCGGAGACGCACCTTGCACGCCAACGAAAACCTGACCACCGAGCGGCCGACCTTCGTCACCCATCTCGAATGCTCGATGACCGGCGAGCATTACGCCGCCGATGAAATTCACAATCTTTCCCGCGCCGGCAAGCCGCTGCTCGTCCGCTACGATCTCGACGGCGTGAAGAAAGCGCTGAGCAAGGATGCGCTTTCCAGCCGGCCACCCGACCTTTGGCGTTATCGGGAGCTCCTGCCGGTGCGGCGCGCCGAAAACATCGTCAGTCTCGGCGAGACGATGACGCCGCTGGTGCCCCTGCCGGGGATGGCGAAAAAATTGCGCGGCGGCGAAATTTTGGTGAAGGACGAAGGCCGGTTGCCGACTGGCTCGTTCAAGGCGCGCGGCCTGGTCATGGCGGTGAGCATGGCCAAGGCGTTCGGCATCAAGCACATGGCGATCCCGACTAACGGCAATGCCGGCGCGGCGCTGGCGGCTTACGCCAGCCATGCCGGCATCAAGACCACGATCTTCTGTCCCGAGGACACGCCGGAAATCAACTTGAGCGAGATCGGCATCCAGGGAGCCACTGTCTATCGCGTCAACGGCCTGATCGACGATTGCGGCAAGATCGTCGGCGAGGGCAAACAAAAAGTCGGCTGGTTCGACGTCTCGACCTTGAAGGAGCCGTATCGCATCGAGGGCAAGAAGACCATGGGACTCGAGCTCGCCGAACAGCTCGGCTGGACCGTGCCGGACGTCATCTTCTATCCGACCGGCGGCGGTACCGGCCTGATCGGCATGTGGAAGGCGTTCGCCGAATTGGAGGCGATCGGCTTCATCGGCAAAAAACGCCCGCGCATGGTCGCGGTGCAGGCGTCGGGCTGCGCGCCGATGGTGCGCGCTTTTGAGGCGGGCGAGGAGCACGCGCCGCGCTGGGAAGACGCGCACACCATCGCGGCGGGCATCCGCGTGCCGCAGGCGATCGGCGATTTTCTGATCCTGCGCGCGGTGCGCGAGAGCGGCGGTTTTGCCATCGCGGTGTCCGACGAAGCGATAGCGGAGGCGCTCGACGAGGTGGCGCGTGAAGAGGGCTTTCTGATGTGCCCGGAAGGTGCTGCGACTTACGCGGCCTATCAGCAAAGCCTCGCCGACGGCCGGGTCAAGCGCAACGACCAGGTGGTGCTGTTCAATTGCGCCACCGGCCTGAAATATCCGCTGCCGCCGATTCGCCGCACGCTGGATCGCCACGCGCCGATCGACTTTTCGCAATTTGAGGCGTGAGATGAGAGCGATGAAAACGCTGCCGACAATCGTCATCGGCTTGATGCTGGGCTGCGGCGCGATCGTTGCCGCCAACGCCGACGATTATCCATCGCGGCCCATCACCATGGTGGTGCCGTTCGCTGCCGGCGGGCCGACCGACGTGGTGGGCCGCCTGATGGCCGAGCATATGGGCCGCACGCTCGGGCAGAATGTCATCGTCGAGGACGTCACCGGCGCCGCCGGCAGCATCGGCGTCGGCCGGGTCGCGAAAGCGACGCCCGACGGCTACACGCTCAGCATCGGCCACTGGAGCACGCACGTGGTCAACGGCGCGATCTACGCGCTGCCCTACGACCTCATTCGCGATTTCGAGCCAATCGCGCAATTGCCGGCCAATCCGATGCTGGTCGTAAGCCGCAATACGCTGCCGGCGAAGAATCTCACCGAGCTCGTGGCCTGGATCAAAGCCAATCCGAGCGCCACCATCGGCACCGCGGGCGTCGGCTCCGGTTCGCATATTTCCGGCGTTTATTTCGAAAACCTCACCGGCACCCATCTGCAATTCGTGCCCTATCGCGGCACCGATCCGGCGCTGCTCGATCTGATGGCCGGCCGCATCGACATGATGTTCGACCAGGTGTCGGAGGCGATGCAGCGCGTGCACGACAATCAGATCAAGGCCTATGCGATTACCGCCAAGACGCGCTTGGCGTCGATGCCGGATATTCCGACCGTGGACGAGGCCGGACTGCCGGGCCTCTACATCAATATCTGGTACGGCCTGTGGGCGCCGAAAGGCACGCCGCCCGACATCATCGCAAAGCTCAATCGCGCCGCCGTGGCCGCCATGGCGGATCCGGCCGTGCAAAAGCGCTTTGCCGATTTGGGGCTCGACGTGCCGCCGCCCGAGCAACAGAGCGCGGCGGCGCTCGGCGCGCTGCAACGCGCGGAAATCGAGAAGTGGTGGCCGATCATCAAGGCCGCCGGCATCAAGGCGGAGTGATGCGGGCGCGCAAGCGTGCGCCGTCAGCTCAAGAGTTCGACCCGCCCGGTTTTCAGCTCGTAGATGCCGCCGACGACGCGGAGCTTCTTGTCGTCGACCGCCGCTTGCAAAATCGGCGCGGTGGTCTTCAGCCTGTCGACGTTCATCGCGACGTTGTCGCGGATCGCGTTGGCGAGCAGATCGCCGGGCTGTTGTTGTGCGGCCTGGACTGCCGGCGTCAGGGCATGCACCAGCGCCGGCAAATGGCCCGGCAGCGTGGTGCCGTCCTTGATCGACTTGATGGTGGCATCGACCGCGCCGCAGGCCTCGTGGCCGAGCACCAGGATCAGCGGAGTGTTCAACACCGACACGGCATATTCGAAGCTGGCGATGATTTCCTCGTCGGCGAAATTGCCGGCGACCCTGCAGACGAAGACGTCGCCGCGCGCGGTGTCGAAGCAGAGCTCCGGCGCGATGCGCGAATCGGCGCAGCTGAGCACGGCGGCAAACGGATTTTGGCCTTTGCTCAAAGCTTCGCGTTCATGCTTGAAATCGTGGCGCTTGGTGAGGCCGTCGATGTAACGCGTATTACCGTTCATCAGCCGGTCGAGCGCTGCATCAGGCGACAGCACATTTTCCGGCTTTGGCGGAGTTTTTGTCTCTTTGGCGAATGCGCGCGGCGCGATCGCCAATCCGGCGGCGACGCCCGCGAGCCGCAAAAAATTCCGCCGCGCGATCCGCGGCTCTGCGGCTTTTGCCGCACAAAGCTCGCACATTGTGGCCTCCCGTTCATGCCCGCGCCCGCAGCGCAGTGTAGGAGGGAATGTGGCGAAATCCTAATCGGGCTTGATACCGGCTTCCTTGATCACCTTGCCCCATTTCGCGGTTTCCGAGGCGATGAATTTGCCGAAATCCGCCGGCGAGCCGCCGTGCACGACGACCCCGATATCGGTCAGGCGCTGCTTGATCTTGTCGTCGGCGAGCGCGTCGTTGATCTGTTTGTTGAGCGTGTCGATGATCGCTTGCGGTGTGCCGGTCGGCGCGCCCATACCGAGCCAGCCTTCGGCCTCGTAGCCGGGTAGGAAATCGGACAGCGACGGAATATCGGGCAGCGCATCGAGGCGCGCTTTCGTTGTCACGGCGAGCGCGCGCAATTTGCCGGCCTTGACTTGCGGCAGCGCCGTCGGCGTGACGTCGAACATCAATTGTACCTGGCCGGCGAGCATATCGGTGATCGCCGGCGTTGAGCCGCGATAGGGCACGTGGACGAGATTGAGGCCGGTCATGGATTTGAACAATTCGCCGGCGAGATGCTGCGGGCCGCCGACGCCGGCCGAGGCCATGCTGATCTTGCCGGGATTGGCCTTGGCATAGGCGATGAATTCGGGAACGGTATTGGCCGGAACGGCCGGATTCACCTCCATGATCATCGGCGCCAGGCTGATCTGGCCGATCGGCGCGATGTCGCGAAGGAAGTTGAAGGTCAGTTCGGGATAAAGCGACGGGCTGATGGCGTTCTGGGAATTGACCGTGAGCAGCGTGTAGCCGTCGGGCGCCGCGTGCACCACAAACTCGGTGCCGACATTGCCGCCGGCGCCCGGCTTGACGTCGACGACAAATGCCTGGCCGAGATGGTCCTGCAAAAATTGCCCGATCAGGCGGGCATGGATGTCGGTCGAGCTCGCGGCCGCCTGCGGCACGATGAGATGCACCGCCCGCGAGGGATAGGTATCCGCATGCGCCATGCGCGACACCGCGGGCATCGCGACGGCGCCCGCGGCAAGGTTCAGGAAATGGCGGCGTGCGATGTTCATGGCGTTCCCTCGTGGCCGTCGTATTGCGGCCACTATACTATCGCTCGAATCGTCCGGAAGGGTCCAAACCAGCGGCATTTCGCATCATGAGCTTAAAGCTGCCGGCTATCCCGATCGTCGACATCCGCGACGGCGGACCGCTCGATCACGCGCGGCAAAGCGCCGAGCAGGCACGCGCCTTGCGCGACGCCTGTCTCGAGTTTTTTCCGGACGCGGCGAAGCCGCTGGTGCCGGCGCTCGATTGGGCGTCGCGCCGCTGGCTCGGCCGATCGTGTTCGCCTTACGTGGCCGAGATCGCACGGATCGCGGAAGCGCTGAATTTTTCCGGCATTTGGCTGCTCAATGCCTCGTATCAATGGGGCTGCACCGCGCGCGCCGTAGAGCACGATGGTGCGCCGTGGCTGTTGCGCACGCTGGATTGGCCGTTCAAGGGCCTCGGCCGCCACATCGCCGTGGCGCGGATGCGCGGCGCCGGCGGCGGCGAATTCTTCAGCGTGACCTGGCCGGGCTATGTCGGCGCGCTCACCGCAATGGCGCCGACCCGCTTTGCCGCTAGCATCAACCAGGCGCCGATGTGGCGGCGCATGCGCCATCGTTGGCTACGGCCGCTCGATTTTGCGGCGAACGCCCTGAAGATCTGGCAACGCACCGATCTCATGCCGCCGGACCAATTGCTGCGCCAAACCTTCGAGTGTTGTGCGGATTATCCCGCGGCGCGGCGCATGCTGGAAACGACGCCGGTGGCGCGGCCGGTGATTTTCACGCTGATCGGCTGCGGCGCCACCGAGCGTTGCGTGATCGAGCGCACGGAGACCGGCTTCGTCAGCCGCGAGGACGACACCTGCGCCGCCAACGATTGGGTGCCGCCGCGGCCGGGCTGGGAAGGCCGCATCGGCACGCGCCGGTTCCTCGTCAGTTCGTTCGACGAGGCGACGGGCTACAGCCGGGCGCGGCGCGAAGCGCTGGCGAAATGGGACGGTTCGCTGACAGACGGCCGCTTCGATTGGGTGCGCGAGCCGGTGCTCAATCCTTATACGCGGCTTGCGGTGGCCATGTGTCCCGCGTCGGGAATTTTGCGCGTCGTCGGCTACGATCTTGCCGGCGCCGCCTTGCCGGAGCCGGTGACGCAGGTCTGCGACATTGCGCCGGTTATGGCCTAGCGGTCTATATCTTTCTTATTTCTTACCTGCCGGTTGCGTGACGATGAGGGCGTCAACGACGACGCAGCCGCGGTTTTCGGGGAGCACTTTTATTGGATTGAGATCGACTTCGGCAATTAAAGCGGCATGATGCCAGGCGAAGTCGGCAAGCGCGTAAAGACACCTGGCAAGGCTGTTCACGTCGCTCGCCGGGCGGCCGCGCACCGCGCCAAGCAAGGCCGCGCCGCGCGTCTCGGCGATCATGGCCTCGGCATCGCCGTCGCGCAGCGGCAGCATGCGCAGGGCAAAATCGCGCATCACCTCGATGGCGATGCCGCCCATGCCGAAGGCGAGCGACAGGCCGAAGTCGGGATCGCGCGACACGCCGGCGAACACCTCGATGCCGTCGGCGACGAATTCCTGCACCAGGAAAGCGGCATCGGCCGGACGCGGATCGAGTTTTTCCAGGCGCTCGTGCAGCCGCGCATAGGCGCGCGTCAGTTCCTCGTCGCTTTTGAGATTGACGGCGACGAGGCCAAGCTCGGTCTTGTGCGCGATGGCATCGGACACGATTTTCAGCACCACGGGAAAACCGAGCGCGCGTGCGGCTGCGAGCGCATCCGCTTCGGACGCGACGCGCTGCTCCTGAGTCACGGGGATGCCGTAGGCCGAGAGCAGCCGCTTGGCATCGAATTCGTTGATAGTGCGCCGAACTTTCAGTTCGTCGGCAACGCGGCCGTGCCGTGGCGCGCTTATGCGGACCGGCTGCAATCCAGCGCTCCAGCGGCCGATGCGATCGAGCGCGCCAAGGCCTTGGCGCGTGCCGCCGATCACCACCAGGCCGGCGTCGCGCATGCCGTCGATCTGCTTGCGGTTCATGACGCCCGAGCGGGTGCTCATGAGGTAATAAGGCTTGGTGCTGGTGCTCGCCGCCTTGGTCAACATGTCCACGTTCTCGAACACGCGACTCGGCTGCCCGATGATCGGATCGTTCGAGGCGTCAGCGCAATAAAGGATGGAATCGATCCGATCGCTTTTGTCCACGACCGACATGGCATGCGGAATATTTACGGCGTAATTGCCGTTGCCCCAGGCATCGAACGGATTGCCGTCGCCGGTGATGCGGCCGATGACGCGCTCGGCCTCGGCGCGTTCCTCGGCCGAGAGCGGCGGCAGATCGAGGCCGGCCGCGGTGGCATTGTCGAGGATCAATTCCGACAAACCGCCTGAGCCGGTGACGACCGAAATGCCGCGGCCGCGCGGCCAGCGCTTGCCCTGGCACACCGCCAAGACTTCCGTCATCTCGTCGAGATCGCTGACCTCGATGGCGCGGTGGGCGCGCAGCAGCTCAGAAAACACCCGCGACGAGCCGGCCAAGCCGCCGGTATGGCTGGTGATGGCGCGCTGCGTGCGCTCGGTGCGGCCGACCTTGATGACGACGACCGGCTTGCCGGCATCGGCGGCGCGGTCGAGCGCGGCGACGTAACGCTCCGGCTCGCGCACGGTTTCGGTGAACGTCGCGATCACCTTGGTGTTCGGGTCGTCGATCAGGTAATCGAGATACTCGACGGTGCGCGTCACCGCCTCGTTGCCGGCGGACACCGAGAGACTGACGCCGAAGCGGCGCAGGTCGGACAACAGCCCGATGCAAACCGATCCGCTTTGCGACACGATGCCGACATTGCCGACGATCGCCGCGGGGTCGCGGACGTTCTGCTTATAGGTGGTGACCCGCGCCGCCGGGTTGAGGATGCCCATGCAGTTCGGACCGCACACCGGCATGCCGGCTTCGCGCGCCATGGCGGCGATCTCGTCCTGGAGCTTGGCACCGTCGCCGCCCAGCTCGGCAAAGCCGGAATCGTAGATCACGGCGGCGCGCGCGCCGCGCTTGACCGCGAGCCGCATCTGCTCGGGGATCAGCGGATTGCGGATGCTGAAGACGACGATGTCCGGCGCCTCGGGCAATTCGGTGAGGCTCGGATAGCAGGTGATGTTCATGACTGTCGGATATTTCGGGTTCACCGGATAGATCGGCCCGGTGAAGCCGATGGCGCCCAGCGACTCGATGACCGCGCGGCCGGGACCGCCGCGATCGGTGGCTCCGACGATGGCGACCGAACGCGGTTTGACCAGGGGATCGAGTTTCATGGGGTTTGCCAGTCTCGCGGTTTTTGTACCATGCTGGCGCCTCACGCGAACAGGCCGGTAAAGCCCATGAAGATCGTCGATCTGTCCCACACCATGAGCATCCACACCCCCGGCTGGGTCGGTTATGCCGGCAACAAGATGTATTACGCGCAGAACTTGCAGACCGTCGGCATCGTCGCCCAGCGCGTCGAGACCTCGATGCACTCGGGCACCCATTTCGACGGCGCCATGCACGCGACCGACGGCCGGACCGGCGACATGGCCTCTCTGCCGCTCGACTATCTGGTCAGCCACGGCGTAGTCGTCGATCTCGCGCCACAGGTGTCGGACTGGTCGGCGATCACGCCGGAGATGATCGAAAAGTCCGGCGCAGACATCCGCGACGGCGATATCCTCATCCTGCACACCGGCTGGCACAAATATTACGAGGGCCAGAGCCAGCAGGATCTGGTGCGCTATTTCTGCTACCACCCGGGCCCGACGCTCGAGACGCTGGAATGGATGCTCAAGCGCAAGATCAAATGGTTCGGCATGGATACCGGCTCATGCGACCATCCGATGAACACCTCGATCCGCCATATGCGGCCGGATATCGCCCGTGAGTTCGAGAAGGCAACCGGCAAGGCGCCGGCGGACTATTTCGGCACATTCGAATACGTGCACAAGCGCTCGGGGCGCAAAGTCAGGCAAGACGTGTTTCCGTTCCACAATTACGCGTTCCAGGAAGGCTTGCTGCACGCGGAAAATCTCGGCGGCGATCTGGAAACCGTGCTGGGCAAGCGCTGCATCATCGGCGCTTTTCCTTGGCGCTACGAGGGCCTCGAAGCGTGCCCGTGCCGCGTGCTGGCGATTTTTGACGCCGGCGATGCACCGGTCGAGGCGCTCGGCGACGCCGCGCGCGGCATCGTCCGGTCCTGATGCAAACGAGGCAGGTCAAACATGCCAAAGATCAAAACCGCGGACGGCACCAATCTCTACTACGAAGAGGTCGGCACCGGCACACCCATCGTCTTCGTGCACGAATTCGCCGGCGACTACCGGCAATGGGAGCCGCAGATGCGCTATTTCGCGCGCGCCCATCGCTGCGTCACCTATAGCCAGCGCGGCTATCCGCCGTCCGATGTGCCGGACGATCCGACGCGTTACGGCCAGGATTTCGTGCGCTCCGACGTCATCGCGCTGATGGATGCGCTCGGCATCAAGAAAGCGCACGTGGTCGGCCATTCCATGGGCGCCTATACCGCGGTGCATGTCGGCCTGCATCATCCCGACCGCTGCATTTCGGTGGCCGCGGCCGGCTGCGGTTGGGGTTCGCTGCCCGATCCGGCGCAGCGCGCCGCCATGCGCAAGGTGGCGCTCGAGACATCGGCGATGTTCATCGAAAAAGGCATGGCGGAAGCGGCGAAAATCTACGGCGACGGCCAGATGCGCCAGACCCACAAATACAAAGACCCGCGCGGCTATGCGGAGTTCATCCGCATGCTGTCGGAGCATTCCGCGCTCGGTCATGCGCTGACCATGTCGATGCTGCAAAGCAAGCGGCCGACTTTGTGGGACCTCGAGGCGGATTTGAAGAAATTTTCCGTGCCGCTCCTCATCATCGTCGGCGACGAGGACGAGAGCTGCCTCGACGGCAGCGTGTTTCTCAAGCGCACGGCGCCGACCGCCGGCCTTCTGGTGATCCCGCGCGCGAGCCACACCATCACCACCGAAGAGCCGGCCGCGGTCAATGCCGCGCTCGCCGAACTGTTCGCCGCGGCTGAAGCCGGACGCTGGATGGCGCATCGGGCGCCGGCGTGAAACGAGGATTAGAACGATGATAGCTGGCCCGACCGCGCTCGCCTTCGCCGCCGCGTTTGCCGGCGCGGCATTCTACGTCAATGAGGCCGAGCAGCCGGCGCGCCTGGCGCTCGACGACGCCAGCCTGCTGGCGGAATGGCAGCTCAGTTACGCGCGCGGCTTGAAGATGCAGGCGAGCCTGGCCTTGCTGTCGGGAATTTTCGGTGTGATCGCGGCGTGGCAGACGCAGGATTGGCGCTGGCTGCCCGGCGCGGTGTTGATCCTGGCGAATTGGCCTTACACGTTCATCGTCGTCAAGCCGACCAACGATCGGCTCAACGCGCTGGCAAAAAATCAGGTCGGGGCCTCGCGGGCGCTGATCGTGACATGGGCGCGGCAGCACGCCGTCCGCACCGCGCTTGGGATTTTGGCCGCTGCCGCCTATCTGGTGCCGCTCAGCTGGGTTGCTTGAAGTCTCTCATCGCGCGTCGTGAAAAATGATGCCCAGCGTGTGGCGGCGGCCGGAGCGCAGCCGGCTGACGCCGTGGCGCAGATTGACGCGATAGGGGCCCTTGGTGCCTTGCACCGGCCGATTGTGAACGGCGAACAGCACGGCGTCGCCTTGCTGCATCGGCACCACTTCGACCCGGCTCTGCATCCGCGGCCGCTGCTCGGTCAGGACGAATTCGCCGCCGGCAAAATCCCGGCCGGGCGCCGACAGCAGCACGGTGACCTGCAGCGGGAAGGCGAGGTCGCCGTAAAGGTCCTGGTGCAGGCAATTGAAATCGCCGGCGGCGTATTGCAGCAGCAAAGGGGTCGGCCGCGTCTGGCCGGCCTTGTGGCAGATTTTTAGGTAATCGGCGTGCGCTTTCGGATATCGCGTGGCGATATTCATCCGTTCGTTCCATGCGTTGGCGAATGTCACGACATGGGCATAGAGCGCCGTGCGCAGGTCGCCGACGAGATCGGGCAGCGGATATTTGAAATAGCGATATTCGCCCTTGCCGAAGCCGTGTCGCGCCATGTGGATGTGACTGCGGAAATGCTCTTCGTGCGGATAAAGCGCGGTGATGTCTTCGCACTCTTGCGGCGCAAGCAGTTTTTGCAAAGTCGCGCAGCCGAAGGCATCGAGATCGGCGCCGATCGTGCTCCAATCGTAGCCGTCGATCCGCCGTTCGACAGACTCCGCAGCGGTGGTTTTCAGCACGGCGCTCATTGCGGCCGGCAGCGCTTGCAGGCGCGAAATCCGGCCTGAGCGGCTTCATCGCCGGTGGCGTAGAAGGTGACGTTCTCGGGCTTCGCCCGCCGCGACGGGCAGCTTGGGCGGCAGAAGACGCCGGTCGTCTTCACCGCATAGACGAACTTGCCGTCGAAGCCGGCATTGCGTGCGAGCACCGCGCCCCAGCGCGGGTCGGTTTCGATTTGCGATGTTTTTGCCATTTCAAGTTTCCGATTGCGATGTCCGGTCGAGGCTAGCAGCGCCGCCGGTCCAAGGCCCACCCGAATTCTGCGTGTCGTGATAGCCTGTGATCCATGGACTTATCCTGTCGACGTGCTGGACGTTGCAGCGGCCCAAGCGTGTCATGAGCAACACCGCGAGTTCCCCCGGCGCAGCCTCATTCGCGGCGCCGTTCCGCCATCCGGTGTTCGCGGTGATCTGGACGGCGACGTTGGTCTCCAATGTCGGCGGCTGGATGTACAGCGCGGCGTCGGGCTGGCTGATGACCACGCTCAATCCCGACCCGTTGATCGTGGCGCTGGTGCAGGCGGCGAGCACTTTGCCGATCTGCCTGTTCGCGCTCCCAGCCGGAGCGCTCGCCGATATTTTCGACAAGCGCAAATTTTTGATCGTGGTCGAAACGCTGACCACGGCGGTATCGGCGGTCTACGCGGCGATGGTCGGGCTCGGCCTCGCCACGCCCGGCAATCTGCTCTTGTTCACCTTTCTCATCGGCGCCGCCGGCGCGCTCACCGTTCCGGCCTGGCAAGCCGTGGTGCCGCAGCTTGTCCCTAAGGAAGATTTGCCGCCGGCCATCGCCGCCAACAGCGTCGGCGTCAACATTTCCCGCGCCATTGGTCCGGCGCTCGGCGGCGTGACCATTGCCGCCATCGGCATTGCCGCGCCGTTCTGGGCCAACGCCATTGCCAATCTCGGCATCGTCGGCGCCTTGCTGTGGTGGCGGCAGAAAGGAACGGCGCGCACGCTGCTGCCGGCCGAGCGTTTCGGCCCGGCGATGACGGCCGGTCTTCGCTACGCCCGACACAATCGGCACCTGCGCGCGACTTTGGTGCGGGCGGCAGGATTTTTTCTGTTCGCCAGCGCCTATTGGGCGCTGCTGCCGCTGGTTGCCAGTTCGCAGATTGCGGGCGGACCGGAGCTTTACGGCATCCTGCTCGGCGTCATCGGCGCCGGCGCCGTGAGCGGTGCGTTCCTGCTGCCGTGGCTGAAGACAAAACTCGGGCCGGACCGGCTCATGGCATTGGGCGCGCTCGGCCAGGCGCTGGCGATGCTGCTTTACGGCGTTGCCCGCGAGCCCGCGATTGCGCTCGTAGCGAGTGCGCTGGCCGGGGCGACGTGGATCGCATCGCTGGCGACATTGAGCGTATCGGCGCAGGCGGCGTTGCCGGACTGGGTGCGCGGCCGCGGTCTCGCGCTCTACACCACGGTGTTCTTCGGCTGCCTGACGCTCGGCAGCGCGGCCTGGGGCGAGATCGCCGCGTGGGTCGGATTGCCGGCGGCGCACTTTCTTGCCGCTGCCGGCGCCATCGCCGCCATCCCGCTGACGTGGCGCTGGGAGCTGCAAACCGCCATGGGCATCGACCTGACGCCGTCGATGCACTGGCCGTCGCCGCTCACAGCGCTTGACATCGAGCACGATCGCGGGCCGGTCCTGGTGACGGTCGAATACCGCATCCGGCCGCAGGACCGCGAGGCGTTCCTCGAGGCGGTCGCCAAGCTCGAGCACGAGCGGCGCCGCGACGGTGCCTATCGCTGGGGCGTCTTCGAGGATGCTGCCGAGGAAGGCCGCATCCTCGAAACCTTCCTCGTCGAATCCTGGATGGAGCATCTGCGCCAGCACGAGCGCGTCACCAACGCCGATCGCGTGGTGCAGGAGGCGGTGCACAAGTTCACGCTGGCAGGCGCGCCCAAGGTGACGCATTTCATCGCCGCGGACACTTGACGTTGCAGGCAAGCGCCTGTGGCACGCTGTCCATTGATCGGCCTGCCAAGGTCCGGCACTATCCGCGCGGCATAAACGGGAAGAGGGAAGTTATGGGTGGACAACGAAAGGCGGCCGTTCGGACGATCGGCATAGCCGTCGCCATTGCCGGCTTTGCGGCGCTACAGGCGTTGCCGGCCGCCGCGCAAGCCCCCATCACCATGAAGCTCTCCACCGCCACGCTCAACGACACCCAGCACGAGTGGCTCAAGCGCTTCGCCGCCGCCGTGGAAAAGGATTCCGGCGGCCGCATCAAAGCCGAGGTCTATCCGGCGAGCCAGCTCGGCGCCATTCCGCGGCAGATCGAGGGCGTGCAGTTTGCCTCGATTCAAGGCTGGTGCGGGCCACCCGAATTTTTGGTCGGCGTCGACGAGCGCTACGAGGCGATGAGTTCGCCCGGCCTGTTTACCAGCCGCGAGCAGTATGAGCGCACCATCAAGGATCCCACGGTGACCGGCCTGATGCTGGGATTGGGCGCCAACAAGGGCTTGGTCGGCGCCGGCATTTTCCCCATCGGGCCGTCTTCGATCATCACCCGCAAGCAGATCCAGCATCTGTCCGACTATTCGGGCTTGAAGATTCGCGTGCTCGCCTCGCCGTTTCAATTGGAGATGATCAAGCGGATGGGCGCCTCGCCGGTGGCGATGACGCTCGCCGACGTGCTGCCGGCGCTGCAGCAGGGCGCCATCGACGGCTCGCTCACCACCATGACCCAGTACACGACCTTGCACTATATCGACGCGGCGAAATACGTGGTCGAAACCGATCAGCCCTATGTCAGCTCCATTACCGTGCTGAGCAAGAAGTGGGTCGACGGCCTGCCGGCCGATCTGCAGAAAATCCTCCGCGACGACGCAACGAAGACTTCGCTCGACATGCTGTCGTTCATCGATCAGTTCTTCGACGCGCAGCGCCAGGTCTGGAAGGATTCCGGCGGCAGCGTGATCCACCTGCCCGAGGCGGATCAGGCGGCGATGCTCGCCAAGATTTCCAGCATTGCCGAGGATCTGTCGGCGACGAAGCCGGACCTCAACGCGGCGGTCAAGACCATCTTCGCCGCGGCGGCGAAGAACAAATAAGCGTCAGCCGGGCAGCCTCAGCAGCGCGCGCAGCCGCTGCGGCGTGACCGGAAGCTCTTTCACCGCGCCCGGCATGCCGAGCGCGTCATCGATTGCCGCGGCAATGGTGGCGCCGACGGGATTGACGCCGCCTTCGCCGGCGCCTTTGAGGCCCAGCGTGTTGAGTGGACTCGGCGCGTCCTCGGTGATCAAGACTTCGATCGGCGGAATTTCGCGCGCCGTCGGTATCAGATAATCGGCGAAGTTGACCGACAGCGGCTCGCCGCGCGCGTCGTAGAGGAATTCCTCGAACAGCGCGCCGCCGAGTCCTTGCGCCACGCCGCCTGCGATCTGGCCCTCGATCAGCATCGGGTTGACCGCCTTACCGATGTCGTAGGCGACGGCATAACGCTCGACGACGATAGCGCCACTGTCGCGGTCGACGCGCACCACGGCGAGATGCACACCATAAGGGTAAGTCATGTGATGGGACTCGAACCAGCCTTCGGCGGAAAGGCCGGGCAGCGCGTCGCCGAGGAGTTTTGCCGCGGGCGCCAGTGCGCGGGCGATTTCGCCGAGCGTCACCGACGGACCTTGCGCGGCGGACTTGTGCAGCCCCTTGCGCACCACCTTGCCGTCGACGATGTCGAGGGTTTCAGGAGCCGATTGCAGCAGTGAGGCCGCCGCCGCCAGCGCCTTGTCGCGCAGTTTCGTGGCCGCGATACGGGTGGCTTCGCCGGTCATCACCGTGACCCGCGAGGCGAAGGCGCCCATGCCATAGGCGATACGATCGGTCTGGCCGTGCACGACGTTGATGCGGCGATAATCGACGCCGAGCGCATCGGCGCAAATCTGTGCGACGACGGTTTCGACGCCTTGCCCCACCGAAGCCGCGCCGGTGACGACTTCGACCGCGCCGCTGGTATCGACCGTCACGCGCACGCCATCGAACGGCCCGAGGCCGCTTTTTTCGACGAACACGGCCAATCCGGCGCCTACCGCTTCGCCGCCGGCGCGGCGGCGTTGCAGGTCCGCTTGCAGCTTGTCCCAGCCGGCCGCCGCCAAGGCTTTGTCGAGCAGGCCTGCGTAATCGCCCGAATCGTAGGTCATTTCCGTGCCCAGCGTGTCGAAGCCGAGCACGTAAGGCATTTCGCTCTTGGCGATGAGATTGCGGCGGCGGATTTCGACCGGATCGATTTTGAGTCGCTCGGCTATCGCATCCATCAGCCGCTCGCGCACGAACGTGCTCTCGAAGCGGCCCGGCGCGCGATAGGTGCCGCACGGCGTCTTGTTGGTGAGCCGGATGCGGCCGACCATGCGATAGGCCGCCATGCGATAGGGACCGGGCAGCATGGCGGCTGAAAGATCGGGCACGGTGGCAGCATGGGTGCGCACATAGGCGCCCTGGTCGTGAAAGAATTCGCCGTCGATGGCGAGCAGGCGGCCATCGGCATCGACGGCGGCGCGGACGCGAAAATGCTGCTGGCGCGACTGATTGGCCGCCATCAGATGCTCGCGCCGGTCCTCGATCCATTTCACCGGGCGGCCCAGCCGCAGCGCAGCGACGCAGACGAGCACATCCTCGGGATAGATTTCGCCGCGCACCCCGAAGCCGCCGCCGACATGGCCTTCGTGCAGATGCATGCTCGATGGTTCGCGGCCGAGCATGCGGGCGAGCGCGTCGCGGTTCCAATGCGGTACCTTGGCGGCGCCGTGCATTTCGAGAATGCCGCGCGCGACGCGGGCGATGGCGCCGCGCGTCTCCATCGGTACGCCGCTGTGGCGGCCGATCTTTAGATCGAGCGCGACGACGGTGTGGGCGCTGGCGAAGGCCATCTCTACGTCGCCAAAGCTCTTGCGAACCAAGGCGACCTCGGTCGAATGGCCGGCACCGAAGGCGACGGGCGGCGCGTCGGCCTCAGTCAGCGCGGGCAAAGCCTCTGCCTCGATATTCACGAGATCGGCGGCATCCTCGGCGACATAAGGATCGGTCGCGAAGACCGCGGCGACGGGCTCGCCGACATAGCGTACGCGATCGGTGGCGAGGATCGGCTGGCGATAGGGATCGAGCCCTTCGATGCGGGTGAGGCGAAAATCGATCGGCGGAATGTCGGCCACATCCGCCGCGGTCCAGATCGCAACCACGCCCGGAACGTTGCGCGCCGAAATCGTGTCGATCGAGCGAATGCGTGCGTGAGCATAGGGCGAACGGACCACGCGCATATGCAGTTGATGGGCAAACGAGACGTCGGCGGCGAAGCGGCCATTGCCGGTCACCAGCGGCCGATCTTCAAGACGCGTGACCGAACGGCCGACGAAGCTCATTCGGCTCGAGCCTCCAAGTAGTCGGTCTCGTTGACGCGCTGAACGCAAATCCTGCCGTCAGTGACGTCGATCTCGTTGAGGCAGCACGGCGACTGCGCGAGGCGCCAATAGGCCGACAGCGGCTGATCGACGAGCTGCATCAGCAATGCGCGGTTCACGCTGTCATGGCCGACCAGCACGATGGTGTCGTCGGGATGACGGCCAAGAACGAGCCGCAACGAATTGGCGGCGCGCGCCACGAGGTCCTGCAGGGATTCGCCATTCGGAAAGCGGATGAGATGCGGGGTAGCGAACCATGCGGCGAACAGCGCCGGGTTTTCTCTTTTGGCCTCATCGAAGGTTTTGAACTGCCAGGCACCGTAGTCGATGTCGATGAGGTCGTCGCAAATTTCAGTCGGCGCGCCACAGGCCTTGGCAATGGCCGCGCCGGTTTCGATGCAGCGGCCCATCGGGCTCGTATAGATCTTGCTCGGCCGCCAGGCGCCGGCAACGCGCCGCGCGACAGCTTGCGCCTCGGCGCGACCGCGCTCGGTCAGGTCGAGCGGTTGCCGGCCGCGAAAGCGCTCCGGCTTGATGCCTTCGACGTGGCCGTGACGGATCAGCAGGATTTTGGTCATGTCTTAGTTGTTTTATTATGGCGAGTCTGCCGCGTGTCGGCGCGCGCCGCAATGCCTCGCGTCCGCTAGAGGCGGCGCAGCGGCATCGACCAGGCGAGCCAAGTGGCGACCGTGGTGAACAGCGCAATGGTGAGGAAGGCGGTGCGAAACGCGTCGGCGATTTCCGATTGCACGATCGCCTGGCGGGCCGCGGGCAGCGCCGCGATGGCATCGGGTCCCTGGTCGATGATGGCGCCGAACAGGCTCGCCGTATTCCGATCCGTTGCCGCGAGAATCGAGAACAAGACCGCGGCGACCGCGGCAGTGCCGAACGCCGCGCCCACGGAGCGGGAGAACTGCACCATGGCCGCGCCGGTGCCGAGCATGCGCGGTCCGGCCTCGGTTTGCACCGTGATCTGCACCACGGCCATGACGCTGCCCATGGACAGCGCAATGACGAAGAACACCCACGGCATCTGGTCGAGACTCAAGCGCGACAGGCCGAAGGCGAGGAAGACCAATCCCACCGACGCCGCGGCCAGCCCATAGGTCGGGTAAATGGCGGTGCGGCCGGTTCGGGAGACGAGTTGCCCGGTGATCAGCGAGCCGAGCCCGATGCCGAATGTCAGCGGCAGCAGCAGGAGGCCGGTTTCCGCCGGCGACGCGCCGCGGACCGCGCGCAGATAGATCGGCAGGAAAGTGACCAAGGAGACCAGCGCCGCGCCATGGCAGGCCGCCAGCCCGTCGCTGCGCCAGACCGACGGGTTGCGGAACAGCCGCGGCGGCAGGAGCGGCGCGGTGTTGCGCTGCTCCTGCCATATCAGCACTACCAGCGAGAATATGCCGAAGGCCAACAGCGCGAACGCCATGGGCAAGGTCCGCGCATCCATGCGCTGCACCTGCTCGAGCGCCAAAATGACCGGGCTGACGAACATGATGAACAGCACTAGGCCCGGCGTATCGAAGGTGGTGCGGCGGCGGTCGCCGGGGCGAGCTTCGAGGCGCAGCACCAGAAAAAAGGCAATGAGCCCGAGCGGCACGTTGATGAGGAAGACCGATTGCCAGCCGAACGCCTGAGTGAGATAGCCGCCGGCGACCGGGCCGAACGTGCTGGACGACACCGCGATGCCGGCGAGGTAACCCTGATATTTGCCGCGCTCGCGCGGCGGAATGGCCTCGCCGATCAGCGCCTGCGACAGCGTCATCAGGCCACCGCCGCCGAATCCTTGCAGCACGCGGGCGGCGGTGAGGAATTCGATATTGGGAGACAGTGCGCAGAGCACCGAGCCGAGCATGAAGAGCGCGAGCGCAAAGATCATCATCCAGCGCCGGCCGAACGTGTCGCCGAGCCGGCCGTAGACCGGCGCCGCGATGGTATTGGCGATCAGGTAGGACACCACCACCCAGGACGCGCGCTCGATCTCGCCGAGGGCCGAGGCGATGGCCGGCAATGCAGTGGCGACGATGGTCTGATCCGCCACCGCAAGAAACATCGGCAGCATGATCGAGGGAAAGACCTTGATGAACAACGAGCGCGTCGTCGGCGGTTCGCCTTGCGGGCTCGGCGCCACGCTCGTGCCAACGGCGGGCTCGACTGGACTTTCCTTGGTCGCGTCGTTCATGGCGAAGAATTCATGACATGAAAATCGCAGTTCCCAATGCCGTCTCGATCAAAGTAGCAGATTGCTGCAAACGCACCGAGGCGCCGATATGTGACAAAAACGCGAGCCCTGAATTGGCCGTTCCTCAGGCTTGCCGCCTGCAATGTCAACGCATGACATATAACAGGTCTATTCAAGGCGGGCGCGACCGGCTCGTCCACCGCAACGGACTGCTTTGGCAAGCGAGGGCCCGGCTTTGACGCAGGTCATCCGCCTGGCACCGGCGCGTTTCCGCGAGAGCCTAACCAGTAATCCATTCGCGCTTTAATGAAACGGCTCGAAAGCCGGCCGCCTGGATAGCGGCCGGCTCTCTGCGTTTTTGATGAAAACTTGACCGGGCCGGCGCGTCTCAGCCGACGTAACTGACCCTTTCCTGATCCCGCGCTTCTTCCGCGGTGGTCGGCTTGGCCGGCAATTGCAGCACGGTGGCCGCCTGGCCCTCGCACAGCAATGTCAGCAGCACGATGCGCCCGTCGGGAAATTCCAGCGCATCGTGGTGGGCCGCCATCTTGTCCTTGTTGACTTGGCGGAAGATGGCGGTTTGGTGGTTGATGGTCTTGGTCTTCCAGCCGAGCAGGCCGGCCGGCAGGCACGCCACGTCGCCGGCGAAGGCCAGCTCAGTTCCCGGCAGGACACATACTGCCAGGCCGCGGTCATCGGCTGCGGCGAACCCACGCGTTCCCGTGCCGAAGTCTTGCGTTACCAGCTTGTCGCCCACTTGCGCGGGCCGCGACCGAACGCTTTGAAGGCTAAAGTCACACATCGGCGACTCCTTTCTTCCAAGGTCTTCCCAAGGTGAAGCCCGCCCAAGCGCCCCTCCGATAATGCGTTCAAGCAAGATTGGTGCCGCGACAAATTGAATTTTGCGGCTTTGCCCCGGCGCGCAGCCTTGCCAAGCCCTTAACCGCCGCGCCGGCGGCATATTTCGCGGTCTGTCAATCGGTCGTGGCGGCCGTTGTCGCAGCAAGCGCTCGTATCGGCTGCCACCGTCCCGGCACGTTTTTTCACCGTCTTGCCCAGAATGGCGGCTGCCGGCCGCAGGCCTGCGGCCGCCGCCGCGCGGGCGCATCGCCAGCGTTTATTCGACGGTTATGCCGCCGACCATGCCGTTCCAGTCATGATCGGAGCAGCGCAGATCGTAGGTGCCGGGCTTGTGCGCCGTCAGCAGCAGATCCTTGCTCTCGCCGGGCTGCATCACCACCTCGGTGTGCTCGCGATTGAGCACCTCGGGATTATCGATATCGGTGGTGCCGAAAAATGTCGGCGCCGTGACCTCGTGAGTTTCCTTGCCGTGATTTTCCATGTGCAGCCGGTAGTGCACGTCGCGCTCGAAGGTCAGATGGTTCGGAATGAATTTGTAGTCGATCATGAACAGGTCGAGCGTCACCATGCGCGGCTCCGACTGCGATGCCGGAGCGCCGACAATGATGCCAAGGAACGTGAGCAACCCGGCCGTGACAAAATTTCGCAGCATTGTTGTATCCGCCAGCTGACGAGCTGCCGTCGCGCCCCGGACAATATAGACCGGTCAGAGCGGAATCAGCACGCTACAAATCACGATCGGGCAACAAATAGCGCGGCGTTGGAAAACCTCGATATGGGCTAGTTTTGTTATTTATGCGTAGACCAAAGGGCCGTTCAGGACGGCCCCGGCGCATGCAGCGCGGCGGTGAATTTTTGGCCAAATTCATCGAGCTCGCCGGCATCGATATCGCTGACCGCCCACAAATCGAGGCCGGCCTCGCGCCAATGGCGGATGTTAAAACCCTGCACGCTTTCGTCCTTGACGCCGCGGACCGCGGCGCCCAACGGCTCGCCGACGAACAGATTGATCACGTGCTTGCGGCGGCGATAGACGATCGATGCCACCGGCTGGCCGTTGATGTAATCGAGCCGGCCGCCAATCAGGGTAAAACCTTGCGCGGTCAGGTCGATGACCGGCGGCGCGACGTCGAGCTTGCCGTTGAACCACGGCTTGACGGTGTGCTGGTCGCTGGTCTCCACGTCGGTCAGATGGCCGGCCTGCAGCGAGCGCAGGTGCGCCGAGACCACGTCGCTCGCTATCTGTTGATTCTGGTCGTTCCCAACCACGGCAATGACCAGGCTCGCCGCCACGGCCGCCGAAAGCGCCGTGCCGATGGTGAAGCCGCCAAAGAAAGTTCTCCAGGAGCCGCGCAACGGCGCGAGCCAAGATTGCCGCGGCGCGGCAACGCGTGCCGCCGGCACCGCGAGCGCCGCTTCGATGCCGCTGCGCAGCTGCGCCGGCGCGGCTTCCTTGAGATTCGCTTGCGCGATTGCTGCGCGCATCGCGCGGACGGCCTTGAGTTCCTCGGCGCAAGTGGAGCAGGTCTCCACATGGGCCTCGACGTCGCGGGCGTGGCCGGCGTCGAGCTCGCCGTCGATGAGCGCATGCAACATGATTTCGGCGTCGGCGCAGTTCATGGCGTAGCCCCATCCGCCACGGTCCAGGCCGAACGCAACATCGAGCGTGCGCGGGCCAGCCGCGACATCACGGTTCCCACCGGCACGCCAGCGACTTCGGCGATCTCGTTGTAGGACAAATCGTTGATTTCCCGCATCACGATGGCCTCGCGAAACGGCTGCGGCAGCGCGGCGACGAGCCGGCGGATTGTATCGCCGTCTTGCTGGCGCAACAGCGCGGTTTCCGGCGAGGCTTGCGGCTCCTGCCAGATCGGCGGCGTGGCTTCCGCCTGCTCGTCGTCGGCAATCTCGGTTTCCTGTTTGCCGCGCCGCGCGAATTCGGCGTTACAGACATTGCGCAATATCGCCAGCAGCCAGGGTTTCATGGCCGGCCCCCGATAGCTGTCGAAATGGCGCAGCGCGCGCAGATAGCATTCCTGCACTGCGTCCTCGGCATCGGCCGCATTGCGCATGAGGTAGCGCGCCAGCGTATAGACGTCGTCCAGATGGGGCAACGCGGCGTCGCGAAAACGCCGCGCTCTGTCATGCTCGTCATTGGCATCACCTGCCATGGTACTGTGCTCGGCCATCCACGACGCCGCCGACGTCTGTTGCTGCAACCGGGCCAGCATCACTGGGTGGTGGTGCTGCCCGTCGCCGCTTCTACCACGATCGTGCCGGTCATGTGCGGATGAACGTAGCAGAAATATTGATACGTGCCCGGCGTGGTGAACGTGAACGAAAAGCTGTCGTCGGTATCGAGCGCCGGCGATCGCTCGAAGGCGTTGTTGGTCGCGGCGATGCCATGCGGGATGTCGTCCTTGTTGGTCCAGGTCACCGTGGTTCCGGCCTTCACCGTCACCGTCTGCGAATTGAAGGTGAAGTTGTCGATGCCGACGGCCGCCGCCGCCGCGGTTTGTGCTCTGGCGAACAGCACGCCGCCAGCCAGCACCGACCCGACCGCGGCGCCGATGAGCGCCGCGCTGATTGCACTTCGCAGCATGGTCTTGTCCTTTAACTCTTCAGCGGCG
>Ga0187890_10000887_pt1 | contig 21747 bp, 16 predicted proteins | sample June2016WEW_21_1_FD_133005 | JGI IMG/M metagenome (GOLD analysis project Ga0187890, IMG submission 133005) | Peatland microbial communities from SPRUCE experiment site at the Marcell Experimental Forest, Minnesota, USA - June2016WEW_21_10 | ecosystem: Environmental > Terrestrial > Soil >... | reverse complement strand
GGTGGCGGCGGACGCGGAAGAAGGTAGGATCGATAGCCAATAGCCAGTTGTCAGTACGCGAAGGGCCGCAGCAATGCGGCCCTTTTTATTTGGGATCGCTTTGTCGTCGCGCGGAAGACATGTAAAGGCACGCGGACAGAGACGTCCGCGTTACCCCGGGAATTGTCAGAAGGACAAGCGCTTGAAGATGGTTTCCGGGATTTGTTGCACAGCGGTCATGATGTAGCGCCAGATTTTCGGCGTGTAGAGGACGTCGGGCGAGCGGCGTTCGAGGGCGCGTACGATGTCACGGGCAACCTGCTCCGGATCGGCAAAGCGCGCGGAGTTGGGCATGGTATCGGTCATTGCAGTCTGCACCGGTCCGGGCTTGACGGTGATAACGCGGACGCCGGCGGGATGCAAGCGGCTGCGTAGGCCCTGAAGGAAGAGAGAAAGCGCACCCTTGGCCGATCCATAGACGTAGTTGGAGCGGCGTCCTCGATCTCCCGCGACGGAGGTGATAGCGGCCAGGCATCCGGTGTGCCGGCGTTCCAAATCAGCGGCGAACCAGGTGAGGATCGCGGTGGCGCTGACAAAGTTGACTTGCAATTCTTCCAGCAGAACGTCGACCGAGGTTTCGGAATCCTTCTGGTCGTGCATGGAACCATAAGCGAGGAGCACGGTGTCGAAGTCAGGGAAATTACGGCGGACAAATTCAAAGACGGCGGCGTGCTGCTGAATGGAGGCTAAGTTGGTCGAGTAAGTTAAGACTCGTTGTGCGCCTCGAATCACTAAGTCGGCTTGCAGCTCAGCAAGACGCTGGGGCGAGCGAGCTACGAGTAGTAACTCGCGGCCCTGGTGAGCAAGTTGTCGCTGGACTTCCAGCGCAATGGCGGAAGTGGCGCCGAGGATAACGATCTTCTTCATGGCAGTTGCGTTCATGGCGGCTGCGGGCGTGGCTGCGGGACGCGTAGTTGTGGGGTGAGCGGTAACTGTCATTGTTATTGCACCCCCGTCACGCGTCGCCAGAATGAGGATGACATCTTTGGATCGATATAGGGAACAAAGCCGCGCCAGCGCGGGAACGAAGCCTCAAACAGGGCGGGGCTCATGCGCGCGTCTTTAGCGGGGTAGAGCGCTCCACCACTTTGCTGGACAACTTCATCGAGTGACTGCATGAGTTTGAGCGTGCGCTCACCTCGCATGGCGAAGTCGAGCGCCAGGGTAAGTCCCGGGCGCGGGAATGAGAGCACGCCGGCCGGTGGCGCGGAGCCGAATTGCTTCAGCACACCTAAGAAAGAGCCCATGCCGGAGCGCGCGATGCGGTCGAGTAACTCCTCGAAGGCTTCGACATTAGTTTCCGGGATGACGCACTGATATTGCAGGAAGCCTTGTCTGCCATAGAGCAGGTTCCATTGCCGGATGGAATCAAGCGGGTAGAAAAACGAGTCATAAGGCACGACGGCTGCGCCTTTCCTGGTCGCATGAATCCTGTAATACGCCGTGTTGAATGCTTTTACCGAGTAACGGTTGAGCATCCATTCCGGCAGTGCGAAAGGCAGTTTGGGGCCGCGCCGGGGATGAAACTCCTTACCACTATCGGCGGCGTGATTGCCGCGAAAGAAGATGCCGCGAGGATTTTTCCCGGCAAAACAGTCGAGCCAGGCCACGGTGTATTCGAAGCGGTCGTTGCTTTCGCGGCTCAGTTCGAGAAAAGTATTCAGGGATTGGAAGGGGATGGACTCGGCGTCGATCCAGGGGCCGGCGACGCGTTTGAGTTGGATGTCTGCCCAGGCGATTACGCCAGTCAGTCCGAGACCGCCGATAGTGGCGCGCAGCATGTCGGAATTCGCTTCGGAACCGGAGTTGCAGATCACCAGACCGTCGTTTGAACGATGCAGTCCGATCTGGCGAACGTGAGCGCCGAAGGTTCCAGCGCAGTGATGGTTCTTACCGTGAACGTCGTTGGCAATTGCTCCGCCCACGGTAACGAAGCGGGTACCGGGCGTGACGGGAAGAAACCATCCCTTGGGAAGGAATACGTCGACGATGTCGGAGAGGCTGACGCCGGACTCGCAGCGGAGCAGGCCAGTGGATTCTTCGAAACCGAGGATGCGGTTGAGACGGCGGCAGTCGATCAGTCCGCGGCCGGCGTTGAGACAAGAGTCGCCGTAGCTGCGGCCGAGGCCATAAGGGAGCAGGGAAGCGGGCGCGGCAGCCTGGAGAATTTCTGGGATCTGGTCGTTCCAAGCCGGCTTGTGGACGTGATGGTGCGCGACCTTCGGGTAACGTCCCCACGAGAGAATTCGCTTGATGGGCGGCGGGGCTGCGGGTTGCTTGCGCAAGGTTGCGGCTGATTGACCAGACATACTTAGTATTTCGAGAACAAGTTCAATAACTTCGAAAGCCGGTTGAGCTGTAACTCAATACCTACCAGTTTATATGTATCATGCTCGCGGCAATGACCATCACCGACGCCAGTGCCACCCCGTAACTGACCGGGTCGCGGATAGCGAGCGTGACCGGGTCTTCCTTCAATTCTCCACGATGCGCCAGCAGCCAGGTTCGGCTGAGCCAATAAAGAACGATAGGGCAAAGCAAAAAGAGAAACTCTGGCGATGAGTAAAGCAGGAGCACATCTTGACTGTGTACGTAGAGGCTGAAGATTACGACTGCCGAAAAACTGCTGCCGACGCCGAGCGAAAGTAGAAGTTCGCGATCGCCCGCATGATAGCCGCGTCCGGAGTTGCCGGCCTTAACTAAGTCGCTGGCGTGGAGTAACTCAGAGTAGCGTTTTGCCATCGCGAGACTAAGAAAGAAAAATAGCGAGAACGCTAGAAACCACTGCGAGAGAGGCGTACCGGAAATCAGCGCCCCGGCAAGGATGCGGAAGCTGTAGAAGCTGGAAAGAACGAAGACGTCGAGCAGAGCAATCTTTTTGAAATAGAACGAGTACAGCATGGTGAGCGTGGCGTATCCAAGCAGAGCGAGGCCGAATTCCACGTCGAAGAGGAAACCCAGGCCGAGTGCTGAAGAGAGCAAGATAAACGAGACGACGAAACCTTCAGGAATAGAGATTTCGCCGGCGGCGAAAGGGCGCTCTTTTTTCCACGGATGTTCGCGATCGGAATGGAGATCGAGGAGGTCGTTGAGAATATAGAGCCCGGAGGCGCAAAAGCCGAAGAGCGCGAAGCCAGCGAGGGTGCGGACAAGGGGCTCGACCGCGAGGTTATGGGAGAGCGCGAGGGGCAGGAAGAGCAAAAGATTCTTCGCCCAATGGTGGCCGCGGAGGGCGTTGACCCATGTTCGGAACGACGTGCGGAAGGATGCTCGCGGTTCGAGGATCGTGCCTTTGAGCGTGGTTACCGCGGCGGCCTGTTCGGCGCGAGCTTCGGTGCCGACCACATAGGCTGCGATGGCATTGCGCCAAACTTCTACATCGGCGGCGGAGTCGCCCACATAGTCGAAGCCGGTCCCGGAGAAGTGCTGAGCCAGAAATGCAGCTTTGTTTGCTCCTTTGAGATTGACTTGGCCGTCGCTGGCGTGGACTTCGTCGAAGAAGCCGAGGTAGCTGGAGATGTTTTCGGCCAGCTCGCGATCGGCGGCGGTGACGAGCGCAATGCGGCGGCCGGCAGCTTTTTCTTGCTGGAGAAGATCAAGAACTTGTTGCCGATAAGGAAGACGAGCAGGATCGAGTTGGATCCTGGAGGCGAGCTTGCGTTTGAGGGATGCTCGGCCCGAGAGCAACCAGAACGGCAGGAGCAGCAGCATGATGGGGCGGGTTTTAAGGAGGACGAGCACGCACTCCCACAGGACGTTGCCCCGGATCAAAGTGCCGTCAAGATCGACGCACAAAACCGGGGACAGCACCTTGGCGGGTTTGGCTCCTGTGACAGACCCCATGGGATGATCGTCGCATAAACAGGATGGCGAAATACGGGAATAAGTGGCACACCTAGGTAACCTGAGTAACATGCGCTGAGTGTGAGGGGAGGTTAGTATGAGCTGATCGAGAGCGGAGTGATCGACTCTGGCCACGAAGCCCATGGGCGAGACACAAGAGCATCTGGAACCAGGCACATCGGAATTGCTGGCCAAGTATCTGCGACGGCCAAGCATCCTGCTCCCATTGCTTGGGCTGGTCACTTTTGTGGTTTACAGCGGCTCGTTGTCGTTCGAGTTTGTATGGGATGACTGGCCGCAGATCGTGAACAGTCCGATTATCCGGTCGTGGAGCAATCTCCCACGCGCGTTCGGGAGCGACTTGTGGTACCACGTGGCGCGCCAGCAGGTTTATTACCGGCCGCTGTTCGTGGCGTGGTCGATGTTGAATTTCACGCTGTTTGGTTTGCGGTCGTGGGGATGGCACCTGGGGGCGGTGGTGCTCCATGTGGGGGCGGTGGCGTCGGTCTTCTGGCTGGCACGCAAGCTGGGATTGGAGTACTGGACAGCGGCTCTGGCGGCGCTGATTTTCGCATTGCATCCGATTCACATTGAGCCGGTCGCCTGGATTTCCGCGGCTTCGGACACGATGGTGGCGATGTTTGCCGCGCTGGCTTTTGTGGCATTCCTGAATGGGCGCGATCCGGCGGGGAAGAAAAGAACGGCATGGTGGATTGCGTCGCTGGCGCTGCTGATGTGCGCGCTGCTGACGAAAGAGATGGCGGTGGCGTTCATGGCGCTGGTGGGGATCTATGCATGGCTGAATCCGGCGGATGAGAGAGCGTCATTGGGGCAGAGACTACGCGGAGCTGTGATGGAGGCGGTTCCGTACGCGGCGGTGACGCTGGGTTACGTTCTACTGCGGAAGCATGCCCTGCTGCACTCGACGGGGCAGTTCGATACCGGTCACGGGATGATGGATGTAGTTCGGACTTTGCCGCTGGTACTGGCTTTCTATCTGCGGCAATTGCTGGTCCCGGTTGGTCTGACCGGGCTCTATTACACCCCCTATGTCACTGGGGCAATCCTGAAACAAGTGGTGGTGCCGGCGCTGGTGCTGGGAGCGGTGTCGGTTGGCCTGTGGTATTGGAACCGGCGCGAAGGGAATTCCATCGTCGCGTTTGCGAGCTGGTGGCTGCTGGCGGGCTTGGCGCCTGCGCTGTATTTGCGCAATTTTAGCAACGGCGATTTTGTGCACGACCGCTACATTTACTTGCCTTCGATCGGATTTGCAATTCTGGCGGCGATTGGGCTGCGGAGCCCCCCGTCCATCAAGGCGTGGAGCGCGCGGGCAGTGCAGGGGTGCGCCGTGCTCGTCCTGTGCGGAGGTTATCTGTGCGCATCGATTGCACAGCAGGTGTACTGGGCAAACGATCTGATGGTGCTGCTACGCGGGGAATCGCTGTATCCGGAAAATCCGTACACGATGGTCGGGTTGGCGAAAGAGTACAGCAAGGGGGGCGCGCATGACCGCGCGATTGCACTGGCGCTGTCGGCGGTAAGGGAGCATCCGGAGTATGGCTATGGGCCGCTGGCGCTGGCGGAAGTGTACATCCACGCCGGTCGATTTGAGGAAGGCCGCGATTGGCTCAACCGGGTGAATCCGGATTATGCCAAGTCGGAGGGAGGGATGGCGGGAGTCGCGGGACTGTACGGCCAAATGGGCGACTATGAGCGAGCTTTTGCGCTGTGCTCGGAGATTTTGCAGAAGGAACCAAATCTTTATTCGGCGCTCTACAATTGCGGCAACATTCACTTGCTCGACGGTCAGTACCGGCAGGCGGAACAATTGCTGTCGCGGGCGGTGCAGCTAGTGCCGGAGCAAGCGGCTCCGAAACATTTTCTGGGGCGTGCACTTCTAGAAGATGGACGGACCGCGGAGGCCCAACCTTATCTTTTGCAGGCGGTGGCCATGGATCCAAAGGTTTGGGACTATCACTATTGGCTGGCAGAGTCATTGGAAAAAAATGGGAGTATCTCCGCTGCGCGGACAGAGTATCAGCAAGCATTGCAACTGAATCCAGACAGTAATGAAGCGAAGATGCGACTAGCGGCGCTGGAGGCAAAGTGAGCAAGCAGATCGAAGACAACCAGATCCAAGGCCGCCAGATTGAAGATCAGTCCCGCAGCGCACCAAGGCAAACGCCTCTGAGTGTTGAAGTAAGGGTTCGGGAGGCGGATTCTGACAGGCCAGCAACAACTGCCTGGGAAGCGATGTTTTCAAGAAATGACGCGCTGGCTCGCCTACTCGTTCTCTGCGTTGTAATGATCATCGCCGGAACCTACGTGGGTGTCCGAGTGGGGCAGAGCTGGATTGCAGTCGATGATGGAACTCTGGCGCAGAGTGCTGTGCGCGTTCTTCTAGGCCAGCTTCCACATAGTGACTTTGTTGAAGTTTATACGGGCGGTCTTAGCTTTATTCATGCCGCAGCCTTTCGCGTGTTCGGAGTCAATCTGCTGGCGCTGCGGATTTGTGTGTTTTTATTTTTTCTGGCCTGGGTTCCCGCTGTTTATTCCATTGCCTTGCGCTTCACGCCTCCCCTCACCGCGGGAATGGTTGCGCTGTTGGCGATTGCTTGGGGCTTTCCGAACTATGAGGCCGCAATGCCGTCCTGGTACAACCTGTTTTTCGCCACATTCGGTGCGGCGGCGTTGCTTCGTTACATCGAGGTACGGACCAGGCGTTGGCTGTTGATCGCGGGCCTCTGCGGCGGAATCTCAATTCTCATCAAGGTGATCGGGTTCTATTACATTGCCGGCGTTCTGCTGTTCCTGGCTTTTCTAGAGCAGAGCGACAACGACAATGACAATGACAACGCGCAGCCGGGAATGGAGAAAAAGAGCTGGGGGTACCGCGCATTCAGTGCGGGCGCATTGCTCGCGTTTCTGGGTACGTTGATTTACATGTTGCACACGCGGCTCGCGGCCGGAGAGTTTTACCATTTCTTGCTGCCGTCGCTCGCGGTGGTCGGGATGATTCTGCTTGGCGAACGGAAGGCTGGCGCCGGAACCGGGGAGCGCTTTGCCGCCCTCCTGCGCCTGGTGATTCCATTTATTTGCGGTGCGGTAATTCCCATCGTCATCTTTCTGATTCCGTATGCGCTGGCGGGCTCGGTAGGCGGCTTTTTCTCTGGAGTCACCTCCAGCGCGATCGCCCACGCGATAGATTTAGCCGTGGCTCGGCCAGCATCGCCCGAGCACATTGTGGCCGTCCTGCCTCTGGTGGCGCTCTTGGCCGCTGGTATGTACTGGAAGCCGTTCCAGGGACGGGTTGTCGGTGCGGCCGTCGCCCTGCTCGCGGTTGTGGTTGTCGTGCGGGCTACGCGGTCTGAGCTCGTCTACTCGGGGGTATGGACCTCGGTGGCGATGCTGACGCCAGTAGTGGTTGCCGCGGGTGTGGCCTCGATTCTTGCGCTGCGCTCGCGAGATGGCGTCGCAAAACTCCAGCGAGAGCGATTGGTGTTGTTAGTGGCGTTGGCCGCGACCTGCACGCTTGTGCAGTATCCGTTTCCCGTCCCCATCTATCTTTGCTACGCGCTGCCTCTAACCGTGCTGGCTTTAGTAGCAATTGTGACAACCGTCCGGAAGCAGCGTGGAACCTATGTTCTGGCCTCGCTGGTTGGGCTTTACCTTACATTCGCAGTGGTGAGCATGATTCCGCGTCATATCGCAGAATATTCGCATGCCATCGGCCGCAGAGACGTGCTCCGCGTACCGCGCGGAGGCCTGCAGATTGAAGACGAGCCCTTTTTCGAGGCCTTGACGATTTTCCTGCAGCAGCATGCCCCGAACGGCTTGATGTACGCAGGCAATGACTGTCCGGAGCTTTACTTTCTAACCGGACTGAGGAACGTTACCCGCGATGATTACGGGGCGCCGCCCGAGGAAGCGTTGAAGGCGCTGCAGTCAAACGACATCAAGGTTGTGGTCATCTTTGAATCCCCCTACTTCCCCTCGGCACAGACAAGTCCTGAGGTGCGCGCCGAAGTCGTGAAGAGATTTCCTCATACCACAAGCTTCGAAATCTTCCAGGTATTTTGGAGGGAGTAGAAAGAACATCTGCTCCAAGCCGGACGGAGTTACAACGTGGTGCTTCGATTTCGGCTGGAAGTCTTCAAATGTCTACACTCGTAACCGACCAAATATCGGCGCCCACTCGAGTCGGGCAAGCAGTCAAAGCGGTGCTCGGTCATAGACGCAACCGCAGGGTCGCGGTTTCGGCCAGCGTCGGCGTATTCCAGCGGCTGGTGCAGGTCGGCAGCACCCTTGTCGTCATGCCTCTTTTACTGCGGGTGCTTGGCCCAGCGAAGTTCGGGATTTGGGGTGCAGCGGCTTCGTTGGCCTGGTTGAGCGGACTGGTGGATATTGGGACAGGCACTGCCTTGGTGACCCTGGTGGCGCGTTCGAGTGCGCTCGAGCGCGTAGAGCAAGCGCGTCGTCACATAGCGGGTGCGCTGAGCATGGGGAGTGGGCTGGCGGGCTTGATGCTTTTGGCAGCCTTCGTGGCCTCGATCAATGGAGCAGCGCAAGGCAGCACGGCGCCGTATCTTATCGCCGTCATCGGACTAGCTGTAAACCTGCCGCTGAATGCCGGTAACAACGTCTGGATGGCCCTGCAGAAGGGCTATTACTCAGGCTTCTGGGAACTGGTGCAGACGCTGCTGACCACCGCTGGGCTGATTGCCGCCGCCGCGCTAACTAAAGACGTACGTGTGTTCGTGGCCGTGGTTTACCTGGGTCTCGTATTGGCGAATATCGGTAGTCTGGTCCACCTTTTCTGGTGTCATCCGGAACTCCGGCCGAAGGGACTGTGGTTTTCCTGGCCAGTCATGAGAGAGGTGGCGGGTCATGGCGTGTTGTATTTCATCCTGGCCGTGGCGGGCGGTCTCTCCTTCCTGCTCGACAACGTCCTGGCCCTTGGGCTTCTCGGACCCGAGGCCTCGGCCCGCATGACGATAGCGTTGCGTATTTGCATCACTGCAATCGGTGGTCTCGCAGTCATGTCGCAGCCGCTTTGGCCGGCATTCGCGGACGCGGCCGAGAAGGCCGACCGGAAATGGATTCTCAAGGCCCTGCTCCGTGGTTCGGCCCTGCTGGTTGGTCTTACTATTGCGGGCTCGTCCTTACTGCTGATTTTCGGCGAGCGGCTGTTGCGGTGGTGGTTGCATACTAACCTGGGTATCGGCAGTGGTGTGCTATGGGCAATTTCAGCATGGGTGCTCGCTCAGGCTCTGGTTCGGATACCTATTCTGCTGCTGAACGGGCTCTCCGTACTTCGCTATCAGATCGCCGTGGTCTCGGTCACCACAGGACTGGCGATTGCGTCGAAATTTGCATTGGCTCACTATTTTGGGGTTGCGGGAATACTATGGGGCACCACCGCGACTACTTTGCTTATCCTGATTCCAGCCTGCCTGTGGCGGATTTGGCGATGGGCCGTGAGTCCTCTTCCGCGAGCGGCGGAACTGCGCGAGAATCGGGGAGCGGAGATCCTCGGCAATCTCTAGCGGCAGTTATTTTCGAACGACAGCGGTCAGCTCTTCACCTAGCGATGGATCGACGATCATCAGCAACCATTCAAAGACTTGCAACATTCGCGCGAACATTCTCAACCATAGAGGCTGCGCCGATCCCAGTGTGAACCGCCCCGTTCGGCGGATCGAGCGGCTCGCGGCCACCAGGCCGTCAGCATCCCGAATGGTTGTGAATGGATGGACAGTCTCAAAACCCGCCTCTTCCAAGAGCTTCTTGATGGCCGCAATGGTAAAAATGTGCAAATGTCGCGGCGGTTCCAGCGGAAACCATGATCGTCCGAAGAGCCTGTGGAGGAAAGAACCAGCATTGGGCGTCACCAATGAGAGCTGACCGCCTGGCTTCAGGATTCGGTGACATTCTTGCAGGAAGCGGCGGGGGTCGTGTATGTGCTCGATGACATGAACCATGATCACTGCATCGAAGCAGTCGGATGGGTACCCAAGATCTTCGACCCGCCCTGCTTTAACATTCAAGCCCTTCCGTCTCGCGTTTTCAATCGCGTGGCGATCCACGTCCACACCTTCAGTCCGCCAGCCCAATGCGGCAAGGCGACAGAGAAGATCCCCGCCGCCACATCCCAGCTCCAGCACGCTGCCCCCAAGTCGGGCTGGAAGAAACATAACTGACATATCCCACTCTGCAATCTGCGGGAGCAGGCATGCAAACCAATTAACCAGACGATCATTAACCAGGCGATCCGTCCAATGCGTCTCTTCGGTACTATAGCCGTATTTGCCATTGAGATAAGCCGCCCTCACTCTAGCCATGCACGCTCTATACATCTGTTTGAAGAAGCCTGGCTTATCCTGAGCGCGCGCCGGCGCTGCGTGAGTATAGTACGACCTGTAGGCCTTCCAGATATCGTCCTGAACAGGCACCGGATCCAGCCACCACAGTCCGCACTTTGGGTTTGGACACCTCCTGACATTCCACGATCCGGGCGCGTCAAAAGCGCGATCCGACAGATTTTCATAGATGGTTGCACCCACACTGCCACACATGAAGCAGGTTGGTCCTGCAACACTCCGTATGCCCCCTCGTTCTTCCTGAGCGGGGGCCTTAGCCTTGCCTGCAATCGCCATGTTTCAGTCCATCCGTGCAATTCTGATCTTAGCCGCCAGAACTTACTATGTGTAATTCAACTTCGCATCAAGTAATAAGCGATCCAGTCTCCAGAGTGCGTTTTGTTGAGCGAATACGCCAGCTTGGATAGCGACACCCGGCGTTTCTTGTCGAAAATGCCGTTCTCCAATTGTCGTCGTACGGAGTTTTTGTCCGTGTCCGGAATGTCGCGCCTATAGTCGTCGCTGTACAGATAGTGGTCATAGCGCGACGTATAGACCACATCTACCACTTTGAACCCGCATCTTGCGGTTAACAGCTCAATGCCTTTGCGGGACGGCAGGGCGAAGTGCTGCGGCGCACACAGCCCCCACCAATCCTGCTTGAATTTCGTGAACTCCGGGGAGTGCACGTTGGGAATATGGATCACCGCCGTGCCCCCCGGCGAGAGCAGTTCGGCGCACTTCCGCACCGCAGCTTCCGGGTCGGGCAAGTGCTCAAAGCTGTGATTGAAAAGGATCACGTCGTAGGGGCCCGTGACCGATTGCAGGTCACTTCGCCGGACATAAGGACGCTCGGAGGTCTCGTCGAGAAACGGGTCAATTCCGGTAGCGCCGTCGTAGCCGAATCTGTTCATCATTTTCACAAACTGGCCGGCGCCACACCCAACATCGAGAATGCGGGCGTTTGATCTCGCGCCGACGGCCAAAAACGCCTGCAAATTAGGGCTCAATACTTGCATTTGCCGTGGCGACGGGCAGCGGAAGAAGGGTCGAAACAGAGAGCTGAGTCCGCCGCGCACAACCAGCCTGGAGTAGATACTAACTATCGTTTTTTTCCACCAGAGGTTTTCCAGCGTCAGCCCGTTGTCCTGGAAGCTGTAGTAGCCCTCGTAGTACTGGGAGATATTCTCGGGAAAGTCAGTGATGTAAGCCGATCCACAGTCCCTGCAAACTGCGAAGTGAAAAACGTCACGCGTGCCTCCGTACATCTCTTTCACCGAAAGAGTTTCCAGGACCCTGGTTGAAAAGCAAAAAGGGCAGTTGGGCACGTTCAATCTCCGTCCAACACAATTGCATTTAATTGATGCTTCATGGTATTGCTCAATGTGGTATCCATGTTTCTCACGAAGCGACTAGTAATCTATCTTGTGGCCTCTCTGCGGCAGCCGCTATGTTGAACGCAATTCTCAACTTCCTTTGTGCCTCGTGCCCTGGCGAGTCTGGCTGCACCGGAGAGTAATAAACGCCGCAAGGGCTCACGCGGCAGAACCAGCGCCGCCGCCAGACGGCTCAACACGGTTGGGTTCGAGGATAACGATATATAGGGAAGGCACCCGCCAACCCACTTCCAGGCTTGTGCCCGACTCGCTCCCCGAAGGCGGTTCCAGACGAACTGGTTGGCTGTCGAACGGCCAATATGACGACGACAGTCAGTCTGCAAACCGGACAGATAATCGCCATCCGCGCCTGCCCGGCGAGACGCCTCGATCACCTCGTTCGCCAATACTCGTGACTCGCGCGCCCAGACGAGCGGCGGCGTGCCGTGCGACATGTTGTCGTTCTGAGAGCGCAAAAGAACATAGTGCGACAGCACGCGTCGTATGCAGCCTACAGGCCCACGGAACGCCAGCTTGGTCCAATAAAACATGTCGCCGATGATGCAGTCGTCCGGTTGCGGGCCGAGTTTCAAGAGGTCCCGAACGCGCGTCACACAGGCGCACCAGCTAACCTCCCGCTTGCCGGCGTAATGAGCCGCAAGAAAAGATGCGCCCGTTTCCCAGGGAGGGCCGACGACCGCCGGCACCAGGCAGTCTTCGTAATGCACCGCGCATCCGGTATAGACAAAAGACAATTCCGGGTGCCGATCATAAAGGGCGAGAACTTCAGCCGCGAACTCCGGTTCCAGAAAGTCGTCGTCCGACAGGCCGAGAAAGAACTCCCCATGCGCCTGTTCGACCAGGGATTGGCCGTGTTTCGTTGCCGGCACCGTCGATGGATGGCGATAAGTCCGCAGTCCCCGTCCCGCATAGCGCTTGATAACAGCCGGGGTGTCATCGGTTGACCCGTTATCGGAGACGATGATCTCGATGTCAGGGGAAGTCTGAGCGAGGGCACTCTCGATCGCGCGGCCGAGGAGTCCCGCACGGTTGACGGTGGGGATAGCGATGGTCAGCCGAGGCGTCATAAGACGGTGTTTGTGGTCATCACTTTCTCAAGGTCTGCAACTTAGGCGCCGGCCGCTGTCGCGGCAGACTTCTGCAGCCAACGCAAGGAGCTATCAAGCTGGCCGGCCTCTTGCAGGCGCCGAATTTCGCTGATGCGGACATAACGTCCGCGCTCGACATCCGCGAAGGTCAGGCCCACTTTGCGGTAAGCGTCATAAAGTTCCTGCGCGCCTTTGCGGGCGGTCCACTCGGGACGAAAGCTTGGTAGCACCCGCCCGATTTTGTCGAAGTTGACGCGGTAGCAGCGCAGATCAGGTCCGCCGCCGGGTGCGTACTCTACCCGGCATCCCGGCACGATCTCGGCAACGATCTCGGCCAGCTCGCGGACTCGGTAGTTCTCGTCGTTGCGCCCAACGTTGAAGGTCTGGTTGTGCACCGTCTCGCGGGGTGCTTCGAGCGCGGCAATAACTGCCGCTATGATGTCGCGGATATGCACAATCGGACGCCAGGGGGTTCCGTCGCTCTTGATGTACACCCGGCCGGTGGTATAGGCCCATGCCACGAGGTCATTCAGTACTATGTCGAGGCGCAACCGTGGAGATACCCCGTATGCGGTCGCATTCCTCATATAAGTGGGGCTGAAATCATCGTCAGCCAGCAGCGCGATATCGCGTTCGACGAGAACCTTGGATTCCCCATATGGCGTCAGCGGATTGACCGGAGAGGTCTCGTTCAGGAAGTGATCCCCGGCCGCGCCATAAGTACTGCAAGAAGAGGAGAAGACAAAGCGCTGCACTCCGGCTGCTTTCGCCAATGTCGCGAGCTTCACCGAGGCCAGGTGATTGATCTCATAAGTAAGCTGCGGATTGAGGTTCCCGATCGGATCATTCGACAGCGCCGCCAAATGCAAAACCGCCTCGAAGCCCTGCAGATCAGCAACCGTCAGGTTCCGAAGGTCTTTGCGGATTCCCGGGATTGCCGAAAACGGCTCTCCAAAGGTAGAACCGGCATACAGATCTGTATCCAGGCCGACAACGTCGTGGCCGAAAGAACGTAACATGGAGCTGGCGACCGCGCCGATATAACCTTGATGACCAGTAAGTAGTATTTTCATGCAACTCCTATTCCGGGAAACCGTTGCGCTCTTAGCGGCCCACGGCCGCACCCGAGGCCAGAGCGGTGCGAGGGAGCGGTTCGCCGGGCTCGTACTGGAAATTCAATCTTTCGCGTTCCACCACCAGCGGACGGTTGTGCACCTGCGTGTGTATGTTCCCGATGTACTCGCCGATGATGCCCATGAAGAGGAGCTGAAGCGATCCCAGGAAAAACATCCCGATGGCGATGGGCGCGATGCCCAGCGTGAACTCGTGCCAGAACAATAGTTTGTAGGCAAAGTAAGTCGTGCCCCCGAGCATGGAGAGCAGGGACCCGGCAAAACCCAAGAACGTGACCAGGCGCAGCGGGACCTTGGAAAGCTTGGTGATGCCGAGCATGGCGAGATCATAATTTGTGTAGAAATTGTTTTTGGACTTGCCACTCTTGCGGCGTTGCTGCTCGTACTGAACTTCAGCGTGGGGCAGGCCGATTTCGGCGATCATGCCGCGGAAGTATGGGTAAGGATCGCCAAAGTGGCGCACGAGGTCGATAACTTGCCGGTCATATAGTCCAAAGCCGGTGAAGTTTTCATAAGTCTCGATGTCGTCAGCAAGGCGGTTGACCAGTCGATAGAATAGCTTCCGAACCAAAAACATAGGTGCGGCTTCACGGCTCTTATTCTTAACGGCAATGACGATAGGAACTCCCTTTTCCCACTCTTCGAGCAGTCGGGCGATAACTTCAGGCGGGTCCTGTAAGTCCGACATGAGAATAATTACGGCGTCGCCGCGAGTGTGCAAGAGCGCATGCATGGGGGAACGGACGTGTCCGAAGTTACGCGCGTTGCGGATAACTTTGACATTCGTGTCGGCGGCGGCGATTTCGCTGAGGACAGCGAAAGTCGTGTCGCGAGACGCGTTGTCGATGAAGATGTGCTCGTAGCGGTATCTCCCGAGGCCCAACATCAGGTTACGCACGCGTTCGTAGACTTCGCGGACATTGCCTTCTTCGTTATAGCAGGGTGTAACTACACTTATGGTTTTCATTGTGTCAGGGGCGCTCATGTGCCACTGCCCGCTTTTGCCGCATGAGCAGATGCCTGGGGTTGGAGACCGCGGTGGTAAATCAGTTCGGAAAGCGACGGGATATTCGCATAAGGACTATCAATGGCATCGATCATTATCGGCTGATCCTTGGGCACGGCTTTCCGGATGACTTCACCACGCATCAGTTCGCGGCAGGAGATCTGTCCCTGCTGGAGTGGAACGGCGAGATAGACGTCGGTATCCTGGAGAACGTGGCCTATGGGTAGGTCGCGCTTGGCATAGACCCCGCGGACGAGCGAGTCGAGATAGGCGATTTCTTTTTGCGGCGGCAGACGTTTCTGCGTGCCCGGGGCTCCGCACATACGCTTGGCCCGATGAAAGGCTTTGAACCAGGTGTCAACCTGCTCCGGCACCGAGCAGTAAGGAGAAACGGTCATGCCCTCGGTCTGTATGTCGACGTGGCGCTCAAAGGTTCGCGCGCCTTTGGCATAGGCCATCAACATCGACGAAGTCCAGTCGCGATATTCATGGGTGGAAAATCCGATAATGTGGTTGGGATAGCGACTGCGGAGAAAGTCGATCTGGTTGAGTTCGATGTCGCAATCCTCGGTGGGATAGAGCGAGACGCAGTGGTTGATGGCCAGCGGGATATGACGATTGTCGAAAAATGTGACCAGGTCGTCGATGTCCTTGAGTGAAGAACCGCCGGTTGAGACGATGACCGGCTTCTTCGTTTTCGCTACCTTTTCGATCAGAACCCAGTCGTTGCAGTCGGAACTGGCGATCTTAAGGATCGGGATGCCGAGCTCGCAGCAGAAGTCGACGGAACTCTCGTCGAACGGGGTTGCCATGGGGATGCAGCTGGCTTGGCGGATGGCCTGCACCAGTTTGGCGTAATCCTCCGGCTGGAGGCGCGTGTCAAGCGTTTTCTTGATGTAGCGGATGTCGTCCCGGTGGCGGAAATCCTGGTGGATGAAACTGTCGACATCGCGCAACTGCAGCTTGATGGCGGCGCGCACGTTGTTGAAGCGCACGACCTGGGCATAATTGCCGATAATCTTCAGGCCCCGCTGCAGGTCGCCCAGGTGGTTATTAGCCACTTCGAGTACGAATAACTCGTCGAATATGTCGTTACCAGTCATGATGTTACTTGCTCGCCCCGATCATGTTGCCGTGCCGTTCGAGGGTTACGGCTAGTTCTATGGTAATGTCCTTATTCCTTGATGACATTGTCCATTAGTTCAGTCTCATCCAGGAAAGGGTACATGTCCTCTAGATTGGGTGAAACGATCCGCCCATCGGGTAACTGCCTGGCTTTTGAGCGCGGCTCGAACTCCTGGGTGGGATCAAGTACTACGTCGATTAGTGCTGGCCCGTCGGCAGCGAGCGCACGATCGATTTGCGAAAACTGTGACTGGCGGTCGATGCGAAGCGATGGGATGCCATAGGCGCAGGCCACCTTGACCATGTCCGGGAGGGAAACGCCGCTCGACGCGCTCTCTCCGGTAAGACGACCAAAGAAGCCGGACTGCGTCATGCGCATGGAGAGATAGCCGGAGTTATTCATGACAAAGATCTTGAGTGGTAAGTGGTGGTGAACGACAGTCTGTAATTCCTGGATGTTCATTTGAATGCTGCCATCTCCGGCAATGCAGATGACACGCTCTCCGCGACGTGCGAAAGCCGCTCCGATGGCGGCGGGTAAGTCATAACCCATGGAAGCGGATCCGGAGTTGGAGATAAGGCGCTGGTGTTTGCGCAAACGCATGGTCTGGAAAGGCACAATGCAGGAGGTTGCGTTGCCGCAGACTATGACATCGTCATCGGCGAGTCGGGCCGAGAGTTGCTCGATGAAGTAGTAAGGATTCAAGGGCGGACCGGGTTGGCGCTGGCGATCTTGCACGACCGGGTAACGTTGGACGCGTTCACGGCACCAGGCCAGCCACGGAGCGTGAATTTCAGAGCGGTAATTTTCGGCGTCACACTGACGTAAGAGTTCTTGCAAAAACTGCTTGAGGTCGCAGTGGAGCGCCAAGTCAGGCCGGATAGTGGGTTTGCGAAACTCGGCAGGGTCAATATCGACCTGTATCTTGAAGGCGCGCGGCGCGAACGATTGCCAGTTATAACTGGTTTGTCGGATGTTGAGACGCGATCCGAGAATCAGCAGAACGTCGGCATTTTGCACCGTGAAGTTTCCGGCGCGGTCGCCGATGGTGCCCTGGCGTCCGCAAAAGAGCGGGTCATCGGAAGCGATGAGGTCATGGGTCCAGGCGGTGGTCACAGGTACGCCCAACCGGTGAATAAGCTCATCGAATTCGGCGACTGCATGGGCGGCGCGGACGCCCGTACCGGCGAGGATTACGGGGCGCCTGGCATTTCTTAAGCGGTCGAGAACTTTCTGACCATAGGACTTGAGCCGGGCTGGATCGCCGTCGATCTGATGCTGCGCGGACTCGTCCTTGGCAGGATCGTCCTCTGCAGGATCGTAGCCGCGAAGAGTGGCGGGATCGATGGAGGCGGCCTGTACGTCAACCGGAATGTCAATCCAGCAAGGCCCCGGCCGTCCACTTTGCGCCAGGTGCCAGGCGCGCTCGAGATGATAGCGGATGGAGAGAGGGTCGTCGACCATCACCGCGTATTTAGTGATGTTCTCGGCCATGGCGATGATGTCGGCTTCCTGGTCTCCGAGCTGGCGCAGGCCGGTGACGCGCTGGGCGCGCATGCAGGTTTCGCGTTTGACCTGGCCGGAGACGACAAGCATGGGGATGGAATCGGTCCACGCCCCGAAAACTCCGTTGAGGGCGTTGATACCACCTGGCCCGGTGGTGACGTTAACCACGCCGGGCTGGCCGCTGATGCGGGCGTAAGCTTCGGCAGCCATCGCGGAAGCTTGTTCATGGTGATTGCAAACGTAGTGAATGCGCGGCTCCTTGCCGATGGAGTCGTTGAGGTGCATGGCGCCGCCGCCGGTGACGAGGAAGATGTGCTGCACTCCCCAATCGGCAAGCTGTCCGACGATGTAGTCGGAAAGTTTCATGCGCGGCGGACCTCGGAATTAGAGTTGTGGGGCAGCGAAATAACGGGATTGCTGAGTCCGAGACGCCGGATTTGAGCGCTGATTTCGTCGGCGTGCAGTAAGGTCGCGATGATGATCGGCTCCCGCGTACCGGCGAGGTTTGACGGGCCCATTTCCTGCGGACCCATTTCCCCCGGACCAATGATGGGCGCGCCCGCCAGCGTCTTGCCTCTGAGAATCGGATTGTTATCCACCAGCGCGCGGACTTCGATTTGCGCGAGACAGGGAAGGGCGAGAAGCTTCATCGCCAATTGCCCCGCACCCCAAAGGATGACGCGTGGAGTGTTGGCAAGCTGGCTGGTCAAGTACTGGTCGATCCTTTCCATCCGCTCGGCGGAATGCCGGATATAGGCAGCAATCCTGGAAGGCAAGTCTTGGTCGCAAACGACCGCGTGTTCGTCCGCCGTTCCGGCGCCGTCGCGGAAAAGTCCAAAGACAGCGGGGTAGAGCGTGTCTGCTGCCGTCTGAATCACCTTCTGCTCAACCAGGACGGGCTGGAAGCCGAAGCGGCGGGCGATGTTTTCGAGAGCACGCGCTGAAAAGTGATTGATGTGCTCGGTATTGAATTCCTGGAAAGGCGCGTAGAGATAGTCGTCGTAACGGGCGGCGTCAGGAGTCTCGATGTACAAGTAGCCCCCCGGCGCGAGCAAACGCCGAGCAGCGGTGAAGAATGCAGGAATGTCGTAAACGTGTTCGAGCACATGACTGACGACGACGCAATCAAACTTCGGCATATGCGCGGGAGCCGACGCGGTCGATATCGATCCGACGTAAGCCTCAAAGCCACGTTCGCGGCACGCGGCCGCACAGCGCGGCGAAGGATCGAGTCCGGCGACGGCCGTGAATCCGTGGTCGCGGAGGGCAGTGAGCAGCCCGCCCGTGGCGCAGCCGGCATCAAGAATGCTGGCGGCTCGTGAAGGCAGGGCGCGGGCGATGTCGGAGGCGGTGACGGCGAGTCGAGCGGCGTCGTAAGGAGAAAGGCCGCTGCCGGTCGCGGTCGCCGAGTCGTCGTACTTGGACCACTCGCAATAGAAATGATCGTAGTCGCGCTGGGTGGCGGCCGGATCGGCGTAGACGAAGCCGCAGCGGCGGCAGATCGCGATGTTGTACTCGGCGGGCAGAGGGTAGCCGTCGGGGACAATGAACCGCTGATGATGACAAACCGTATTTCCGGTGGCGCCGCAAGCTCCGCATGCGCGATGCGGCTGCGGGCTGAGAGTAGCAGCGCTATGCATGGGTCCCTCGGGCGGTAAGTGTTGAACTGGAAACCTCTGGCTCCGATTGTTCCGAGAACGTATCTCCCGAGAACCAGGCGTGGGTGCGGCGGATGGCTTCGCGCAGCGGCACCTCGGCGCGCAGGCCAAGTTCTTCGCGCGCTCGCGCCGTCGAGGGCACATAGCGGTGCACGGGAGCGCCTGGCGCGGCCGTGGACGCGATGTCAACGTCCACTGCGGGTGGCAGCGCGGCAGCAACTTCGCGCGCGAGGGTGGCGATGTTCAGGGCCTCTTCTGAGCCGACGTTATAGGCGCGGCAGGATTGTCCCCGAAAGAGAATAGTCCAGAGCCAGACCATCAGGTCAGAGGCATAAAGATAGGAGCGCATCGGTGAGCCGTCGCCTAGGACGCGAATCGGGCGATCCTGCAGGCGATCGCCGATGAAGTTGCCAATGGCGAAATGCGCGTCGAGTTGCATGTAGGGACCGGCAAACGCGAAGCAGCGCGCGACAGTCGTCGCCAGGCGGGGCGAAGCAGCCAGCGCGCACAGCAGCTCCGCTGAGCGCTTGCCCTCGGCATAGGCAGAGGCCGGGTTGAGAGGATCGGGCCCACCTGCGAAGGTTTCACTTACATGGGTGAGCTGCGGCGGCTGGTTTCCGTAAACTGCGCCCGAACTGACAAGCAGAAATCTGGTGGCGGAACTGGCGATTGAAGATTGCAGAGCGCGGCGTGTCCCTCCGACAATGGTGTCAAACATTACGCGGGGAGCTTCGTTGTTCAGCGTGGCGCTGGCTTCGGTCGCGGCATGGATGACGTGTGAAAATCCGCCTTGGGGGAAATCGCCGCGACGAACGTCGGCGGCATGCAAACTGATCGCTGGATCTTGCGCCAGGTGCGGTGCTTTTTGAGTCAGCGCTTCCGGATGCCGGGATAGTCCAACCGCACGGGCATTGAGATTCAGCCGGCGGTTCGCCCAGGCGAAACTTTCAAGCAGCCAGCATCCGAAAAATCCCGTGGCGCCCGTAATCAGAATGCGCTGGCCGTGCAGATCCCGCCACAGAGGCTCGGTTCGCGCGAGGATGTGGTCGAGATCGTGTGCCAGCCGGTTTGTCATTGTCGCCTGACTCATGGTTGCTTAACTCATGGTTGCTTAACTGATGGTCGCGTAGCCTATGCTCGCCTATGCTCCACGGCCGGCAGAGGCGGCGCGTGGAATCTGATGAAAAGTTTCCGTCATGTAATCGATCATCGCTTGCGTGATGCCCGGATAGAGGCCGACCCAGAAAACGTTGTTCATGACAAAGTCGGTGTTCCGTAAATCGCCGATCACGCGCCGCTCAATGTCGCGATAGGCGGGCTGACGCAGCAGGTTGCCGCCAAAGAGGAGGCGGGTGGCTATGTTTCGAGATTCCAGGAAACGCACGACCTGGTTGCGGGTGGTGGGCGCATCCTTCCGTATAGCGAGAGGAAAACCGAACCAGCTGGGGTCCGAATGTTCGGCGCTTTCGGGCAAGATAAAAATGTCGTCGAGATCGCTCAGGGCGGCGTGAAGTTTGGCGAAGTTCGCGCGCCGGGCGGCAATAAAGCCCGGCAGCTTTTTGAGTTGCGCGACTCCGACTGCAGCTTGCATGTCAGTCGCTTTGAGGTTGTAGCCGATATGGCTGTAAGTAAATTTGTGGTCGTATCCGCTCGGCAGGTCGCCAAGTTGCCATTCAAAGCGGCGACCGCAGGTGTTCGATTTCCCGGGATCGCACCAGCAGTCGCGGCCCCAGTCGCGAAACGACTCGGCTAACTTCTTGAGCGCGGGAGATTGGGTGAGCACGCATCCGCCTTCGCCCATGGTGATATGGTGCGCGGGATAAAAGCTGATGGTGGCGAGGTGGCCGAAGGTCCCAACGGCGCGCCCTTTGTAGAGAGATCCGACGGCATCGCAACAATCCTCAATCACCCAGAGATTGTGTTTGGCGGCCAACTCCATGACGGCATCGACGTCAAACGGGTTACCCAGGGTGTGCGCCAGCACGATGGCCTTAGTGCGATCGGAGATCGCGGCTTCAAGTTGAGTTACATCGACGTTGTAAGTTGGAAGCTGAACGTCAACGAAGACCGGGATAAGTCGGTTCTGAATGATCGGATTGACGGTCGTGGGAAATCCAGCAGCTACGGTGATGACTTCGTCTCCGGCAGAGAGCCTGCGATCGCCGAGCGACGGGGAAGTGAGGCATGAAAGCGCCACGAGGTTGGCCGACGATCCGGAGTTAACGAGCGAAGCACAGCGCACGCCCATGAAGGCCGCAAATTCGCGTTCGAACTGAGCCGCAAAGCGGCCGGTGGTGAGCCATCCGTCGAGCGAGGCTTCGACCAGAAGTTCGATCTCGGTTGCGTCAAAGACTTTGCCCGATACAGGTACGCTGCTCTGGCCCGGCGTGAACGCTTGCGGAGCCAGGGCGACGTCGTAGTACTGCTTCACCATCGCGCGGATTTCGTCACGCAGTTGACTCGCTGTTTTGCTCATGTTCGAGTTATCTCCCGCCCGCATGTGCCATCAAAATGAATTCACTCCGCCCAGACTTTCCATGGCGATTGCTCGCTCGCCCAGAGCTCATTCAGGTGCTGGTATTCGCGGAACGT
>Ga0187890_10000886_pt1 | contig 21764 bp, 16 predicted proteins | sample June2016WEW_21_1_FD_133005 | JGI IMG/M metagenome (GOLD analysis project Ga0187890, IMG submission 133005) | Peatland microbial communities from SPRUCE experiment site at the Marcell Experimental Forest, Minnesota, USA - June2016WEW_21_10 | ecosystem: Environmental > Terrestrial > Soil >... | reverse complement strand
GAGATCAATGCCAAGCTGCTGAACAACAAGGGCACCGAGAACCCCTTCAAGCTCTGGCGCGAACTCGGGGCCACCATGACCGAGCACGTCACGGTGATCCGCTATAACAAGGGCCTCAAGCAGGCCGACGAAAAGATCGTCGAACTGCTCGACCGCTTCAACAACGTCGGCCTCGCCGACCGCAGCCAGTGGGCTAACACCAGCTTCGCCTTTGCCCGCCAGTTGAAGAACATGCTGGAGCTATCGCGCGCCGTGGTCCGGGGAGCGATCCTGCGCGATGAATCTCGCGGCGCGCACTACAAACCGGAGTTCCCCGACCGCAACGACGAGCAGTTCCTGAAGACCACCAAGGCCAGCTTCACCGGCTCGGCCGAAGGCCCGCGCTTCGAGTACGAAGAGGTCGACACGCAGTACATCAAGCCGCGCCTGCGCCGTTACGACGATACCAAATAAGCAAAGGGAGACTGACGATGGCAACCAGGACCGTAGCATTCGAGATCAAGCGCCAGGCCAGCCCCGATGCTCCCGCCGTGTGGGAGAACTTCGAGCTCGAATGGCGCCCGGGCATGAACGTCGTCTCCGCCATGATGGAGATCGCCGCCAACCCGGTGACCGCCGACGGCCGCCCAACCACGCCGATAACTTACGATTCCAATTGTCTTGAGGAGATATGCGGCTCATGCGCCATGCGCGTCAACGGCAAGGCGCGCATGGGCTGCTCCGCCCTGGTGGATAACTTGGAGCAGCCCATCCGCGTCGAGCCGCTGAGCAAGTTTCCGCTGGTCCGCGATCTGCAGGTCGATCGCAACGTGCTTTTCGAGAACCTGATGGCCGTCAAGGCCTGGGTTCCCGTGGACGGCACTTACGACTTAGGCTCCGGCCCCCGCGTCTATCCCCAGCAGCAGGAAGCCAATTACCCGCTCTCGAATTGCATCTCCTGCTGCTGCTGCATGGACGTCTGCCCGCAGTTCAACGAGCTTACCGGCTTCGTCGGCGCGGCCACCATCGCCCAGGTCAAGCTCTTTAACAATCACCCCACCGGCAAGGTCTTCAAGGAAGACCGCCTGCGCGCGCTGGCCGGCGACGGCGGCATCCAGGAGTGCGGCTTCGCCCAGAACTGCGTCGATACCTGCCCCAAGCAGATTCCGCTGACCGACGCCATCTCCGATGTTAGCCGCGACGTGATCATTCAGAAGGCCAAGGACTTCTTGCGCGGGTAATGACGAGTTACCTCTCGAAGCGGAACCAATCGAAGTCGGCCGGGCGTCCCAGGTCTCAATTCAATCAGTCCCATGCAATTCCTTAAACATTGTCTCTGGACATCCTTTCCACTTTCGCGCAAGCGTGCGCGGGGCCAAGGGCGGCTTGTCGCCCATGCCCGCGCCGTCATCGACCACGCGGCGCCGTGAGGTTCGTGTGGTACATTTGCGCCATGGGATTTAGGGGTTCGGCTCTGTTCGCGATGCTGTTGGCTATCGCGCAGGCATCTGTGCCTGCCTGCGGGCAGACCACCGATGCTTATCGCGCCAATCGGCAGACTCCGCCGCCCGCGGCTTCCTCCCGCCCCGTCCCGCCAACCGCTGGCAGCCCAACCGCCCCGGCCGAATCCAACGGCGGCGCCGGCGAGGAACAGAAGCCCATCATCGTTACGCTTCCGGCTCCCGCCTCCGCGCCGTGGTCCTGGCATGATCGCATTCTGTGGGCAGCCTGCGTGGTGGTCGCCATGGAGAGCCTGGCCGGAATCTGGCTGGCCCTCTCCGCGCTGAAACGGATTGAGCGCCAAATCGTCTGCGCGGAAAGCGCCGCCGCTGCCGCCGCCGTCAGCGCCGAGGCCGCGTTTTTGAGCGCTCAAACCATCGTCGATGCCGAGAGGCCCTGGCTGGTGATTACCGTCGAGCCATCCCCGAGAATTGAGAACAGCTTCACCGTTATGGCCACCAACCGCGGCCGCACTCCCGCCACTATCGTCGCTACTGCGGAAAAGATCAAGATTGTGGTCGATGAAACACTCCTCCCCACCCCGCCCGAGTATGGGGAACCAGGCGCTCCGCGCGCCCCAATCATTCTGCTTCCCGGCGAGTCCACACCTATCAAATCGTTCAGCCGGGAAGAGGGGAAGGGGATTTGCGAAACCGAGGAAACGTTCACGCGGGTCGCAAACTGGGAAGAAAAGGCCTTTATCTATGGAAAAATCATATACAGGGATTTGATTGCGCCTCGCGACAAGCAACTGCATGAAACGGCTTGGTGCTGCTGGTACATCCACGGTCGAAACAAGAGCGGTTTGGTGATTGCCGGACCACCCGATTACAACTCGCACACGTAGCGAGGCTCCCCATAAGTACGAGGAATGCGGCGATCGGCCCATCTCAATAGAACGCGGCTCTGCTGGCGGAGAAAAACTTCTTTGCTTTGAAAGTGAGCGGCGCAAGAATCCGCATCGTTCGAGGCGGCGGAGGATGCCGTCCTCAGGCAGTAAACTCGCGAAGATCCTGATCGAAGATCGGGTCGGGCTCGGCAAGCCTGATCAGCCGATGGAGATAAGCCCGGGAGATGCACAGCTTGCGGGCTGCCACCGTCTTATTGCCGTTGTTCTCGCGAACGGCGGCGACAGCCAGCTTGATCTTGTAGTCGCGAAGCTGCCGTTCAAAAGAGCCGGCGGGATGAAAATCGCCGATGTCGACAACGTCGTCGATGTCCCCGCCGTCGTCTTCCGGCTCCGGCGTGTTCAAGCTCAGATCTTCGGCGCGAACGGTCTGCCCGGCGGCCAGAATGATGGCCCGCTGCATCACGTTTTCCAGTTCGCGCACGTTGCCGGGCCAGGAGTAATTCTGCAGCATGGCCATCGCATCCGGCTCAATATCCACCATCGGCTTTTGAAACACCTGCCCATAGTGGCGGAGAAAATGCCGGGCAATCCGGGGCACGTCTTCGGGATGTTCCTGCAGCGCCGGCGAATCGATCCGCATGACATTGATGCGGTAGAAAAGATCCTGGCGGAATTTTCCTTCGGCCACCAATCTGTCCAAATCCCGGTGGGTGGCGAAGATCAGCCGCGCGCGCAGCGGGATCAACTTGTTGCTGCCCAAACGGCTGAATTCCATCTGCTGCAAAACGCGCAGCAGCTTAACCTGTGTAAACAGGCTCAAGTCCCCGATCTCATCGAGGAAAAGCGTGCCGTCGCCGGCCTGCTCGAAGTAGCCTTCCCGAGATCCCACCGTACCGGTGAATGCGCCCTTCTCATGCCCGAACAATTCGGCCTCGATCAGAGTCTCGGGAATGGCGCCGCAGGATACAGCCACAAACGGACGATTGGACCGGGAACCCAGATTGTGGATGGCGCGGGCGATCAGTTCCTTACCCGTCCCGCTTTCGCCGGTGACCAGCACCGCGGCATTCAGATTGGTTACGCGGCGAATCAGCTGAAAAACCCGCTGCATCTGCGGGCTCGATCCGATCAGCTTGTCACAACCGCTGGGCTCTTCCAACTGGTGCTGCACGGTCTGCAGTTGCTGCTTCAGCGCGGAGTTTTCGTAGGCCCGGCTGAGCATGGTCTTGAGATCTCGAATCGAAGGCGGTCTGCGGCAGTAGCCGAAGGCCCCGGTCCGCACCAGCTCGAACGCCGTCGACCGAAGACCGTCGTCGGCCATGACCACCGAGGGAACATTCGATGCGATCAACTGCCGTGAAAACTCAATGCGCTCCTGCAACGAATCATGATTCGAGTTCAGATCCAGAATCATGACATCGCATTCCCCCGCCGCAACGAGGTCGTTCATCCCCTCCTGATCCGACTCCAGCAGAACCTGGAACTCCCTCCCCAGCGCTGAGGAAAGCAGCGGATGGAGCGTCCGGTCTTCCGAATATAGAGCGATCTTGATCATGAACGGGCGAACTTTCTCAGTGTACGGGTGCACCGCCTCCCTTGAGGAAGCGGCAACCCATCGTTATCATCATGAATCGGCTGAATCCATGGCAATGGCCGTTTTGTGCTAGATCGATGCAACCTCAGTAACACAATCGCCCGTTACTGAACCTGCTACTCGCGGAAAACCCGCGAAATGAGGCACATCACCCGGTGGCCAACAGCGCACAGCCTATGGGCCCCGTTATGAAAACGCCTCTGAATTGGTGCAAAAAACACTGCACACAAATCCAAATCCAAATGAACTCCAGGGGAAGCGCCAGTCTAGTTGCGGCTCCAGGCCCCGTCAACGTTTCTTTAGTAATCATATACGAGTTCCTTTAGTAATACAAGCCGAGGCTCTGCGCGGGAACGCCGAGTAGTCAAGACGGAAGCGGATCGGGCCAAAGAACTCCCGATGGCCGTCAAGGCTCGGCCAGAATAAGACTACCCCCTTTATTTTCAAGTGGCTTGCACAGACTCTCACGCGCCGGAACAGGACGACTCCAACCTCGGCGGAGTGCGGGGACGCCACGCGATCGATCCGCTGGGACGCAGCGCGATCGATCCGCTGAGATGCCGCGCGATTGCGAAAAACACAAGGAGGCTATACTAACTCGATAATAACCCTTTCGTGCTATCATGGTGGCGCTTCAGTGTATACACCTCGCTTCACTCCGGGTTGCCGCCCGTATACATCCGTGTACAGTTTGTCCGGATGCCACGGCGTTAACCATTTGAATTCAGGCATTTTGGGCCATGAACGGTTTGGCGTGGCAATTGCATTGAGAGTTGTGCTCCCTGAAAGCGGGGAACTGGGGTTTGAGGTATGCACTCGTTCGCATGGTGGCCGACTGTCGCTGTTCTCGCCGTGGTTACCTTCACGGATCTGCGCAGCCGCCGCATTCCGAACTGGCTGGTGCTTCCTTTCCTGCTGGCGGGGATCCTGGTTTCTCCCTGGCGCCAGAACTGGCCCGGCATCGGCCGTACCATGGGCTGGCACGGGATCGGCCAAAGCTTTGCCGGCCTAGGGCTCGGCATCCTGATCTACGGTCTTCTTTTCTGGATGGGCGGCATGGGAGCCGGCGATGTGAAGTTGGCTGCCGCCATCGGCGCCTGGGTTGGTCCGGCGCAATTGTTCTTTGCACTGTTCTTCGCCAGCCTGATCGGGGGGATCATGGTCCTGGGCTGGGCCGTCTGCGGCGGATTTCTCAAGGACTTGTTTTCCGGGACGGGCGATTTTCTCTTCGGCTGGAAGCAGCGTGGCATACATCGCGATCCCGAACTGGTTCTCGCCAATCCTCTGAAGCGCAAGATGCCTTACGCTCCAGCTATCGCTGTAGGAACACTGATGTCATTTTTTACCCGGTGAGGAACTGAATTTTTTACCCGGTGAGGAACTGAATGCGTCATGCGCGATTCGAAGAAGGACTTTCAATTTGAAGTTGAACCAAGAGGAAGTTTTCAAGCGCCAGGGAGAGGCAATTCCGTGAATCCAAACACCTCCTCGTATCTCGATCCCCAGTATCCCGACTCGTTCGGCACCGACCCCTTGTCGGTCGCGCTGATCGGCCCGGACGAACAGCGCCGCAGGGCGGCGGCCTATGCTCTTGCCGGATGTCAGGGCAGCGAGGTCCGTGAGTTTACCTCCTACCCTCCCGGCCTGGACGATGTGCCGAGGCTGCTCGAACAGCGTTACGACGTCATTGTTATCGATCTGGACAGCAACCCTGAATACGCCCTGGAACTGGTGGAGAGCATCGGCGCCAACGGTACGGCAACCGTAATGGTCTACTCGGCCAAGGCCGATCCGGACCTGCTGGTACGCTGCATGCGAGCCGGCGCTCGCGAGTTTCTCACCCTGCCTTTCGCCCCCAGCACCATGGCCGAGGCCATGGTACGCGCTTCGGCCCGCCGTCCGACCACTCGCCCCAAGAAGGCCGGCGGTAAGCTGCTGGTGTTCTTCGGCGCCAAAGGTGGCGCGGGCGTCACCACTCTGGCCTGCAATTTTGCGGTAGCCCTGGCCCAGGATCCCTCCCAAAGCACCTTGTTGATCGATCTCGATCTCCCCCTGGGGGACGCGGCGCTCAACCTCGGGCTGACGGCCGAATACTCGACCGTCAGTGCTCTGCAGGAGTCCGCGCGGTTGGATGCGAGTTTCCTCGCCAAGCTCCTGGTAAAGCATAATTCGGGACTGTATGTGCTCGCAGCTCCGGGTAAGCTGCCGCAGTACCAAGCAAGCAATGAGTCCATTGACAGGTTGCTGACCGTTGCGCGACAGGACTACGACAGCGTCGTGGTCGATATGGGATCGAGGCTCGATTTTGCCGGTACGGCTCTCTTCAAGGACTCCAAGACGGTCTACCTTGTCACTCAGGCCGCCATCCCCGAACTGCGCAATTCAAATCGGCTGATCGGCCAGTTCTTCAGCTCCGGCGGCCCCAAACTCGAAGTCGTACTCAACCGCTACGATCCCCGCGGCCAGGGGGTCACCGACGACAGCATCAAGAAGGCTCTCACCAGGGATCCCGCGTGGAAGATCCCCAACGATTTTGCCGCTGTTCGCCAGATGCAAAACACCGGCACCGCGCTAGTGCTGGAAGATTCCTCCATTTCAAGAATCATCCGCGAGATGGCCAGCACCATTACCGGGATACCCGTGCCGCAGGAAAAAAAGAAAGGGTTCAGCTTCAAGGGATTCGGCAGAGGCAATTCGGCCAAGAGCGCTCCAGCCGACGAGCCGCTGTCCATCACACGGGTGACGCCTTCGCCGGCTAGCGGCAGCGCCGCGCCGGCCCCCGCTCCGCCTGCACCCAAGGAGAGCGCCCCGGAGCCGCCGCCCCCCGCTCCGCCCGTGGAAGCCAAGCGCCCCCCCGTTCCGCCCGTGGAAGCCAAGCGCGAGGAGAAGCGCGAGGAGAAGCGCGAGGAAGTCATCGCTCTCACTCCCAAGCCGCAGAGCGAACCTGAGACCAGGGTCTACAAAGGCGTTACCTATGTAAGGGGAGCGGACGGCCAATGGCACCTGCAGGCAGACCGGCCCCGCGAGACGGTCCAACACGTCCCTGCCGTGCCGGTTGAGGAGACGCCGGCCGTCGCGGTGGTATCGGAGGATACGCCGGTCATCAGCTGGCCGAAGCCTGCTCCGATTACCTGCGGCACCCCGCTCAGCGCCGCCCAGCTCAATGCCAAGGCATCGGTTCCCGGATCGTTCGTCTACGCCCCCGGCCTGGGGCACGTGCTGGGGGCGGGAACCCAGACGCTTTTTGCTATCTTCACTCCCGCCGACGCCGCCAAGTACCCCGCGGCGCAGGCCTCGGTGCAGCTGCTTGTCAATAAGGCGACCCCAGCTATCACCTGGCCCAAGCCCGATCCAATCTCTTGCAGCATCCCGCTCAGCGTCGCGCAGCTGAATGCCACCTCGCCGGTTCCGGGGAGATTCGTTTACACTCCGGCCGCGGGAAGCATGCTGCCGGCGGGAACGCATACCGTTTCGGCGGCCTTTACTCCAGCCGATCCCTCCAAGTACGTCCCGGCCCAGGCCACTGTGTCGCTGGTGGTCACCAGGGCGACGCCGATCGTCACCTGGGCGGCGCCCTCCGCCATTACCTACGGCGCCGCGCTCAGCTCCGCGCAACTCAACGCCACGGCATCGGTCGAAGGAAAATTCGCCTACTCGCCTTCGGCGGGAAACGTGCTCCCGGCGGGAACGCATACCCTCTCGGTGACCTTCAATCCTTCCGACAGCGCCAAGTACACCGCGACCCAAGCTTCGGTGTCGCTGGTGGTCACCAAGGCCATGCCAACAATCACCTGGCCGAAGCCCGCCGCGATTACATACGGCACCGCGCTGAGCGCCACCCAGCTCAATGCCGCGGCGTCGGTTCCGGGAACGTTCGCTTATGCTTTCGCCGCCGGCGACGTGCTTACAGCCGGAGTCCAGACGCTCAGCGTAACCTTTACTCCGGCCGATGCCACGAAGTACGCCGCAGCGCAAGCCTCCGTGCAGCTGACAGTCACCAAGGCGACGCCGGCCATCACATGGCCGAAGCCCGCTTCGATTACCTACGGCGCCGCGCTAGGCGCCGCGCAGCTCAATGCCACCTCGACAGTACCGGGGAAGTTCGTCTACACCCCGGCTGCCGGCGAGTTGCTCTCAGCGGGGATCCAGACGCTCTCGGCAACCTTCACTCCGACCGACACCACGGACTACACCTCGGCGCAGGCAGCTGTTTCGCTCACCGTCACCAAGGCGACGCCGGCCATCACCTGGCCGAAGCCCGCTCCGATTACCTACGGCGCCGCGATCGGCGCCGCGCAGCTCAACGCCGTGGCTTCGGTTCCGGGAAGATTCTCCTACACCCCGGCCGCGGGCGAGGTGCTCGCTGCGGGCAACCAGACGCTCACGGCCACCTTCACTCCGACCGACGGCACAAAGTACGCCACCACGCAGACCGCCGTGTCGCTGGCGGTGACCAAAGCGATGCCGGTCATCACTTGGCCGAGGCCGAGCGACATTACCTACGGCACTCCGCTCAGCGCCGCGCAGCTCAACGCCGTGGCATCGGTCGAGGGAAGATTCGTCTACACTCCGGCTGCGGGCGACCTGCTTCCGGCTGGCGTCCAGACGCTCTCGGCAACCTTCACTCCGACCGACTCGCAGGACTTTGCCACGGCGGATGCCACCGTGACCATTAATGTCGGCAAGGCGACGCCGGGCATCGCCTGGCCGAAGCCCGGCGCGCTCGCCTACGGCGCCCCCCTGAGCATGGCTCAGCTCAATGCCACGGCAACGGTTCCGGGAACATTCGCCTACATCCCCGGCCCCGGCGACCTTCTTACCGCGGGAACGCACAGACTCTCGGCCACCTTCACTCCGGCCGACGCCGAGAACTACACTTCGGCGCAGGCCGCCGTATCGCTCAACGTCACGAAGGCGGCGCCGGCCATCTCCTGGCCGAAGCCCGATCCGATCACCTACGGCGACGCGCTCAGCGCCGCTCAGCTCAACGCCACGGCAACGGTTCCGGGAACATTCGCATACATTCCCGGAGCCGGCGCAGTACTCTCGGCTGGAACGCATAGGCCCTCGGCCATCTTCACCCCGGCCGACGCCACCAACTTCTCCATGGCCAAGGCCGCCGTGTCGCTCACTGTCGGCAGGGCGACGCCATCCATCACCTGGCCGGAGCCCTCCGACATCACTTACGGAGATGCGCTCAGCGCCGCTCAGCTCAATGCCACGGCGTCGGTCCCGGGAACATTCGCTTACACTCCCGCCGCCGGCGAGATGCTTACAGCGGGAACACAGACGCTCTCGGTGACCTTCACTCCGACCGACCTCGCGGACTACACCACGGCGCAGGCCAGCGTGACGCTCAACGTTACCGGGGCGACGGCCACTGTTCTCACCTGGCCGGCGCCAGCGGAGATTACCTACGGCACCCCGCTCAGCGCCACTCAACTCAATGCCACCGCGCCGGTTCCGGGAATGTTCGAATATGCTCCCGCCGCCGGCGATGTGCTTCCGGTGGGAACGCAGACGCTCTCGGTAACCTTCACTCCGGCCGACGCCAACCTGCCCAAAGCACATGCCATCGTGTCGCTCGTTGTCACCAAGGCGACGCCGGCCATCACCTGGCCGGCGCCCGCCGCCATTGCCTATGGCACCGCGCTCAGCGCCGATCAACTCAACGCCACGGCGCAAGTTGAGGGAACCTTCGCTTACACTCCCGACGCCGGCCAGGTGCTGGCAGCGGGAACGCAGACGCTCTCCGTGACTTTCACGCCGGAGGGCACCGCGGACTACGAAACAGCGCACGCTGTCGTGTCGCTGGTGGTCAACAAGGCGACGCCGGCCATCACATGGCCGAAGCCCGCTCCGATCCCCTACGGCACGGCGCTCGGCGCCGATCAGCTCAATGCCGCGGCATCGGTGGATGGGAAGTTCGCCTATACTCCCGGCCCAGGCAACGTGCTTACAGCGGGAAAACAGACACTTAAGACGGTTTTCACCCCGGCCGACATCGAGGATTACACCATCGCGCAAGCCGCGGTGGCGCTGGTGGTCGAAGGATTGCCCGACTTGGATTTGATGGGGCAGGAATCGGCCGATGATGAGGCCGAAGACAATTCTCAGTCGCTTCAGGCTGAGGAATTGGAAGATCGCAAGAGCGGTATCGAGAGCAAGACCCCTCACGAGGGCGCGCCGTCCGCGGCTGGAACGCAGACGCCGTTCACCTCAACCGATGCCGCGGACCGAGCGGACACGAAGCGGGGGGCATCGCAAGGAAGCACTCCCCCCATTCCGCAGGGTAAACCTGAAACGCGCGTTTACAAGGGCGCTACCTATGTGAAAGGAGCCGATGGCCAATGGCACCTCCAGCAAAAATAACCGAAGAGAGGGAGCCCGACGTACTCCCTGCGGATTTTGGAGAATGGGATAGCGGACCGCCTCCCACGACGCTGCCCGACAACTTCAACGACTTCGATGCTGCCCCGAGACAGCCTGCGCCGGCCGCGGAGGCCGTGTTGCCCGAGGCCCCGGCTTCACGCGGGGGAGCATCGGCCTACCCGAAATTGGGGGAGACTTCCGAGTCGGTCCAGTCCAAGCGCGCGAAGGCCGCGGAAGAGGCAAGGCGAAAGGCCGAAGCTGAAGCCGATGCCCGGGCCGAAGCCAAAGCTCAGGCCGAAGCCAGGAAGCAAGCCGAAGCCGATGCCCGGGCCGACGCCAAAGCACAGGCCGAAGCCAGGAAGCAAGCCGAAGCCGATGCCCGGGCCGAAGCCAAGGCCCATGCCGAAGCCAGGAGGCAAGCCGAAGCCGATGCCCGGGCCGAAGCCAAGGCCCAGGCCGAAGCCAGGAAGCAAGCCCGTGCCGAAGCACTGGCCGAAGACGAAGAAGAGGGCAAGGGCAAGTCGAAGATATGGATTGCCGCCATCGCCGCCGTTCTGCTTTTGGGTTTTGGCGGCTTCTACGCCCTTAACCGCAAGCCGGCGCCCAAGCCCGTCGTGGCGGAGCAGACCGTTGCGCAACCGGCCGATTCAACCTCCCTGACGTCAACGGCGAAGCCCAAGCCGGGGCCGGCAACGCCGGCGGCAGCCACAGCGACGCCTGCGACGGCCACAGAGACGGCGGACAACACGGTGCAACCGTCTCCGGCTCCCGCGCAGTCGGCGGCCATGCAACAGCAGCTGAATGCGAACTCGGTGCTGGACAAGTCGAGTCTCAGGCAGCCATCCGATGCCGGCGCTCCGCCGCCCCCATCGGGCAATATCGACATGGGCAATTCGGGCGCCACGCCGAACGTATTCGGCAGCAAGCCAGCGCCCACGGTGACGGCTGCGCCCACCAACAGGGTGATCAACGTTGCCGCCAGCATCATGGCCGGCAGGGCGGTCTCGAAAACTCCGCCCGCTTATCCGGCTTTCGCCCGTACCGCGCGCGTGGATGGCACGGTGGTCTTGCATGCCACCATCTCCAAAGCGGGGACGATCGAAAATGTCAGCGTAATCAGCGGGCCGCCGATGTTGCGCCAGGCTGCTCTCGACGCCGTGAGGACTTGGCGCTACAAGCCCTACCTGCTCGACAACGAGCCCGTGGAAGTCGAGACCACGGTGAATGTCATCTTCGTCCTTGGTGGATGAGGAAACCTGGGCCCCTTCCCGCCTCTTCGAGGGCAGGGGCCGTTCTTCAAAACGACGATACCGCGAACGAGAGAAATCCCTCGAGAGAAGGTGTGAAGTGGAACTGCTGAATCTTGAAAAATACAAAGCGGAAATTCACCGGACCCTGATCTCCAAGCTCGATCTGGAGAAGTTGTCGCGCGTCAATTCCAGCCAGGCGCGTCAGGCTGTGTCCGGGATTGTGAAAGAGATCATCTCCGACCAGCGGGTGCCCCTGAACTTCGACGAACAGGAAAGGATACAGGCTGACCTGCTCGACGAAGTCTTCGGCCTCGGTCCCCTCGAACCGCTGCTTCGCGACCCCAAGATTTCAGACATCCTGGTCAATGACAAGGATCATGTATTCATCGAGAAAGGCGGCCTCCTGTCCAGGGTCAGCACCTCCTTCCGCGACGATCGCCACCTGCTCCAGATCATCGACCGGATCGTGTCGCGTGTGGGCCGCAGAGTGGATGAGTCCTCGCCCATGGTCGACGCCCGCCTGCCAGACGGCTCCCGCGTCAATGCCATCATTCCGCCGCTGGCGCTCGACGGGCCTTCCTTGTCCATCCGCCGCTTTGGGACCGGTCCCCTGGCCGCCAATTCCCTTGTGCAGTTGAAAAGCATCTCGGCGGAGATGATGGAGGTGCTCTCTTCGGCCGTCAAGGCCCGGATCAGCATTGTCATCTCCGGCGGCACCGGCTCCGGCAAGACGACGCTTCTCAACATCCTGTCCCAGTACATTCCGCGAAACGAGCGCCTGGTCACCATCGAAGACGCGGCCGAACTCCGCCTGGCGCAGGATAATATCGTGCGCTTGGAAACCCGTCCGCCCAACATTGAAGGACAGGGAGCGATCCGCCAGCGTCAACTGCTGATCAACGCCCTCCGCATGCGACCCGACCGCATCATCATGGGTGAGGTCCGCGGCGAGGAAGCCTTCGATATGCTTCAGGCCATGAATACCGGCCACGAAGGATCGATGACCACCGTCCACGCCAACACGCCTCGCGATGCCATCGCCAGACTTGAATCCATGGTCCAGATGGGCAACATGAGCATACCTGAGAAGTCCGTTCGCCAGCAGATAGCCGCGGCCATCACCATCATCGTGCAGGCCACCCGCATGAGCGACGGCACCCGCAAGGTTACCAGTATCTCCGAGATCACCGGCATGGAAGAGAACGTTATCAGCATGCAGGAGATATTTACCTTCGCCAGAAAGGGGATCGGACCCGATGGCAAGGTCATTGGCGCGTTCCAGCCCACCCGCATACGGCCCAGATTCCTCGACCGGCTTCGCACCGCGGGCATCAACCTGCCACCGAGTTTGTTCGAACACGAAACGCTCGTCAACTGAGCTGAAGGGAGGCGGTCGATATGGGGTTGATCGTTGCTGTAGTATTCATGGGCGTCTTCAGCGTCATCACGCTGCTGGCCGTCGCCACCGGCACAGGGGCTTCTCAGCGCACCAAGCAAGCCCTAGCCTCGCTCGACTCGGCCCTGGCCACCGAAAGCCCGGCGGAGCGCGATCAGATCCTCAACCTTCGCAAGGACGAGATGCTGAGCGCCATCCCCTGGCTCAATCGCAAGCTGCGCGAGTTCCAACTGGCTCCGATCCTCTACACCCTGCTCCGCCAAGCCGATCTCAAGTGGACTGCGGGAGGCATGCTGGCGGGTTGCGGGCTCTGTTTTATTATCCCGGCCTATTTGATCTACTGGCGCTTCGGCTCCTTTCTCATCGCTCTGGGGATCGGGCTGGCGCTAGGCTTTGCGCCCATTGGCTTCGCGCTCTTCAAACGCGCCAAGCGATTCAGCCATTTTCAAGAGGGGCTGCCGGAAGCGCTTGATTTGATCGTGAACGCTCTGCGCGCCGGACACAGTCTGATCGCCGCAATGGGTTTGGTGGCCCGTGAATGCCCCGACCCCGTAGGCCCCGAATTCAAGGCATGTTTCGAGGAGCAGAACTACGGCCTTGAACTGTCCACCGCCTTGGACAATCTGATCGTCCGCGTTCCGCTGCAAGACATTAAGATTGTTGCGACGGCAATCACCATCCAAAAGGAGAGCGGGGGAAACCTTGCCGAGGTGCTCGACAAAACCGCGCATGTGATCCGGGAACGGTTCCGCTTGAAGCGGCAGGTAAAGACCCACACCGCGCAGGGACGCCTCACAGGAATAATCCTTACCCTTCTCCCGGTGGCTCTTGGAATCATTTTGTACTTCCTCAATCCGGCGTCCGTAAGCCTCTTGTGGACGACCGAAATTGGAAGGAAGCTCCTTTGGGCGGGGGTCATCGGAATAATCTTGGGCGGCTTCATTATCAACCGCATTGTGAACATGGAAGTTTGAAAGGCTCCGTATGTGGATTGCGATCGGTAGTTTCGTTGTCGTTTTTCTGCTGATAGCCAGCTTCGGCATGCTCGTGTTCTATCGCGAGGCCATGCTTCAGCGGATCGCCGAGGTGATCAATCCGGCTGCTGCCAAAAAACCCAAATCCCTGTTGGAAACCATCCAGCAAACAGGCATTTCGATCGGCGGCGTGGTGGAACACTTCGAGCAGGTTCTGCCCAAAAGCCAGGCGGAAGTCTCCATCGTCCGCCAGCGCCTCATCCGCGCCGGCTATCGCAGGGATACGGCGATCAATGTCTTCTATGGCTCCAAGGTTTTGACGCCCCTCCTGGCCTGCGCTCTGGCGTGGGTGACCGGACTCGTCAGTCTAGGCCCGCTGTTCGTCATTGTCTTATCCCTGTGTCTTGGATTCATGGTGCCGGATTTCTGGCTGGGACGCCAGATCAAGAAGCGGCAAAAGCGCATTCGCCTGGGTTTGCCCGATGTGCTCGACCTGCTGATCATCTGCGTCGAGGCCGGGCTGAGCCTGGACCAGGCGACGGCTCGCACGGCATCGGAATTGAAACAGGCGCAGCCGGAGCTGTGCGACGAATTGAGCGTGGTCGTGCTCGAACAGCGCGCCGGGCGCGCCCGTGCCGAAAGCTGGAGAAACATGGCTGATCGCACCGACGTGGACAGCGTGCGCAATCTGGTTACGATGCTGATTCAGTCGGAACAGCTTGGAACCAGCATTGCCAGGACCTTGCGCATCCATGGCGATACCCTCAGAACCCAGCGTGTGCAGGCCGTCGAAGAAGCGGCGGCCAAGCTTACTGTCAAGCTGCTCTTCCCGCTTGTGTTTTTCATCTTCCCGTCGCTTTTCATAGTCATTCTGGGCCCTGCGATGATTTCCGTCATGGCGACTTTCAAGTCAATGAGATGAGTCTTTCAGGAAGGAGGAATCGAAATGGACAGTGTCATGATCGTTCGGATTGTTGCCGTCGTTCTGTTTGTCATCGTGCTGGTCGTTCTTATCCAGCGCCGCCGCAAGCGGGTCAAGTAGTACAGGCCTTGACGGTGAGTTAGCGCCTTTCCCGAATTGGCGGGAGGAGAGTGAGCCGCGACTTTCGACTAGCGGTTCCCCAGCGCTCGGGGTTCCAGCAATGGGCCTCGGGCGCTGGGGTGGAAACGAAAGCCGTCTTTCGCGGTCCACGCTCTCAGCCCGTGAATGCAGGGATAGCTCCGCTGGCGCCGTGTGATTGAACAATCTTCGCTGGCCGGCTCCGCGGTCTTGCCGGCCAGGGTGGTTGACGCTTTGGCGTCATGTGTTCGTGGGTTCTGCCCGGAAGGCGGGAAGGAGGAGTCGTGCCTCCGCCCGGTTCTCCGGCAGGCGCATTTGCCTTCCGCCGGCTCGGCGAAGCTGGGGTCGTTCGCGGTTCGACGAGCGCAATGAAAGGACTTGCACCAATGCGCGTTGCTCACAAACTCGATTTTGCAGCCGGGTCTCTGGATCAGAATCCGGCTGCCCGGTATTCGCCGAGGGCGGGAGGTTCCATGGAATCGCAGAAGCTTTGCGCATACAACCAAACTCGCGAATGCTTTCTCGGTCTGGAGGTCACCGCCGCCGATCTCTCCTATTCCAACGTCAAGACCCGGATGGCAACCCTCTCATTCAAGTCCGGCGAGGGCCTCTGGATGGTGCCCTTCAGAGGAATGCCCGAGTCGGGCATGCATATCCCGTTCGATCTGATTTATCTGGACGAGGATTGCCGTGTCGTTGACCTGGTCGAAAGTTTTCCTACTTTTCGCGCCTCGTCCTCCGGTCCCACGCCGGCAAGTGTCCTGGTGCTGCCCACTCACTCGGTCTATTCGTCGCAGACTCAATTCGGCGATCAGTTGGTGATCTGCGCCGCCGAGGAGATGGAACGCCGCCTGGAGCGGTTTTCAGCCGGCAGCGGTGTTGCCGCTGTTCGAAGCGCCGCTCTGCTCAGGCAAGCTCCACTGTGGAGCGGCGGTCCCGGCCTGCTTCAGTTGGAGAATCGCTCCAACGGGAGCGGCCCCGATTCCCAGCAGATGCATGAGATGGACCTGATCCAACCGGGGATGAAGGAAGTCAAGCCTCCGAGAAGCTGGTTGGATCGCTGGTGGTCTCCGGATCCCAGGAAGGCACCGCGGGAACCGGCGTTCGGCCTGGCCGCCTATTACTGGACCGGCTCCGCTCCGGAGCCGCACGACATCAAGGATATCAGTTCGACGGGCTTGTACCTGGTCACCGAGGAGCGCTGGTACCCCGGCACCCTCATCCTGATGACGCTGGCCTTAAGAGGCTGCGAAGAGTGCGTTGAGCGTTCCATCGCCGTGCACTCCAGGGCGGTGCGCTGGGGCGCCGATGGCGTCGGCCTACAGTTTGTCCTGGCAAACAGCCAGTATAAGCGCCGGGGACGGCAGGTCGCCCTGGTGGACGAGTTGGACAAAAGGGACCTCGATCGATTCTTGCGCCAACTCCAAACCGGCAAGGCCTAGGCGCTTTTCGTTAGCGCCCCGGGAGCTCCTGAACCCTCTCTCCCGCAAGCTCAAGCAGCCTTCCCACCGCGGAATCCTACATCTTTTGTTGTATATGGAATAGTAAACTTTCAGTTGACAATTGAGGGTCCAAAGGCGAAACATCATGAAGAATGTATGAATACTGCGAGGATGCCATGCGCTTCATGCAAGGTTGGAATCGTTTCCCGGGGTCGAAGAGGGCGGCCGGACCAAAGCGGTCCTGCGGTGATCGGATGCGCGCCTGCCTGCGCGGCGGAGAGGATGGGCAAGCGATCGTTGAAATGGCCTTTGTGGTGCCCGTTCTGTCGGCCGTCCTGGTCGGCATTTTGATGTGGGGCTTTTACTTCAACAACCTCCTGTCGCTGACAAGTGCCGTGGGCCAAGGCGCCGGGCATCTTCAGCAGATCCGCCTCACCACCACAGACCCCTGCGCCGACACCTTTAACGCGATAACGCAGGCGGCGCCGAACCTCGTTCCGGGCAATATCGGACTGACGCTCAATCTCAATGGTGGAGCGAATGTAACCGGAAATAGCTGCGCCGGCCAAGCGGCGGTGCTGGGGAACCTGCAGGGGGATCCCGTGAAAGTGACCGCCACGTATCCCTGCTCAGTGGTAGTCGTGGGGATCAACTTTGGCTCCTCGTTCTGCCCGATGTCATATTCACAGACGGTGTTTGAATATTAACCCCTGTTCAGCGAGGCAAGTCCCATGAAAACGAACTTTACGTCCTATGTCCAAAGAGCGCTTCTCGACCGGTGCGGGCAGGTGCTGCCGTGGGTGGCATTGGCATTGGTCGGCTTGATCGGAATGACCGGGTTGACGTTCGACGTAGGCAGTGCCCTCAATACTCAATACATTATCGGGAACTGCGCCAACCAAGCCGCGTTGGCGGCCGCGGGAGAAGTCTACACCTCCGGAACTGGGACTTTAACCTCGGTTGCAACGCAGTACAGCTGTACACCGGGAAACCCTAACTACAACCCTCTGGCGGGAAATGTTACCACCACGGTAACCGCTGTATGCCTTAACTTGCTGGAGCCGGCGGGAACCACCTGCGCCGAAAACAACAATGTCGCAAATGCCGTCAAAGTCACCGAAACCGTCACTGCGCCCACCTACTTCATGAGAGCTTTGGGCTTCAATTCCATTCCGATGTCGGTGACGGCGACCGCGTCCATGCAGGGTACGTCGAACCCATGGAACGTGGCCATCATCCAGGACGCGACGGGATCGATGGCCAATACGGACAGCGACTGCGACGGCTCACCCTCGGAGTTCCAGTGCGCGCTGTATGGCATTCAGGCGTTTTTGAATGCGGTCAGTCCCAACTGTTCCAACGGGCAGGTGAGCTGCTCTCCCGGGCTGGCGCAACTTCGCATAGCCCTCTTCTCCTTTCCAAACATGCTTTCGGCAGATCTTCCCGTCGCCAACGCGTGCAGCGGCCAGACGTTTGTCTCGCCCTTGCCGTACACGGTCTATACGCTGCCCCTGCCAACCGCGACCTCTTACATCCCGCTCACGTATACGCAAGGCGCGACAAACTGGACTGCGAGCTACGAGTTCACATACGGAGCCAGCGATGCCGACGCCAACGGCTTCGTGGCCGACTGGTCCCTGCCGTCCAGCACCACCACGGGCGGATTGAATCCCGCTTCCTCGCTCGTGATGGCGGTTGGATACAACCACGGAGCCCACCTCGGTTGCATGCCCATCTCCCCAGGGGGCATCGATCTGAACGGCGCCACAGGCACCGCCGGACCTACCGTGCTGGTCAACCATGCCAACGTCGGCGAAGGCATTACCTACTATGCCAGCGTAATCTACGCGGCGCAGGCGGCTCTGACAGCGGAAGCGGCGCTTTATCCGAACCCGAAAACGGTGAACGCGATCATCATAAGCAGCGACGGTCAGGCCAACACGCAGTGGATCTACTTCCCGCAAGGCACAATTACGTCACCGAACGACACTCCGCAGGCTTCCACCATTTCCGCCACCTTGGGATATTCCACCTTGAATACTGTCCCCAGTCTTACCGCGGTTGGCGCCGGCTATTTGACCACCCCGAATCAGGAGGTTGCGGCTGGGAAGACCATCTCCGGCGTCTACCCGGACTTCCTGGATGAGTGCCAGCAGGCCATCGTGGCCGCCCAGGAGGCCACTCTTGCCGGAACCAGGGTTTACTCAGTCGCCTATGGCTCGGAGGATAGCGGATGCGGAACGGGAAGCCACGCCGACGATTACACCGATGTCACGACGGTTACCCTGCCCAGCACTCCCAACGTCGCATGGAGCGGCGCCGCGAACCTCACCCCTTGCTTGACGATGGAGAATATGGCCTCGACTATAAACTATTTCTACTCGGACCACAACCAAAGCGGATCCGGAGTGGACTCCAGTTGCATCAGCCCCTGGAACGTGACGCAGCTGACCAACATTTATCAATAGATTGCGTCCACCATGCAGGAGCCGAAGTTGCTCCCCAACAGCGCCACATAACACGCTGTGGGTAAACAAATGACATCCCGGCCGCGTCCGCCCATCGGACCCGGCCGGGATGCTTTTTTTATTCCGTCTCCTCGGGAATAATCAGCGCCACTTCCACTCTCGCCGCCTGACCGTCCTGCGTGGCCGGCCTGAACTCCCACTGCTTGAGCGCGTCCAGCACAAACTGCGCCTGCGCAAACAGCGGCGGGAAGACGACGGTGAGCGCCTCGAAGCGGCCATCCTTGCCGACAAAGCCGTGAATCATCAGAACATCGGCGTCAATTGCGCCGGCGGGAATGTCGGGCCGCACAATGTTATACGGCCAGGGCGCCTCGACGCGCGTGGCGTTCCCCGCCGCCGCGGCATCTTCGGTAGGCGGAATTGAATACTGGAGAATCCAACTCTTCGTCAGGCCCACGTGCAGATAAACGGTGTACACCAGCCTGCCGGTCCAAAGCGACGGCACATCGGGATACCTCTGCTCCACCGTGGAGCCCACCACTACCGCGCCGAACTGGCCGTCCTTCGCCAGCCGGATATGGGTGGTCGCAGGCTGGTTGCCCGATCCGGAGCCGGTGTCGGATCCCTGGGCAGAGCCGGTCTTCGCTCCGTTCGGTCCGCCCGGTCCCGCTCCCGTTCCACCAGCCTTGCCGGCCGAATCGCCATTCCCCGGCTGCGAAGAGCCGTTGCCCGGTCCCGCTCCCGTTCCACCGGCATTGCCGCCGGGATTGCCATTCCCCGGCTGCGAAGAGTCCTTGCCCTGGCCCGGCGTCAGCCCTCCCGGTGAAGTCGAGGACGCCGACTCGTTTCCGGGCGGCAGATAGACTGGTCCCGAAGTCATCTGCAGGTCGGAGAGCGACAAAACAGCGGTGGGAGTCGGCTCCCCCGACCCGGCCGAAGTGGTTGCCGGAATCTTCTGCGGCAAATCCGGCCCGTGAACCACGATCGGCGACGTGTTGCTGGGGAGCATCGGCAGCTTCTGGGTGGCAAAATCGGAGGCCGAAATGCGAATGTCCGCCGGGATGACTTCCTGATTCGGCGGCTCAATCGAGGGCTTTACTTCAGCGGCCGTGGGCTTGTCCGGCGGGGGCGGAACAATCGTCTTGACCACCGTCTTCTGCTTGGTCCAGATCAAGAGGGAAGGAACCGGGATTTGCTCGGGAAGCGTGAGAGGGTTGGTAATATCGGGCTGCAACAGCGTCTGGCGTCCCGGCGGCGCCGGCGTCATCTGCCGCGCTGTTGGGCTTCCATCCAGCTGAAGCTCGCGCGCCTTTGCTTTCGGGGCAGGATAGCCAATTTCGCTCTCGGCGGACCGGCGCTTCTGCGGTTCCGGCGCCTGCAGATCCATATGCCGCACTGCATATCGCTGGGTGGGAAACCGGCTGCTTATTCGCGGCGAATAGATCATCCCGAAAGCTACCAGGCCGATCACCCCGCCATGCACCAGAATCGAAGCCACAAAAGAGAATGGCCGCTGAACCAATTCCGGCCGTTCCGAAAACAGGGTTATCGTATGGGAAGACCTCATGAGCCGATGTACACCCTTTCTGGCGCCCCCTAGTCCCTCGTGGCGAATTCATCACCCTTCAGCTGCCCCAGCAGGATCGAACCCCAAGCCCTCCCCGACATTCAATTGTACCCTCTTTCGGAAACCTCTGGACCGAGGCTCCGCACATTGGCTCAAGCGAAGTGGAACCGGCCCATGCGCCCCAAGATGCCGATCATACCCCTTATGCCTCTCTTGATACCCCCTCTTTGAGGCAATTTGCTCTTTTTGGACTATCGATGAGACTTTGCGGTAGTATACTGGATTCGCGTTTGAACTTGTTCGGCTCTCTGGCGGCGCAATCGCCGTTCGGCGTGAAATCGCAAATCATTTCCTCGGGCCCAGCGTTTGACTCCAGGGACAGAAAGGCGGAGCTGGCCGGATAGCCAGTTCAAACAGGTTTCTCAGATGAACCGAAGATTACTGACGATCCTTGTCATCGCATTCGTTATTGCCGGCCTATGCGCCTTCATGGTCGCGCGCATGTTAGGCAGCCGCCTGCAGGCGACTAAGCCGGCAGCGACCAGATATGTGGTTGCCGCTAACGCGGACATCAAGCTTGGAACCATCCTCGCCCCCGGCAACCTGACATCCGTCCAGATTGTCGGAGATCTCCCTGAGGGCGCCATTCTCAAGCCCGAGGATGCCATTAACCGCGGCGTCATCTCAGACCTCTATAAAGGCGAGCCCATCCTTGAAAGCCGCCTGGCCGCTAAAGATGCCGGCGGTGGCTTGGCAGCCGCTATTCCCCTGGGCTTCAGAGCCTGCGCGATTAGGGTCGATGAAGTGGTGGGCGTTTCCGGCTTCGTGACTCCAGGCATGCGCGTGGACGTTCTCATCTCCGGCAATCCTCCCGGGCAGCAGAGTGGCGAGCAAGGCACTCAGTCCAGGACTCTCCTGCAGAACATCCGGGTTCTTTCGGCTGGCACCGACATTCAAAAGGACCAGGAAGGCAAAGCCAAGCAGGTGCAGGTGGTCAACGTTTTGGTCACCCCGGAACAGGCGGAGAGCCTGACCCTGGCCCAAAACCAGGGGGTGAAGATTCAGCTCGTGCTGCGCAACCCGCTGGACACGACAACCGATCCGGTTCCGGGAACGGGCATGGGCCTGATCTTCGCCGATAAGACTGCGGCAAAACCTAAGTCCGTCGTGGTGGCAAAGAGTTCTAAGAAGCCTGCATCCGAGGCCTTTTCTATCGAAGTCATTAATGGTTCCAGCCGCAGCAAACAAGAATTCGGATCTCCCGAGGTAAAGCCGTGAGAACAAAGTTTGGCATTACCATCGCATGTTGCGG
>Ga0187890_10000882_pt1 | contig 21818 bp, 15 predicted proteins | sample June2016WEW_21_1_FD_133005 | JGI IMG/M metagenome (GOLD analysis project Ga0187890, IMG submission 133005) | Peatland microbial communities from SPRUCE experiment site at the Marcell Experimental Forest, Minnesota, USA - June2016WEW_21_10 | ecosystem: Environmental > Terrestrial > Soil >... | reverse complement strand
TTCGCCATGCTCCCCGAAGCACTGGCACGCCAGGTCGAGCGAGACATCAAGGCCGGCTTGATTCCCTGCTTCGTCTGCGCAACCGTCGGCACGACGTCTTCGAACGCGATCGACCCCGTGCGCGAAATTGCCCGCATCTGCCGCGAGCACAATCTCTGGCTGCACGTCGATTCCGCCATGAGCGGCACGGCCGCGCTCTGCCCGGAATTTCGTTTTATTAACGATGGCGTGGAATTCGCCGACAGCTACTGCTTCAACCCGCACAAATGGATGTTCACCAACTTCGATTGCAACTGCTTCTACGTCGCCGACCGCAAGCAGCTGATCCAAACGCTGTCGATTCTGCCGGAGTACCTGCGCAATCAGGCAACGGAATCGGGCGCGGTGATTGATTATCGCGACTGGCACATCCAGCTTGGGCGGCGTTTTCGCTCGCTCAAGCTTTGGTTTGTGATCCGGCATTACGGCATCGAAGGCCTGCAGCACCACGTGCGCGAGCACGTGCGCCTGGCGCAGCAATTCGTCGCCTGGGTGCGCGGCGATTCGCGCTTCGAACTCGCCGCGCCCGCCCAGCTCAACCTCGTCTGCTTTCGGCTGCGCGCGGGAGATCATACTAATCAAGATCAGGCTAATCAAGATCAAGCCAATCAAGATCGGGCCAATCAAGATCAGGCCAATCAACTCCTGATGGACCGGCTGAATGGCAGCGGGGATCTCTTCCTCACGCATACCAAGCTCGATGGCAAGCTCACGCTTCGACTCTGCGTCGGCCAAACCAATACTCAGGCCCGCCATGTGGAGCGCGCCTGGCAGCGAATCCAGGAAGAGACTGCAAAGCTCGGGAATTCCTGATACCGTGTCGGCTAAGGTGAGCGTCATGGCCCGGGAAATTTCAGCAGGCGGCGTCGTGCTGCGGCAGATTTCTGGAGTCTGGCAAGTCGCGCTGATTGAGCCGCAGAAGGAATGTTCCAACCCTGTTCTCAAGTCAGCGAAGACGCCGCGCAAGCGCAGCCGTGCCGTGTTAGCGCTTCCCAAGGGCCTGGTGGATCGGGGCGAAAAACCGCAGGCGGCAGCCGTCCGCGAAGTGCGCGAAGAGACCGGCATTGTGGCCGAGGCGGTCAGCAAACTCTCGGATAACAACTATGTCTACGTGCGTACTTGGGGAGATGGCAAACGGGTTTTCAAGATCGTGAGTTTCTACCTGATGCGCTATGTGTCTGGAGAAATCGACAACCTCGCCTCCGACATGCGGATCGAAGTCAAGCAAGCTCTCTGGGTGCCCCTCGCCGACGCAGCCCGCCAGCTTGCCTACAGCAACGAGCGCAAGGTGCTTCGGCAGGCGCAGGAATACGTTGAAACCGAGGGTCTCTCTTAGGCCCGCAGCGCCCGATCGATAGCCTTCTTTTCCGCTGGCGTCATCCGACGCGCCGCGCCCTTCTTCAGATCGCCCAACTCGAGCGGCCCGATCGACACGCGCACCAGACGCAAGACTCGAACCTTCAGCGCTTCGAGCAGACGCCGAATTTGCCGGTTCTTGCCTTCGTCGAGAGTAATCTCCAGCCAGCTATTCTTATCGCCGTGCCGCAACAGGCGCGCTCCCTTGGCGCGCAAATGTTCGCCGGGGCTGCGCTCAAAAGAGCTGGCCTCAACCGCGCACCCTCTTGTAATTCTCGCGAGCAGATCGGCGTCTGCAACGCAGTCCACTTGCACGTGATATTTTTTGTCCAAATGACTGGCGGGCTCGGTGATCTTCGCCGCCCACTCCGAATCATTGGTCAACAGCAGCAGCCCTTCGCTCGCCTTATCCAACCGTCCCACGGGACCAACCCACGGCAAACCGGGCTGCAGCAGATCGTAAACTGTCGCGCGCCCTTTCTCATCGGAAGCGGTCGTCACCACGCCGCGCGGTTTATTCATGATGAGGTAGATGGCCGGCGCTTGGTCGAGCGGTGAACCGTCGACCTCGATCCGGTCGTCGATACGGTCATCGATACGATGATCGGACATTCGCACCGGGCTCTCCGGGTCGCGTGCGACCCGCCCGTTCCGAGTGACACGTCCGGCGCGAATCAAAGCCACCGCCTGGGATCGCGAGCAATAGCCCATTTTGGAAAGCGCTCGCGCCAGGCCAATTTGTTTCTGTGTCCTCACATCCTTAGGCCGGCAAAGCTACGCCTTGGCGTAGCGCTCGCTGTTGGGTTTCGATCCGCTCACTGCGAAGAACAAAATGTAGAGATAGCAAATCGTGGCCGCGATAAGCGCGTAGTGAATGCCTGGGCCCCAACTGGTCTCGCCTTGCACCATGGCCGGATAGTAAGCACGATTGATGAGGTCGGCGATTTTGCCGACCAGCCATGGAATGATAGCGCCGCCCACGATCGCCATGTTCATGATGCCAGAGCCGTCTCCAGTGAGCGGCCCGAGTTCCGCGATCCCCATGGTGAAAATGCAAGGGAACATCACTGAGTTGAACAAGCCCACCGCCAGAATGGACCACATGGCCACATGCCCACTGGTCAGAACGGAAACGGTAACCAGCAGGGCGGCCATCACTGCGCACAGCGCCAGCAGTTTGCCTGCCTTGACCTTCTGGAGGATTGCCGACCCGACAAACCTCCCAATCATGGCGCCGAGCCAATACAGCGATATGTACCTGGCCGCCTCGGCCAATGCGGCGTGATAGCGGAGCGCTGGGTCGGCGATGCTCGACGCGAACCCACCAATGCCGGGCAGGGCCAGGTAGTTGGAGATGGAGCTCCCAATCGCGACTTCGCCGCCGACGTACACGAAGATCCCGATCGCCCCGAAGACGAGATTCGGATGTTTCCAGAGAGAGTCGTTCACCTTTTCGCCGATGCGGTGTTCGGCGGACTCGATCTTGGGGAGTTTCGACATGCCAATGCCGATCGCCAGAATGCATAACGCCACCGCGAAGAAGTACACGTACAACCTGACGATGGCGGTCGCTTCCTCCGAAGTACTCTGGGCAAGCGCAGCGGACGTGGTGCCAAGAATGACGCGCGCCCCAACCCAGGGGAACACCGCCGTGCCCAGCGAATTGAAGGCCTGCGTAAGATTCAGGCGACTGGAGGCGGTTTGCGGATTTCCCAATACGGCCACGTAGGGATTCGCCGCCACTTGAAGAATCGTGATTCCAGTCGCCAGCACGATGAGAGCCGCCAGGAAGAACGGAAACGAGGGGATTTTTGCTGCCGGATAAAATCCAAGACAGGCCACGACCATCGTCAACAATCCCACGACGATTGCCCTCTTGTACCCGAGCCAGTCGATGATTTTGGCCGATGGAATCGAAAAGACAAAGTAGGCTGAGAAAAAGGCGGTCTGAATCAGCATGCTCGCGGCAAGCCTGAGATTGAAGACATGTTGAGCGTATGGGATCAGGACGTCGTTCAGCGAGGTGAGCGAACCCCACATGAAGAACAGCGTGGTTACAATGGCGAGCGGTCCTCGATAAGCTGTGGGTGTCGCCTTCGTCAATGCTTCCGGTTGAGTTCCCGTATTCAGGGCTGGCGCCATTGGCTTCGGTTCTTCTTTGCTCCGCCTTTGCTCCGCGGTGACGGCGTTGCCCGGCAGGAGCGTCGTTGGACAAGCACCATACCATCGCAAACCCTCAAAATAACACAACCTGTGGTAACAGTAATCGATTGCTTTCATAGGAAAATCGTTACTGTGTTTGGTTGGCAATCCGGGAACATCTTCCGAAGACTGGCCCCGATTTCCTTCTGAACGCTTTTTTTTTGCATGTTCGCTTAGCGCTTACTATCGGTCAGGCGCGGTCCCTGTTTGGAATTGGGATTTGTTAATTTCAAGGTGTGTTGTTGCCTGCGCGCGGGGCCTGATACGCTGGGATGTGATCAGCAGCGGATGCATGACGGACGATCACAAACCCGCAGGGTCCGCACCGAGAGAAGAGGAACCATGTTTTCAAGCAAGGCCAACCGCTGGTTTGCAATTTTCGCGGCGCTGATTATGCTCACAGCAACCATGCCGGCGAAAACTCGTGTTACCAAGCAAGTGTTTGGGCATACATCCGACGGAACCCCCGTCGATCTCTATTCCTTGGCGGATGGCAAGGTCGAAGCGCGCATTATGACCTACGGAGGGATCCTCGTTTCGCTGCGCACGCCGGATCGAAACGGAAAGCTCGACGACGTGGTGCTGGGTTGCGATTCGGTCGAGAAGTACGTGGCGCAGACGGCACATTTCGGAGGTATCATCGGCCGCTACGCCAACCGCATCGCGCATGGCAGCTTCCAGCTCGACGGTCACACGTATTCCATCCCAAAGAATGACGGCGACAACTCTCTTCACGGGGGAATCCGCGGATTTGACGAGGTAGTCTGGGAGGCCAAAGAGATTGCGGATGGAGTTGAGCTCACCTATGTGAGTAAGGATGGGGATCAAGGTTTTCCCGGCACGCTGACCACGACCGTGCGCTACACCTTGAGCGGGAGCACTTTGCGAATCGAGTATTCGGCGACCACGGATAAGGATACCGTCCTCAACCTGACTAACCACTCCTATTTCAATCTTGCGGGCCAGGGGAAGGGCGACATTCTGGGGCATGTGCTGAAGATCGATGCGTCCCGCATGACTCCGGTCGATGCGAATCTTATTCCTACGGGAGAACTAAAGGCAGTGGAGGGAACGCCGTTCGACTTTCGAACGCCGCATACGATTGGCGAGCGGATAAATGCGGACGATGTGCAGTTGCGCTTGGCCAAGGGATACGACCACAACTTCGCGCTGGATCATCCGCAGGGCCAGTTGGCGGAGGCAGCTGAAGTGTATGAGCCGACCACTGGCCGGATTCTGCGGGTGCTCACGACCGAACCTGGACTGCAGTTCTACACAGGCAACTTCCTCGACGGATCGATCACCGGAAAAGAAGGGCGCGTCTACAACCGGCGGTTTGCATTTTGCCTGGAAACGCAGCATTTTCCCGACTCTCCCAACCACGCCGGCTTTCCCTCGACGGAGTTGAAACCGGGGCAAACGTTTCACAGCGTGACGGTATTCCAGTTCAGCGCCGGCACGCGCTGATGCCTGAGGCCTGCCGTGTCATGGCAAAAGCAGTACGGCAGGTAGTAGCGTTCGAGCGGTGAACCGCCGTCCACAGCCGATCCTATTCGCAATCGCGGCCGGATTGCGGGGTTTCACTACCTTAATACAGCTACTTCCATCCAACTCAATAGGTGTAGACTGAGGTCGACCGGTCGACTGGAACCGCAACTGCTGTGGCCATCGGCTACCTGGTTCTTTTCGCGATGACGTCGCGCGTTATGGGGAGCATCGCAAGTCGGGCGCGCTCTATTAACTGCAGGGTCGAATGGAGTTCACCAATGAGGAAACAAAAAGGGTTCTCACTGATTGAGTTGCTGATCGTGGTGGCGATCATCCTAATCATCGCTTCGATGGCGATCCCGAACCTGCTGCGCGCCCGCATGTCGGCCAATGAAGCATCTGCGGTCGGGGCGGTACGAACGCTGAACACAGCTCAGATTTCCTATAACTCTGCGTATCCGACAGTGGGCTATGCCTCCACGCTTGGCGCCTTAAGCGGGACGGCGTGTGCTCCTCCGAACTCGGCCGGCGCTTGCTTGATTGACACCCAGCTCGCTTCAGGCACGAAGAACGGCTACACCTTCACGCTATCAGACGTGACCGGCACTCCGGCTGCGACCTACACGGCTATTGCCTCGCCCTCAGTCCCCAATCAAACCGGGGTTCGCTATTTCTGTTCTTTTGCCGACGCTGTGGTGCGAGGCGCGGTATCCGCCATAGCCACCTGCGATACGAGCATCACGCCGCTTCAGTGATGGCGCTAGTCAACGCCGCTGGTGAGGACGCAATGGCATCAACGGCGATCCGTCGCTAGGGCGGGCTGGTGCGTTCCCCTTCCAAACACCTCGACGCGGAACTAGAATGCTTTAGGTGAAACAAAGGAGCGCCTTGTGCGTTCGGGGGCTCACTATATTTCGCGCAAATATTTCAAATGAAGACCTTTAAATGAACAATCAAGGTGAAAGCCGAACCGAGGCTGCTTTGTAAGCATGTGAAGACGTCTCGGTCGGCCTGTTCTGAGTAGGGGCTGGTGGATCTTTACAGCGCAGTTCAATACGTGTTGTTTGTGGCCATTGTCACCATCCTGGTGAAGCCCTTGGGCGGGTACATGGAACGGGTCTTTTCCAGGAAGCGGACTGTACTTGATCATTTATGTCTTCCGATTGAGCGGCTTATCTATCGCATCACTGCGGTTAATCCCGATGTGGAGATGACCGGCAAGGAATATGCGACGTGTTTCGTGCTCTTTGGGTTTGCCGGCACGCTCCTGTTGTATGCCATTCTCAGAATGCAGCAGTTTCTTCCCTGGTTCTTCCCTCAGTATCAGACGACGCCGTTATCCCCTGACCTGGCTCTGAATACGGCGATCAGTTTCTCCACGACCACGACCTGGCAGGCCTACGCTGGCGAGAACACGATGAGCTATTTCAGCCAGATGGTGGGACTCTGCGCGCAGAACTTCCTGGCCGGAGCCGCCGGGTTGGCGGTGGGTGTTGCCTTCATCCGCGGTCTTGCCCGGCAACTCTCCGACTCGCTGGGCAACTTTTGGGTTGATCTGACCCGCTCCCTGCTCTGGATCCTATTGCCGGGAGCCTTGCTCGGCGCCATGCTGCTCGTCTGGCAGGGCGTTCCGATGAACGTCCGCCCCTATACCGTCGCCACGACCGTCGAGGGTGCCAAGCAGGTCATAGCGCAAGGTCCGGTGGCTGCATTGGAGATCATCAAGAATCTCGGCACGAATGGCGGCGGATTTTTTAACGCGAATGGGGCTCATCCCTACGCGAACCCCACGCCGCTAACGAACTTTCTAGAAATGCTGGCGATCGTGCTCCTGCCTGCAGCTTTGACGAACACTTTCGGGAGGATGGTTGGCCAACCTCGACAAGGGTGGCTTTTCTACTACGTGATGGTGCTTCTCCTCGGATGCGGACTGGCCTTCGTGCATCACTTTGAACAAGCAGGGGACCGCAGTCTGAAGAATGTGGAGTTCCGAAATAGTCGTGTCCAGTCCGGTGGAAACATGGAAGGGAAAGAGGTACGCTTCGGCATCGGCGGTTCCACCCTCACGGCTGTAGTTACATCCAACACAGCCACTGGATCCACTAACTCCATGCCCGACAGTTACACCTCGCTCGGTGGCATGGTCTTGCTGGTAAACATGCTGCTGGGAGAACTCGTATTCGGAGGCCTGGGAACTGGTCTTTACAGCATGGTTATGGCCGCTGCGATCGCCGTGTTTCTAGCGGGACTGATGGTTGGGCGAACGCCCGAATACCTGGGAAAGAAGATAGGGCCCGCGGAGAACAAAATGATCATGCTGTATGCTTTGGCCGCGCCGCTCGTCGTGCTCCCACTCACCGCGATTGCCGTGAGCACCAGGGTGGGACTGTCCGGGCTGACGGTTAACGGCGGTCCGCATGGTTTCACGGGCATCATATTTGCTTATACTTCCTGCTTCGCCAACAACGGCCAAAGCTTTGCCAGTCTGAATGCGAACATTCCGTTTTACAACCTCACCACAGCATTGGCGATGCTGGTGGGCAGGTTCGGCTTGGCGATTCCTGCCTTGGCGTTGGCAGACCTATTTGGTCGTCAGAGAATTACGCCTTCTTCGTCGGGAACTCTTCCGACCCATTCCCTTTCGTTCGGGGTCCTGCTTACCACCTGTTTGATAACGATGGTGGCGCTGAGCTATCTTCCTGCCTTGGCGCTTGGTCCCGTCCTGGAACGATTGCTCTTCGGAAGATAAAGCGTGCATACCAATCACAGATCGCGTATGCAAGACTGGTTTCGTTCGGATTGCGGAAAGGACAGGAGTGATCCATGAAACCAGCTAACCCACGCATTCCGACGCGTATTCTAACGCGCATTCTGACGATCAATGGCGGCTCGTCGAGTATCAAGTTCGCGCTGTTTGAGGCTGGTGACTCGTTGCGACGGATTCTGGAGGGCGGAATTGAGCGGATTGGACTGCCGGAGGCCACCTTCCGGGTGAAAGGCTCGGATCAGGCGGACAACTTTTCGCGGCCAGTGTCGGCGCCGGATCACACCGCGGCGGTCGGCGCTCTGATGGATTGGATCGAGGAACGCAGCGGGCGTGATGCATTGACCGCGGTTGGACATCGCGTGGTGGACGGCGGGCCGAAGTTTAGTAAGCCCGAGCGAATCACGGCGAAAATGGTTGAAGATCTGCGCCGCCTGAGTCCGTTCGATCCTGACCATCTGCCGGAGGAGATTCTGTTGACCGAGGCGTTCCATCGCCGGTTTCCTGATCTGCCCCAAGTGGCGTGTTTCGACACGGCTTTTCACCATGACCTGCCGCGCGTGGCGCAGTTGCTGCCGATTCCGCGCCGCTACGAGGCACAAGGGGTGCGGCGGTACGGGTTTCACGGGTTGTCATATGCGTTTCTAATGGAAGAACTCGCCCGCGTGGCAGGAGCGGAAGCGGCACAAGGCCGGGTCATCCTGGCGCACCTCGGCAATGGCGCGAGTCTGGCGGCGGTGCGTTATGGCAAGTCCGTCGACACAAGCATGAGTTTCACGCCGACCGCCGGGGTACCGATGAGCACCCGCTCCGGGGATCTCGATCCTGGGCTGGTTTGGTATCTGGCGCAGACTGAAAAAATGAGCGCGAAGCAATTCAACGAGATGGTCAATCTTCAGTCCGGGCTGCTCGGCGTGTCGGAGACGAGTTCTGACATGCGGGACTTGCTGAAACGCGAGGCGCAGGACGTGCGGGCGGCTGAAGCGGTCGCGCTGTTCTGCTACCAGGTCAAGAAATGGATCGGCGCATTCGCGGCGGCGTTGGGCGGGCTGGAAACGCTGGTGTTCGCTGGCGGCATCGGAGAGAACGCGCCCGCGGTCCGCGCCCGGATTTGCGATGGGCTGGGATTTCTTGGAATCGAACTCGAAGCAAAGCGCAACGCGGCGAATGAGGGCGTGATTTCGGCGGCGGGCAGCCGGGTTGCGGTCCGCGTCATTCGCACGGATGAAGAACTCATGATCGCCAAGACAGTTTGCAGGGTTCTCGGCCTTGACGGAAAAAAGGAAAATTGAACCATGACGACAAAAACTCTTTCGCCGGAACTCCTCCACAAAATGGATGCCTACTGGCGCGCCGCCAACTATCTGGCGGTGGGCCAGATTTATCTCTACGACAATCCGCTGCTGAAGCGGCCGCTGACGCTCGCGGACGTGAAGCACATGCTGCTGGGGCACTGGGGCACGACCCCTGGGCAGAACTTCATTTACGTGCACTTGAACCGGGTCATTAAGAAATACAACCTCGATATGATTTACGTCTCCGGCCCCGGGCACGGCGGCCCGGCCGTCGTGGGCAACACTTATCTCGAGGGCACTTACAGCGAGATCTATCCCAACATCAGCCAGGATGAGGCAGGGCTGCGGAAGCTTTTTGTCCAGTTTTCGTTTCCCGGAGGAATTCCCAGCCACGCATCGCCGGAGTGTCCGGGATCGATCCACGAAGGCGGCGAGCTGGGCTATTCGCTCAGCCATTCTTTCGGGGCGGTGTTCGACAATCCCGATCTCGTCGTGGCCTGTGTGGTCGGCGATGGCGAGGCGGAAACCGGACCGCTGGCCACGGCGTGGCATTCCAACAAATTTCTCGATCCGGCCACAGACGGAGCGGTGCTGCCGATCCTGCATCTCAACGGCTACAAGATTTCAAACCCGACCATCCTCGCCCGCATCACCCGCGAGGAATTGGAACAGTTGCTGCGAGGCTATGGGTGGACGCCTTACTTCGTCGAAGGTCACGAGCCCGAACTGATGCATGAGGCCATGGCCGCGGCGCTCGACACGGCGGTAGAGCAGATCAAGAAAATCCAGCAGGACGCCCGCGTCCACGGCAACCTGGCGCGTCCGCGCTGGCCGATGATCGTCCTCAATTCGCCCAAAGGCTGGACGGGGCCGAAGATGGTCGATGGCCTGCAGGTTGAAGGCACGTTCCGTTCGCACCAGGTGCCGATCTCCGACCCGGCCACCCATCCCGAACACCTCAAGTTGCTGGAAGATTGGCTAAAGAGCTATCGGCCGGAGGAACTCTTCGATGAACAGGGGCGGCTGAAACCGGAACTGGCCGAACTTGCACCCAAGGGCGAACGACGCATGGGCGCGAATCCCCACGCCAACGGCGGCATTCTGCTCCGTGACCTGCGCATGCCGGATTTCCGCGACTACGCCGCCGCCGTGCCGTCGCCAGGGGCGCCCGGCATTGGCGACACGCATGTGCTCGGGCCTTTTCTGCGCGATGTGGTGAAGCTAAACTGTGAGCAGCGGAATTTCCGGGTCTTTGGCCCTGACGAGACAATCTCCAACGGCCTGGAGGCTATTTTCGAAGTAACCAAACGCCAATGGGACGCCGCGACTGTGCCGAACGACGAATTTCTCGCGCCCGCCGGGCGGGTGATGGAGATGCTCAGCGAGCACCAATGCGAGGGCTGGCTCGAGGGCTACCTGCTCACCGGACGGCATGGACTCTTCAACTGCTACGAGGCGTTTATTCACATAGTCGATTCGATGTTCAACCAGCATGCCAAGTGGTTGAAGGTCACGTCGCACCTGCCTTGGCGGCGGAAGATCTCCTCGTTGAACTACCTGCTGGCCTCGCATGTCTGGCGCCAGGACCACAACGGCTTCACCCATCAGGATCCCGGCTTCGTCGACCACGTCGTGAACAAGAAGGCCGAGGTGGTGCGCGTTTATCTTCCGCCGGATGCAAACTGCCTGCTGTCGGTGATGGATCACTGCCTGCGCAGCCGCCATTACGTCAACCTGGTGATCGCGGGCAAACACCCGGCGCCGCAGTGGCTGAACATGGACGCCGCCGTCAAGCACTGCACCGAAGGCATCGGCATCTGGCAGTGGGCCAGCAACGATCAGGGGGTTGCGCCCGACGTGGTCATGGCCTGCTGCGGCGACGTGCCCACGCTGGAGACGCTCGCCGCCGTCTCCATCATGCGCGAGCGTCTTCCCGACCTGAAAATCCGGGTGGTCAACGTGGTTGATCTGATGAAGCTGCAGCCGCAAACCGAACACCCGCACGGATTGAGCGACATGGACTTCGATGATCTCTTCACCAAAAACAAGCCGGTCATCTTCGCCTTCCATGCCTACCCGTGGTTGATCCACCGGCTGACCTACCGCCGCACCAACCACGACAACATTCACGTTCGCGGCTACAAGGAAGAGGGCACGATCACGACGCCCTTCGACATGACGGTGCTGAACGATCTCGACCGCTTCCACCTGGTGATGGACGTCATCGACCGCGTGCCGCGGACCGGCGAGAAGGGCATCTACCTGAAACAGCAGCTCAAAGACAAGCTGGTCGACCACAAGCAATACATCGACAAACACGGCCAGGACATGCCGGAAATCCGGAACTGGAAATGGAGCAACGGCAATCCTTGAGGTGAAGGTCTTACGGGGAAAGGCTCTCTCGCAAAGAACAGGAACTATTCGTAAAAAGAAAAGCTCCTCTCGCGAGTTCGCGAGAGGAGCCAGGGAAGAAGTCAGCAGCAGCTAGAAGATGATCTTTGCTGCAATCTGCATGTTGAAGGGTTCGCCCGGACCAAGCCCGGGTGCTCCGTTGAAGTCGCCGATGGTGTCACGCACGGTGCCATCCGAGCCCACAGACCCGGCGCCCGACGCCAGGTTTATGCGGTTGAACAGGTTGAACATTTCCGCGCGGAGTTGCAGCTTCATGCGTTCCGTCAGCGGAATGTTCTTGATCACCGACAGGTCGAAGTCGGCGAAGCCCGGGCCGCTGAAGGCATTTCGGCCAAGGTCGCCGTTCGGGTTGGCAGGGCCCGCGCAACCTATAGCCCCCGGAACACAGAACATCTCCGGGTTCACCCATTGCTCGCCGGGTACTCCGCCCAGATTCTTGGAGAACGAGTGCGAGACGCCAGCAAAGGGGTCGCCAATCAGGTTCAGGCCCGGGCGCTGCGTTCCCGACGCATTGGTGCCGGGGAAGTTGAATGGCTGCCCGCTATGGAACGACATCAGGCTGTTGATCTGCCAATCGTGGGTTAGCATCTTGGGACCATGCGAGGACCCCGGTATGTCGTAAGTGAAGAACGCGGTGAAGTTGTTCCGGGTGTCGAAGTCGCCGCTGCCGTAATCCAGCTTCGGATTGGTGTAGTCGGTCTGAATTTGCCCGCGATATTCGGTCATGGCATCCAGTTCGTGGGACCAGGTGTACACGAACTGCGATGACAGCCCGTGCCAGGACCGTATCTTGAAGGTCGATTGCAGAGAGTTGTAGTTTGAATTACCGACGGCGTTGAGCTGTATCACGGTACCGATGTTCGGGTACTGTGCAGTAAGTTGGCTGCTCGAGATATTATCCATCACAAGTAACCTATGCCCGACACTGCCCACGTAACCCAGTTGCAGCATGGCAGCACCGTTGCCGAAGCTCCTCTCGAGCTGCAGATTGTAGTTGTAGAAGTAGGGTGTGTGGAAATTCTGACCGACGGAGTAGACGTTGTAGTACAAGGGCTGGCTCGGATTGTCAGGGTTTACGCAACCGCTGAGGGTGGGACAGGTGGTGAGCCCGGGGAAGATTGAATTCCCGCCTGCCTGGATGGCATCCCAGTTATACGAAGTTTGACCGAGGCGATCGGTTCCGTAGTTGGCGACCGCGTGTGGTCCGATCGGGTTGTCCGCCAAACCATCCGCTGCGCTAATTGGCGGGCGGAAGTCAAGGAACGGGTTCATATTGACCTGGTCGAAGAACACGCCGACGCCGCCGCGCACCACGAGGTTCTCGCTAGCCCCAGGCTGGTAAGCAAAGCCGAAGCGCGGTGCGAAGTTGTGTTTATTGGGCGGGAAAATAGAGTCGATGCCGTTGCCCTGAATCTTCAATCCCTGATCCGGGATGAAAACCGCGAGATCCTTGCTCCCATTGTGCAAGGGTCCGATGTATTCATAGCGCAGCCCAAGATTTAGATTCAGTTTGCGCGTCACTTGCCAGGCATCCTGTCCGAAGAAATCGAGGCCGTTCACGACTACGTTTCTTGGTGCATCTCCGACGGCAATGGAGGAGGTGGACACGTCGCCGGCGAGGAAGTCGGCGAGAGCAATCGTGTCCGAGCACACCGTGTTGTTGTTGGGAGGAGCACAGTTCCCAGACCACGGCCCTTGCGTCCCATCGAACCCGAAAACTCCCGTCGAACGGCGGTAGTAGGACTCATCCACGTGGCCCTGCCGGAATTCACCGCCAAAGCGGAGTTGGTGTTTGCCCACGACGTAGGATAGAACATCGCCCACGTGGCCGGTGAGGCTATCCCGGCCTTCCGGAGGCGTGATGCCTATCTGATCGAACCCGGAGATTTGAATATTCGGAGCGCCTAGAATCGTCTGGCCGTTTCCCAGTACTGCGTCGGGACTGGTGTACAGGCCGAGCGACTTCAGGTTAAACGTGTTGTTGGCGTCATGGTAGATCTGGTGGAAGTAACCGAGGCCGAACAACACCTGGTTGGAAAGCCTGGGGCTGATAACCATGTTCCAAACCGCGGAATAGTTCTGCGCAATCGTAGGAGCAACCTGGAAGTAATACCCGAGGTTGGAGCTGGCCGTAGCCAGCGCCAAACTGGCTCCCAGCGGCTGCGTCTGAGTGCCTATCCCGTAAAAACCATGGATCGAAAGATGGTTATTGTCGTTGAAGTTGTAGTCCAGCTTTGCGAGTCCGTTATAGCTGTAACCCGAGCCCGGTACCGTGGCGAAGTAGTTCGAAGGTGTCGCTCCCAGGTTCCGGATCGAACTCGGCCAGAGCGCCGCCAACAACGACTCGGAGACCGGGCTTGCGGGTACGCCGTTCGCAGTGAGCAAAGCCTGTGCATTTGTCACCCAGGCGTTAGAAGGCTCGGTGGACAAGCCGGTCAACCCAAAGATGTAGTTCTGATACTCAAAGCCGAGGAAGAAGAAGGCTTTGTCTTTCTTAATCGGTCCGCCAACGGTAGCGCCGATGTTTTCATCTCGTAGCTCCGGAGCCTTCGGAAAGTCAGCGCTCGCAACAAAGAACGGCGAGGATGCGGCATAGAACTCATTGCGGTTGTAATAGTAGGCGGTGCCGTGCAAGTCGTTGGTGCCGCTCTTGATGGTGAGATTGTTCGTTCCACCCGCACTGCGTCCCGTCTCCGCATTCGATTGGCTCTGAGAGGAGAAATTGTCAATCGCGTCGATCGGCATTACCGTGCCCGCGATTCCGGCAACGCCGCTCTCGTTGATGGCTGGAATGTTGTGCCAGAAGTCGTTGTTATCGGTACCGTCAAGTTGCCAGTTCATCTGGTTGGCACGGGTCCCGTTAAGCGAGCCGAAACCGCCCACGGAGTAGCCTGCGTAACCGGGCGAAATGGCGATTAGCTGAGAAAAATCGCGGCCGTTTAGGGGCATTGCCTGCACCGCGACGTCCGTGATGGTGTCACTCTGCGTTGCCGTGGTGGTATCGATGGTCAAGGCGGCCGCCAAGACATCCACGGCAGTTGTGCCGGCCGAGCCCACAGTGAGCTTGATCGGAAGGGTGTAGATATTTCCGGCTGTGACCTTTACGTTTTCGATCGTCTCCGACTTAAAACCAGCAGCAATCACCGAAATCTTGTAGGTTCCCAATGGCAAATCCTGGAAAGCAAACGCTCCTTCTCCGGTGGTAACCGTGCTCAGGGCCACGTCGGTGGCAACGTTGGTGGCTTTCACGCTGGCGCTCGCCACAACTGCTCCCGACTGGTCCATCACAGTCCCGTTGATCGCACCGCGGAAGGTCTGGCTAAAACCTACAACCGCAAACAGCAAGATCACAAGAACGACAGTCCCTATTCGTCGCATTTAGGCCTCCAGAGAAATTCTGAATGAAAACGCTCCCGCAATAAGCAGGAGTCGACTTCTCATTGGGCCGGGGGGCACGCTTTCAGCCAAAGAGTCCATCTCTTACTTGCTAATTGTTTTCAATAACCTAGACTAGCTCCGGCGAGAAAAAATGCGACGAATCTATTACTTCTCATAGACATCCACGGAAACTGAGAGCGTCGGCGCTAGGTCATTACGCCGAGTTAGCGGGGTGATGCGGCGGGGTACTGACAACATAGTTGTGGTCGCCGAGTTGCTCCTCGAGTGCCCGCCGCCCCTTGCCCTGCGATTCGGAAGTAACTTACAAACGAAGCTATCTAACTACCGCTTCAGTCAACGCCAATGGGTCCTCCGCAATTGGCATTTCTGGGACATCGTCCGGGACGATGAGAGAAGCACCCGTCGCTGCGATAACCTGCTCCTTCGTCACATGGGGCGCCAACTCCCGCAGCACCAACCCCTGCTCGGTTGGTTCGATGACTGCCATCTCGGTCACAATGAGATTCACGCGGCGGATGGAGGTTAACGGCAGGGTGCACTTCCTGATGATCTTTGGCTTTCCCTTGGCGGTGTGCGTCATGGCAACGATCACGCGCTTGGCACCCGTCACCAGATCCATCGCTCCGCCCATGCCGGGCACCATCTTGCCCGGAACCATCCAATTCGCCAGATGACCTTCTTCATCAACCTCCAAGCCGCCCAGAACGGTCACATCCAGATGCCCGCCGCGGATGAGGCCGAACGACAGACAACTGTCGATAATCGCCGCGCCTGGAATGGCGCCCACGTAGCCTCCACCCGCATCGGTAAGCGAAGGGTCTTCCATCCCCTGCCCAGGCACGGGCGCCATGCCGACGATTCCGTTCTCCGACTGGAAGTAGACCTCGGCGTCCTGGGGTAAATGGTTCTGGACCATGGTTGGCAGCCCAATGCCAAGATTCACCAGGTCATTGTTCTTGAGTTCGAGCGCAACGCGCTTTGCGATGATCACTTTATCGTCCATAGCTGCCATCTCTTTCCACAATGTAGTCCACGCAAACAAACGGAGTGGCGACCATATCGGGAGGAATGGCACCTACCGGAACGATGTGCTCGGGTTCGACGATGACTTTGTCCGCCGCAGTGGCCATGACCATGTTGAAGTTGCGTGCCGTGAGCGAATACTCGAGATTGCCGCTGTAGTCCGAACGATGGGCGGCTATCAGCGCGAAGTCCGCGCGCAGCGGCGTCTCCAGAAGAAACTCTTTTCCCTCCACTTCAATGGTCCGCTTTTTCTCGGCGACGATCGTCCCGATGCCGGTCGGCGTAAGCACGCCGCCCAGCCCAAAACCACCCGCGCGAATACGCTCTGCCAGCGTCCCTTGCGGACAGAGTTCCACCTCGAGCTCTCCGGCAATCATTTGCCTCTGCGCCACGGGATTGAGGCCAATGTGGCTCGCAATCAATTTCTTGATAAGCTTGGCTTCGATAAGCTTGCCGGTGGCAAAGCCCGGCCGAGCCGAGTCGTTGGAAATTACTGTCAGGTTCTTACGTCCCTGCCGTACCAGTTCATCAATGATGCGGTGCGGGGCTCCGATTCCGATGAAGCCGCCAATCATCAGCACAGCGCCGTCGGGAATAAGCTCTACTGCATGGATGCAACTGGTGCCTTTCTTCATGCCATTTTCCTTCCATCAGCGTCTGAACGGACCCGGAATCCAGACTGCGCCACAGGCTGCCAAACGCTGCAGCGGGTCTTGCCCGGCTTGCGTGATCCAGTAACCATCCCATTTCCAAGCACACCAGCTTAGGATCGGTTCGCGACATCAAGATGTCGAAGCAGGTATCTGACCCAGTGAAAAGCCGGGCCGTCAGTGCCTGTGACCAGCCGTTCGGAGACGATGCTCTAGAAATCGCCCCTCATCCGCCGGTGCCGACCGCGGTCAAACGCGAAAATTTATGCGCCAGCGGAATTGTGGGTGGCAATTGAAAGGTTTGAAAATAGGTTGCAGGAATTCCAGATGGTCTTCGCCGACTGGGGGCGCCGGTCTCTTCAAGCCGGAAACCCAGGTGTCGAGCGGTATCGCGGATGACCACCCACGCGATGTCGGCCAGCAAATCCAGCCAGTCCTGCATCTCCGCTTCGTAACATCCCGTCCACTCATTCCGGTCTTTCGTCGTGTCGACCAACCTTGCAGTAATCCTGACCTTCTCTCCCGAATGCAGGACGGCGCCTTCCAAAATTCGGTCGGCGCGGAGTTCCCGTCCGATTCTTAGTAGCGATTTGGCAGAGTCTTTATACCTCATGGATGAAGTCCGGGAGACAACCCGCACCGAACTGCTGGTTGAAAGATAGGTGATCAGCAGCTCGGTAATTCCATCGCCGAGCGAACTCGCGTGCGCCGAGCAGCTCAGCTCGCGGAAGGGTAACACCGCCACACTAATAATTGGCCGGGAGTGAGCCTTCCCCAAACTGCCGTCGGGAGTGCCTTTAGCGGCCATTTGAGTCACACAGTTTTCAGAGTTGTCGGCTCGGTTGACCGCAGCCAGAAACCGATAACCCCGGCGCGACAGGGTTTCGATGTAGCGCGGGAGTCTGGCATCCTCGCCCAGCGCCTTGCGGATCTGCCGGATGCAGAAGTTGAGACCGCTGTCGAAATCAACGAAGGTCTGGCTGCCCCACAATTGCAGGCGGATTTCCTCGCGCGTCAGGGTTTGGCCGGAATGGCTAGCGAGCAGAGCCAGAACCTTGAAAGGCTGGGGCTGAAGCGAAACCAGCGTCCCAGCCGTTCGCAACTCACGGTTCGACATGTCCAATTCGAAATCGTCGAAACGAAGGAACCCAACACCTGCGCAATTGGTCATTAGGTGCTCTCCTGGGAGTTTGATTTGTCATTCGACCTACGGCTAAGTCCGCCAAACTCGATTGAGTTTAAGGAGACCACGGACAACAGCAAGGATCGACGAGGTGGGGGCAGCATTCTCCAGAGGTCGGAGTTTGGCAGTGACGCATGCGGAACCGGTTCAGCCACATGCCAGGAACCGGGACGTGCTGGAATCCGGCCCTGCCCGTACCCAGGCAAGCAGCCTTTCGGCCGGTCCGAAGCTCCGTTTTCACGGCGATTTCGCTGTTCCCTTCCGAGATCCAAGCGCAGGCTCCTCTGAACGGATACACATCATACCATCAGATGACCGATGAAGCAAGTGATAGTAAATAAATGGTTGACTTCTACACATATGAAGCGTAAATTGCAAATTGGTCCGACCATTGGCTGCCTGAGCACCGCGATTGAGCGGGCGGCAGGGTTCGTTATCCCGTGGTCAAGCGAAGAAGTTTGCCAGTAGGTGTCAGATCAAATTATGGCCGATCAATTTCTCACTCCGGTTGCCAGAACGACCCGCACGGGCGACATCTGCCGCAAGATGGTCACGCACCTGATTCGAGGCGACTGGGGACCCGGAGAACAGATTCCGCCTGAACGTGAGCTGTGCTTGCGGCTCGGGGTGGGACGCGCGTCCCTTCGGGAGGCGCTCAAGGCTCTCGAGATTATGGGGATGATCGAAACACGGCTGGGCGACGGTACCTATGTATGCGAGAGATCCGAATTTCTATCGCGGCCGCTTCTGTGGGCAATCGCCAGCAGTTCCGAAGCGGAGTCTCAAGAATTGGTGGAAGCTCGCACGCTCATCGAGATTGAACTTGCGGGGCTGGCTGCACAACGGGCAACGACAGCTGATCTGGAGGAAATTGGGGTTCATTTGGATGAGATGGACGAAGCCAACGCTGACTTAGAGAAACTGCGGCGGGCTGATATCGCTTTTCATGTGGCGATCGCACGCGCCTCACATAACAGCATTCTGATGAACGCCTTACTGCTTATCCGAAATCTGCTCCAGATTTGGATCGGCAGCGCCTTGCAAATTGAAGGGGTGGCTGCCAAGGCGCGTAAACAACATCAGGAGATCTTTGTTGCCATCGCCAAGAAGAATCACCCGGCGGCTCGCTCTGCAATGCAGTACCACCTGCGAGACATGGCGGGTTTTCTGTTGAAGGCCTCGGAAGCGCGGGCTGCTAGCGTCGCGATTGTCGAGACTCAGGACGAGCCTGCGCCGAGTCAATAGACGCCTTTGTCATGCTACTAAGATGTCGTCGTCGTCCGCAGAATTCAGCAATTGTGTAGTCTTGGTTCCGAATTCAATTCAAGGAGGGAATCTTTCATGGCCGACAAAGTCATCATTACGTGCGCAATTACCGGGTCGATTCACACTCCAACCATGTCTCCGTATCTACCCTGGACCCCGGATGAGATCGCACGACATGCCATTGAAGCAGCGGAGGCGGGCGCCGCGATCCTTCACTTCCACGCGCGTGTGCCCGAGACCGGTTTTCCTACCGGCGATCCAGATATGTACATGCGATACCTTCCCCAAGTGAAAGCGGCAACGAACGCGGTCATCAACCTTACTACCGGCGGCAGTGTGTTCATGAGCCTCGAGGACCGGTTAGCGGGAGCAAAACGGGTCAAGCCTGAAATGGCTTCGTTCAACATGGGCTCCATCAATTTTTCCATACATAGGCTGGCGCGCCGTTACAAGGAATGGAAATTTGCTTGGGAGCCGGAATACCTGGCCCGAACAGAGGGCAACATCTTCAGAAATACTTTCGTCGACATGAAGTATATTATTAAGGAATTAGCCGTCGATTGCGGCACCAGGTTTGAATTCGAATGTTACGACATTGGTCATCTTTATAACCTGGCATACCTGCTCGACGAGAAACTCGTGGAACCGCCGCTATTTATCCAAACCATCTTTGGAATTCTTGGCGGTCTGGGAACCGACGTTGAATTGCTTAGCTACGTTCGCGCTACGGCGGACCGTTTGTTCGGCAGGCAGAATTATCAGTGGTCGATTCTCGGCGCTGGCCGCCACCAAATGCGACTGATCACCCTCGGAGCCATCCTGGGGAGCAACGTGCGCGTTGGTCTCGAAGACAGCCTATACATTGCCAAGGGCGAACTCGCGAAGTCCAGTGCCGACCAGGTGAAGAAGATTCGCCGCATTCTTTCCGAACTTTCGCTGGAGACGGCAACCCCTGATGAAGCGCGCAAAATGCTCGCATTGAAGGGCGCCGATAAGGTCGCCCTTTAAGGTGAATGCTCCGGCGAACGCGCCCGGGAACGATGCCAATAGAGGTAAGCCGGTATTCCTGGGAGCGCGAGCAGCAGGCCGGCCAATGACTCCAGTGGACGCTGCCGCAACGTGTTTGCCACAAAGACGCTACCTATGATTATGTAAAGGGCCGGCAACCAGGGATAACCGGCGCACAGGTACGGTCGCGGCGCATCGGGTTTGGTGCGACGCAGTATGAACACCGCGGCAACCGTCAGCACGTAGGTAAGCGTCATCATGAAGGTGAAACACGTATAGAGCGCTTCGTACCCGCCACTCGCCGTCAGCACGCACACCCAGATGCACTGCACCGCCAGGCTCACGACCGGGGTCTTCCAGCGCGGATGAAGTCGCTGCATCGGCGGAAAAAACACACCGTCCTTGGCCATCGCGTAATAGACCCTCGCGCCGCCGAGGATCACCACCGACATCGACCCGAAGCAAGCGACCGCGATCACCAGGGACACAAATCTGCCCGCAGCGGGAGAGAACATGAGCGACACGGCAGCTTCGGCAAGCGTGCTTTGTTTCGCGATTTCCGCCATCGGCAGCGCGTAGAGGTAAACGACATTGGCGGAGACATAAGTCAGGATGACGAGCAGTATGCCCCAGATCATGGCTCGAGGCAGGTTGCGCCGCGCATCTTTGATTTCGCCGGCTGCCCACGAAATGATGTTCCAACCATCGTAGGTCCAGAACAATACAACAAACGCGATGCCGATGGCAGAGATTGGAGGCCAGAAGGCTGAGTGGCTGGATGGAGTAAAGTGCGACCAGGAACCGCGGCCGAATGCGAGGCCGAGTGCAACCATGAGCCCAATCGCGGCCAGCGTCAGAAATCCGGTGAAGTTCTGCAGCATGGCTGCGACCTTAACTCCACGTATGTTAACAAGTGTCAGTATGATGATGAAGATAATCGCGACAACGGATCCGCGGGTTAAGTGCCAGGTAATGCCGTGCGGAAAAATGTGAGAATAAAGGATAGTCTCGGCTGAAAAAGCGGGAATAAGTCTGCCGATGAAGAGCGCAAATCCGATGGCTACCGCTGCCAAACCGCTGCTATTCCCCGCAGTGAATAAGATCCACCCATATAGGAAGGCTGCAAAGGAACCGTACGCTTCTCGGATATAGATGTATTGCCCGCCGGCCTCGGGAAACATCGCGCCCAATTCAGCGAAGGCGAAGCCGGCAAGGAGCGCAACCAAGCCAGCGACGACCCACAGAAGCAGAGCCACGATCGGATTTGAAATCTGCCGTGCGACGTCGGCCGGCGTTATAAAAATCGCCGAGCCAATGACCCCGCCCACTACAATCAATACGGCATCGAGCACAGATAGGCGGCGGGCAAGACCCGTCGATGCCTTCTCCTGGCCGAGACTGTGAGAACTGACGTCTGCCTCGGAGGAGATTCTCATGCGGGATTACGGTTCCGCTCCATCGCTGCTTGAACCGGCAATGAATGGGAACCAGTCCTTGTCAGAATGCAATGATGTTCTGTGTTCGTGGCTCAGGCGATTATTAGCCAAAGCAGGTTCACTTCCGGGTAGCGTATTCTGGCCGCCATCCACCGATACCTAGTACACCGGGAACTTGGCATGGGCAGGAAGGCAGCTTCCGGTGAAGGTATAGGATACACACGGCCGAGGCTTCGACTTGTGAGTTTTCGGTGAGTTGGACCTGAGTTATACCGCAAGCCTAAGCGTGGGCGGGAT
>Ga0187890_10000881_pt1 | contig 21828 bp, 20 predicted proteins | sample June2016WEW_21_1_FD_133005 | JGI IMG/M metagenome (GOLD analysis project Ga0187890, IMG submission 133005) | Peatland microbial communities from SPRUCE experiment site at the Marcell Experimental Forest, Minnesota, USA - June2016WEW_21_10 | ecosystem: Environmental > Terrestrial > Soil >... | reverse complement strand
TTCTGTCGTAGCGGTGATTCTCGCCCACCGCTGGCACGAGTGGCCGGTCGGCGGAATTTATATTTTTCCGGTCTATTGGATCGCGTGGCTGGCGATCTGGTTCATGGTGCTGCTGTCGCTGGTTTCCGCGCTCGATTACTTTATCGCCTTCTGGTCGCGGATCGATCGCAAGTCGGAAAAGCGGCGGCGCCGGACCTTCGTCCTCGCCCGGCGGAGAAAGAGCGATGTCCAAGCGGTCTGATACGCCTTCGGAACGACTGCCCGCAAATCTGGCTGCGAGCGACTTGTCGCGGCCACCGGAATTTTCGCTCGAACAACGCCGGATTCTGTTGCGCATTGCGCACGAAGCGATTCTCTCGGGCGTAGAGCGCCGGGAACTCGCCGCCGAGCCGCCGACTTCCCCCTTACTCTCGGAGCGACGCGGCGTCTTCACTACTCTTTATCTGAAAGTTGAACATCTGAGTAAAGTTCGGCGCGAGCTTCGGGGATGCGTTGGCTATCCCGAACCCATCGCTGCGCTGTATCGCGCGGTTGCCGAAACGGCCCGCGCCGCCGCCTTCGACGATTCGCGGTTCTCGCCGGTGACAAAAGAAGAAGCTTCCCAACTCGAAGTTTCCTTGAGTGTGCTCTCGCGCCTGTTCCCGATTCATCCCGATGCAGTGGAGGTCGGGCGCCACGGCCTGGTCATCTCGCGGGAGTCGCATCGCGGGTTATTGCTGCCGCAGGTTCCGGTCGAGTTTGCGTGGGACCGGGAGACGTTTCTGGAGCAAACCTGCCGCAAAGCGGGCCTGCCGGTGGATTGCTGGCGCAGGGACGCAACCATCGAGGCGTTCACCGCCGAGGTCTTCTCCGACGCCGATGTCGAAGTGCCCGGCTGATCCTCTACCACGAGTTCCATTCGCGGGCTTGTCACTTCCACTCCTGTGCGCGTGTCCCCCACTTCCGTACCGTTGCCTTCCCCGCCAAACGACGTAATCTGAGCGCTGGCGCCCTGGTAGTGAAGCGGCGTTACGAGGTCAGCGTTACGAGGTCAACATGGAACTCGCAGTTGTGATCGTGGTGATGGTCGTCGCGAGCGCGATGATTCCGGGGAATCCGGAAATCCGTTTCTTTCGCTGAACAGATCGTAAGCCTGCTAAAAAGGCTGCCCGGAAGCTATCCTTTGCGGCCACCCTAGTTCATCGTCCCAAAGAAAAGGGGGGAGATTTCTCCCCTCGTTTCGATTGAAGTTGTTTCGAGCTTACTGCTGCTCGTCCAGTTCCACCGTATCGCCGGCGTAGACATCTTCGAGCGCGAAGACAACCATGGCGGAGGACGCGGTCGGGGTCACGTTGAGGACGACCACTTCTCCCACGGCGCGCCGCGGCAGATCGGCCACATGGATGTTCGGCCCTTTGGTCCGGGTGAAGCGATTGGCTTCAAAGGTGGGCGGAACCTTCTGCGTGTCTTCCGAAGTCTGCGCTTTGAAAGAGAGCGAGTCGACAGGATCCTTCAAGGTGGCCGTATAGGAACGCACCACACGGAAGTAGTCGCCAACCTTCACGCCCTGGTTCGAACCCATATTCATATAGAGTTTCATGCCCGTGCCGAGCACGCCGTCGAAGTCTTTGCCGAGAACGACGCGCCCGGTCAGCTTGCCATTGGCAGGCGCGAAGCGATCGAAACGGCCGGGGACGTGGAAACTCACCGGCGGTTTTTCCACGAAAGGAAGGACGACATCTCCCGGGTTGATGGGATCGCAACTAAATTCCACTTGCGCGATGGCGCTGTGGCTGCGCGTATCCACCACCCGTACTCTGCCGATTTCGCCGTAGGGTTGTCCCGCAGCGGCCAGGATTTTTCTCTGTCCCGGATAAATTTCATACTCGTTCACATCGCGGATTTGGCGAACGACCGAATAGAGTTGCCCCGTCTGGTAGCCGCTCCCCGCCAGGTAGACCAGTTCTCCGATTTCGAACTTGGTGGAAGTCGGCGTCTCCAGTCCGCCGTTGACGTAGTTGGCGTTGGGAATCCGCTCTTTGGTAAGAAAACCGGCGCAATAAATATCGGCCGCGGTGGGCGTCTGAAAACGCACGAATGGAACGTTAACGTATGTATGGACGATACCGTCCGCATCGGGCGTGATCGGTGTCACCGCCTGCTGTGCGACCGCCAGGGTCGCCGCCACCGTCAATAGCAATAACAGTCCTGTTTTCTTCATGTTATCTCCCACTTCCACCGCTTCGGGGCTGCCCCAGCTATCTCCTAGGGAAGACAAGGGTTACAGCCAAAAAGTAACAAGCGCGTGGGCAGGGGTCAAGGTTACGAGGGTGTTTAGCCCCTGTGTCCGAAAGTTTTGCGGACTCTCCGGCAATCCTCGGAGTTGCATCTGAGGCTGCTCCCCTGTAATATCGGCGCCGTTGTTGAAAACAAATGGACTTGGCTTTGTCTTCCACTCTCGCGCCCCGTTTTCTTCCCCAGCGCCTGCCCAAGGTCTGTCTGGCGGTCGGCGGGGACACGATTGAAGACATGCTTGCCACGGCGGAGTCGCTGGCTCGCGAAAACCCATTTCTCGAGTTTCGTTTGGACTATTTAAAGCAGCCGCTGGCCGCGGTCCCGAAGATTCACCGTTTTCTGGAGACGCACCAGTACGTCACGGCCATCGGCACGTGCCGGCGTGCCGACAACGGCGGCAAGTTCAAGGGATCGCTGGCTGCGCAATTGGAAGTGCTGACCAAGGCCAATGCCGGGGGCTGTCAACTCGTCGACGTGGAACTGCAAAGTGCGCTGAAAGCGAAGCCCGAAGCGATTGCGAAATTGCGCAGCCGCGCCGGACTGATCCTGTCATTCCACGATTTCCACGCCACTCGCAAACTCGACGATACGCTCGAAAAGATGCTGAAGATTCCGGCCGATTTCTACAAGATCGTCAGCACCGCGACTACGCTCTCGGACAACGTGGCGATGATGAAGTTCCTGCAGACGCACAGCGGTCAGCATTCGCTGATCGGGCTGTGCATGGGAGAGCAGGGTATTATCAGCCGCGTGCTCGGGGCGCGCGCGGGCAGCGCGTTCACGTTTGGCGCGGTCGATGCCGATGCCGACCTAAAAACTGCACCGGGTCAAATCAGCGCGCGCGATCTGCGCGGCATTTACCGCATCGATCAGATCGACGCTGCCACTCGCATTTACGGAGTCGCGGGCGATCCCATCGGGCATTCGCTTTCGCCGGTCATCATGAATACGGCGTTGCGGCGCGAGAACGTCAACGGCGTTTATCTTCCGCTGCACGCCAAGACGCTCAAGGATCTGATCCATTGCGTGCGCGAGATTCCGCTGCATGGCCTCAGCGTGACGATGCCGTACAAGCAGGCGATCTTGCCGTATCTGGACAACACGGATGCGCACACGACGAAGATCGGCGCCTGCAATACCGTGGTTCGAGGAGCGGAAGGCAAGCTTTACGGATTCAATACCGATATCGCGGGCATCCTTCGTCCGCTGGAGCAGCGGCTGTCGATTGAGAACGCGAAGGTTCTCGTGCTGGGCGCGGGCGGCGCGGCGCGGGCGGCGGTGTTTGGGCTCAAGGAGCGCGGCGCTGAGGTCTGGATCTTGAATCGCACCGCAGCCAAAGGGCAGAAGCTGGCGCGGCAGGCGAAAGCTCGGACGCTCAAACGCGCGGAACTAAAAAAGGTTGGCTTCGACGTCATCATTAATGCGACTCCGGTGGGCATGGGGAACACGCGGGAATGTCCGCTGAAAGACGACGAGATTCAAGCTCGCGTGGTGTTCGATATGGTGTACGACCCGGTCGAGACCCATCTGCTGCAGGTGGCGCGGAGTAAGGGGATCGGCGTGATTCCGGGCGTGGAGATGTTTGTGCAGCAGGCGGCGCGGCAGTTTGAAATCTGGACGGGGAAGCCGGCTCCGGTCGGCGATATGCTGCGCGCGGTGACGGTCGCCTTGCAGGAACGGGCGGCGCAGAAGCCGCCGAAAAATTGAAGGGTTGACGAGCGCATCGCGCATTGAACCGAAAGGCTTTAGCTTCCAATTGTATGTACAATGTTTCACGTGAAACGTTTTGTAGAGGTATAATTGTGCGTACATATTAGTATGTAATAATAGGGAGGGGAGGCGCTTCCTCTCCTTCCAGGAAAATCCAACGCTACAAGCGGAGATGGAATCCCACCCTCGTTGACTGGGAGTCCTCGCGTCCTTACTATTGCGGTCTGAGTCCCAAGTTCCCTCATGATTGGCCAAACCATCTCGCACTACCGCATTGTCGAGAAACTCGGCGGCGGGGGTATGGGCGTGGTGTACAAGGCGGAAGACACGCGGTTGCAGCGATTTGTCGCGCTCAAGTTTCTGCCCGAGGACGTGGCTCGCGACCCGGTGGTGCTGGCGCGGTTTCGACGCGAGGCGGCATCGGCGCTGAATCATCCTAATATCTGCACGATTTACGACATTGGCGAAGAGGGTGGCCGGGCGTTTATCGCCATGGAGTATCTGGACGGAGTGATGCTGAAGTACCGCATCGCGGGGCGTCCGGTGGAGACCGACGTGTTGCTGGCGCTGGCGATCGAAATCGCCGACGCGCTGGACGCGGCACATGCGGCGGGGATCATCCATCGGGACATCAAACCGGCGAACATCTTCATTACCAAGCGGGGGCACGCCAAGGTTCTCGACTTCGGGCTGGCGAAGAGGACGGATGCGGGCACGCCGCGAGGGTCGAGCTCGGGGTCGGAGGATCCCACGATTTGGGCATCGCCTATGCCTCGCTGGGGCAGTATGAAAAAGCGGCGGAGGATTCGCGGCAAGTGATGGTGCGGGCGCCGAATCGCGCGGATGGGTATCTGAACCTTGCCAACTACGAAATCGGCATGCAGCGCTTCGACGAAGCGCGACAGATCATCCAGCAAGCGCAGGCTCGGAACATTGAGGATGTGATTCTGCACAATTCTCTGTACGCGCTTGCGTTTCTCGCGTCGGACTCGGCAGGTATGGCGCAACAGCAAAAGTGGTATGCCGGTAACGCCGATTACCAGAATTTTGGACTCGCGTTGCAGTCCGATAGCGAGGCGTATGGCGGACATCTGGGCAAGGCGCGGGAACTGACGCGGCAGGCGGTGGAGTCGGCAGTGGAATCCGACGGCAAAGAAAATGCGGCGATCTACCTGGCGATTGCGGCACAGCGGGAAGCCGCGTTCGGCAATCCCGCGGAGGCGCGGCAGCGGGGGGCGGAAGCTCTGAGGCTGGCTCCGGCGAGCCAGGGCGCGGAGGTCGAAGCGGCATTGGCTTTTGCGCTGGCGGGCGATAGCGGGCGCGCCGAGTCTTTGGAATCGGACCTGAAGCACCGCTATCCGCTGGATACGCAGATGCAGGCCGTCTGGGTACCGGCGATCGAGGGGCAGTTGTCGTTGAACAGGAAGCGGGCTCCCGAGGCTCTGGCGGCCTTGCAGTCCGCTAGCGCGGCGCTTGAGATGGGGACGATTCAGTTTGGAATCAACGGTTCGTGCCTGTATCCCGCGTATGTGCGCGGGGAAGCGTATCTGGCGGACGGGAAGGGTGATGCCGCCGCGGCCGAGTTTCAGAAGATTCTGGATCATGGCGGGCTGGTGTGGAACTGCTGGACGGGGGCGCTAGCGCGACTGGGAGTGGCACGGGCGAACGCATTGCAGTCGAGGACGTCACAAGGACAGGGGCAGGGAGCGGATGCCGATGCCGCGCGGGTGCGGGCGCGGACGGCGTATAAGGAGTTCCTGGCGCTGTGGAAGGACGCCGATTCGGATGGTCCCATCTTGAAGGAAGCGACGGCGGAGTATGGGAAGGTGCAGTGAAGCTTTGAGTTGCTTGGGTCGGAGTTGCTTGGGTCGTCCCTACGGGACTTTAATCATTCATTCCAATGTTCCCAGCGCTAGCGCTGGGCTAGCTTGGTCGCCCCTTACGGGTCTGGCGCCGGGTGAGTCCGGCAAATACAGTTTTTGTGCAATTCGCGCGGCGCTTTCGTCACTGGCGGAATGGCTGAAAAGGCCCTGCTAGCGCGATGAAATGGAGTGGGTAGCAGATTGAGACGCGGTGCGATGCGGCTCTTGTAAGAAAGGTTGCAAATAAGTCCACTCGGCAGTACTATGGGTTTGGACGCGGAAGTTCGCGTCATCTGTTTTTCAAAAAACAAAAATCCCAGGTAGCAGCGCAGCCCTAAGTCTAAAAATCTAAAGGGGTGCCCAACGCCCCGGTGCAATTCGGAGAGAATGCATGTCGTGGTACGCGTACTGCCTCACGGAACACCCGACCCTAGCCAATGGTGTTCGCGCCCGTCGTCCCTTTCTTCTTGATGGAATTCAAGGTGTCAACTCAGCCCCGGTGATGAGCTATCCGAGCGGGGAATTCGCGGTGATTGTCAGCGAATATGACCGTGCTAGCTCCAAACTCGACGAAAAGTCGGTGCTGGAGCACGCTCGGGTGGTGAGCCAGAGTTTCCGGACCGCAACGGTGCTTCCCTTCCGCTTCGGGACGATCTTCGATACGGAAGACGCGATCCGGCAGGCGGTGCGGTCGAACCGGCGAACTTTCTGCGACAGCGTAGCGCGTCTGCGCGGCAAGTCGGAAATGCGCATCAAGCTGACGGTGCGGGACGGGTCGCTGCGCGGACACATGGAAGAGATCGTCCTGCCGGATACGGTGGGGCGCGAATATCTGCTGAAGTTGCGCGAGAAGGCCTCGCGCGAGCGGGAACGGCAGACGAAGGCTCGGGCGCTGTCGGTGCAGGTACACAAGCTGTTTAATCCGCTGGAGGAAGAGGTCAGCTGCAAGAAGGTTGACGCCGACGGAATGCTGCTCGACATTGCGCACCTGATCGACACCAAGTCGATTGAAAAATATCAGAACCGCTACAGCACGGCCGCCAAGCAGCTCAAGAACTGCGAGATGGTGGTGACGGGTCCATGGCCGCCGTACCACTTTCTGCCGGGGAAGGTGCGGACGGTGGCGGGCGACAGCTAGAAGCGCGGATGGGTTATCCAGAGCCCCCTTTCGAGGGGGCTTTACTTTTTGCGCGGGGTCGAGGTGGCGCTGTCCAAGCGGGGCGTAGGCCCGCTAGCACGCGACTTCGAGCCTCTGCCTTCTGCTCGGAACTTCTGCGAAAGTGCAGCATTGTGCATCTGAGATCACATTGGCTCGTGATCTGGGGCGGAGCTGCTTCCCTAGGGGATTCACCCTAACATCTTGATTTTGAATAGGTTCCAGAGTTGGCATCTTCACGTTGGCGGCGGCATCGGCTTTGGTTCGGCAAATGCTTATTCTCGTTGTACTAAAGAGGTTCAACGTTGGAACAACTTCACTCTCGATGTTTACGCCACTTCACCCCGTCCGCTCCACTCCCCGGATCGGCGCCAAAATGAGTTTCCTCTGATTCCCGCCCTTTAACCTCTTTGAAAAGACTGGCCCCGCAAGGGGCCACTTTTTTTGAGTTGGTGCAGGGATTTTTTCAATGCAACGCTGTGGCGCTACGAATGAAAGTCAAATGCCAATGCAGTCGGCGGTTGTGGAATCCCACTCACGGTCCTTTCTCACGGTTCTTTCTCCTGGAGCGCCGACAATTTCGGCGTATCGACCTTGACACCTTGCTAGCAGTCCGGCATTCTATTGAGCTTAGGGATAAGGTCCGTTTCTTTCTGTGCCATCCTGATCGGAAAATGGGATGCGGCATTGCCGGTTCTGGCCTGCAGGCTGAAGATCTCCGGTCCTAAGAAGAAGACAATCCCCGCAATTGCGCGCAGAATAAGCGGAGAAGGTACGGCGGCGAAAGAAGCAAAGTTGTGCCGATTCCCGTCCGTCGGGCCTGAAAAGGCTTTCCTGGGCGGCTGCGGTTTGGGTTTGTAATTCATTGCAGAGGATGAACTTGGCGGTGGAAATCATTTTAACGGGCGGGCGCGGCGCATTGGCGTTGTGGTTGCAGACATCCGGTGGGATCGGCCTGCTCCAACTGGCGCCGTTGCTGTTTATTTTCGCGATTTTTTACTTTTTGCTGATTCTGCCGCAGCAGCGCAAACAGAAGAAGTGGCAGGCGATGCTGGGCGAATTGAAGAACGGGGACAAGATCGTGACCAGCGGGGGCTTGCGCGGGACGATCATCAGCCTCAAGGACGATGCGGTGGTTTTGCGGGTGCCGCCGGACAATTTGAAGCTTGAAGTCAGCCGCGCATCGGTGGTTACGGTGACGACGGCGGAGGAAGGAACGAAATCTTAGTCGTTGGTCGCTCGTCGTTGGCCGCTCGCGGAGCGGCCGGGATTTTGACCGCCGTGGTTTTGGCTAACGACTGACGACCAGCGACAAACGACTGGATTTTCATGAATAAGAATCTTGGCTGGAAGTTAGTGGCGATCGTCGGCATCCTGCTGGTGTTTCTGGCGGGGATTTTCGGCATTCCGAAAGAGTGGTCGGGCAAGGGCATTCTGGCGTCGATTGCCGACCGCATTCATTTGGGGCTCGATCTGCGCGGCGGAACGCACTTGATCCTGCAGGTGCAGGTGAACGACGCAGTCAATGTGGATTCCGACAACGCGATTGCGCGGCTCAAGGAAGACATGCGGACGCGCAAGATCAATTACGCCGAGATCGCCAAGCCCGATCCGATCAATCATCCGGAAGCGATCGTGGTGAAGGGCATTACTCCCGACCAGACCAGCGATTTCAAGAGCATTGTTTCCGACCGACTGCCGGAGTACGGCGCCACGTCGGGTGCGGAGAATTCGTGGACGGTGGCGATGAAGGCGCAAAGCCTCTCGGATTTGAAAAATCGCGCCGTCTCGCAAGCCATCGAGACGATCCGCAATCGCATTGACCAATTGGGCGTGAGCGAACCGGTAATTCAGGAGCATGGACTGGGGCAGTATCAGATTCTGGTGCAACTTCCGGGCGTGGATGATCCGGCGCGGGTGAAGGAAATCATGCAATCCACGGCGATGCTGGAAATCAAGCAATCGCTGGATGGACAGACGTCGTACTCGAGCGAGCAGGCGGCGTTACAGGCGCATGGCGGCGTGCTGCCTCCGGACGCGATTTTGATGCCGGGCAAGAGCATCGGATCGAAGCGCGATACGGAAAGCGGCGAATCGTGGTACATCATCACGCGCGCCTCGGCGGTCACCGGCCGCGATCTTCGGACGGCGGAACCGGGCACCGACGAAAATGGGCAAGCGGATGTACGCTTCATTCTGACCAGCGAGGGTGGGCGGAAATTCCGCGCCTTCACTTCCGCGCACGTCGGCGACTCGCTGGCGGTGGTGCTCGATAATAAGGTGCAGGAAGTTGCGGTGATCAAGGACACGATCGGCGAGAACGGCGTCATCAGCGGCCGGTTTACGCCGCAAGAGACGCAGGATCTTTCGATGACGCTGCGATCGGGCGCTTTGCCGGCGGGAATCAAGTATCTGGAAGAGCGGACGGTGGGGCCGTCGCTGGGCGCGGATTCGATTCGCTCCGGAGTGCAGGCGGCGGTCTACGGCATGCTGGCCGTCCTCATCTTTATGTTGATTTATTACCGGTGGGCGGGCGTGAATGCCGACATCGCGCTGATCCTGAACCTGATTATTCTGCTGGGGTTCATGGGTTACTTTGGCGCGGTGCTGACGCTGCCGGGGATTGCCGGCGTCATTCTGACGGTTGGCATGGGCGTGGATTCGAACGTGCTGATTTTTGAGCGCATCCGGGAAGAACTAAGGAACGGGAAGACGCCGCCGTCGGCGGTGGAGCAGGGATTCAGCCATGCCTGGATCACGATCGTCGATACGCACGTCACGACGATTGTGTCGGCGGCGATTCTGTTTATTTTTGGAACCGGGCCGGTCAAGGGTTTCGCCACGACGCTGGTTTTTGGTTTGCTGGCAAACTTGTTTACAGCGGTGTTTGTGTCGCGGGTGATTTTCGATTGGGTGCTGTCTCGGAAACAGCGTGGTGAAGCGTTGAGCATTTAGAAGGTTTCAAGGTTTCAAAGTTTCAAGGTTTCAAAGTGAGTGCGATCTGTAGCCCTTACAACCTTGAAACCCTGAAACCTTGAAACCTTGAAACTTGGGGTTTTAATGGAATTCTTTAGAAATACAAACATCGATTTTCTTGGGAAGAAGTGGTACTTCCTCACCTTCTCGCTGATCTTCAGCGTGGCCGGACTGCTATCCATGGCGTTTTGGCACGGCATCCCGCTGGGCGTCGACTTCCGCGGTGGCACGCTCGTGTATGTGAAGTACGCGCATACCCCCGATCCGTCCGCGATCCATAACGAAATCGAACGCGCCGGACTGAAGAACGCGCGCGTGCAGCGGTATGGAGCGCCGGGCAACAACGAAGTGCTGATCGGGCTCGACATTCAGGAGACCAGCGAGCAGGACTTGAGCAAGGGCAAGGACCAGATCAAACAGGCGCTCGAAAGCAACGCGGTGGCGGGCAAGCAGGATCTCAACAACACCAGCTCACTGGCCATTAAAAATTATCTATTGGAGAAGGATCCGCTGCAGCTCGGTTCCGGCACTGAGGCCAACCCGCGCTACACGGCCATCGCGCAGGCCATTGTCGACTATCGCGACAAGACGAAAGGCGGCGTGCTGGGGTCGATCGAGGAACTGAAGACGGCGGCCGATCCCGCCGTGGTTACCTCGCTGTCGGATAATTTTTTCGTCTCGGACTTTGGCATCCGCAATGTCGAGATCGTGGGGCCGCAGGTGGGACAACAACTGCGCAAGCAGGCGATCCTGGCGACACTGTATTCGCTGGGCGGAATGCTGATCTACCTGGGCTTCCGCTTTGAATGGATCTACGGAGTGGCCGCGGTTTTGACGGTATTCCACGACACGCTGATTACGGTGGGCGCGTTCTCTCTGCTGAACTGGGAGATTTCGCTGACAGTGATTGCGGCGATCCTGACGCTGATCGGATATTCGAATAACGACACCATCGTGGTCTTTGACCGCATACGGGAAAACATCAAACTGCTGCGGCGGGACCGGTTGGCGGACATTGTCAACAAAAGTATTAATCAAACTTTAAGCAGAACGATCTTGACAGCAGGCCTGACTTTCCTTACCGTGCTTGCTCTGTTTCTTTTTGGCGGCGAGGTGCTGCGCGGTTTCAGCTTTGCGTTGGTGGTCGGCATTCTGATCGGGACGTATTCTTCGATTGCGATTGCGGCTCCGATTCTGGTGGCGTACCAGGAATGGCGGGGCGAGAAGGGCAAGACGCCGATTGCCATGCCGCTGCGATCGGGCAACGGCGGGACGCAGCCGAAGGAAAAAGTTAAGGTCTAAGGCCGGTTTTTTGGCGTAGAATCTTCACTGCCCAGAGAGGCAGGGTTGGCAGATCGGCTGGCGGGAGCAAAGAGGATGTGGCCGGTGTCTAATCTCTCGTACGGTCTGGTAGGAGAAGCCTATGTTTGAAGACAGTCTCATTGAGTCAGGGAACAGATTCAAGGCCAAACGGCGGTTGAGCACCACGATTTTGTCGTTCGCGCTACAGGTCGGCCTCATCGGGATTCTGATTCTGATCCCTCTGATCTATACCGATGCGCTGCCTAAGGGGAACCTTATGACCTTTCTGGTAGCGCCGCCTCCGCCACCCCCGCCACCTCCGCCACCGGCGGCGGCTCCGGTTAAAGTGGTGAAAATACAGAGCGAGATCAACAACGGCCAACTGCGGACGCCAACCAAGATTCCAGACAAGATTCAGATGATCAAGGAAGAGGAAGCACCGCCGGATCTGGGCGGCGGCGTCCCGGGCGGTGTTCCGGGAGGCGTGCCGGGAGGGTCGGCGGGCGGCGTGATCGGCGGCATTATTAGTTCGACGCCGGTGGCCGTTCCCAAAGTCGCGACCCCGCAACGCGTGCGCGTGTCGTCGGGTGTGTCGACCGGCCTTTTGATCCGCAAGGTTCAGCCCAACTATCCGCAACTGGCAAAGCAGGCCCGAATTCAGGGCCAGGTTGTGCTACAGGCGGAAATCAGCAAGGACGGCACGATCCAGAACCTGCAGTTGATCAGCGGGCACCCGATGCTGGCGCCGGCGGCGATTGAGGCCGTGAAGCAGTGGCGTTACAAGCCCTACCTGCTCAATGGCGAGCCGGTGGCGGTGGAGACGCAGGTGGTGGTGAACTTTAGCTTGTCCGGAGGCTAGATCCTCCGGGCTTTTCGGCGGTTTCAAGCCATCCCCGTCCTACGTGAGTTTCCGCAGACGGGGAGAGATGGTGCTCAGGGCACTGCGGGCAGTTCCGCCTATGATCGATTTCTTGCATCAAACGATTCTGATTGTGCGGCTGCGGAAGAGGTCTGATTCTCGCTTGGCGAGGGGGGTCGGGACTTCGGTTTTTCCGCAGAGACGCGGCTAGCGCGCGTCTTTTGCCACAGACTGAAACGGAGCAAGCTCCGTCTCGGCAGGATTTTCAAGAAGCAGTTGGTAAAGAGTTCTAAACAGTTCTGAGGAGGAGAAGCAACTCATGGTAGTGAACCTGGCAGCAGTCGCGCTCTGTAATTTTCACCTTTTCGCCGCCTGGCTCTTTGACGAGGGCTCGGTCGGTTGGGACCCGATTTCGCTCTGGAAGCAGATGGGCATTCTAGCGAAAGTCGTGGTTATCATTCTGTTCATCATGTCGGGGTGGTCGATCGGCGTGATGATCGACCGCTGGATGGCTTTTAACGCCGCCCGCAATCAGTCCCGCTCGTTCGCTCCGGCTGTGGCTGGCGCGCTGCGCGAAGGCAAGATTGACGAAGCGATTAAAGTCGCCGAGCGCAACAAGAAAAGCCACCTGGCGAAGGTAGTCACGGCGGGCTTGATGGAATTCAAGGCGCATCAGGACAGCCCGGGCGAGATTCCGGGCGAGACGATTGAAGCTTCGAAGCGCGCGTTAGAGCGCACCGAAGCCATCGTGCACGCGGAACTGAAGCGTGGCCTGGGCGGTCTGGCGACGATCGGTTCGACGGCTCCCTTCGTGGGACTGTTCGGAACGGTGGTCGGCATTCTGAACGCGTTCAACGGCATTGCCAAGGAAAAGGCAACCGGCCTGGCAGCAGTGGCGGGCGGCATTTCCGAAGCGCTCGTGACCACCGCAGTCGGCCTGTTCGTGGCGATTCCGGCCGTCATGATGTTCAACTACTTGACCGGTCGCGTGGAAGCGTTCGATGTAGAGATGGACAACTCGTCGAGCGAACTGATCGATTACTTCCTGAAGCGCCGGAGCATGCGGCGGTCGTAAGAGCAGGTCTCGGGTCTTAGGTGCCAGGTCTCAGGACTTGGACCTTCGGCTTCGGACCTACTGGCTGGTTGCTACCCATGAGTTGCTGATAGGGGCCGGGCGGGGACGCCCGGCACTCCCTATAGCAAATTTCGGGAGGGGTAGCCAGGTACGGGCAAGGCAGGAGACGGAATTCCATGGCATTAGCAAAGCGGAACGAAGGGGCGAACGTCAGTTCCGACATTAACGTCACACCGATGGTGGACGTGATGTTGGTGCTGCTCATCATTTTCATGGTGGTCACGCCGATGTTGCAACACGGCAAACAAGTGGACATGGCCCAAGTCAACAGTCCGATCGATATGCACGACGCCGACAAGGAAGACGCGCTGCAGGTAGCGATCACTCGCGACAACAAGGTTTTCTTCGGGACCGATCCTATCAATCCGGACGATCTGACGCAGAAAATCAAGGATAAGCTGGCGAACCGCACCGACAAAACCGTCTTTCTCAAGGCCGACGCGCGGGCGAAGTTCGGCTGGGTGGTGGTAGTGGTGGACGATGTTCGCGCCGCCGGTGTCGACCAGTTGGGACTTTTGACCGAGCAAAAAAAATCCGGATCGTTTGCGCCGCCGCCAGCCGCCGCCGCGCCAACGGGCGGGCAATAGCAGGGTAGCGCAATACAGCAGTAGCAATACAGCAGTAGCAATACAGGAGATCGAGTATGAGTATGGCAGTCGGCCCCAAAGGGGGCCAAAGCGCGAACATGAACGTCACGCCGCTGATTGACGTGCTGCTGGTGCTGCTGATCATTTTCATGGTGATCACGCCGCTGACGCCGAAAGGTTTGGAGGCGTTGGTGCCGCAGCCTCCGCCACCGAATCAGAAGACGCCGCCTCCGACGGATCGCACGATCGTCGTGCAGTTGATCGACCACGGCGCGGGGAATCCTCCGGGACTGAAGATCAATCAGGACGAAGCCACCTGGGAAACGCTGCAGGGCCGGTTGGAAGATATTTTCAAGACGCGCGCCGAAAAGGTCATGTTCGTGAAGGGCGACGACAACGTGCCGTTTGCCGACGTGGCCAGCGTGATCGATATCGCGCATTCGGCCGGCGTCGACAAGGTGGGCTTGATCACAGCCAAGATCGAAGCGGGCGGGTAGAATCGGCCTTCGGTCTAACGGTGGAGCGACGGGCGTCTTGCCCGTCCAGCAAATTGGCGGCCGGGCGGGGACGCCCGGAGCTCCCTCTCAGTTCTTTTACTCCGCAGCAAGGAGATTCATAAAGCAATGAAAACTACGCAAAAACTCCTGGTGGTATTCGCCGCCGCGCTGGTGATGCTCTCGAGCACCGGATGCGCCAAACTGCAGGCGCGCGACCACCTCAACAAAGGTGTGCAGGCTTACAAGAACTCCAAGTTCGAACAGGCGATCGACCACTTTCAGCAAGCGGTCGCCCTGGACCCGACGTTGCTCAATGCCCGGCTCTATCTGGCCACGGCTTATGCGCAGCAGTATATTCCGGGCGCCGATACTCCCGAGAACAACCACTACGGCGAGCAAGCGATCGACCAGTACAAGCAAGTGCTCCAGAAAGATCCCAAGAACATCAACAGCATTAAGGGCATCGCTTACCTGTATCTGCAGATGAAAAAATTCGACTTGGCGAAGGAGTTTTACAAAAAGGCTTCCGAGGTCGATCCGAACGATCCCGAGCCGTATTACTCGGTGGCGGTGATCGACTGGACCCAGACCTATGTGCCGCGTCAGGAAGAACGCGCCAAACTGGGCATGAAACCCGAGGACTCCCTGCCCGCGAAGGACAAGAAGGTCTGTGCCATAGTCAAGGAGAAGAATACCGCCAACGTTCAGGAAGGCATCGATAACCTGAATAAAGCGCTCCAGCTTCGTCCCGACTATGACGACGCCATGGCCTACATGAACCTGATGTACCGGGAACACGCCGATATCCAATGCGGGGATCTGGAGGCGCGCGCGGCCGATTTGAAGACGGCCGACGAGTGGGTCGACAAAACCATGGCCACCAAGAAAGCCAAGGCGGAAAAGCAGCCGGGCGCGGGCGGCATCGTGATGGATCAGAAACAGTAGCGAATACCTAGGAGTTGCTAGCTAGTAGCCAGTGACTCAGTGGAGTTACGCCGCTGAGAAGCTGGCTATAGCTGTTTTTGGGCTCGAAAGACTCTGGCGGACTTTTGTGCGTAATGTCACCACATGCCGTGATTTGACACCTGCAATCTCGCCCTCTGACGGCTAGAATCAGAGCGGTACGATGTATCCTGCTCGAGAATGTTCAAGAAGATTCTGATCGCCAATCGTGGAGAGATCGCGGTGCGCATCATACGCGCGTGCCGCGAAATGGGTATCGCGACCGTCGTCGTCTATTCCGACGTCGACCGGGCCGCGCTGCATGTCCGCAAGTCCGATGAAGCGTATCCGATTGGCCCGGCCCCGGCAGCCGAGTCTTACCTGCGGATGGACAAGATCCTCGACGTAGCGAAGCGCTCGGGCGCCGAGGCCATTCATCCGGGCTACGGCTTTCTCTCGGAAAACGCGAAGTTCGCGCAAGCGTGCGCCGATGCGGGGGTGAAGTTTATAGGGCCCTCGCCGCACTCCATGAATCTGATGGGCTCGAAGACCAGCGCCCGGCGGGAGATGGAAAAAGCCGGTGTGCCGTTCGTTCCCGGAACCTCGCGCGGACTTGCCTCCGCCGAAGAGGGCGAACAGGTAGCCGAGCGCATTGGCTATCCGGTGATGCTGAAAGCGGCGGCGGGCGGCGGCGGGAAAGGGATGCGCCTGGTGCATACTCGCCAGGAGCTGCGTTCGGCGCTGGAATCGGCGCAGAGCGAGGCGCAGCGGTCTTTTGGCGACAGCGAAGTCTATATCGAAAAAGCGATCGTGAATCCCCGGCATATCGAAATGCAGGTGCTGGCGGATGAGCACGGCAACACGGTATGGCTGGGCGAGCGCGAGTGTTCGATCCAGCGGCGTCATCAAAAAGTACTGGAGGAAGCGCCTTCGCCGATTGTGGATCCCGATATGCGCCGCCGCATGGGCGAGGTTGCGGTGAGAGTGGCGCAAGCGGCCAGTTACACCAATGCCGGCACGATTGAATTCCTGGTCGATGAGCAAAAGAACTTTTACTTCCTGGAAATGAACACGCGCCTGCAGGTGGAGCATCCGGTGACGGAGTTGACTACGGGGCTCGATCTGGTGCATTTGCAGTTACGCATCGCGGCGGGCGAGAAGTTGCCGTTCGCGCAGTCCGACGTGCAGATTCGCGGGCACGCGATCGAGTGCCGCATTTATGCGGAAGATCCCGATAACAATTATTTTCCCAGCCCGGGCAAGATCACGGTGCTGCTGCAGCCGGCGGGGCCGGGAATCCGGCGGGACAGCGGGATGTACGAAGGCTGGAACGTTCCCATGGATTACGATCCACTGCTGGCGAAACTGATCGGCTACGGGACCGACCGGCAGCAGGCCATCATGCGACTGGACCGGGCGCTCTACGAATATTTCGTGGCCGGCATCAAGACCAACATTTCGCTGTTCCGGCGAATTTTGCGCGACGATGATTTCCGGGCGGGAAAACTCGACACCGGATACCTGGATCGCCTGCTCGCAAAAGCTGCGCCGGCGGGGGCATCGGCGGCACGGGATTCGCAGTCGACAAAGCTGGAAAGAATCGCGGCGATTGCCTCCGGCATGTTTGCCGTGCTGGAGCCGTCGGCACCTGGCAGCAAGAATGGGAGCGCAGGGGAAGCGGGCCCGGTGCCATCCAACTGGAAGCAGAAGGGACGCGCGGAAGCGCTGCGCTGATTCTTATGGTGTATGAAATTGTCGTTAGCGGAGAAGCGGGCGGTGGAGCAGGCGGGGAAACTAGCGGCAAGCCACACCGGCTCGAGTTGGAAAAAGCCGCGGAGGGATGGGAGTGCCGACTGGACGGGCAAGTGGTGCATATCGATGCGGTCCTGCCGCGACGCGACGTGTTGTCGCTGCTGGTGGATGGGCACGCCTACGAGATCAAGCGCGAGCAGACTGCGACCGATCTGCACATGTGGGTGGGCAGCACGCGTTTCGCGGTGGAACTGAGAGATCCGCGCTCGCTGCGCTCGCGCCAGAAGGCGGGCAGCGACGAAAAGGGACCGAAGAAAATTCTGGCGCCGATGCCGGGCCGCGTGGTGCGTTTGTTAGTCGCGGAGAATTCCGAGGTGGAAGCCGGGCAGGGCATCGTCGTCGTCGAAGCCATGAAGATGCAGAATGAAATCAAGTCGCCAAAAAAGGGCGTCGTGAAAAAAATCATGGCGACTCCGGGCGCGGCGGTGAATCCCGGCGACGTGCTGGCCATTGTCGAATGAAGCGGGCTGGGATTGACGCGGCAGGAATTGCCGGGGACTAAATGCTTCCGGTTGTAAAGCAAAATTTGCCGGGCCGACTACACGATGGTTTCCTTCCGATAGAGTTTTCTAATCTTCTTCTAATCTCGTTCTAAGCGAGTCGGTTTTCAATCGGGGTATGACGAGCTTCCCGATCCCGCCTAGCACGCCTTCCAACATTCCTCCTAACATCCGTGCTGACTATGCGAACCACATTCTGGTGGCCAGTCCCAGCCCGGTGGTGCGCCAACGTATCCTCGAAAGTCTCCGTTCCCCCGTCCGCCACTTCGAACAGGCGACGGGAGGGGCCGAGGCGCTGGTCCATTTGGAAAGCGGTTTCTGGCAGGTGCTTTTTCTGGATCGCCGGCTGCCCGATCTGGACGCGGAGGAACTAAGTGACACGGTGCGGCAGCGCTTCCCTGGAATCGAAGTGGTGCTGCTGGATCCGGAGCGCGATGCCGGCGCCACCATCGAGATCGAAGACGACAAGCCAGAAATGGGTCTGGCGCAATGCGATGACGCTGACAAGCTCAGGGAAAAAGGCGGAAAGAAAGTTGACGCCGGCGGTGACAGGTTTCTTTCGAACCAGCTTTTCTCCGACACGGCGTCTACTTTCGTCGCTCCCCTGCCGGGAATGATCGGGAACTCACGTGTTATGCAGCCAGTGTATCGTCTGACGCGGCTGCTGGCTTCGCGCAACACAGCTGTCCTGATCACCGGGCCGACCGGTTGTGGCAAGGAAGTTGTCGCGCGCGCGATTCATCACTTGAGCCCGCGCGCCAGTCGCGCGTTTGCAGTCGTCAACTGTGCTGCCATTCCCGAGACCATGCTGGAAGCCGAACTCTTTGGATACACCCGAGGCGCCTTCACGGGAGCCATGCAGTCGTATGCGGGAAGAATTCAGGCAGCGCAAGGCGGCACGCTTTTTCTCGACGAAATTGGCGAAATGCCTTTGAGCCTGCAGCCCAAGCTGCTCCGCTTTCTGGAGCAGAAAGAGCTGCAGCGCCTGGGCAGCGCGGAAGTGGTGCGCGTCGATGCGCGCGTCGTTTCGGCCACGAACGCGCATCTGTTGTCGCTGGTCCGCGAGGGGAAGTTCCGCGAAGATTTGTATTATCGGCTCTGCGGTTTTCCCATCGATATCCCACCTTTGCGCGACCGAATCGAAGACATCATTCAACTGGCCACGCACTTCCTTGAAAAATTTGCCGCGCCCTCGCCTGCGCCGCAGGTGTCGCTTGCCGCCTTGAACTTGCTCAAGAGCTATCCCTGGGTGGGCAATATACGGGAGCTGCAAAACGTGATCGAACGCGCCTTGATCCTCTGCGAAAACCAGGCGGTGATTCGCCCCGAACACCTTTTGCTTACGGACTCGAGCCCGCGCACTTCGGGGTGAAGCGCCTCTTCCCGTCGAGGCGGGGCTTGCCCCTTCTCGCCCCCGCTTCCGGAGACGCGGCAAGCCGCGTCTCTAGGTTTGGTAACCGGCTTACGCACGCTCTTGGTCGTCTTCGTATGTGCACGGCATGAGCATGTTCTAAGGCAATTTATGCCGGGCTGGCAATGCTGTTGCAGAAGGATCTTTATGTCCGCCAATTTTCCCGCACCCCGCGACCTTGCCCGCGACCCGGAGCATCCTCTGGCCCGTGCCTTTGCTTCTTTCACGGAGGCGGCGGGTTCGCTGGAGCGCACCTATGGACAACTGCAAGGCCAGGTGGCGCATCTTCGTAAGGAACTCGAAGTCACCAACCGCGACCTGGCGAAGAGCCTCGAGGAAAATCACCGCATCCGCGAACGTCTGCGCCGCATTCTGGAGGGCCTGCCCTGCGGGGTGCTAGTGGTGGAAGGCGGCTCCCGGATTGCGATTGTCAACCCGGAAGCGGCGCGGCTGGCGGGGGGCAGCTTCGAGTCGGTGGACAGCTTGCCGGCCGGGCTCTCCGCCGCGCTCGACCGGGCGCGAGGGACGGGCGAAGAGTGCGAATGGTCATTGGCCGGTTCCCCCGCGGCCCGGCCCTTCTGGGTCGCGATCCGCCACGCCTGGCTGGAACGAAACGAGGCCCATGCCACCTCGGTTTTTATTGTGCGCGATGTCAGCGAGGCGAAGAAGCTGGAACAGGATCGCGAGCATCTGCGGCGGCAGCAGGCGCTGGTGGAGATGTCGGCGCTGCTGGCGCATGAGATCCGCAACCCGCTGGGCAGCCTGGAACTGTTTGCGGGGTTGCTGGCCGAAGCGAATCTGGAAGGGGAAAGCCGGCGCTGGATCGAACATGTGCAAGCCGGCCTGCGCACGCTATCGGCCACCGTCAACAACGTGCTGCACCTGCACAACACGCCGGAACCCGAGTTCGCGCCCAGCGACATGGGCCAGTTGCTCGACTGGGCGTACGATTTCTTGCTGCCGCTGGCCAAGCAGGCGCGGGTGGAAATGCAGATCGTCAACGGGCTCACTGGCGTCGTCATTCCGGCGGACCGGCACCGGTTGGAGCAGGTATTGCTCAACCTCGCGCTGAATGCGTTCCGTTTCATGCCGGGCGGGGGATGGCTGTCGATTCGGGGCAGCGCGGGCGGCGGCAGCGATCACAGTAAAGCAGGCGTCGAGATCGAGGTGCGGGATACCGGGCCGGGGATTGTGCCGGACGATCTGCCCCGCATTTTTGAGGCGGGCTTCAGCACGCGGCCCGGCAGCAGCGGACTCGGGCTGGCCGTCTGCCGCCGCATTCTCGAACAGCACGGGGGATCGATCACGGCCGAGAGCCGTCCCGGTCATGGAGCCACGTTCCGGCTGCGGCTGCCGGGCGATGGGACGGCGGCCGAGCGCGCGGCGAAACTCTCGTCTGGAAATGTCGTGGACCATGCCGAGCCTGCGGGAGGCGAGCGATGAAGCGGCTGCTGGTCGCCGACGACGATGCCGGGATGCGCGCCGCCCTGGAGACGCGCTTCCAGCGCCGCGGCTGGCTGGTCGACGTTGCCGTGAACGGCACGGAAGCGCTGGACAAATTTCGCGCCGGACAGCATTCGCTGGTCATCACCGACGTGCGCATGCCGGGCCGGGACGGCTTCGAGTTGATGCGCGAGGTGCAAACTTCGTCGGCGCGCACGGCGGTGATTCTGCTGACCGCTTATGGCTGCGTGCCCGACGCGGTCGAAGCCATGCGCAACGGCGCCTGCGATTATCTGGTGAAGCCGGTGTGCTTCGAGAAACTGGAGCTGGCCGTGGAGCAGGTGTTGCGCCGGGCCGAGCGTTCCAGCAAAGAGTTTGGCAAAGACACGGAGACCCTCATCGGAACTTCTCCCGCATGGGAGCGGGCGCTCGAGCGCGCGCGGCAGGCGGCCGCGACCGACGCCGATGTTCTGATCGAAGCCGAAAGCGGCACGGGCAAAGAGTTGATGGCGCGCCTCATTCACCGCCTCAGCCGCCGCCAGCCGGGGCCGTTTGTGGCGCTGAACTGCACCGCGTTTCCCGAAACCCTGCTGGAAAGCGAATTGTTCGGGCATGCCCGCGGCGCGTTCACCGGGGCGGTCGGCGCGCGTCCGGGAAAGTTCGAGACGGCGAACGGCGGCACTCTGCTGCTCGATGAAGTGGGCGAGATGCCGCTGGCGCTGCAACCCAAGTTGCTGCGCGCGCTGCAGGAGCGCGAGTTCGACCGCTTGGGATCGAACCAGACGGTACGCGTCGATATCCGGGTGATTGCCACCACCAACCGTCCGCTTGAAGCCGCGGTCGCCGAGGGCCGATTCCGCGCCGACCTTTACTATCGACTGAATGTGATTCCATTGTCGCTGCCGCCGCTGCGCGAGCGCCCGGGCGACGTTCGGGAACTGGCCGAGCATTTCGCCCGGCTCTATGCCGCGCCGGGAACGAGTCCGCGCTTCTCGCAAGAACTGGTGGCTCGTCTCGAAACGAACGCCTGGCCGGGCAACGTGCGCGAATTGGGGAACTTCGTGCGGCGGGCGGTGGCATTGTCGCGCGGCGGCGAGATCGGCGTGGAAGCGCTCGATCATGGCAAGAGCCTGAACGCGAAGAACCCGTCGGGAAGCAGCTTGTCCCCGCTCTCCCCGCCGACGCCTGACTGGAAACCCGGGGATTGGAAGCCCGGCCTCTCGCTCGGCGAAATGGAGCGCCAGCTTTTTGCCATGACGCTCGACGCGACCGGCGGCAACCGGGCGCGCGCGGCCGAGTTGCTGGGGGTAAGCCTGCGCACGGTGCGCAACAAGGTCCGCGAGTTTGGCCTGCCGCCGCGGG